>Ga0070682_100000228_pt1 | contig 40617 bp, 32 predicted proteins | sample KBSC63LmetaG_FD_64668 | JGI IMG/M metagenome (GOLD analysis project Ga0070682, IMG submission 64668) | Corn rhizosphere microbial communities from Kellogg Biological Station, Michigan, USA - KBS C6-3L metaG | ecosystem: Host-associated > Plants > Roots > Rhizosphere | place: USA: Michigan...
GATAGGAAAAAGAATGACTTTATTCCTCTTGAACATATGACTTTTACCAATGCTTATTATAAAAATGCGGTCAAGATTTCATACTATATTCTCATAGATAATCCGGAACCTAACGAAAGTATACTGAAGAAAGATATTATAACGTACGTAGAAAACAGATTGAAAAGTAATAAATCTCTTACACAACACGAAATATCTTCACTCAACTTTGTTTTTTATAGAAAAACGGATAATACCTCATATTTTATAACGAACAAGGAAAGTGCAGGTGAGTTGCTGGGTGAAGAAATATCTCATTACCAGCAAGATTATATAGCCAATTATCTGGTAAGTAAATGTGGGCGAGGTACAGTTGAGAAAATATACCTCTACAACCTGCCGGAAGAGATTATATCAGATAAAAACTGTGCAGAATAAGCTGCTTTATTTCATTAAATAACACTCAAAACCCGTATGGTAGAAACAAGAGTAAAACCTTTTCAGAAATATGCTTCAGGAACCCATGATTATCACGTGGAGAATGCTCTTGAAATACAATTTGGAGAAGTAAAAGGGTTTTATTCATCTTTTAGAATTACACTTCAGGAGAAAGAGAATGAAGATCATACAAAAAACTGGATGATAAATAAGGTAGATGATTCTTCTTTTCCATCTGAAAATAAATTTATGGAAATCCTGTATATCCTGGAACAGAGTTCTTATCCGCTGGAAATAAAAGTGGATGAAAAAGGAAGTTTACTGGGCGCAGCAGACCATCAGAAAAATATAGAAAACTGGAAACTTAAAACGGCAGTGCTTCAGGAAAAATACCAGAATGCTGAGGTATTCAGAAACCAATACCTGTCTGCGTTGGAAGATGAAGCTGTCTTTTATAAAAACAAACTGAAAGAACCCTTCTGGAATCTATTGTTATTCGCCCCTTACTATGTAGATAACGGAGGTGAAAACCAAGAATCCATTGTATGGAATATCAAAGGAATTGGCGATATAGAATGTTCAGGAGTCATCAATGCAGAACAAAGAGACTATGGTTTTAATGCATTTTTTATTTCCGAAATCAAAGTTCCAAACAACATACAGGAAGAATTAGATAAGAAATACCTGTATCATGCGGGACAGTATCAGGTAAAATTAAGCATAGAAATGGAATACAACTCCCGTAAAAAACAGTATTCCAAAAAGAAAGCTGACTTTATATTGTCAGATGGAGAAAAAACAGTATACCGGGAAACGATCACAATGACTTAATCTTTATGAACAAATGACATGGCGGATAAAGGATACATCATTATAGAAGGAGCCACTGCGTACTGCAGCAGCTCGGTAACCAACAATTCCAATGGAACCGCCGTTCCGATGGAAGTGAAAAGCCAGAAAAAAAAACTAGGCAAAAACAAATATTTTGCACAGAATAAACCTGTAGCAACTTACCTTGATGATAAAGCTGACAGCTTTGGAGGAGGCAACGGATTTAGAAACTGCAAAGGTTCAGATGGAAAAACCTATCCTTGTAAAGGCAAATGTAGCATTAAATATAAAGACTATTATGAAAACGTAGAATTCAACAAGAGTATGAAAATACTTTTGGATGCATCTACCGGAAATTGTCCTGGGTATGGTGTTCCCGGAACTATTGCTTTTGCAACTACCGGGCAGGCTAATAATGTTTCCCAGATTGAAGTTAAAGAAGCGGATGAATTTTCCGTAGCCAATACTTCACCTCAATGGCCTTCATCTGCTGCGTCTGAAGCTAGCATTTCAGTATCATCAATCTCGATGATAAGACCTATACCGGCAGATAAGCTTACCGAAAATTATTACTATATCAAAGGGATGAACGGACCTTTATTTCCTATAACAAATCCTTTTGGTGGTGATAATCTTGATTTGAAAGCTCAATTTAAAGGAGATGAGAAGAAAATTATCTGGGCTCTTTTCAAAGGAGAAGGAACTAAAGATAAAATAAAGACATTTATCGGATTGGGAAGCAATTTCAGCCAATCTATGAGTAAAATATTTGACAGTCTTGCAGAAGGGAAGTACAGACTCGAAGCATATGGTAAAAAAGCTGGGGATGCTAAATGTTCTATCAATGTTGAAGTAGTTCAGGATTTTGTTAAAAAAATTGTCAGCCCCGGATCTTCAACCTTAATTAAAATTCCTCTACCTGTATCTATTGAACGAAAACTCAGCAGTGCAGCCGATCAGTCGAAAATACTGAACAGAGGTTTCTTTATGCCCGTGAATAGCGTTCAATGGACCGTGAAACAAGGAACTACAGTGCTCTATAGCAGTTATTCAGAAGTCTCTTCTCCCCATCTTGTGGATGTAACAGGGATTGGTGATCGTATATTTCTAACTTTTAAAAATGAAGGAAAATATACTGTAGAAGCATTTACGGACCCCACAGATCCAAAACCGCAGTCTATAGAAGTTAAAATAGAGAACAGCCTCGGGGTAATGGGAGTGAAAGGAGAGCCTGGCTTAGTAAGATTCAGTGATATCATCAAGGTACAGGCTTCCAGATTCAATGTCAATTATATGCCTTCCGGGACCTCAGTATATTGGTATCTTAAAAAAGAAGGAATTGGCAGAGTGGCTTTATTTGAGAACTCACCTTCTTTCAAGACAGGTGTCATCAGTAAAAAAATAGCTGAATTGCTGTATAATGATGCGAAACTGGGCAGTGATCAGTATTTCGGAAAATATATACTGGAAGCCTATGCCAGTCCGGTTGGAGAAGGAAAACAACCCGGATTTTCAGGATCAGACTGTTTTAATTTTGAGGTGATTCAAAATGTAATCGATAAATTCACGCTTCCCGCCACCAATATTCCAAAAGGAACCAAAATAAAATATACAGCCACAGCAAGAATTGCAACACTGGCTGGCAATGAAGCTATAAAAATAGAAGTTCCGGATAAAGTGACCAATAACGGGGACGGAACTATTACATTTAATGATCTCGGAGAATATACTATTTCTGCCTATTTAACCGGAGATTATACCGATGGGAAGAAAATTGAAGCGAAAGTAAAAGTCTCAGAACCTACGGTAAAAAGAGCGCTCTGGGCCTATGGAACAGGAGTGAAACGTACGGAAACCGGTTTTGGAGAGGAAACGTATGGCTTTCTTGAAATTGATGGCCTTCAGAACCAGGCTTTAAAAGTAAAAGTATGGGTAAAGGGTGAAGGAGATGATTTCTACAAAGAGAAAGATAAATATATGCTGGAGGAAAAAACCGTTACCCTTAACAATGAAGGTAAGGCTTCCTTCCTTATTACCACCAATGATGATTATAAGAAAAAACTGGCGGCAGCTATTCCAAAAACAACGGAGAATCCGAACCCATCTTACCGCCTGGTATTTACAATAGAACTTCAGGCAAGCTCATCTGCAGATATTGTTATTCCCGGAAATATTACCATTTTGGGAACACGTCCCGTAGTTATAGACAATACTACTACTTATCTGGAAGTTCTGGATTCCAATGAAGAACTGATAATCACTTCCGAACAGAAAATTGTTTCTATCATGTTCTCCACAGAAAACGGTAAAGATATTCAGCGGGAACAGACTTTCTATGGTAAAACCCATAAACTTTGGGTACATACCGTCAATATGACAGAAGAAGTTCTGAAGATTGACGTTTTAAAGGAGATTCCTAAAGAAGGATTAAATGAAAAAGACCATATAACCTATACCCACGAGAGCAAACAAAGTTACAACGAAGAAAAAACAGGAAAAGACGGCCTGCTCGAAGTTTCTTTCACAGCCAAAGAAGAATGGAAAAATCCACCAAAAAACTTTGATTACTACATAGCACAGGTTTCCCGGCAAGTGCAAGATCCAGCCGATCCTAAAAAGAAAGTCTGGAAAATAGAAAAAAGCCAGTTTACAATCAATAGTACGCTTCCTGCTGATCTGGTTCGGACGGAGGATATGGAAAAACTGGGGATTCATGCTAAAAAGAAAGATGGAACTGCGTTTACTCAACAGGAAATGCTGGAACTAAGGAAACAGTTTATTTTCTATGAAAACGGGTGTCTTAAAGTTTCTCAAAAGGAAACCCCCGAAGCTATTGATAATGATGTAGTGCCCATAGTGGTTGAAATGGCAGAAGTGAGAAAACAGAAAACATGTTATTGTAATCGTGGTTTTACAGATAAAGAAATGGAAGACCTCATTAAAACAATGACAGGAGGCACGGAAATTTGGAAAGGAATAAAAGAAAGCTGTGATATTACTGATAAAACTATTAAGAGCTTAACTGCTGAGGTTAATGCTATGTTCGCCAGCAATGGAATTAATCGATGTATGCAGAAAATATCATTTCTGGCAAACGTATCAGAAGAAACCGGCTTTTTTGTACAGAGTAAGGAAGAAGAGAGTAAACATTTATCAAGTGTAAGTAAATATAAAGGACGTGGTATACTTCAGATTACAGGAACAGCTGATGAAAAGGGATACTATAGTAATCCGGGACCCTATAAGAATTATGGAAAAGATAAATATGCTGATGAAAATAAATTTTTGGGTGATAATGCTGATCTTATTTCCAAAGATCTTCATAATGCCGTTGATGTGGGAGGTTGGATTTTTAATTTTAAAAAAGTCCCTTTATGGGAGCTTGATCCCAAAAAAACATATTCTAAAGAATTGACAGAAACCTTTGCATGGAAACGTACATATTTTAGTAAAGGATTAGGAAAAAGTCTTATAGAACTTGGAACTCTAATGGAAGAAGAAGAGGAGAAATATTTTTTCTTACAAGGGAAAATTTTAAATGGATATTCTCCTGAACATAGATTAGAAAAGCCGCCAATAGGATGGGAAGGTCGTAAAAAGGCTTTAGGGAAATTAAAAACATGGTTTAAATACGATAAGAAAGTCTGCGATGGAGAAGTGATAATGCCAAACCTTGAAGGAAGAGCACCATGGATGGCCCTGGTTTGGAAAGAAGAAGCGAAGAATCTGGCTGAAACCGGAACCAATAAAGAAATCCAGAAGTTTTTTGATGGAACTCCTTATGAAAATGCAATGAAAAATGGTACAGAGAATGAAACAACTATTGCATGGTGTGCGGCTTTTGTCAACTGGATTATGAAACATTACGGGTACGAAGGAGTTACTACTGATAAAGGGTATGATGCAGTAAGGGCCTTAAAATGGGCAAAATGGGAAGAAGGAAAAGACCTGAAAAAACCTGTTTACGGAGCAATTGCTGTGAAAACAAGAACAGGAGGCGGGCATGTAGGATTTGTTGCTGGGAAAAAAGGAAATAAAGTCGTTATTTTAGGAGGTAATCAATCACAAAAATTGTATTGTGTAGCTTATGAAATTTCTGATTATTATGCCTATGTAGTCCCAACAAATTACGAAATTACAGACGCAGATTATAATTTACCGGAATATAAAGGAAATCCTGGTGCAAAAGGATCTGAACTTTAAATAAAAAAGAAAATGAAACATAGAATATTAATGAGTCTGCTTGTTATCTCTTCAGTTCTGGTGTCATGCCAGGATAAAAAAGGCGATAATCATAATGTTAATGTGATTGATGTTAAAGAAAGTTCGGCAGGTTTGCAGTTTAATCAAGATGTTAATACTATGCTAAAAAAACAGTTAGAATATGGAAAACCTTCTTTTGATAATCCATACCAGTATTCTGAAAAAGATTTGGAAGTAACAGCTCCTATATTAAGCCAGTTGCTCTTGGATAACGGTTATAAAACCATCGGCAATGAAGAATTTAATAACAAAGTAAAGCAGATATTTAACCGGATTATTGATAAAAACTCAGCCAGTAAATTTCTGTATATTAACTTTATTGATAAGTGTGATAAGGGATTAAACTACACTCCAAATAATGCAGAAAATAATGGAATGTTTGTTGTTAAAAACCAAAATTTTATTACTGATCTTTATCCGTTGCCTGCAATTATTGATTATCAGAAAGCATACACTGAGACGGCTCAGGAAGAAAATTCAGCTTCAAAAACCTATAAAGATGCAAACGGAAATGAAGTGAAGAAATATTTATGGAAAGATACTTCCAATCTGAAGGAGCAGAGAAAGAAAAATATACAAACATTAATTGCGCGCAACCTCTATCTGTTTAATGATAATAAAGCTCAATACAAATGGCTTACCCTTAATGATTCATATTTTATGGATGCTTTAGTAAAAACATTTGGATATACAAAAGATTCTGATTTATTGAGATGGGTTGTTGAAAGATCAAAATTTGATAAAAAAGATCCGTCAGATTATGGTAAACTATTCTGGATTAAAGACTGTGACGAAAGTGTAAGACTTCATGCCAATACCTTTAAAGTATTGCAAAAACTCTATCTTCCTAATGATTCCTCTGAAAACAGATTTATTCTGGATAATATTAAATCTTATTTAGAATATCTGGAGAATAATGATAATCCTGAATCAAAAGTTTTGACAGAAACTGAAAAAGTAAAAATAATGGCTAATCTGGCTTATTTTGCTGAGCAATATAAGTACAATCCTTCTTATAATGACGGAACAAAAATAATGGGTAGATTGCGTTTCTTTTTGGGTAATAGCTCCAGAGATATTTTACAGAAAAATAATTATTTCAATCTTCCAAAATTTAAAGAATGGTGGGACAATGCAGACTATGATGAATATTTCGTAGAAGAATGTGAATACAATGGAACATGCGGTCCAGACAATCAACCTATGAATATTACAGAATGGAGAAAACAGCATCCTAAAAAATAATATTGAAAGCACAGTTAAATCTAACTGTGCTTTTATTTTAAAAACACAACAATGATAAAGAAGATTATAATTTCTCTGACTATCTTAATATTGAATGAATTGTATTCACAAAATACATCGTTGAATATAAAAAACTCTTTTCTGCCTGTTCTTAAGTCACAGCTTTCAGCTGGAGCAACTGAAAAAAATGATACGGATTACCCAACCTATAAGTTTACATTAAAAGATATAGAAGCTACTGAATTTATTATAGCAAAAGAATTAGAAGATAATGGATATAAGAAACCAGGTGCAGAAGAATTCATCAAGAAAATTAATACAATCTTCAAAAGGGTAATTGATCCTAAATCAGAATCTAAGTACTTACAGATCAATTTTGAAGATAAATGTTCGAAAGACTTGAAATTGTATAAAAATTCAAACAGTATTGATGTAAATCCATACAGCACTTATATTTTTAAGAATGGACTTTTCATTTCAGATTTATACAGTATTCCTGAAGTACTGGATTATACCAAAAGCTCTGAATTATCTCGATTTGAAAGTGATGCAGAGAATAATAATCGTATAAAAGATGTGAAAATATTTTATTGGAAAGATATGACTGGTTTAAAAGAACAAAGAAAAACAAATATTCAGAGAATCATCGCCAGAAATATGTATTTGTTCAATGATAATAAGACATATATCATCTGGTTGGTAACTCATGATAAAAACTTTATAAAGTTATTGGTTAAAAATTTTGGTTATGATAGAGAGCCTAAGTTTAATGAAGTGCTTATTAATGAATATATTCAGTCTAAAGATCAATATAAAATAGGAGAGCTTATCTTCGCTAAAAATTGTAATAAAGAATTAGAAGTACGGGATGGAATATTGCAGAGTTTGGCTGATAGCTATCAAAGGAGTTCAAATCCTAAAGATTTATTTGGATTAATGGAGTTCTGTTCAAAACTATTAGAGACAGATGAATACGATAATTATTCTGAAAAAGAGAAAATTAAAATGGTAGGTTATCTGGCAAATACCTATGATTTTCTCTTCAAAAAGAATCATAGGAATCAGGATGGTTGGGATCCGCGATGGAATATTTTAGGAGCATATTTTGAAGATGATTCAAGAAGTAAAATTAAATGGTCCCAGCTAAAAGAAGAAATGCAAAAGAATAATTACTATAATTTATCTAATTTAAAAGAAGCTATGACCTATGCCGAAGGATTTGATAGTGTAGGTGCCCCGGATTAATTTATAAAAATAAATGTGTCTTGACAATGAACAAAATAAAAAGCCAGTTCTTAAAGTATTTAGGAACTGGCTGATTATTTTAAATGATAATTTTAAGGAAGTGTTGAAAAATCGATATTAGGAGCTTGCGAAGGTGCTGTAACAGAAAACTGTGTGCCGGGTGCAACAGTTGTATTAAAAAATCCTCCATTTTGTAAAAAGAAAGCATTGCCGGCTGTTCCTCCCATTGCATCTATTCTTTGTTTTGCATTATAGGTATTATCTACACTAAACTTTGCTCCCGAAACAGCAATCCAGCTTCCGTTTGAAGTTCTTACCCACTGATTTTTAAATTCTGCTTTTCTACCCTGATATCCATTTTCAGGATTGAAATTTTCAACGAAGCTATAGAAGCTTTTAAGATAAGTACTGGTTTGAGGTCGCTTCCAGCTGGCGATCAGTTTCCATGTTGTTGTATCAGGTGATAAAAACCAGGCTGTAAAATCTGTTTTCCCGGTTCCGTCCGGTTCGCCTTTTAATAAGAATTTATAGGTTTGTCCTGCACTCCAGTTGTATTTATAATAGCTTTGTCCACCAGAACCCTCATTACCAAATTCTCCAATTGTTATTCCAGCACCTGCTCTGTTCAGAATAATTTTATGGTCAGGAGGAATATTATTCGGATCATCAGTATCAAATGGGCTCCACACAGAGAATAAAATTCTTCTTTCTGTGTCAGAATTCACCTGCATTCCAAAATAGCCTGCACTAAAACCATTAGCCATAAAATAAGAACCAATTTTATCTTCTCCTGCAGGAACTATTACTTCGTTGTAATAATAGCTGATATTATTGGTAGTTGGAATTACATAGTTCAGGTGGCAGGAAGGTCCTCTGCGCGACCAATAATAGTAAGAAGGATCATTACTGTAAACATTGGTGCCTGTAGAAGCTGTACCGCTGAAAGTAACATCCGTAACATCTGCAAAGTATCCACCGGTTTTAGAAATACCCTGAAGATCAACTTTTACATAACCCGGAGTAGAAACGGTAAAATCTCCAACAGTATAATCTGTATAGGCCGATCCCGTTAAAGTAATATTTTTGGATGTGCTGCCCACAGTTACTTTTACAACACTTGTACCTGAAGGAACAGAAGCTTTTAATCCTATGTTTAATGTTCCTGTATTACTCACTCTGAAATAAGTGCTGATAACAGTTGAGGAGTTGGTCCAGTTACCTAAATTGGAGGAAGTGATCACTTCGCTGGCTCCCGAAGGTTTTACTGTAAAAAAAGAATTCCCGGCAACAGGTACATTGAAGGACGATGCGTTCTTTAATGCTGAGACATTTTTTTGTGCAGCAGCAGTGTCCTCTGTTACCATAGGTGTTTCTGCACAGGATTGAAAAACAAGCAGAGCGACACCCAGAAAAGTATCGGCAAATAATTTTATTCTCATAATAGTATTTGTAATTTGGTTTACAATACTAAATTAAGTTTTACCGATCAAATAAAAAATTAATTCCCATCTTTTTGATTAATTTTTATTTTTTTGAACAGATTTGTAGTCTAAAAGTATAATATGTTTAAATCATCGTTTTTCAATATTCTTGGGAAATATTAGGAGGAAAAGAGAGGTATATAAAAACAAAAAAACCTCTAAACTGAATTAGAGGTTTTCAAGTGGTTTCTCCAGGAATCGAACCAGGGACACATGGATTTTCAATCCATTGCTCTACCAACTGAGCTAAGAAACCATTTATGTTTTTGTTTATTACTTCGTTGTTTTAAAGTGATGCAAAAGTAGTAAGTTTTAGTATACAAAGCAAGTATTCATCGTACTTTTTTTGAATAAAGTTAAAAACTTACTGATTATCAGCTGGATTATTTTCCTGCTCCTTTCTGATCTGCTCACTCATCTCTTCCAATACCGGTTTGATCGTGTTTTCCGGAAGATCACTGATTCGGATATACATCAATCCGTCTATCGCGTCATTGAAGTTCGGATCTACGTTGAATGCAATTACTTTTGCATTTTGCTTGATGTATTTTTTGATCAGAACAGGCAGTCTCAATTCAGGCTCAAGATCATCAATAATTTTGTCCAGTTTATTAAGATCAGATTCCATTTCCTCAAAGAAAATATTTTTATCCCTGTCACGAAGCTTTACCTTATATTCATTCCTTGGAGTGATATATTGTGCTACTGCAGAATCAAAATAATTGGAACGCATAAATTCAATCATCAGAGATTTTGAAAATTCCGAAAATTTATTCGAAATACTCACACCGCCCATAAGGAATTTATGATCAGGATTTCTCAGGCATACATGTACAATCCCTCTCCATAAAAGGAAGAGTGGAAGCGGTTTCTGCTGATATTCCTGGCAGATATAAGCACGGCCCATTTCAATTACCTTTTTAAAGAAAGGGTGAATATCCTGTTCAAACTCAAATAAAGAGCTTGTATAGAAGCCTTTGATGCCATATTTCTTCATGACCTCTCTACCCAATGCCATTCTGTAAGCACCAGCCAGTTTTTTCTCACCATTGTCCCAAAGGAAAAGATGATGGTAATGCTTATCATACTCATCAAGGTCAAACGGAAGATTACTTCCTTCACCTACCGCACGGAAAGTAAGTTCTCTCTGGCGTCCGATTTCCCTCATAATAGAAGGGATTTCCTCGTAAGTCGTAAAGTAGATTTCGTAATTTCCGTTACTGAACAGCATTTTGTCAGTTCCTCTCAATTTATCAACATCTTTAATGATGTCTTCCAGAGGTGTTTCATCAATGATATTCTGAACAATATTTTCTTCTTTCAATAAAGGAAACTTCACAGATAAATTCTGAAGATTGATGCTTTGAGCAAGAGATTTTCTTTTTTCATAGTAAGATTTCATCATATAAACCTTACGTTTCAGAAACTCTCCCAATTCCTCAATTGTTTCCATGTCATCCATTGCCTTTACAGTGATTGGGCGCCCGATTCTGATTCTGATAGGTTTTTCTCTGTCATTCATCATTTCTGCGGGGAGCATCAAAGTCTGTAAATTCGGATGAAGCTTAGCCACCTGATAAAAAAGACGGCTGTTCTTAGCATGGAAATACATAGGAACTACCGGCACTTTAGCCATCCTTATAAGCTTAAGTGCCGTTTTTTCCCATTCCTTATCTAAAATTTCTCCGTAAGGATTGTTCTTGTTGGAAACTTCTCCTGCCGGGAAAATGCCTACACAGCCTCCGTTTTGTAAATGCTTGAGTGTTTCACGCATTCCTGAAGAGCTGCTGTAAGCTTCTTTTCTGTTTTCAAAAGGATTTACAGCGATTACAAACGGTTCCATTGGTTTGATCTTTTCCAAAAGGAAATTTCCCATTACCTTGAAATCCGGGCGAACCTCTGATAAGACCTTGCACATCAAAATTCCGTCAATTGCACCCAGCGGGTGGTTTGAAACCAGAATAAACGGTCCCGTTTTCGGAATCTTTGCCAGATCTTCTTCAAAAGCTACATAGCTTAGGTTTCTTTCTCTTACAAATGAGTCGAAAAAGTCTTTGCCTTCCTTATCTTTTAGTTTGTCGTATAATTTATTTACTTCGTTTATTTTAGCAATGCTCATCACAGCAGATGCTACCGGATTCTTGAGGAACCCAAGTTTACTTAAGCCGGAAGCTTTGATCAGATCGTTTTTCGAAATTAAACTCATGTGTGTTTAGTCGCAATTAATATTATTGTGTTACCATTTGAAGAGTATTCTTGGAAATTTGTTCCAATAATACATTTTTTTCATGGTAAAATTTATCAATGTGATCCATCTTCGCATTTCTTACTGTGAATAAAGATACATTTTTAATTGCTTCGGTTTTAAAAATTTTTTGAAGCTCCTGATTGAGTTCATCTATATGATTAAATTTATCTTCCAGGCACAATGCCAGTGAGATAGCAGAATTCTGCATCAGAGAAACCTTGATCTTATATTTAGAAAGATATCCAAAAATTAAGCTCATATGGTCTTCTGCAATAAAAGAAAAATCTCTTGTTGATATTTTCAGAAGATCCTGATTTTCTTTTAGAATATAAGATTCTTCCTGCTGGTTTTTGTCGGAAGCACCTACTTTTGTTCCCTCTTTAGTAGGATCTACGAAAGATTTTACATAAAAAGGAATACTTTTTTGCTGTAATGGCTGTAATGTTTTCGGGTGAATAACGCTTGCTCCGTAATAAGCCATTTCAATCGCTTCTTCATAAGAGATGTTGGAAAGAAGAGAAACGTCATTGAACTTTCTTGGATCTCCTGTCATTACTCCCGGTACATCTTTCCAGATCGTCATCGCTTCAGCATTTAAGCAATAAGCAAAAATAGCAGCAGAATAGTCTGAACCTTCTCTTCCTAATGTTACCGTAAAATTGTTTTCGTCAGAACCAATGAATCCCTGGGTTACATAGCAGATCTCAGGATTCAGATTAGAAATAAATTCTTCAGTTCTCACCCAATCTACCGTACCTTCTCTATATGAATTATCCGTTTTCACATAATCTCTGGCATCAAGCCATTGATTGGTAAATTGAATTTCATTCAGATATTCACTCAGGATTTTCGTGGAAATCATTTCTCCGCAGCTTACTACCTGATCGTAAACAAAGTTGTAGTTGGGAGACTTATTTCTTCTTAAAAAAGAATCAATATCATCGAAAAAGAGATTGATTTCTGCAAAAACCGCATGATTTTCAGGAAAAAGACCTTCCGCAATCTCCATGTGTTTTCGTTTTATCTTTTCAATCTCAGTTTGATAGTTATCTTTTTTGAAATAAAGTTCTACAACTTTTTCCAACTCGTTTGTCGTCTTGCCCATTGCTGATATCACCAGCAAACATTTGGCAAATCCCTGGCTTTTTAGAACCATAGACACGTTTTTCACACTTTCGGCATCTTTTACAGATGCTCCACCAAACTTGAAAATTTTCATTAAATTGTTAAAAATAAAATTGTTAGATAAAAAATTACATGAGTTTTTTACGGACGTCAAAATTATAAATTTACAACGAGATATGAAATAGCCTGACCCGGAGATCGAATTAAGATTTCCTTAAAATCAACAATTAATGAAATAATTTGAATTTTTCCAGTCTCTGATATAACAAATCCGGAGACATTATTTTTAATAACCGTACTGTGTTGTGCTTGGTTTTCTTTGTATCATATTGGAATACAGTTAATAAGCTCTTTTGTAATTAAATTTTCTTAATGCGATAAATTTTCCGAAATTTGGGCAAAACGTAAAAAGAAAAATATGTCAAATCAACCATTACAGACTTTAGGAGAATTTCTTATAGATAAACAGGACGATTTTCAATATTCTACAGGTGAATTTTCTCGTCTTCTGAGCGCAATAAGATTGGCTTCGAAAGTGGTAAACAGAGAAGTAAATAAAGCCGGAATTGTAGATATTACAGGAGCTGCCGGAAACCAGAATATTCAGGGTGAAGAACAGCAGAAATTGGATGTGATTGCGAATGAAATTTTTATTACGGCTTTGTCTCAAAGAGAGGTTGTTTGCGGTATTGCGTCTGAGGAAAATGATGATTTTATTGATATTAAATGTGGTGAAAATGGACATTTAAGCAAATATGTTGTATTGATTGATCCTTTAGACGGATCTTCCAATATTGATGTAAATGTTTCAGTAGGAACTATTTTCTCTATCTACAGAAGAGTTACTGAACCTGGAACTCCTGTACAGCTGGAAGACTTTTTACAGAAAGGAATCAATCAGATTGCAGCGGGATATGTTATTTACGGTTCTTCTACAATGATTGTTTATACAACAGGAAACGGAGTAAACGGATTTACGTTAGATCCTTCTCTAGGAACATATTATCTTTCTCATCCTAACATGACTTTCCCGAAAACAGGTAAAATTTATTCTATCAACGAAGGAAATTATATCAAATTTCCTCAGGGAGTAAAAAATTACCTTAAATATTGCCAGATGGAAGAAGGAGACCGTCCTTATACTTCAAGATATATCGGTTCTTTAGTAGCAGATTTTCATAGAAATATGCTGAAAGGAGGAATTTATATCTATCCTTCTTACTCACAGGCTCCAAATGGTAAATTAAGACTGTTATATGAATGTAATCCTATGGCATTCCTTGCAGAACAGGCAGGAGCAAAAGCAACTGACGGGTTTAGAAGAATTCTTGAAATAGAACCTACAGAACTTCACCAGAGAATTCCGTTCTTCTGTGGAAGTATAGACATGGTAGAGAAAGCAGAAGAATTCATGCGTATCGACAGTGTAAAATAAATGGAAGCAAATTATTTACAATATTTATTACAATTTAAACGCCCGAGTGGAACATCTCGCGGCGTTTTGCTTGATAAGGAAACCTTCATCCTCACTATTTCGGAAAACGGAAGAAAAGGAGTAGGAGAATGTGCTATTTTCAGAGGACTGAGTTTTGATGACAGAGCCGACTATGAAGAAAAACTGAAATGGCTTTGCGAAAATATCAATCAGGATGCATCTTATTTGGAAGAAGGACTGAAAGAGTTTCCATCCATCTGGTTTGGGTATGAACAGGCTGTCCAGAACCTGAAACATGGTGACAGTATATATTTTCCAAGCGAATTCACTGAAGGTAAATCAGCGATTACCATCAACGGCCTGATCTGGATGGGAGAAGTTGGGTACATGGAAGAACAGATTCAGGAGAAACTGGAAAAAGGATTTCATTGTATTAAATTAAAAATCGGGGTCGATTGGGAATCTGAGCATATTATTCTCCAGAAATTAAGAGAGAAATTTTCTAAAGATCAGCTGGAGCTTCGTGTGGATGCCAATGGAGGATTCAGCAAAGAAGAGGCCGTTACTGTTTTACAGCAATTGGCAGATCTTCATATTCATTCCATTGAACAGCCTATCAAAGCCGGAAACTGGGATGATATGGCAGAATTGTGTGCAAAAACTCCCACTCCGATAGCTTTGGACGAAGAACTGATTGGAATTATTGATCCTGAAAAAAAGAAAAAACTTTTAGAAAAAATACAGCCGCAATATATTATTTTGAAACCTGCATTGGTAGGAGGGTTTTCCGGTTCGGATGAATGGATTTCTCTTGCAGAGACTCTAAATATAGGTTGGTGGATCACTTCAGCTTTGGAAAGTAATATTGGATTGAATGCCATTGCCCAATATACATTTACCAAAAAAAATCCAATGCCTCAAGGTTTAGGCACTGGAGCTTTATTTGTAAATAATTTTGAATCCGATCTAGAACTCAGAAATGAGCTGCTATGGTTCAAAAAATATAACTGAAAAGTTAATTAGCATAATGGTGGAGGTGAATCCGGGCATGTGGTCTGGCCGCAATAGTCAGGCCCCCATGATCTGCAGCACATCGCAACCGGATTCCAGCTGTTACATCCAAGTGGCGGTCTTCCTCCTTTGATCGTTTTTAATTCTCCTCTTTTGATTTTCTTTAGATTTTTCATGATATTAATTTTATTTGATTGATAAGTAAATTTCGAAAACTTTTTTCAATTATACAATAAGTGGGGAATTATTTAATAATATTTAACAATTCCTCTGAAATATTTGTATAGTATTGAATATCAATTGGGTTGATTTCTGTTTTTCTACAAGTAATCCCTTCCTGTTCAGAATATTTAAAATGTTTTTAATCCGGTCTGTAGGAAAAAACCTGGTAGTAGTGGATCGAATACTTTGTTGATTTAGAGGTTGTTACTCAATTAAATCACATCTTTTACGAAAATAGCTTTCTTTATATAGTTTAATATATCAGAAAACCTTTTTTTAATCTGTCCCATAATTAAAAATTGTAATTCCCTAATGTATGAATTAGCAATCATTATGCCATACTGCTGCATCGGGCTAATTTTAACATAAAGTTCTTTTTTTAAGAATTATTTTAATTACTTATTAAGAAATAATTGTGAAAATGTTTTCGTTATCCCTAGTTCGGTTGGTGATAAGATTTCTGTCTATTCCGTTTAAAGTCTGAAAAATATCGGTCTGTACCTGCGAGCTGGAGAGGTATCCCCAGTGGTTTCCCACTTCATATTTGAAACTGTTCAGAAGGTCATCTTTTACAAATGTACAGTCGATAATAGAAACAATATCTTTGTAATCACTAATATCACTTGGTCCGTTTTTACCAAGTCTTGGGGTAAGAATATTTTTTGTAAACTGAGAAATTCCCAAAACCGCGTCCTGTCTGTTCAGGTAAATAGAAATCCGGTTGGCGAGTAATGGCAGTTTATTATAAGAATCTTCAGAATCTTCAAATACTTTATAGCTGACATCCGCATTCAGCAGTAAAACCTGATCGATAACACGGAGTATATTTTCCCTTTTAAGGCTGTATAACATGCTTTGAAGTACTCTGTTTCCCAGGGAATGAGCCATAAGATGAATTCTTTGATTGCAGGGTGCAAGATCCCGGTTGGAAAAGATATCTTTTAAAAACTGAGTGTAAAAATAAAACAACCTCATCAGAGATGTACCGGAATTGATACTGGAAGCCTTATCATCAAAATAACTTAACGGAATAATACTTCCTGAGGCAGGCCAGCTTACGAATAAAATATGCTCTACAGGAGATGCCGGATTATCAATGAATATTTTCTTAAGATCAAGAATAGCCTTTAATTCATCATCAAAATCATACAGATAACCGTGGATGAATATCAAGACATCACTTCTGTCTTTAGTGGAGGACATGTTTTTGTACAGTTCATAGAACATTCTTTGAGTTCCACCGAGATTATTGGCTGTAAGAGTAGATTTTTTAATCCCTTTTTCACTCAGAAGAACATCCAGAACTTCTTCATACCCTTGTTTTTCAGGTTCGGAGAAAAACTTATAGTTTAAGATATTCCTGTTGGTGTAATCTTTTTTCTTTTTGGCTTGAGCTGTGGGTTCTTTGTAGTTGTCAAAATCACATTTCGCGATCCTGAAATTGGGAATTGAGTATTCATCATTGGAAAAAGAGTCTACTCTCTCGCCTTTATGACGAACGATCTTCCGGTTACTTAAGATATAAACGGCCATGATTGTTAATTGGTTAAATGGTTTTAGCTTTCCGAAATTAATGAAAATTACTGAAATACAAAGGATAAGGCTTTTAAATTATCACTTTTACAAACGCTTATTTTTCCGTAACTTTGTGAAACTTTTTTTGCTAAAAAATAAAAGCTACTTTAATGGAAGAAGAAAAAAAATCACTCAATTTTATTGAGCAAATTATAGAAGATGATATGGCAAACGGTCTGAAAAGAGATCAGATCCGTTTCCGTTTTCCACCTGAACCCAATGGTTATCTGCATGTAGGGCACACAAAAGCTATCTGCATCAACTTCGGTCTGGGTGAAAAATACAATGCTCCTGTAAACCTTCGTTTCGACGATACGAACCCTGAGAAAGAAGAGCAGGAATTCGTAGATTCTATTATGAAAGACGTTGAATGGTTAGGTTTCAAATGGGATAAAGTTTTGTATGCATCCGATTACTTCCAGCAGCTTTACGATTGGGCAGTTCAGTTAATTAAAGAAGGAAAAGCTTATGTAGATGAGCAACCGTCTGAAGTGATTACTGAGCAAAGAAAAAATCCTTCAGAACCGGGAATTGAATCTCCATACAGAAACCGCCCCGTTGAAGAATCATTAGATTTATTCGAAAGGATGAAAAACGGAGAATTTGAAAGTGGTTCAATGTCTCTTCGTGCAAAAATCGATATGGTTTCGCCAAACATGAATATGCGTGACCCTGTGATGTACAGAATTTTGAACAAACCTCACCACAGAACAGGTACTGCATGGAAAATCTATCCGATGTACGACTGGGCTCATGGTGAATCCGATTATATTGAACAAATTTCACACTCGCTTTGTTCTTTGGAGTTTGAAAACCACAGACCTTTATACAACTGGTATTTAGATCAGGTTTATGAAGAAGGAAGGGTTAAAAACAAGCAGAGAGAATTTGCGAGAATGAATGTTTCCTATATGATTACTTCCAAAAGAAAGCTTCAGAGATTGGTAGCAGAAGGGGCGGTAACCGGATGGGATGATCCTAGAATGCCTACTATTTCAGGGATGAGAAGAAAAGGATTTACTCCAACTTCCATCAGAAACTTTATTGATAAAGTAGGGGTTGCGAAAAGAGAAAATCTTATCGAAATTCAATTGCTGGACTTCTGTGTACGTGAAGATCTTAATAAGGTCGCAAAACGTGTAATGGCTGTTGTGGATCCTGTAAAATTAGTGATCGAAAACTATCCTGAAGACAAAGAAGAATGGTTAGAGACTGAAAATAATCCAGAGCAGGAAAATGCGGGAACAAGAGAAGTTCCTTTCTCAAGAGAATTATATATTGAGCGTGAAGACTTCAAAGAAGAAGCTAACAATAAATTCTTCAGACTGAAATTAGGCGGAGAAGTTCGTTTGAAATCAGCTTATATCATCAAAGCTGAAAGAGTAGAGAAAGATGAGAATGGAGAGATCACGACCATCTATGCTACTTACGATGAGAAGAGTAAATCCGGAAGCGGAACAGAAGAAAGTTTAAGAAAAGTAAAAGGAACTCTACACTGGGTATCTGCTAAACATGCAATTCCTGTAGAAGTAAGAATCTACAATCAACTGTTTACAGTAGAACAACCTGATGCTGAGAAAGATGTTGATTTCCTAAACTTCATCAACCCTGAATCTATGGCTACCGTGAAAGGTTTTGTTGAGCCAAGCCTTAAAGATGTTGCTGTGGGTGAGCCTCTTCAGTTCCAGAGAATAGGATATTTTACAAAAGATCAGGATTCTACAGATGAAACTATGGTATTTAACCGTACAGTAACACTGAAAGATTCTTTTAAACCTTAATAATTGTAAGGAACAGATAATAAAAAGAGCAGGACTTAATCCAAGTCCTGCTTTTTTATTGGTACATAATATCATCGCAAACTGAAGGAGCAGCAATCTTATGTTGGATTTTTGCTAGTTTATATTTTCTAACAAATTCACTATCCCTTCACCCCTTTAACCCATTCCTGGAATCTGCCTACCTGTTCCATGATGAAAGATTCGTGTTCTTCTTTCTCTTCAGGACGGTTGACCAGAATATGTTCAAAATAAGTTCCTTTTAATACTTTTCTTATAATACCTTCTCCTAAGAAAGGTTTGTAGTCATTTAGAGCCTGGGTGGCTTTCAGTAAATGTCGGATATCATACTGTAACGGATTGATGTCCGGAACCTGTTTGTTAAGATTCAGAAGTTTATAAACGGCTATTCTTGCTGTTCTCACAGAACTTTCCATAGTGAATACAACATCATTATTGGTCTCTACAAACTGTCCTACAAGACCTAAGTTGGTACATCCTTCAGGAACGACTCTCGGACGGTCTCCCTGCGCTCTCGGCATAAACATAGAAGTGATATAAGGCATAAATGCTGTACGTACAATTGTATTTTCTATCACGTTATCCAGCTGATCTGTTATTCCTAAGTGATAACATAGCTCGGCAAGAATCTCATTTCCTGTACATTGAGGCATTGTTTTTTTGATATAATTACCTTCTTTATCCATCAGTAAGGCATATACCCATACCACCAATATATCATCCGGCTGGGTTGGGAAGTGAGGCTGTCTGTTGCAGGTAAAACTCATTACCCAGTTAGAGTCTGTAATCGTAATGATTCCTCCTGTAGCAGTTCTTCCGGAATAAGGATCATTCACACACATTTCTTTCAGTTTCTCCGTAAATGCGGAAGGACGGCACGTTAAAGTTGCAGATTCCCATGAAGATTTTTCAATGTGACTACAGAATTTTTCAGGTTTCCCGAAAACTTCAGATTTCGCAGCAAGATTTTTCCACAGTTTCCAGCCTGCGCTTTGTCCTGCACTGCTGTTGTTTATAGTAACTTCAGGAACGGTATTGTTGTCTCCGTAAAAAGTACTTTCTGTCATAGATCCGGTTGTCACAATAACATAATCATCTTTACCAATTGGTATTCTTACTTCTTCTCCGTTTTGTTCAGTAATAATTCCTTCTACTGTTTTTCCTTCCGTATTGATATGGATGTCAAGATCTTTTACCAAAGTATTAAACTGGATTTGCACTCCTTTGTCAGCCAGGAAATTTTTTAATGGAGTTACATAGGTATCATACTGGTTATATTTAGGAAACACAAGACATGAAAAGTCTTTCATTCCGTCAATCGCGTGAAGGAATCTGTGCATATAAAGTTTCAGTTCCAGTAAGCTGTGCCAGTTTTCAAAGGCAAACATAGAACGCCAGAAGAACCAGAAATTACTGTTCAGGAAGGATTCTGCAAAATAATCTTCAATCGTAAGATCATCAAGCTCTTCTTTTTTCTTCAACAGCAGTTTTACAATGGCCAGCTGATCCTTTTTCTCAAGTCCGAATTTGCTGAAATCCTTGATCTGTCCCTGGTTATGAATTAACCTTGCTTTAGAATAATTCGGGTCGTTGTCATTAATAAGACGGTATTCATCCAGTACACTGTAAGGTGCAGGCAATTCCAGAGCGGGAATATCCTGGAACATATCCCATAGATTTTCATAGGTCATGTCCATTTCCCTTCCCCCACGGATAATATAGCCGTCTTTTGCATTACCGGCGCCATCCAGAGATCCGCCTTCAACATTTAGCTGATCGAGGAAAATAATATTTTTGCCCGGAACACGTCCGTCACGGATGAAATAGTAAGCTGCCGACATTCCGGCAATCCCGCTTCCTACAATATAGATTTTACTGTTTTCATAAGACTGTAAAGGAATTCCTTTATTACGTTGATAATTTCCGATCTGGTCGGAGAAAGGCATTGTTTTTTCAGGAGTGTTAATCTGAACTTCTTTACTTGAATCCGGTTCGTGGTTTACTTTTCCAAATTGGTCAGAAGCATTTAAAACGTTTTCGAATTTTGAATTGATCGTACTCATCTTTTATTGTTTTTAATTAACAGTATAAAGGTACCTCTATTCAAAAAGCGATATATATCCCCAATTTCAGAATTATTATCCCCAAATTCTCATGACTGAATATTTTCTTTATTTCTATACTCTGATGGAGAGAGGGCAGTATGTTTTTTGAAAAAACGTCCGAACGCAGAAGCTGAATTAAACTGAAGTTCAAATGCAATCTCTGAAATTGTAATATCAGAATTCCCAAGCATGACGTAAGCTTCTTTCAGTAATGTTTCATCAATAACCTCATGAGGTGTTTTTCCACTTGATTTTTTAATAATTTCTATAAGATATTTATTAGAAACATGCAGCTGATCCGCATAAAACTGAACCGTTCTCTCCTGTCGGATATTTTCCCTGATCAGTTTACTGAATTTCAGATAAAGGTCTTTTTTTCCATCCTCTTTTCCCGGAGTTGAAGAATTCTCTTGTTCCATAATCTCAGCGGTTTCCAACAGCAGATTGAAAATAATGGTCCGGATAATCTCTTCTGTAAATTTACCCTGCTTCTTCGATTTTTTTTCAAGATAATCCAGAAGGTTCTGGAGTAGTGAAGAATTTTTTGAAGTGGTTTTTATAATACTGTAAGACCCTTTGGAGAACAGATTCATTTTTTCAATGATAAAGGGATTGGAAATATTTTTAATCAGAAAATTTTTGTCAAAAAACAGCAGTTTCATAGTGAAGTCGTCACTGGTCTTTCCAAACTTTACAATAGTGGAAGGGGCAGCCATAAGAAAACTGTGTGCATCTACTTTATATTTCTGACGGTCTATCTCAATATTGATTTCTCCTGCAGTACAGATGCATAGCGCATAATAATCCATTCTGAAAGGAGCTTCAGGAAACTCAAAAATAGGTTTTCCGGAAGAAATATAGTAAGATTGCCGGCAGTCAATACTGTAAAAGGATAGCGTATCATGTAAATTTTCATAGGTTACCATTCTTACGTATTGGTTAAATTTTTATTGTGTTTTTAAGTGGTTTTAGTTTAAAACTTCTGTTGCTACTGCAATTTACGGTTTTTTTAAAAGCTTTTAAGTTTTATGTAGTAAAAAAAACTTTTTTAGGATATGGCAGATAGTCTGTTTTTATGGAGGTTATTTATAAAAAAAGGGTCTAAATAAAGGCTTTTGGGTTATTTTTATCTAATTTTGCACTTTCAAATTTCCCCAAAATATTATTGTGAGACTAATTAACGTATATACAAGTTCTTTTAAAGGGCTCTCGCAGGAGAGTTGGATGCTGGCGTTGGTAATGCTCATCAACAGGGCTGGTTCTATGGTACTTCCGTTTCTGGGAGTTTACATGACTAATCATTTACATTTCAGTATTGAAAATTCAGGAATTGTACTGAGCTTTTTTGGAATTGGTTCGGTGATCGGATCATGGCTGGGAGGGATGATTACTGATAAAATAGGGGAATATAGGGTACAAAGCCTGAGCTTACTCCTCAGTGTTCCTTTATTCTGTTTAATTCCGCTTTTTACAACGGAAGCAGGATTGGCAGGAATTATTCTGGCTCAAAGTATTGTAAGTGAAACTTTTCGTCCGGCAAACTCAGTGGCGATTACCAAATATGCAAAACCTGAAAATATCACCAGAGCCTTTTCACTGAACCGTATGGCTGTAAATCTTGGATTTTCTATTGGGCCCGCATTAGGAGGTATTTTATCTGCTATTTCATATGAATTTCTGTTTTTCAGTAATGCACTGGCTGCTTTGCTGGCAGGGCTGATGTATATCTGGTTTTTTAAAGACCGTGCAAGATTAGCTAAACAGCAGGCGAAAAAGGTAAAAGAAGCCATTGTTATTAAAAAAGAAAGTTCTCCATATCGGGATGGTAAATTTTTGATTTACTGTATATTCTGTATGTTATTTTCAATATGTTTTTTCCAGTTGTTCAGTACGCTGACCATATTTTATAAAGATACGGCACATATGAGTCAGCAAAATATCGGATATATTCTCGGATATAGCGGTTTTCTGATTGTATTGCTTGAAATGGGACTGGTACAGATTGCGGAGAAGTATTTTACTTTAGCTTTTACCATGCTTATCGGAACTTTCCTTTGTGGAATTTCTTATGCAATGCTGGCTTTCGATTATAGTATGATTACTCTTGTGCTCTCTATGACATTACTTTGTGTGGGAGAAATATGGACACTGCCTTTTATGTCAACCATTACAGCATTGCGTTCAGGAGAGAATAATAAAGGTGCTTATATGGGATTGAATGGAATGTCATTCTCCATTGCATTTATCGTTACTCCTTATATCGGAACACTAATTGCCGAGAAATTAGGGTTTAATATATTATGGATTGGAACAGGAGTACTGGCAACGGCTATTGCTATCGGTTTTTACTTTATCATTCCATGGATGCTTGAGGATAAGAATAAAGCGGAAGGAGAAATGATGTAAGTATTGAGTCAGTTTAAAAAATAAAGCTTCGGGCAATTTCGTAGAAATTGCCCGAAGCCTTTGTTATATATGAGTTGTTTACTATTTAGATCTCGAAAGAATAGTATTGACAATCATACTGGCATGAATTCTTGAGTTTTCAATAAACCAGAGATGAGTATCTTTTCCTCCACACACCACTCCTGCAAGATAAAGGTTCGGAACATTGGTTTCCATTGTTTCAGGATTATAGAATGGATTCAGGCAGTCTCCGTTGAGTTCAATACCTGAGTTTCTCAGAAAATTAAAATCAGGAAGATACCCCGTCATGGCCAGCACAAAATCATTATCAATTTCGTGAATTTCTCCTTTCTCATCTTTAAAAACAACCGTGTTTTCTTTAATCTCGATCATTTCAGCATTAAAATGAGCCTTAATACTGCCTTCTGCAATTCTGTTCTCTATATCCGGTTTTACCCAGTATTTTACACTTTTGGAAATTTCGGAATGACGAACAACCATGGTTACTTCAGCTCCTTTTCTATAAGTTTCCAAAGCTGCATCTACCGCAGAATTACTTGATCCTACAACTACGATTTTCTGTTTTGCATAAGGATAAGGTTCGGTATAATAATGCTTGACCTTTGGAAGGTTTTCGCCGGGAATATTCATAAGGTTGGGGATATCATAAAATCCGGTAGCAATCACCAGGTTTTTGGCGAGATAAGTTGCTTTGCTTGTTTTTATCTCAAATAGCTCATTGTTTTTGGAAACACCCAGCACTTTTTCATACAGATTAATGTTAAGATTTTTTTGTCGGGCAATTCCCTGATAATATTCAAGCGCTTCTTGTCTTCCCGGTTTGGGAGCAGTTGAAATAAATGGAATTTCGTCAATTTCCAGTTTTTCCGCAGTGGAGAAAAAACGCATATATAAAGGATAATTGTAAAGAGAGTTCACAATGGTTCCTTTTTCTATGATTAAATGGCTAAGATTATTTTTTTTGGCTTCAAGGGCACAGTTCAAACCGATGGGTCCGGCCCCGATAATGAGAATATCCAATATTTCCATCTAACAAATGTACGATGTAATTTTTAAAATGAGAAGCTATAACCCATCAACTCCCATAGTCTTTATCACTTTATATCATTTATCGGTTGGCATCAGTTTTGGTGTTTTTTACCAATTGCAAAATTTTAAAATATGAAAAAAATACTTATTCCACTGGTTGTTTTGGTCCTGGTTGTAGCCTGTAAAAAAGAGGCAGGAAAACCTGTTCCCAATGTGATAGATTCCATCGCACAAAATAAGACAGACAGTGTAGGTACAGTTCAGACTATTGCTAATAAAGAAGCAGTTTTGAAGCAGACCAATGATGAGGTTTTGAAAGCTCTGAAAAATAAAGATTATACCAGTTTTGCATCCTTGATCCACCCTGAAAAAGGAGTCCGTTTTTCGATGTATGCTTTTGTGGATATAAAAGGAGACAAGCATTTTTCTAAAGCAGATTTTGAAAAATATCAGCCTACCAAAACACTGTTTACCTGGGGAGCACATGATGGTTCAGGAGATCCTTATAAGGCAACGGTTAATGATTATCTTGGTAAATGGGTCTTCGCTAAAGATTTTACAGCATCTCAATATTCACTGAATAAATTCATTGGTGGAGGTAATTCTCTGAATAATTTAAAGGAAATTTATCCTAAAGATGACTTCACCGAAAACTACATCAAAGGAACCGAAAAAAATGGCGAAATGGATTGGAAAACACTCCGTTTTGTATTTGAAGAATTTCAGGGGAAATATTATCTGATTGCAGTGGTAAATGACCAATGGACAATTTAAAGTTAGAAGTTAGATGTTGAAGTGGCATGTAAACTTCAACATCTAACTTCCTTTCTTTATATTATAAAATTTCAGTCAGTTGACGGGTTAGGTTTTTTCTTGAGAACTGTTCAATATGCTGAGTGTTTTCGAGAAGATTTCCGTTTTTCCAAAGGATAAATTTTTCAAGAATAAACTTCTTGACGGTTTCTGTATCCTGATAGCTGAAATGTTTTCCTGCCTGAGTTTCATCCAGAATTTTCGCTACATCAGCTTTATCCGGACCGAATGACAGAATCTGTTTTCCTGAAGCCAGATATTCAAATATTTTTCCGGGAATGATTCCTTTTGAAGATTCATTCGGGAAATTGGTAATGAGAAGCAAATCTGAGTTCTGCATTTCCTCCACAGCTTTTCCGTGTGCAAGATATCCAAGGTTCTGGATATGATTTTTCAGGCTTGAATTTTCGATAGACTGCAGGATTTTATCATCTATTCTTCCTACAAATTTCAATTTAAAATCAGTTGCAAATTCAATATTTTCCTTAACCAGTTCATCAAGTGCTTTCCAAAGATTTTCAGGATTTCTGAGTTGCTCCAAAACACCGATATAACTTAAGGTAAATGCTTGATTTGTTTGTCCTTTTATATTTTTATTAGAATCACTTTCATCAAATCCGTTCGTAATACAAACCGCATTGGCTCCTGCTTTCCGGAAGTTTTCTGCATCGGTATAACTTGTAGCCAGAGTGATATCCGCATTTTTAAATACAGCACCTTCAAGCTGACGGTGCTTTTTATCTGAACTTTTGGTTAATTTCAGGTGTTTATAATAAGAAATCTCTGTCCATGGATCACGGAAATCGGCAATCCATTTCAGATCCGGCATTGTATTTTTAAGTCCTAAACCAATCAGATGAAGCGAGTGGGGTGGACCTGAAGTCACAATCGTATTTATTTTATTTTCTTTCAGGTATTTTTCCAAAAACTTTATGGAAGGTTTTACCCAAAAAACTCTGGCATCAGGAATAAAAAAATTACCCCTTACCCAGATCGAAAGTTTGGATTTCCAGCTTTGATTTTTTCCTACATCAAACTGCCCTGCTTTAAATTTTTTATTGCTTTTATTCAGTTTTTCAGCCAATTGATAAGGTTCCCAGATCTTGGTTCTTACCATCTCAATATTTTCAGGAACATCTTTCATCAGCGTTTCGTCCAGCAAAGGGTAGCTTGGGTTTTCCGGAGTATAAATGATAGGTTTCCATCCGAAATCCGGCAGATATTTTGCAAACTTCAGCCATCTTTGAACACCAGGACCTCCCGCAGGAGGCCAGTAATAGGTGATAATCAATATTTTCTTCTGTTCCATTTTTTAATTTCTATGTCATTCTGAATGAAGCGGAGCGCAGTGAAGAATCTCACTCTATATCTTCATTGAGAAATTTCCAATCTGGATTGAATTCTTTAATTAAGTTTTCTTTCTTTTGTCTGGTCCAGCCTTTTATTTGTTTCTCTCTATTTATTGCTGTCTCAATGTCACCAAAATGTTCAAAATATATTAAATAAAAACATTTGTATTTTGAAGTGAAACTCTTTTCAATAGCTTCTGGATTTTTATGCCAGTATAATCTGTTCTTCAAATCGTTGGTAACTCCTGTATACAATACTGTCTTTATTTTATTAGTCAGTATATAGACATAGTAATTATGAGTACCTAACGTTTTCATTTGAGATTCTTCATTACGCTTCGCTTCATTCAGAATGACATTGTGCAATATTTTTTAAGCTTTTTGTTCAGCTAAAATTTCTTTTTTCTTGTTTTTGTTCATCCAGAAAATTCCAAATGCTGACAACAGGATGAATAATCCGAATGACAGTAGAGAAACCCATTTCCCTTTTTCAATTACTTCAGGCTCAAATACCATTCTGATATGGTGGTTTCCTGCCGGTACATGCACTGCACGAAGCAAGTAATCTGCTTTCACATAAGGAACCTCTTTCTCATCTACCAGAACTTTCCATCCGTGAGGATAATAAACTTCGGAGAATACTGCTAATTGAGGCGTCTTCGACTGAGATTTAAATTCAAGTTCGTTCGGCTGGTATTTCGTAAGATTGATAAATGCTGTGGAATCTGCCTGAACCGGTTTGTTGTCAAAATATGACTTGTCAGATGAAGCAATAACTGCTGTTTTTTTGTTGTCGATAGTTCCGATGGATTTTATTTCCTGATTAGGAGTATCTACAAACTTTAAATCACTTACAAACCATGCATTTCCGTTGGCTTTTGGATTAGGAACAACCTGTGGCTGCTCAGGTCCTCCGAAAACCATATATTTGGCATTTAATAAGTTTAAGATATTAGGCGTTTTTACACTGTCTACATTATTGATGTATTCATTCAGAACATCATCATATCTTCTTAGTTTTACAGCGTGGTAACCACCAATTGATGCTTTAAAATAAGAGGTATTGGTTTCACTTGTCACACCCAGTGTCTGGTTGTAAATTCTGTAGTGAGTTTTGTCTTTTTCAGCGATTGTTTCCAATGTTTTGTTGATGTTGACATTGGATAGAATGGATTCCAGATTGGGATTCCCCTGAACTTTTTCAGCCAGAAGATCTGAACTTTCTGTTTGGAAAGGATTTTCAGCAAAGATTTTATCTACGTAGTTTTCGTCATTCAGATAACGTTTGTTTACAGTCCATAGATCAAATAAACTTACAATTCCAATTATTACCAAAGCAATATTCTGATTAAGCTTTTTCTTTAAAGTTAAGAATAACGCTGCTGCAGTAATGGCTACATAAATGAACGCTTTTATAGCATCTATTCTGAACAGTTTATATCTTTCATCTACAAGATAGTCCAGTAGGAAGGGAGGGAAGTAAGTCTTTTCGCCTTCTGTAGAAAAACCTAGTAATGATTTTCCGAAGATCAGAAGAATTAATAAAAATCCTAAAGTTCCACCTCCAACATACATAAGGATTTTCTGCTTATATTCTTCAGTCAGTTTTTCGTCTGTGAAGAATCTGTATAGTCCCAGAATAGCAATCAGAGGGAATAATAATTCCACCACAACCAAAATTGAAGAAGGAGCTCTGAATTTATTATAAAACGGAACATAATCGATAAAGAAGTCTGATAATGGCATAAAGTTGCTTCCCCAGGCCAGTAAAATAGTCAGGATAGAAGCGCCTAAGATCCAGTAACGGTATTTTTTCCCGGCAAAGAAAAATCCTAATAAAGCAAGGAAACATACAATGGCTCCCTGATAAGCAGGTCCTGAAGTCCCCGGCTGATCTCCCCAGTACGTCATTCCGCTGAAGCCTTTAGAGATTCTGTCCATTTCCGCCTGTGAGCCTACATTTTCCTGAACCAGTTCCTGAACTCTGTTCATCATTTCTTTTCCTTCCGGTTCCTGACTTCCGCCACCCATCAATCTTGGAATGAAAAGGTTTAAAGTTTCAAGCTGTCCATAGCTCCACATCAGCATACTTTCTTTATCCATTCCGGATTTTCCTGAAGTATGGCTGTCGTTATCTAAGATCTGTTTTCCACGAACTGTTTCTTTTACATACTCAGAATTAGCCATGATTCTTTGTGAATTCATTCCAACTCCGATAATGCATGATGCTGCAATAATTCCTGATGAAATAAGAAAATGCTTCATCGGTGTTTTTTTCTGTATTGCCCTGATCAGTTCAGATAAGAATAAAAATCCTAGCGCAAGGAATAGATAATACGTCATCTGCGGGTGATTGGCTGCGATCTGAAGCCCCATAAAAAGAGTCGTAACAATGAATCCCCAGATGTATTGTTTTCTGATATAAACCAGTAAAATTCCGGCTAAAAGCGGCGCAAAATACTCAATGGTGTTTACTTTACCATTGTGCCCGGCTGCAATAATGATATAAAAATAGGTGGAAAGTCCGAAGAAAGTAGCTCCTAAAAGCGCATACTTCCAGTTCCTGACTACTACCATTCCCAAAAGGAAAAAACCTGCAAACAGAAGGAAAAGATAATTGACAGGTCTTGGCAGGAAATTCAGATTGCTGTCGATTTTCTTGATGATGTCCCCTTTGAACTGGCTTCCCATCTGATAAGTCGGCATCCCCCCAAACATGGAATCACTCCAATAGGTTTCATTTCCGGTATTCGCTCTATAGTCGAGCAGTTCTTTCGCTCCTCCTCTGTATTGCACAATATCGTGCTGGAAAAGTTGTTTTCCTGTAAATACAGGGGTGGAATATAAAAATGCTAAAACTATAAATACTACTAATGAAGCTGCAATATAAATGAAGTTTTTATTTTTTGCCATGCTGGTTATTATCTTTTATTTCTTGGAATGTTTACCTTTTGTCCTTACTCTCTTTTACCTCTTCATAGTCTACAGTTTCTGCATCCCATTTAAGGTTCTGTTTGTTATTCTTATTCGAGTTGTGTATGTCCTGCTGCCCGTTGTTTTGATTGTTGTTATTAAAACGGTAACTATAAAATGTCTTAAAGAAAATCCTTTTCAGAATATTCCAGACAAAGAAAATAATAATGGCAGTGAGTACTAACTCAAGAATGTACTTCATAATGTTAAAATTTAAAGTTCAGGGTTTACTCTTTAAAGGGTAAACCCTGAATGCATTTAATTCAGTTATTTAGCAGATGGGTTTACCATTACCGAAGAATTGGAAACGCTCTTCATAGACTGAGACTGTTTTCCATCAGAAATGGTTTCTATCTGCGTCGTTTTTACGTTGATATTCTGATTGGTAATCCATCCTGTGCTTTCGTCAAACTTAATGGTTCCGTTCTGAACCAGTTCACTGCTCAGGCTGTGTGTAATTGGTCCCTGAGCTTTCTTTTCAGTTTTCTTAGGAATACCTCCGGTTACCGCAATTTCTGCAGCTCCGTTTCCTAAGCTTTTCATTACATAATTGGAGGTTACTTTTACAGCCCCGCTAGCGTCTGCATTTTCGGAAGTAGACCATTTTTCACCAATTTTAACTCCTTTTTTAGGAATAATCATCAGGTTTTTATGGAATTGGTCTTTTAATACCTTTTCATTGAATGATTCTTTAAGGCTTGCTACAACACTTGCCTTTTGATTGGCATCTTTGATAAGAGTTCCCACTGCATTGGAAACTTTTGTATAAACAGCATCAAATCCTGTGATAGAGATTACGTTACCTTTTGTATCCATTTTCATGGCAAGTTTGTTTCCGGTAAGTGCTTTGTTTACATTCCAGATCATTTTAAGATCATCTTCTTTAGGAAGAGCAAGCTTGGTATCTACCACTACTGTTTTTCCCTGTGCAGACTGAGAATTTCTTTTCGCTACAAGATTAAGGGTCATTTCGTATACATCTCCTTTAATATCATTAACGACGAAGTTCATTTCATCCGTAGATTCGCTGGTTGCAGTGATGGATTTTCCCTGAGGATCCGTCATTGTTTTTACATCTCTCTGATAAGTGGTAAGAGGATACGTTTTCCCTTTTTCAAGTTTAAAAGTCTGTTTAATAACTCCTGCAGAATCTTTGATAGCAGGATTTTCTGCAACTTTTGCTACAGAATCAGCAGGAACTTCTACGGTTACCGTTTTCCCTGTTTTAGGATCTACTTTCGTTATTTTTGCTGTTTCTTTTTTACAAGATACAAGAGCTATCGATGATATAAGCGCAAGCGCTGCAATGTTCTTCATTTGATTTTTAACTTTATTTTTTACTACTATTTCTTAATATATTGTCTGCAATATCATACAATTTCCCTTGGGATTCCCCATCTGATTCATTGGATAATATAACCACTCCCATGTTTTTTGACGGATGTACCTGAAGCACGCTTGAAAAACCAAATGTACCTCCTGTATGAAAAACCATTTGAGTTCCGTCTTCATTGGTATGCAATCTCCAGTACAGTCCGATTGCATCTCCTTCATTTTTTACAAGAGGAGTATGGGATCTTTTTACATAGGTATTGTTTTCATCCAAATGATACTGTATGTATTTCACAAGATCTCCTGTTGTAGAGAGAATCCCGCCTGCAGGAGCCATAATGGTTGTGAAATTTCTGGGCATTAACTTTCCTTTTTCATTATAGCGAGTCAATAGCTGTGCAGAATTCGTACCAATAATGGTCTGGCTCATTTTCAGAGGCTTTGTAATATACTCTGAAAGTAAGTCTTCATAGCTTTTATGATACACTTTTTCCAGAATATCTCCGGCAATCTGAGTACCCACATTGGAATATTTATAATCTGTTCCGGGTACAAAATCTATTTTGGCCTGATGAAGATCTTCATAAAACTTCTTTTTTGAGTAGTTTTTATAAAAATCAGCTAATGCCATGGCAACAGAGTCCATTGGTTTTTTGAATGTTTCAGACTGATCTGGTAAGAATTGAGGTAATCCTGATGAATGATTGGTAAGATTACCGATTGTTATCGGGTGCTTTTCAAATTCAAGATTAGGAAAATTCCCGTCAAGATATTTCCGGATATCATCATCCATTTTAATCTTACCATCTGTTAAGGCATGAGCCAGAAGTGTTCCGGTAAATGTCTTACTGATGGATGCGATCTCGTAAACGCTTTTAGAGGTCGGAAGTTCTGATTTTCCGATTTCTGTTGTTCCATAATTATAAAAATAACTTTTACCATCTTTAAAAACACCTATCGAAAGTCCTACGCGTGCAGGATTCTGCATGTAAGTGAGTGCTTCCTTCTGAACTATTTTATCAAGCTCAGTGGTAAGGTGATTGTCGGTTGCAATATTTTTTGTCTGTGCACCTAATGCAAATGGGACAAAAAATAATGGTAAAAGCAATTTTATTTTCATGTTTAAGGATTTGGTATAGCAGTCATTTTCTGTCTCACCGCTTCATACAAAATCGCTCCACATGCTACAGAAACATTCAGAGACTGAGTTTTTCCTTCAATAGGAAGTTTAATTTTTTCGTCAGCATGGTGAAGGACTTCTTTAGAAATTCCGGTTTCTTCGTTCCCCATAACAATAGCACATGGCTCTGTAAGGTTTACGTCATAAATTAATTTCTGAGCTTTTTCACTGGCAGCATACACCGAAATTCCGCTTTGCTGAAGGAAATCCACAGCATGAGCCAGATTGTTTTCTTTACATATTTTAATATTGTAAATGGCACCTGCAGAGGTTTTTATAGCATCGGAATTAATAGGAGCAGCACCCTTTTCCGGAATGATTATAGCATCAACACCTACACATTCTGCCGTTCTGCAGATTGCACCAAAGTTTCTTACATCAGTAAGTCTGTCCAGAATTAAAAGGAAAGGTGTTTTTCCCTGTTCAAATAACTGTGGAACAATATCCTCCACTTTATGAAACGGTACATCCGAAATAAAAGCAACCACACCCTGGTGGTTTTTTCTTGTAAAACGGTTCAGTTTTTCAACCGGAACATAATTGGGACGGATTTTATTTTTCGCTAAAATTGCTTTTAGTTCAGCATAAATAGGACCTTGAAGTGCATTCTGCACAAAGACCTTGTCAATCGTTTTTCCCGCTTCAATTGCTTCAATCACGGGACGCAGCCCGAAAATAAAATCGTCTTTCATTGAGTTGTTTAAAATTTTATGTTTAAGGTTTAAAGTTCATCGTTTAAAGTTCATCGTTTAAAGTTCAAGGCTTACTATGTAAATTTTTGAATTTTAAGGTTTGTACTTTGTTCCTTGTAAATCTGTTGTATTTAAATATTTTATAAAAGAGCTGATCTTTCTACTTAACGTTTCTGTCTGCTCAATTAATGTTTCAAATTTTTCCTGCGAAATAAAATTTCTGTAGAAGACCCGATACAATTGAGATCTGGTTTCTCCGCATGAAGCTTTCGCAATGGAAAGAAATTGTATGAATTCTCTGTTACCGTTTCTTTCAAATCCTTCAGCAATATTATCCATTACTGAGCCTGAGGATCCATCAATTTGATTACAAAGCTTAAAATTATTCTTAAGGTTGGTAGATTCAATGATATGATAAACTTCATTGCAAAGCTCCCGAGACAACTTCCAAATATCTAAGTCTTCAAATCTATTGATTGTCGCCATAACCTTAAACTTTAAACTAAGAACCTTGAATCTAATACTTCTCTCCTAAAATTGCTCTTTTCTGTGCCATCACATATCCGTAGTGAAGGCTTTCATGCATATTGTTGAAGATGATGGCATCCTGGATGCTTTTCAGATCCATTCCGAAACTTGTTGTGTAAGGAGTGTAGTCTGAGAAGAAATCACTGTCATAATCCTTCATTAAAATCTTTGAAGTTTCCGTAAGTAAAAATTCTAAATCTTCCACTTCCGACTTCTGGACATTTAAATTCGGTAAAGTACCTTTTTTGTAAGTTTCGATCCAATATTTGTCAATACGGAAAGGATTTCCGCTTAAGTAATAGTGCAAAAGCTGCTGTGTAGCAACAGTATGGGCAATATTCCAGTACATATTATTGTTGAAACCATCCGGAATCAGAATCAGATCTTCATGAGATGTGTTCTGAAGGATGTCTAAAAGGTTCTTTCTTACCTGTCTGTGCGCTTGAAAATGATAATTCATTTTGCGAAATTTTTAATCACCAAAAATAGTTTAATAAACTGGAAATGACAATTTTTTTGGGTAAAGGATTGAAGTTAAAATTTTTTAACTATTCAGAAAAAGGATAGATTAAGGTTGTTTTTCCAGGAGATTTTATTGTTATTATGATGTTTTTAAGTTTATTGTTACAAAACATATAAGGTATATATTTACATAAAGCCTTCCTAAAAAATAGGAAGGCTTTATTGTTCTGTTTGCTGTATAATTTTTACAGTCAGCTTTATTTTTTGAGGATTTTATGTTTAAATGTGGTTCCATCCTTTAGAACGATATTTAAAAAATAAATTCCAGTGCTGTATGGGGAAAGATCTATTTTATTCTCATTATAAGTTTCTATAAGTTTTCTTCCTTCTGCATTGAAGAGACTTATTGAGGTTACATCTGTTTTTGATTGTATGTGTACAAAGTCAGAAGTAGGATTAGGGTATATGTTTACGTCTACTGTTTTGATGTCTTTTACATTTAAAACCGCATTGCTTTTACCCTGCATATAAACTGATAACATAATATATCCCTGCTGTTGGTTGAAAACTGCTGTTGGTATCGTATGTTTCAAAGTGTGATTACCGGCAGTTAAATTGGGTAATGTAAATTCTCTGATGGGAACAGAATTTCCGGGACACCAGTTATTCCATGAGGTCCAGTCTGCGAAAGTTTTAGGAGTGGCTCCATATATTCCATTTCCCTGGGTGTTATATACCCGGTATGGTTCACATGAAATTCCTCCCGGAGTGTAAGTGAGAACCTGTGCGTCATCTATATAGGTGTAGTTTTGTCTTCTGATATATTCTTCACCGCCACTGTTGGCACCATGAGGGGTAGATATTACAAAAAAACGGGCGTTAGTCACAGGGTTTGGGAGATTGAAAGTTACAATTCTAACAGTTTCTCCCGTAACATCGGTACTATTATAGTTGTTAAGTTTATTATAGCTTAATATAGGTACGAGACTGTTGGTGTCTACAGGAGTTGCTCCTGTATCCGTTGAGAAAAAAGTAAGGGTTCCGGAAAAAACATCAATTCTGCCTGAGCAGCCGGAAACCTGAGTTTGAGGAACACCAAAAACATCCAGTTCCATATATAAATCATAAGTGTTTCGTAATGCTGTATCATGAAAAACACTGTAAAGATTACTTACATCATAAGTATAAGGAACTTCTAAAGGAGTACTGTTTTTATTCATGAACGGTGTAATATACCTTCCGATTTCAATTCTTTTGACATTCGGATCATTAATCGTATAAGTAGATTGATTTTTAGGAACCATCGCCAGAAAGACTTCTCCCAGGCGATCATAATTGTCACACAATGCAGCTATTGTTACCCGCATCGCGATCTTAGCTTTGAAAGCGTCTAGTTCAGCATCAGTAAGCTTTCTTGTATATCTGGCATTATTAAGCCTGATTAAACCGGTAGGTACAGGGTCGGATACTGTAGTTGCATAACCATTATAATAGACTGCATCTGAAATCAGATTCGTCATCGTAGTCTGAGATAAAACAAGATTGGTAATGAAAAAACTTGAAAAAAATAGTTTTTTATACATGTTGTTGATATTTTGTGTAAAATTATTAAATATTTATTATTTTATTGTTTTATTTGTTTTTTATTTTGCTTTTTGTTTTATTTTGTTGTTAAATATTTAATTATTTTAATTTTTATTGTGTTTTTGTTTGAATTATTTCTTTGTATTTGGGTTTGTGATTGATTTTTTTTTAATTGCTGTAAATTTGGAATTTTGTTGTTAAATTTGCGTGTTTTTATATGATAATATTATTAATAATGAAAAAAAAATTACTTTTAATTTTGTTTTTTGTAGTGACGGGAGTGAGCGCTCAGATCAATATCAATATTGGAGCTGCGAATGTAGGGACAGCACCTGTAAGCAGTTTTTTCTCTTACTCCTATGTGCAGCAGATTTATCCTAAACAGGAAATAAATGCTAATGCAGCGGGCAATATTACAGGTCTTGTATTTTATGTAGATCCTTCTTCAACCCTTACAGAATCATCAAACTGGACTGTTTACCTTGGTCATACCTCAAAAACGGCATTTTCTTCTGGTACAGACTGGATTCCTGCTGCTCAGCTGACACAAGTATTTACAGGAACTGTAACCAGGAATAATAATAAAGTTCAGGTTGTTTTTACTACACCTTTTGCTTATAATAATGTTGGTAATCTGGTTGTTGCTGCAAAAGAGAATTCTCCTAATATTGATATTAATAATTTTGATGAAGCCTTCCATGTCTATCCTCATATTTCCAATTCAACCCTTTATTATAAAGGAGATCGTAGTGTGGTAGATATTTCTGCTCCACCGGGTGGAATAAGAGCAGACTATAAATCAGCAGTTACAATCTCAGGACTTACATCCAGTGCCGGCCCTGCATGTCCTTTCATTATGTATCCGGCAAATAATACCCAAAATGTTTCCTTGTCTCCTAATATCACCTGGTTGCCTGTCTCCGGAGCAGATTCTTACAAAGTTTCAATAGGAACAAGTCCGGGAAGTGCTAATGTTGTTAATCAGCAGGTTGTATCCGGAACTGCCTTTTCACCTTCGTTTGCTCTTGCTATAGGAACGACTTACTATTTGAAAATAACGGCTGTTTCTGCTAATGTTGAATCCTCAGGATGTTCAGAATTTATGTTTAAAACAGTTCCTGCAATACCTGCTAATGATGCATGTTCAGGTGCTTTCCTTGCCTCCGTCTTTCCTTACAGCTATAATCAGGATGATGCTGTGTCTGCTACTAATAATTCAGGAAATATAAGTGTATGTACCAGTAATGGAGATACGGGAATGAATGATGGAACCTGGTTCAAACTTGCTGGAGACGGAAGTCAATATACTGTAAAAGTAACTATGCCTTCAGGAAGCAGCTTTGACCCTCAAATTGGAGTGTATAGCGGAAGCTGCAGCAATCTGGCATGTTCAGGCACAGCAGATAGCGGTGGAGGTGGTACCGCAGAAACGCTTACGATTACTACTGTGTCAGGGACTGATTATTTTATAAATGTTGGAGCTTATGATGATACAACGGATGCTCCTGAAAATACTTTCACGATTACAATAACCAAACTTTAAAATATTTGAGGTTTAGATTTTGAACAAAAATTGAGATGATAAATCAAAAGTGTTGCAGAAGTATTTTGCAGCACTTTTTTATATGAATAATGATAAAAAAAGAATGATGAATATGTGAAAATTACCCGTATCTATGGATTTCTTTATAGGCAAGAAATTCAACATTATAACCTTAAATATTGCGTTAATCCCGGAATATTTAACAAACTTTAACTCAAAAATGGCATTTATTGTGTTGATTAATGCAAGTATTTATCAGAAATTTACCACTTATTTTAAATCAAGCTATGTCAGAGATATATCAAGCTGAAGATATCCGCCAATTGACGGAAAAAGTAAAAGAAAAAAATTATTTATTTACTCTTCTGAGACAGGAAATCAACAAAGTTATTATTGGGCAGGATTACATGGTAGACCGTCTTTTGGTAGGGCTTTTGGGAAATGGTCACGTTCTTTTGGAAGGGGTGCCGGGATTGGCCAAAACTCTTGCCATAAAAACGTTGGCAGATGCTGTTCATGGTGAGTTTTCAAGAATTCAGTTTACTCCGGATTTGCTTCCTGCTGACGTAGTGGGAACCATGATTTACAATATCAAAGACAATGATTTTTCTATAAAAAAAGGTCCTGTATTCGCAAACTTTGTGTTGGCGGATGAGATCAACCGTGCGCCGGCAAAAGTACAGTCGGCTCTTTTGGAGGTAATGCAGGAAAAGCAGGTGACAATAGGTGATGAAACCATGAAGCTTCCAAAACCGTTCCTGGTATTGGCAACACAGAACCCGATTGATCAGGAAGGGACTTATTTGCTGCCTGAAGCACAGAGTGACCGTTTTATGCTGAAATGCACCATAGATTATCCTTCTTTTGAAGATGAAAGACAGGTAATGAGAATGGTTTCCACTTCACATCAGCCGGCTGTGAAACCAGTGATTTCCCTTCAGGATATTGTAGATGCAAAAGAATTGATCAACCAGATTTATCTGGATGAGAAAATTGAAAAATATATTCTGGATATGGTGTTTGCAACGCGTTATCCGGAAAATTATGGTCTTTCTGAACTTAAAAATTATATCAGCTTTGGGGCTTCTCCAAGAGCATCCATTAACCTTGCTATCGCTTCAAGAGCCTATGCGTTCTTAAAAGGAAGAGCATTCGTTATTCCTGAAGATGTAAAAGCATTGGCGAAAGATGTATTGAGACACAGAATAGGTTTGACTTTCGAGGCTGAAGCGGAAGAAGTTTCATCAGAAGAAATTGTTAATAGAATTTTAGCAAAAATCCAGGCACCATAATGAGTGAGGTAACAATAAGAAAGGCCGTTCTGGAAGATTGTGCTTCCATGCTGGATTTAATCAAAGAACTGGCAGAATATGAAAAAGCACTGCATGAAGTAACGGTGACGCTGGATGAATTCATTCAGGATGGTTTCGGAAATTCTCCGGTATGGGGAGCTTTTGTTGCGGAATTTGAAGGTGAAATCGTTGGGATATCACTGTATTACGACAGATATTCAACATGGAAAGGAAGAAGATTGTATCTTGAAGATCTTGTTGTGACAGAAAGACTCAGAGGAAAGCAGATCGGAAAAATGTTGTTTGATGCAACATTGGAATATGGAAAATCCAACAACTATAGCGGAATGGTATTCCAGGTATTGAACTGGAATGAGCCAGCCATTAACTTTTATAAAAAATACAGTCCGAAGTTTGATAATGAATGGTTGAATGTATCCATTGAGTTAAAAGATTAACTCGGAACCCGGATTCCGCAACTCAACATTAAACTTTGAATTTTAAACCTTGAACCTTGAACCTTGAATTCGTCTATGCAGATAAAAGATATTGTAAAAAAAGTAAAGCAGATTGAAATCCGTACCAGAAAAAAGACGGAGGCTGCTTTGATGGGGCAATATCACAGTGCTTTTAAAGGGCAGGGGATGACTTTCTCTGAAGTTCGTCCTTACCAATTTGGAGATGAGATCAGAAGAATCGACTGGAATAAAACGGCAAGATTCCGTGAGCCATTTGTAAAAGTAATGGAGGAAGAAAGGGAGTTGACGATGATGATTCTTGTTGATATTTCCGCTTCCATGGATTACGGTACGAAAGTTCAGCTGAAAAGAGAATATGTAGCCGAAATAGCAGCGAGTTTAGGATTTTCAGCAGCCGGAAACAATGATAAAGTAGGATTGATCCTGTTTGCGGATAAAGTATATAAAGTAATTCCTCCTCAAAAAGGAAGAAAACATATTCTTTCCATCATCAGTAATATTCTGACCGCAGATTATGTTCCTGCAGAATCTAAAATAGATAAAGCGATGGAGTATATGATGGGGATTTTCAAAAGGAAATCGTTGGTTTTTCTGTTTTCAGACTTTGAAGATGAATATGATTCCAAAATGCTGAGAGTGGCTTCAAAGAAACATCAGCTGTTAGGAATTAGGATTTTTGATGAAAAAGATAATGAAATTCCTGACGTAGGATATGCTCTTCTGCATGATGTGGAAACAGGAAAGGTGATATGGGCCAATACTTCCAGTGCAAGATGGCGGTATACCTTTGCAGAAGCTCAAAAACAAAAACTCAGAGCTTTGGAAGAAGATTTTGCCAGCAGTTCTGCAAGTTTTATGAACATCAATACCGGCTCAGATTATTCAAAATTGTTGTATAATTATTTTCAGAAAAAATAACACCGGGCTCAGCCCGTAACTAAAAACATGAGGCAATTGCCTTTATTATTTTAACATTGAGAAAAATACTTTTAATATTATCTTTTCTGATCTGTGCGAATACTTTTTCACAGATATTATCCTCTAACGTAGAAAAGAAAACCCTCGCTCTTGGAGAAACCAATCATATCACCATAAAGATTGATAACCTTAATGAGCAGCAGGTAACTTCCGCTCCGAAAAATGAACTGCTTCCTTTTCACTTTGAAGAAATCAAAGACAGCATCGGACAGACTGCCAATTCTTACGAAAGAAAGATTGAATTTGCCGTTTTTGATGAAGGAAAATTCACCATTCCGGAACTTGAATTCAAAGTTGGGGATAAAGTACTTAAAACCATTCCTTATGAAATAGATGTCATTAATACTGCTCAAAAAGCAGATCAGATCAATGATATCATGAAGAATAAGCAGGTGAAACTGGAAGCTAAAGATTATTGGGAGCTTTACAAGTTTTATATTCTGGCAGCATTGGCAGGTATTGCTATAATCATTGCAATTATTATGATTGTAAAATGGGGAAGGAAATCAAAAAGTTCTCCTGTTGTTGCCACCAACCAGACGTTGAAAGAACTTGACTCTCTTAAAAAGAAAAAATATATTGAAGGTGGAAACTTCCGTTCATTCTACGTTGAACTGATCGATATTTCCAGAACATTCATTACCAAACAATATCACCTTCCTGCAGATGTTCTTCTTACAGATGACCTTATTGATGTCATGAAAAAGAACAATACAATTTCGCAGGACAATGAAAAAATAATAGAAGATGTATTTCTGAGAGGAGATCTGGTGAAATTTGCCAAAACCTTTCCTGATCAGAATACAATGGAGACTGATTTTGCCAATATCAGAGATTTTGTGAAAAGATCATCCAAAGATTTAGAATTCGAAAACTTAAGAAAGGATGTTTAATTTTGAGTTTTACAGCCCGTGGTTCTTATTGCTTTTTCTGCTGTTTATCCCGCTTTTTATT
>Ga0070682_100000229_pt1 | contig 40502 bp, 34 predicted proteins | sample KBSC63LmetaG_FD_64668 | JGI IMG/M metagenome (GOLD analysis project Ga0070682, IMG submission 64668) | Corn rhizosphere microbial communities from Kellogg Biological Station, Michigan, USA - KBS C6-3L metaG | ecosystem: Host-associated > Plants > Roots > Rhizosphere | place: USA: Michigan...
CTCCTCAGCTGCGGGCAATCCAGATCTGACATTAACCTTGATGAAAGTCTTGAAAGACCCACCCGCTACCGCGTGGTGGTACTGACCTCACTACGCCGAGTATGTCATTACCAGTGGGAGAGGGAGTTAAGGCAGTTCTGATTTTGTGCAGCAGCGTTGCAGGGTTCCAACGCCACTTGCACTTGCGGTCAACGGGCGTCGGGCAGCGTGAACATACTACGTTTCAACTGAGAGCCAGCTGCAGGTGCGTGAACTATCTGATTAACCTCCCAAAGGAAGAGGCCACTTCCGAACCTACGCGCCGTGAGTCTTGTGATATTGAGTGTTGCGGTGACCGATGAGTTTTACAACGAAGATCGATACTGCGCCGATCAGGATGATGTGAACGTAGCCGCCTTTGTGCAGCACGAACGTGAGGATGGCCCATAAAAGCGCAAGCGCGCCGCTGATCACCCACATTACTGCCGGCCCCGCTTCGCACGCTGCGGCTTAACCCGAGAGGGCCGCGTCGAAACGTCGATCGCGGTCACAGTTCCGCCGGAGACGAAGAAACGCAGGGGAGACGAATACGATTGCGTCTCCGCCGGAGCCACACGCCAGTAGTAATATCCCGACGGGATTTCACTGACGAGATAGTGATCGCCCACCACGCGTCGATCGATAAATACGTCCTGGAACTTATCGTCGGCTGCGACTTGTAAACGCCAGATGCGCACTCCTGCCTGCGGCTTCCACTCGACTGTGACCGGAAAAGAAACTTGCGCAGCTTGTTGAGCTTCACAGTTAGGCGCAAAAGAAAACGAAGTGAATAGTGAGGCGACCACTAATAAGCCCGGCGGAATGAATTTGTTTAAGCTAAGAATTGGCACTGACAAAACTCGCGCAGCGTACTGCCTTCTGCCTACTGCCTTCTGCCTTCCGCGCACTGGTCTTCAGGGCGCCTCATTCAATTTATAACCAACGCCGCGAACCGTCAGGACGTAACGCGGATTCTTCGGATCGTTTTCAAGTTTCTTGCGCAGGCGGTTAATGTGCGGATCGATGTTTCGTTGATAGCCCTCGTACTCGGTCGACCAAACTCGATCAAGCAACGCATTGCGCGACCAGGCCCGGCCGGGTTCTGAGGCAAGCAACTCCAGAATTTGAAACTCAAGCGGCGTCAAATCGATCCGTGAGCCCTGTCGCAGCACTTCATGACGTCGCTTGTCGATCACGAGATCGCCGACCTGTGTGCGTTCGGAGTCCGAATCAGGCTGAATGCCGCTGCTGCGTCTCAGCAAGGCTTCCACGCGATATTCGAGCTCGCGTGGGCTGAATGGTTTCGCCAGGTAGTCGTCAGCGCCTGCTTCGTAACCCGCCACTTTGTAATCGAGCGCATCATGCGCCGTGAGAAACAATGCCGGCGTTTGCACGCCGCGTTCGCGCACTCGCTTCAACAATTCGAAACCGGAAATGCCGGGCATGGAAACGTCGAAAATGAAGCAATCAAATTTGCCCGCTGTGGCCGGCTCCAACGCTGCGGCACCGCTTTCCCGCTCATCGACATCAAAGCCCAGGCGGCGGAAGTATTCCGCCAATAACAGCCGCATGTCGGCGTCGTCATCGACGATTAAGAGCCTCTTTCCGGCGTACTTGCTCGCTACTTGTGATGGTTGTCCCAAGTTTTTGCCGATCCTCTGATTGATTGGGGAATATCAGTTGGAAGTATAGCCTAGATTGCGGACTATGGTCTAAGAAAAGCGGATGCGGGTGGTGCCCTAATTTGAATTCTCTCAGTGCGTTCTTTGTGCTCTCTGTGTCTCGGTGGTGAATAAAGTAAGCAAAGACTCAGCACAGAGGCACAAAGGACACGGAGGTCTCCCAGAGAAACTGAAATTAGGTCACTACCCGGATGGGTGATCGGGTAACTGTAGATTGCATTTCAGAACCCGGAATGATAGCGACCCGACGCCGGCACCGCTTGCTGATCATTCGATGTCCGATAAGCTTTAGCTTGTCGTCCGGCGACAAACTGAAGTTTGTCGGACATTTTTTTGAAAGTGACCCACTACCGTTTCCCTACAACCTTGACGCCTTCGCAGGCCGATACGTATAGTTATTTTTTAGTTTTTACAGCCGTTTTTCAATCCTTCCATTCGAGCGACTGAGTTGGGATTCCGTCCGGCAAGACCAGCAACTGACTGATGCGCGATCTTAAGCGACTGCTTCGATACATCAAGCCTCACTGGCAGACATTCGCGCTCGCGACCTTCGCGATGTTTCTTGTTGGCTTACTGGAAATCGCCATTGGTTCACTGATAGTTCCGATTTTCGATCAGGCCTTAGCGCATGGTAGCGGTGCCCGCACCCAAACTCTTTTCGGACTACAGAATCTGATTCCCGAATCAGGACTCGCGGCCTGGCGAACGATTGCGCTGCTACTGCTCACCTTCACCTTCGCAAAAGGCGTCGCCGAATATTTTTCGACATTCCTGATGGCGCGCATCGGTCAATCGGCGGTGTTGAAACTCCGTCAGGATCTCTACAGTCACCTGCTCAATCAGTCGGCCAGCTTCTTCGAGAGACACCGCTCGAATTACCTCGTTTCGCGTCTGGTAACAAGTGCAGCGGCCATCGAGGTTTCGGTAACCAGCACCTTGCGCGATATGTTGCGCGAAGGCTTCACCTTGATCGCCTTTCTCTCAGCGTCGTTTTATTACAGCTGGCGCCTGACCTTGGGTTCGTTGATTATTGCTCCACTCGTTGCTTTTCTCACGGCACGCTTTGGCACCGCGCTGCGCAACCTGTCGCGCGAAAGTTTCGAGGGTAATCAACAACTCACAGACACCGCACAGGAAGCACTGTCGAACCAAAACATCGTCAAGGCGTATCGCGCTGAAGCTCGCGAATCTTCCCGATTTACCACGGTGGCCCAGCGAATCGTGCGCGCAAATCTGCGCACGGCGAGAATCGCAGGTTTTGCACCGCCGGCAATTGAAATGATCGGTGTCGGTTTTATCGTTGTGCTGCTTTTCTTCGGTCAACAGGAAATACTCTCCGGACGAATGAATCAGGCGCAGTTTCTCGCCTTCCTGCTTTTTCTGGTTCGCAGTTACGACCCGATGCGAAAACTATCGCGACTGCAAAACAGCATGGAACAGGCGCTGGCAGCGGCCCATCACGTCTGGGAAATCATGGATGAACACGCGGAGCTGCCCGAGAAGGCAGACGCTCGCGAACTGCAACCGTTGGCACACGCGATCGAGTTAAGAAATGTTTCCTTCGGTTATGCGAATGAAGAACGATCAGTATTACGGGAGGTAAATCTGACGATACCTGCCGGCTCCATGGTGGCACTGGTGGGCGAATCAGGCGGTGGTAAATCGACCCTGACGAAACTGCTGCCTCGCTTCCACGATCCGGTTTTGGGCGGTGTCTTCTGGGACGGTATCGATCTGCGAGATGCTACCGTGTCGAGCTTGCGTAGCCACATCGCTTTGGTGACGCAGGAAACCGTTTTGTTCAACGACACGGTCCGTCACAACATCGCTTACGGAAAGCCTGATGCCACGCAGGCCGAGATTGAAGAAGCCGCCCGCATCGCCTTTGCGCACGATTTCATAATGGAGTTGCCGCACCAGTATGAAACGATTGTCGGCGAACGCGGTATCTTTTTGTCGGGCGGCCAGCGACAACGTTTGGCAATTGCTCGCTCGTTGTTGGTCGATGCTCCCGTCCTGATTCTTGACGAAGCGACTTCAGCACTCGATGCCGAATCCGAACGGTTCGTTCAAAAAGCGATTGCTAACCTCGTGCGAAATCGGACGACAGTTGTCATTGCCCATCGCCTGTCAACTATCCGCCGCGCTGACACGATTGTGGTGATGGAAAGCGGTCGCATCATTGAATTGGGCACACACTCAGAATTGTTGGCCAAAGGCGGACAGTATCGACGGCTCTATGAGCTGCAGTTTGCAGATGAAGAAGCGGAACAGGTTATCGCAACGTAGAGGTGGTTTTGGGTTTTTGGACTTTGGTCATTGATCAAGTTCGTACTTTGTACTTTGTGCTTTGCGCTTTGTGCTTTGTGCTTTGTGCTTTGTGCTTCGCGGTTCCCCATAACATTGAACGTTTGTGCGTGCAAAGAATTAACGACACCAAGGACCAAAGTTCAAAGATCAAAGTTCAAAGATCAAAGTTCGAAGTTCGAAGTTCGAAGTTCAAAGATCGAAGTTCGAGTTCAAAATTCAAAGCTCGTTTTACTAATCTTATGAAATCAATGACCGGATACGGACGCGGGTCAGCGGAGGGCGAGCATTTTGCCGTCTCCGTCGATCTGAAGACCGTCAACAATCGTTTTCTTGATGTTCACCTGCGCCTGGGCGGCGAGCTGTCGTCGCTCGAGCCGGTGATCAAGCGGCAAATCAGCACGCGTCTTTCTCGAGGCCGCGTCGATGTGACGGTGAACTTTGAAAAGACCGCGCAGACTGCGTACGAACTAAACCGTCCGTTGATAGCCGGTTATGTAACCGCGCTGCGTGACATGCAACGCGAGTTCAACGTCGGCGGCGAGCTCGACATTAACGTGCTCGCGCGTCTGCCCGGCGCATTGCAGCCGGCGCGCGACGGCCTCAGCGACGAAGTGGTTTCTGGGATCGAGAAGGCCCTCGCGGAAGCTCTCGATCAGCTCGAACGAATGCGGGCGCAGGAAGGCGAAACCTTGCGGCAGGAAATGGCGGACCGAATTACGCGCATCGAGTCTTTAGTGCCGACGATCGAAAACGCAGCCGCCGGTCTCGTGGACGTTTATCGCGCGCGCCTGCAGAAACGGATTGCCGAACTGCTTAACCGCAACGGACAACTGGTGGAACTTGATCCGGCGCGACTCGCTCAGGAAGTTGCGTATCTTTCGGATCGCAGCGACGTGAGTGAAGAGATGGTGCGATTGCGCAGTCACCTCACACAATTTCGCGACGCATTGAATTCTGACGGCGAGGCAGGCAAGATGCTCGATTTCTTGTTACAGGAACTTAACCGCGAAGCCAACACCACCTTGTCGAAATCGACTGATCTGGTTATTAAGGAAGCGGCCCTATCGATCAAGGCGGAAGTCGAGAAGATTCGCGAGCAGGTTCAGAATGTCGAGTGAACTAGATCAGGATTTGCCCAACAGATTAGCGACCGAGACCAACGCCGGTCGCGGCATTTTGTTCGTGGTCAGCTCCCCTTCCGGCGGTGGTAAGGGTACGCTGATTCAACGCGTGTTGAAGAAGGTACCCAATCTTAGCTATTCTGTTTCGTTTACCACGAGGGCGCCGCGCAATGGTGAGGTGAATGGGCGCGAGTATTTCTTCGTCACCCAGGAAAACTTTGAAGCGATGGTCGCTGCCGGCGAATTCCTGGAATGGGCTCACGTGCACGGCAGGCTTTACGGCACCGCCAGCAAACAAGTGGCAAGCGAAATCGCCGCCGGCCGCGACATCATTCTGGAAGTCGACGTGCAGGGCGCGGCGAGCGTGCGCACACTAATGGCGGATTCAGTTAGCATTTTTATCCTGCCGCCGTCATTTGAAGTTTTGAAAGAACGTTTGCGAGCGCGCGGCACAGATTCGCCGGAAGAACTCGATTTGCGTCTGCGCCGTGCACCGTTTGAACTTAAAGACTACTCGGCTTTTGAGTATGTGATTCTGAATGACGATGTCGACCGCGCAGCCAATCAGATGGCCGCGATCATTCACGCAGAACGCGCGCGACTCAGCCGGCAGGCAGCGAAGGTGAAACGCGTAGTCGAAGCATTTACGATCGAAGAGAGTCCAAATATGCCTCCGGTTTAAGGGTGGCAACAATTGTCTAATAATTCTTATCAACCGTCAGGAGTAGATTAAAAATGTCAGCTGTAGAACAAACTGAAGAAATTAGCGAAGAGACACCGGCGCAGGAAGTCGACTCGAAATATCGTTTGATCATTCTTGCCGCGAAGCGAAGCAAACAATTACAACGCGGTGCTCGTCCGCGAATCGATATTGACGCCCTGAAACATAAAAATACCCGCATCGCCCTCGAAGAGGTGATGCAGGGACGCGTCAACTTTACTATGACCGACGAAGATGATGAGGCGTAACAGCCGTAACGGAAGTGATGAGACACCTTAACGCGACCAGTCGGACGAGCTGAGATGAACGTGAGGAGTTCGAAGGTGAAACATCTCGACTCTGCTCACTGCTGACTGCTCACCGCTCACCGCTCACTGCCTTACATCCCCTTGTAGTCGGGCCCACCACCACCTTCCGGTGTCACCCAGTTAATTATCTGGTACGGATCCATGATGTCGCACGTTTTGCAGTGGACGCAATTTGAAAAATTGATCTGCAGCTTGCGGTTGCCGTCTGCGCCGTTATCAACCATTTCATAAACCGCCGCCGGACAAAAACGCTGGCAGGGATTTCCATACTCTTCCACGCAACGCGTAACGCAGATGTTCGTGTCCAGCACGTGCAGATGTGCCGGTTGGTCTTCGCTGTGTCCGACCGCCGCGTGATACACGTCGGTCAGTTTGTTGAACGCAATCTTCCCGTCAAACTTCAAGCCGTTGTAGCGTTGCTGAATATCGTCGCCGCGGTAACCGTATTCAGAAAGCTTTTTCATTTCCTCATGACCGGCCTCCGCTTTGGTACGATCGAATAATCCCCAGGCACGGCCTGCGGTAATGAACTGAAACCCCGTGTTTACGATTCCCAACCAGCGTCCGTGCTTGAAGCCGGCGTGGAAGTTTCGCACTTTGCGCAACTCCGGAATGATCCAGCTATCATTCACCAGTTCCTCATAACGCTTAAGCTGCTTCGCCGAGTAATCCTTTGCCAGCAGCGCTTCAAATATTGCTTCCGCCGCCAACATCCCACTCTTGATTGCCGAATGAATTCCCTTGAGCCGTTGTGAATTCAGAAACCCGGCGCAGTCACCTACCAGCAAAACACCGTCAGCATAAATCTGCGGCATCGCGAAGTAGCCGCCGGCCGCGATGGTCTTTGCGCCGTAGCGAATCATCTTTGCGCCATCGAGCAGACGGCTGATGTACGGATGTTGTTTGAAACGCTGAAACTCGGCGTGCGGATCGAGCAATGGGTCTTTGTAATCGAGGCCGGTGACGTAGCCGATGTTAAGGATGCGGTTCTGCATACCGTAGATCCAGCCGCCGCCGTAGGTCTGCGAATCTGAGGGGAAACCAAGCGTGTGTGTCACGCGTCCGGTCGGATAACGATCGTCCGGTAATTCCCAAAGCTCCTTGACGCCAATACTGTAAACCTGTGGTTCGCGACCGGCGTTCAAGCCGAGTCGCTCAACCAGTTGCTTCGTCAATGAACCGCGCGGTCCTTCGCCGAGCACCGTCATCTTTGCGATCAGATCCACACCGGGCTCGAAGTTCGGCTTGCGCTTCCCTTCTTTATCAATTCCTTTGTCGCCAGTTCGTACACCGATAACTTTGTCGTTCTCGCCGTACAACATCTCGGCACCCGGAAACTCCGGAAAGATGTTGACGCCTGCCTCTTCACATTTCTCGCCCAACCACGCTGTAAGACGATTCAGCGAAACGATGTAGTAACCGTGATTCTTCAAGGGAGGCGGAGTGATGGGCGAACGTAGCGCGCGATTTTTCGTGAGGTAAAGAAAGAAATCTTCATTGACGGTGGACTCGAGTGGCGCACCCTGCTCAACGAAGTCCGGAATCAACTCGCGAAGCGCCTTAGGATCCATTACGGCGCCGGAAAGAATGTGAGCCCCAACGGACGCGCCTTTCTCAATCACGCCGATTTCGATTTCCCCCAGCGCCTCGCCTTGTTGTTTGCCAGTCGCAACCGCCTCGTTATGCGTCTTGATCAAGCGCGCCAGGTGCAGCGCACCGCTCAAGTTTGCCGGTCCAGCCCCAACAAACACGACGTCCATTTCGAGAGTCTCACGTTCCATCAAGCGCTCCTTATCCACCACTTGAACACAAATGAATGGTCATTCATTTTCTGAGAAGTATAGCAAATGACGGCGCAACTGCGGGCATGCCGATTTGCTGTAGAATGAATCAAATCCAAAAAAGTTGAGAGTTGCCGTGTCCGATCACACATTTACAAATCGCCTCGCCAAAGAAACAAGTCCTTACCTGCTGCAGCATGCGCACAATCCAGTGGACTGGTTTCCCTGGGGCGCAGAAGCCTTCGAGGTGGCGCGTAGCGAAAACAAGGCGATTCTTCTGAGCATTGGCTACTCGGCATGCCACTGGTGTCATGTGATGGAGCACGAGTCGTTTGAGAATGAGGCGATCGCTAAGCTGATGAATGAAAACTTCGTCAACATTAAAGTCGACCGCGAAGAACGGCCCGACCTGGATCAGATTTATATGAGCGCGGTGCAGATGATGACGCATCACGGCGGCTGGCCAATGACTGTGTTCCTCACGCCGGAAGGCGTCCCGTTTTATGCGGGCACTTACTTCCCTCCCGAGGACCGTTACAACATTCCCGGGTTCCCGCGCGTCCTCATCGGAGTGGCGGATGCTTATCGCGAACGGCACGACGACATTAAGCAAACGGCCGCTTCGGTGCTGACCGAATTGAAGCGCTCTACTGGTGCGGCTGAATCCGGCGCATCGCTTTCAAATGAACTATTGGACGCTGCGGCGAAAGGAATTATCAAGAACTACGATTCAACGAACGGCGGCTTTGGTGGCGCGCCTAAATTTCCGCCAGCGATGACGCTCGAGTTCCTGCTTCAAACCAACTATCGCACCGCTGATGAGCAGGCGTTGCAGATCGTGGATGTCACTTGCCGCAAGATGGCAGAAGGTGGAATCTACGATCAACTCGGCGGAGGTTTCCACCGTTATTCGACAGACGCCCGCTGGCTCGTGCCGCATTTCGAGAAGATGCTCTACGACAATGCGCTGCTGGCTCGTCTGTATGTCCGCTATTTCCAGGTTAGCAGTGACGTCTCAATGCGACGGGTCGCCGAGGGAATTCTCGATTACGTGGTCCGCGAAATGACAGACTCGTCCGGTGGTTTTTATTCGACACAGGACGCTGACTCCGAAGGTGTCGAAGGAAAATTCTCTGTCTGGAGTAAACACGAAATCGATCTATTGCTGGACGAACGGGACTCGGTCTTATTCTGTGCCTACTACAACGTCTCGGAAGGCGGCAACTTCGAAGGCGAGAATATTTTGAATGTCACACGCGACCTTGAGGCAGTCGCCAAAGCCGAAGGCGTCAGCGTTAGAGAACTGGAAGAAAGCCTGGCGCGCAATCGAGAGATATTGTTTGCAGTTAGAGAGCAACGCGTTAAGCCGGCGCGTGATGAAAAGGTTCTGACCGCCTGGAACGGTTTGATGCTCGCAAGTTTCGCAGAAGCCGGTGTCGTCTTGAAGCGCTCGGACTATCTCGAAGTCGCCAGGAAAAACGCCCGCTTTGTGCTCGACAATTTGCGTAAAGATAAATTGCTGTTGCGGAGTTACAAAGACGGTCAGGCCAAGCTCAACGGATATCTTGAGGATTACGCCTTCTTCGTCGAAGGCCTAATCGCACTGTTTGAAGCGACCGGCGAGGTGGACTGGCTCGAGGAATCGCTCAACCTAACAGCAACAATGATTGATGAATTTTGGGACGACGAAGAGGGCGGATTTTTCTTCACCGGCCGCAGTCACGAGAATTTGATTGTCCGTTCGAAGGACTTCTTCGACAACGCCACGCCCTCCGGCAACTCTGTGGCGGCTCAGGTTCTGTTGAAACTCGCCCTGCTGACTGAGAATCCTGATTATGAGCGCAGAGCCGTAGCCATCCTGCGCCTCATGGCAGCGTCCCTCAGACGGTATCCGACAGGTTTCGGACGCCTGTTGTCTGCCTTGGATTTTCATTTGGACTCGCCGAAAGAGATTGTGCTGGTTGGCAATCCGCTCGCGGAAGAAACCGCAGCCCTGCGGAACGTAATTTGGTCGATTTACCTTCCAAACAAGGTGGTAGCTCCAGTGGCGCGAGTGGGTGACCGGCTCGCTGAACTGAGCCCGCTCGCACGCGACCGGACACAGCACGAAGGTAAACCGACAGCGTACGTTTGCGAGCATTTCACCTGCAAAAACCCCACGTCTGACGCGCACGAATTGAGATTACAGCTGGTTTCACGGACTGCCACGGCGCGTCCAGCGTAGGTATCGGGGCGCAATCGGCTAATTTCCTGTCCTCGCCTCACGAAGTTGTTGACGCAACCCTGTGAAAAAGTTATCTTTACGCGTCAAACAATGTTGGCCAATTGCCAACGTCGCTGATAACCCCGGTTATTTCCAACCAAATCTTCCGCAAGACGTACGAGCAGAGGCTAGCAGGACCGTCTTCCTGCTGGGACCAAGAGAATCTCTCATGACAAACAAAGCTAACTGGAAGAGTCCAGCTTTCTTGGCACTAATCTCCGTAATCGGATCCGTGCTTTTACTCTCCGCGTTGATTTCCACTGTTAGGTTACCGTTCCTGACGAGCGCGGGATTACTGTCGTGGGTTGTGCTACTCATCCTTACAGTGGCAGCTAGCCGTTTCACTGTCCTGATAACCACCAGTGTCGATGACCGACGGAGCCGCAAATCGGTCGCGGATGCATTGGTGTTTCTCGCCGTGATTCTCTACGCCGGCCCGCCGGCCAATACGGTTGGACCGGCTACGTTGCTGGCGGCCCTGGTGGCTTTCGTTTCCAGTTACGGTCTGTCAACTCGCCGGGAGGCGATTTCAACTACGGCCATCGGTATCATCTCTACTTTTGTCTCCGCTTCCTGCTACGGCTATGTTGTCAGCATCTTTGCCGATGGCACCGGTCAAACACTCCCGGTCAATGCCCTGCTAATTCCGTTGTGCGTACTCGCGGTACTCCAATATTCATTAACCACGCTCGCCACGGTTTACCTGGTAAACCTCGGCGACGGAAAGACTCACGTTCTGCCAACTCAGGAGAGCCTGGTGTGGACGCTGACTACGCAGGTGGCGGGCGCGGCTTCGGCAGTACTGTTCTATTCGGCGTTGAACGGCGCGGGCGTGCCGTTCATCCTGCTGGGACTGCTGATCACAGGTCTCACGCATCTGCTTTACCGCTTTAACGAAAAACGTCTTGAAGAAGTGCGCCGCGCAGAGGCCGAGCAACGCGAACACGTCGAGGAGATGGCGCGCATTCATATGAACACTATCGAGTCGCTGGCCATCGCGATCGATGCAAAAGACCAGACGACTCACGGGCACGTTCGGCGCACACAAATTTATGCCTCGGAGATGGGCAAGTTGTTCAAAGTCGGCGGCAAGGAAGTTCAAGCGTTGTTCGCCGGTGCGTTGCTTCACGATATCGGCAAGCTGGCCGTCCCGGAATACATCTTGAACAAACCGGGAAAACTCACCGAGGCTGAGTTCGCGAAAATGAAGATTCATCCAACGGTGGGCGGCGACATTCTTCGTCGTGTCAACTTCCCTTACCCGGTGGAAGATATTGTTCGTTACCATCACGAGAAATGGGACGGAACTGGTTACCCCAAAGGTCTGAAGGGTGAAGCCATTCCGCTCGTGGCGCGCATCATTTCAGTGGTTGATTTCTATGATGCGACTCGTTGCGACCGGCCCTACCGCAAGGGCATGAAGCGTGAAGAGTCCCTCGCGTTATTGCGCAGCATGGCCAACAGCGCGTTTGACCCTCACGTGGTAGAGATTTTCACTCAGCACGTTGAAGAATTTGATCGCCTGATCGCCGCCGAGGATATTCAGGAGCAGGTGGAGTCGGAAACAGTTATTCATGATTATCTGACTCAGACGAAACCGGACGCCGGTCTTGCTTCAAATGTGATGGGCACACAGGAGGACGTCGATGCCGGCTTCCGTTCAATTTCCGAGGCGCAGCGAGAAGTGTTCGCCCTCCACGAAATAGCGCAAACTATCGGCTCATCGTTAAACCTTCACGATACCGTAACGCTCGTTTCCAACAAACTCCGGGCGATCGTACCCTTCGATACCTGCATTATTTTTGTGGTCGACGACAAGACCGGCAAAGCGGTCGCTGCCCATGTGGCCGGCGAGGACGCGCAGGTGTTCAGTCAGAGGAGATTGAGTGTTGGCGATGGCATTACCGGCTGGGTGATCGCTAACGCCCGTTCGATGTGTAACGCGTCGCCGGAATTGGATCTGGTCGGCGTGCCGGAAGAGATCGCGAGGACTTACCGCGGTGTGCTCGTGTCACCGTTAATTCGCGAAGACGGACCGTTTGGCGCTATCACGCTGTATTCAAAAAGCAGGACCTCATATACCACCGAGCACGTGCGCTTGCTGGAATCGGTTTGCCAGCATGCTTCAAGCGCTCTCACTAACGCGCTGACGTTTGAACGCACCAAAGAAAGCGCGCTCACTGACCCACTCACCGACCTTCCAAATGCTCGCGGCTTCTACATGATGCTCGAACAACGTATCGCTGAGTGCCAACGAATGAACAATGAGTCGTTGGCAGTTGTCAGCATGGACATAGACGACTTCAAAAGCATCAACGATCAATACGGCCACGCCATTGGTGATCGTTTGCTGGCGAGCGTGGCCGGAGTGATTAGAAAAGAGCTGCGGCAAATGGACATTCTGACCCGATACGCCGGTGACGAATTCGTGGCGATAATGCCGATGGCCTCGTCTCCTATGGCCGCCTCAATCAGTGGCCGCATTTGTAGTGTTGTTGAGGAGCAAAGCTTTTCTGTTAAGACTGGTGTCATGGTGAATCTGGGACTCAGCATCGGGGTTGCTTGTTATCCGGATGAGGGCGAGACCACTGAGGAGCTGCTTACCGCGGCAGCGCGGAAGATGCAGAGTAACAAGCACGCGCGAAAAACTGTTGTCAGTCTGGCTAATGCACCTATCACTTCGCTGGATGCATTTAGGTAGTCAATCAGCCGACTTCTTTTCCAACACGCACACCGCGTAACAGCGGTGTGCGTTTTTTCTTGGCGCCATTACGAGAGATCGAGGCGCAAGCGAAGGTGGTTTTGCGCGTCTTTGTTAACCTCGCGTATAATCCAACCGCTTTTTAATTAACACTTAACTTCGATCAAATTCCGGCCGCCTGGGCGTTCACCAGTCGAATACGCGCTGTGGCAAAGTCAAACTACGAAATGAGAGAGCGAAAGCCCGAGGCGTCACGCGCCGCTGCGGAAGACACCAGCGCAACTGGAGTGTTAGACCAGAAGGCTTCTGCTGCGCACCCGCCTGAATCACCCGCTGCGTTGAAATCAGCCCAAAAGAGCAGACTCCACGACCTTGATCGCGATACCCTGGTCGATATCTATCACCAGATGGTGCTGGCGCGGCGCTTCGAAGAAAAAGCCGCAGAGTCGTACAGCGCCGGCAAGATCGGGGGCTTCTGCCATCTCTATATCGGGCAGGAAGCGGTCGCTATCGGCGCCATTTCCGCTATTCGCAAAGACGACTACGTGTTGACCAGCTATCGCGAGCATGCGCACGCGCTGGCGAAGGGTATGACGCCCGAATCCGTGATGGCCGAGCTCTACGGAAAGGCCGCCGGTTGCTCAAAAGGCAAAGGCGGCTCGATGCATATGTTTGATAAGGAAGTCGGCTTTCTTGGAGGACATGCAATTGTTGGCGGACAAATTCCACTGGCGACCGGCGTGGCATTCGCGTCGAAGTATCAAGGCACCGATCAGGTCACGCTCTGTTTCTTTGGCGAAGCAGCCGTGAACCAGGGAGCATTCCACGAATCGCTGAACATGGCGCAGCTTTGGAAAGTGCCCTGCATCTACATTTGCGAAAACAACCAGTACGGCATGGGCACCTCGCTCAAGCGCGCAATGTCGGTGCTCGATATTTCTCAAAAATCTTGCGCTTACGACATCGCCGCTGAATTTGTTGACGGCATGGATGTACTGGCCGTTCGCGAGGCGACATTACGCGCGGTTGAGCGCGCGCGTAAGGATTATCTGCCGACGCTGCTCGAAGTTCGCACCTATCGCTTCATGGGCCACTCAATGTCTGACCCCGGCAACTACCGGACGCGCGCTGAGATTGAACAACACCAGGAACGCGATCCGATCAAACTGTTCACTGCCAGTCTCAAGGAAGAAGGCGTGATGTCGGATGCCGATTTCCAGCAGGTTGAAGCGCGCGTCAAAGAACAAGTAGAGCAAGCTGTCCGTGTGGCGGATGAGAGTCCCCTGCCGGATCCGAGTGAGCTTTACACCGATATTTACGCAACCCCGCTAAACGCGACACACGACTAGTCAGCCCGAAAAGGATTTCCATTAAATGGCTTTGGTAACCATGCGCGAGGCGTTGAATCAGGCTCTACGCGAAGAGATGCGGCGCGATGAAAACGTTTTCCTGATGGGCGAAGAAGTCGCGGAGTATCAGGGCGCCTACAAGGTTACCAAGGGCTTGCTTGAAGAACTGGGACCAAAACGCGTCATCGATACGCCCATTACTGAACTTGGATTCGCGGGTCTCGGAGTAGGCGCGGCGATGGTTGGACTAAGGCCGATCGTCGAGTTCATGACTTTCAACTTCTCGATTCTCGCAACTGATCAAATCATCAACTCCGCCGCGAAGATGCTCTACATGTCCGGCGGCCAATTCAAGATTCCAATCGTATTTCGTGGGCCTGGTGGTTCGGCGTTTCAGGTTTCGTCGCAACACTCACAGGCGCTGGAGTCGTGGTTCGCTTACTTTCCCGGCCTGAAAGTAGTGATGCCCTCTACGCCGGCAGACGCGAAAGGTCTTTTGAAGTCCTCAATTCGCGACGACGATCCGGTGATCTTCATTGAGCAGGAGCGGATGTACGGAAACAAGGGCGAGGTTTCTGACGATCCGGATTTCCTGATTCCACTCGGCGTGGCTGACATAAAACGGGAAGGAACCGACGCAACGATAGTGGCGCGCTCGCTGATGGTACCCGTCGCCTTGAAGGCCGCGGAGAAGTTGCAGGAACAGGGCGTGTCGTGTGAAGTCGTTGATCCGAGAACGATTCGCCCGCTCGACATCGACACAATCATTCAGTCAGTAAAGAAAACTAATCGCGTGGTTATCGCCGAAGAGTCGCATCCATTCTGCGGCGTTGCCGCCGAAATCAGCGCCGAGATTATGGAACGCGCGTTCGATTATCTCGATGCTCCGGTAAAACGTGTCTCGGGTGGCGACGTGCCGATGCCCTACGCGAAAAACCTGGAAGAGCTCGCAATACCGAATGTCGATCAGATCGTAGCTGCCGTTCGCGAAGTAGCTTATTTGGATTGAGTCTTTCATAACTATGGCAACTCAGGTAATCATGCCCAAGCTTTCGCCGACGATGGAAGAGGGACAACTCTCTCGTTGGTTGAAAAAAGAAGGCGACAAAGTATCGATGGGCGAACCGCTCGCCGAAATCGATACCGATAAGGCGACCATGGAAATGCAGGCGCTCGGAAGCGGCGTCCTGCGGAAGATTCTGATCCAGGAAGGTGAATCGGCGCCGCTCGGTCAACTGATCGCAATCATCGGCGAACCTGACGAAGACATTTCTGCGCTCGCTTCAAAAGCGGCGCCGGCCGCGAAAGCCGCTGCGCCAGCTTCGTCGCCTGAGCCTGCGTTGGCTGAAGCTGCAAGCGACAAAAACAGTCCCGCCGCGCCATCGGTCTCCGGCAACGGCAAAGAACCAGCGCCAGCACAAAGCAGCTCCGGCCGCTTGATTGTGTCGCCACTGGCGGCGCGTATGGCGGCTGAATCCGGAATAGATCTTCGCTCGGTCGCGGGTAGCGGTCCGGGCGGCCGAATCATCAAACGAGACGTTGAAGACCTGATGGCTGGTCAAACCGCAAAAGGTCCAGGGACACAATCAGGCCAGACCCATCTACGCGCGGTTGAAAATCTGCCAGTCCAAAAACCAGCGACCGCAGAAGCGTCAGCTTATCGCGATCAACCAGCCACCGAGATGCGTCGCACTATCGCCAAGCGGCTGGTCACCTCGCTGGGACCGGTACCACACTTCTTTCTCACTACCGAAATTGAAATGGATCGTGCCGCTGAAATGCGTAAAGGGATCAACGAACTCGATCCCGATCTGAAAATCAGCGTCAACGACATCATCATAAAAGTGGCGGCTGCGGCGTTAATGCAAAATCCGCAGGTCAACGCTTCATTCCAGGACAAGATCGTCAGATACTACGAGCAAGCCGACATCGGTGTCGCGGTGGCGATCGATGAAGGTTTGATTACTCCGATTGTTCGTGCCGCTGATCAAAAGTCACTGAGTGAGATCGCTTCAGAGGTTCGCGATTTGGCAGAACGCGCACGCAACCGAAAACTGAAGCCGGAGGAATATTTAGGCGCCACTTTCTCGGTTAGTAATTTGGGTATGTTTGGCGTCGATGAGTTTACTGCGATTATTAATCCGCCTGAAGCCGCCATTTTGGCCGTGGGCGCGATGACGCCTAAACCGGTGGTGCGAAACAATGAAATTGTCATTCGCCAAATGATGCGCGTGACCATGTCGTGCGATCACCGGGTGGTCGATGGTGCGACGGGCGCGAAGTTCCTGCAAACGTTCAAGAAGATTTTAGAGAATCCGCTTTTCCTGGTTGTGTAATTCAAGTGAACAGCCAGTGATTCACAGAGGATCGGGTAGTCCCGATCCTTTTTCTATGGCCTGAGGAAAAGCGACAGCCAACCATGCAAACCGGCTCCCACCTCAAGGAACATGCAATCGCGCCGCATCTGGCATTAATCCTGGTGCAGGTGATGTTTGGTACCTGGCCAATTTTTGGCAAGATTGCCTTGCGATCCATGTCGAGCACCAGCCTGGTTGGTTTTCGCATATTCGGCGCTGCATTTGTTCTGACAATTCTCCAACGAAGAATCGCCCAATTGTTTCAGCTGCCCAAGCGCGTGCTGGCCTGGTTGTTGTTATCGAGTCTGCTCGGCGTAGTCGCGAACCAACTCCTGTTCGTTAAAGGCCTGTCGCTCACCACGGCCATCAACGCCGTTCTATTAACTACGACTATTCCGGTGTTCACATTAATCGTGAGTATCGCGCTCGGTTACGATCGGCCCTCGCTGCGTCACTTTGCCGGTATTGCACTAGCCGCGGCCGGCGTCGTTTATCTCGTTGATCCGTGGCGAGCCAGCTTCACGGCACAAACGACCGTCGGGAACGTCCTGATTATCGCCAACTCGTTTTGCTATGGTGCATATATCGCGGTGTCCCGTGATTTGTTCCGGCGTTATGGAGCGCTGAACGTCATCACCTGGATTTTCCTGGTGGGCGCGCTGGTGTCGTTGCCTATCGCGGCGTATGCGTGGAGTGGGGAGGCGCTACGGAGCTTGCCGCTGAGTGTGTGGCTCATCGTGGGTTACATAATCCTGGTGCCGACTGTCGGGGCTTATTACTTGAACTCGTGGGCGATCACGCGCGTGCCGCCGAGCGTCGTCGCCGTGTACATCTATCTGCAGCCGCTGCTGGCATTTGGATTAGCGCCGGTTATACTGGGTGAGAACTGGAATTCGCGAACGATTCTCGCGTGCCTGTTGATTTTTGTTGGAGTCGCGGTAGTAACGATTCGCAACCGAAGCCTGGCGGCTGAGGAAGTGTCGGAACATCCGTCGACACCGTAACAAAGTTTCAAGTTTGAAGTTCGAGGTTTCGCTTCTCTTTCTCCCTCTCCCGTTGGGAGAGGGTTGGGGTGAGGGACTACTCGCGATTATGTTCTGAATGCTCTGGTTGTTTTGCTTTGCACCAAAAATTTGGCAAGGCGATTTAGGAAGGCGATGTCGCTAGCCCCTCACCCTAACCCTCTCCCAGAGGGAGAGGGAATCTTGTTTTCACTTCTTACTTAAAACCTGGAACTCAAAATTGCATCTTTTCCAGTATCCGTCCCACGGGATACAGGTTCATCTGCTTATCCCAGTAGGGTGAACGGCGATAGAAGAACTGCAGTCGCGCATGCGAGCTCGCTGCGAACGCCTTATCAGATGCTAAACGCTTCTGATATTCTTCGCGCAAAGCCGGGTCAGCAGCCAACATCTCGCGCGCCAGTTTCTCCACCACGTAATCCTCGCCGTATTCCTTTTGCTCAAAAGTCGCATTGAAGAACCCCCAATGCACGAGCGAGTCAGGCGCCTCTGGTTCGAGCAAATTGATCGCGACCCTGGCTCCTTCTTGAGCCAAGGGCACTATGGCGGAGCCAGCCGGAAACGTGCGCCGCTCACGCACACTCTCGACCTTGAATGACGGCATCAATCGTCCTTCAAACGGTCCGCCCGCCCACTTCACATCCACGAAACGATAACTCTCAACATCGATCGTCATGGCAGCTTTGGTAGTCTGCAGCGTCAACCCGTGCGCTTTCAGCAATGCGATAACGTCCTGCCATTGCGCCGGAACGATGTAGTAAAGCGGCGGAGCTACAGCCGTCTTAACGCGAAAATCGTTATACATCGGCACGGTCAAATCGAGCGGCTTAGTGCCAAAGATCACGCGTTCCGCACCGGACAGATCGCTCTTTTCCGTGTGGTATTCAACCGCGCGCAATTGATAAGGCACAGCTTTATCGCTCAGCTCAAAATCAATTGGAAATCGCCGCGCTGGATCGTAGACGCGCCCATCAGCAACCGTCTTTTCATCAGCTTCACGAACCGCCGTCAGCAAGCTTTGCGGATCCCTACTGACTTCCGCGAGCGTGGATCGGAGAAAATCGTAAGTGCCAATGACGCGCGGCTTGTAAGGCTTAAGCATGTGGGTCTCGATCAGGATTCCCGGACGATTCCTAATTGGCGTATAGCCGGTTGAGAATCGCGGGCTGCCATTGAAGTCGCGAATGCCCTTCGGCAGATCACGATTGTCGATGAACTCTAAGTACCAGGAAACGATATTGCCGGCGGCCTCGGTTTCCGGCGCGACGCTTTCATCGATTACTTTGCGTTCCCAGGCAAGTACACTTTCCGGCACCCCGGCGTGATGTTCGTGTTGATAAGTAATGTTGTAACGATAGTCTGCGCCGTCCGTGACGTGGCAGTCGATGAATAAGTCAGGCTTCCATTCATTCCATAACGACAACCACGCGCGCGTCTCCGGCGTATCAGCCTTCATGTAATCACGATTCAAGTTTTGATAAGTGCTGGTCGTACGCCAGCCCATCTCTGCGGGTCCATCCTGATTAATGCGATTGAAAGGACTGACACGTTCATGACCATCGGTGTTGTAGATCGGAATAAATAAGACCACCAGGTTCCGCAACAAGTGGGCCTCGGTTTTCGTGATCGCGATGTCCCGCAGCAATGCGAGGCCGGCATCCTTGCCATCAGGTTCGCCCGCATGAATGCACGCCTGAATCAGGATCACAGCCTTATGCGCTTGCCTGGCAGAGGTGGGTGTAAAGGTCCCGCCTTCTGTAGCAATGAGCAACGGCAAATCACGCCCCTCACCGCTCTTGCCAAAACTTGCAAACGTAATCAAAGGTGAAGCGCGATCCAGCCGCTGGGCGTACTCAATCGTTTCTGTGTAACGCGGCGTTTCCTGATAGTCAGTCCGCTCTGCATGTGTAAGCCAGGCGGTCGGCACCGGGGGATTCTGATGTTGTGACATGATGTTTGAAGGAATCAAGAATAGAAGCAACAGACAGCCGCAGGCCCACCCTGCCCGCAACCTCATAAGACCTTTTGACATGAACGACACTGCGTCCGCCGCCGGGCGTTCAGGGTGCCACACTGAGAGCAACGAAGATACATCGTGCGCGCGAACCAGGCGGTGATGACGGCGCTGGCGCCCAGTATGCCGACCAGCACCGCAAGGTTCAGCAGCAGATCCTTCAAGCTTTGTAGGTCTCCCGCATCCGTTTTTGGTACGACTCACCGCGCGCGTAGCCGAGACGGTACGCTTCGTCTTCCGCGTCGCTGGCAGCGTTCGTGGAATCCTGCTTACGTCTTTTCAAAGCTGATTCAAAACCGCGACGGTAGCTTGGCTCGTCCGTTTGGAAGGTTCGACCGCTGGCCTGGTACTCGGCTTCCTCCGCGTCGCGCAAACCAATCCACCAATTTTCCCGCGCGTCGTCGATGCTTCCAGCACCCGCCCCGGTTAGGGCACCACGCACTGAATAAATTGCTGCCTCGTCTTCCACGAAGGCGACCACCACCGAGCGTCCCTGCCTGAGCGCGTCTTCGTAGAGATAAATTTCGTCGTGCGGCAGTCCTGCCTCCAGTTCGTGCTCGAGCGCGCCGCCCGCTGCGACTCCGGTGGCCGTACCCGCCGCGCCGAGCAATGCAGCTCCAAGAATACTGCCGGCAATAACCGGCCCAACTCCGGGGACCAACAAGCTTGCCGCAGCTGCCCCGAGGGTCGCCCCGCCGGCGACGCCCATTGCGCCCCCAACCGTGCCACCCATTGCCTGGCCCATGCCCGGCTGTTCGCTATCAGCAGTCGGCACTTTATTCTCGACGCGTTCATCGCTCATTCCCGGCGTCAACAAGGCTATGCGATCATTTGGTATTCCCGCTGAATGAATTTCTCTTACCGCCGCTTCCGCTGCTGCGCGCGACGGAAAAATTCCCGCTACCGTCTCCATACTCGTGCCCTCCTTAAGATGGTTTACTTTTAACGCTTCCGCTTGGAAGCGGCAAGGCGTTGCGCAAAGAAACACAAATCGTTGAGGAAATTAGCAGAGCTATGTTAGAGTCCGTTGCGTAGGACAGACATTCCTGTCTGTCCCTTAAGCGACAGCAATACATAAAGAGAAAGCTAGACAGGCAAGAATGCCTGTCTTACATAAGATGTTCGATATCGTAGAAAAACACTGGCCCATGTCTGAGGGCGACGGTAAGGCGGCACGTAAGAAGCGGCCCCGAATTCTCGCCATCACCACCGACTGTTGCACCGGTTGTGCAGGCTCACCAGCATGCATCGAATACTGTCCGATCGAAGCCTGCATGTTCTGGGTTCCCGACGAAGATCACCCGCCGTTTGGACGCATCGAAGTCGATCCCTATCTCTGCATCGGTTGCCAGAAGTGCATCAGCAAAGGTCCGGACGGAGCCTTTCTCGATGGCTGTCCCTGGGACGCGATTGAGATGGTGCCAACCGACGACTGGGAAGCGGTACACGGCATTTCGTTACCCGATCTTCCGCCGCCACCGCCAGCCGCTGAGCTTCTACAATCGTAGTGGCAAGTGTGCCTGGTTCTATGTAACGCAAACTGTTAGTTTGCGTGGCTTGTTGAGCTGCTCAAGAAAGATAGTCATGATCCAATCCAGTGGAAATCACACAAAATAGATCACTGCCCAGAAAAATCCGCCTGAAGGCGGTACGCCAAACAATTCAGTTACTTCGCGCGGCTCTTAATGGCATTTGCCGTTAGAGCCGCTTGTTGCTTTATTCGATCAGTTGCGACTTCATCACCAGCCGCGTACCGCTCGATGAATGGCAAATCTTCCCGCTTTCCAATCAGCGCCAGGCCACGTAGCGCTTCCCAAACACTTTGCTCATCAGACTTGATGGTCAAAACACCGTCACCGGTTTTTAACGTCGCGCCGTTTGCAACCAACAGTCGATCAACTCTGCCCAGCAATGGCGAACGCATTTCAAGCACCTGATTGTTAGCCTCTGCAATTCTGCCGAGCAATGCGCCGCGACTGATCTGCGCGCCGCTCGATAAGCTGCTTTGCAAAACGCCGGCAGCCGGAGCGATGACAGTAAATGGCTGCAGCATCGCCAACAGTTCAGGCCGCGCATTCTCGTCATTGAATCGCACGAGGCCGAGCGCAGCATTGCGTCTGACTATCGGCTCGGCGTCTGATACCAATCTTTGCAGTTGCTGGTGAAACTCCTGGGCGGTGTTGTCCGCGCCCATTACCCAGGCAGCGGTCAGGCGAAACTCCGTTTCCGGACTGCCGGCTAAGGCAACGATCCGTGGATACCATTGGCGGGCGGATTTGTCTCCGTGTTCGATTCGCTGCTGGATTTGGAGCAGGGCGTGCTGAACGTGACGCGGATGCTTTTCATCGTCGAGAAATTTCGTAATGTCGGCGTCGGATAGGTTCCGGCCAAACCAGGTGAAATACCAGGTAAGAAATGAAGCCACTACAAACAGGATCGCGAGGATCAAAATCGGGCCCGACGCGCGCACGCGCTTAGCAGCCGGTGCGGCGATTGATACGGCCGGATTGTTACCGTTTTCGGGCGACTGTGAAGCAGACATTACGAAGGATAGATTTGGTAAAGCATCAGGTAAACAATGACGCCGGTGATTGACACATAAAGCCACAGCGGCAGCGTCCAACGCGCAATGCGACGATGCCGATCAAAGTCGCCGCGCGTTGCCCGATAAATCGTAATCAGGATCAGCGGCACAATCACCACTGCCAGTATCGTATGACTGATCAGGATAACGAAATAAACAGGACGAACAATTCCCTGCCCGGTAAATCGCGTTGATCCGTGGAAGTAGTGATAGGTGAGATAGGAAATCAGAAACAGCGTTGAAGTGACAACCGCGGTGACCTGGCAGTTTCTATGTGCGCGCACTTTCCCGCGACGAATAAAGCTGTAGCCACTCAACAGTAAAACGGCGCTGGTCGAATTGAGAATCGCATTCAGATGCGGCAGGAAAGGTATGTAGTCAGGCATTTAAATGCAGTCAATGAAAAGTAAGAGCGGGGGCAGGCCCCCCTTCCTGACCTGTGAGATTATGAGAGTCTCACAATTCTGGACTCGATGTGGCTATCTCAGGGTCAGGAAGGGGGCCTGCCCCCGCTCTTGCTCATCACTCATCACTGTTTACTATGCTTTTCCCCTTATCGGTGAGCGAGTAGAAGTCGTTCCCTTCTTCCTGCAGCAGTCCATCTTTGACGAGCTGTTCCACTGTGTCGAACACGGCGGTGCGAGCAGCTGGATCATTTTCGCCGGCTTCAAACAGTGTGTGGAGATCGAGAGATTCTTTGCCCCAGTGTTCGAAGCTCTTCAAGACACGATTGCGGATTTCCTTCACGGCGGGTTACAGCGCGAGCGTGAGCTACTGAGCGTCCTTCTGTTTCATGTTGGCGACCATCGAGCGCACATCCGGGGGCACCGCTCGACCCCTGGCGTCGAGCAACGGAGTTGCGGGTGGCAGCGCGCGGCCGCTCGGATCACTCGCAGACGGCGCGAGCGCTTTCTTCTTTAGAAATGGAATGGGCAGGCGACCTTCGTCTTTCAAATAAAGCACTGGATTGGCGGCAAACAGCAGCGCCATCAAGAGGCAAATCACAGTAACGAAGAGATTATCGGTGGTAAGGAAGCTGGGTGAAAACAGCGCATTGAGTAGTGCGAGCGCCAGGAAAACCAGCGCCGCGACGATGCAGAGAAGATTCAAAAGAGCTGCTTCACGCTTCATAATTACGGTCTCACTCATTTTCAATAAGCCGAAGTTCGACGACGCGGTGTCAATGCTTCTTGCCCGCCGGGGTCGCTCGTTCAGACATCTCCTCGTAGCCGCATCTTTCGCAGGTCCAGATAGGAAACGCGTTCGGGTCCGCAGCGCTTTGATAGACAGCGCGGTCAGACGGAATTATTTTGCCACCACAACGCGGGCATACGCGCCCGCGTGTAGTTCGCTTTTCAACGTCAATACGCAAAAGATTTTCTTCAGCCATTACAACTTACGAGTTCTCGTCTTCGCCCAATTCCTCGTCAGCGCTCGCGCGGTAACGCCTGAGAGCCACAAAAATTGAACAGAAGATGGTGACCGGCGGCACCAACAGCACCAGCACGCCAATATTGAAGTTGCGAATAAAAAATGAATTATTAGAGCCGGCAAGCGATGAGCGGCACATCGCACACTGACCGAATGCGGTAGTCGAGAGCAACAGCAGGAGTGCCAGGCTCGCAAGCAGCAGAAACAATTTTAGTCGGCGAACATGCATCAGTGTTCCTCAGCGGCCGGTGGAGGCGGGGCCTCTTTGAATTCATAACGTAAGCCGGCCGATCTGAAACTATCCGGGAAGAATACGAACAACAGACAGATGCAGACCACCAGCATCGGCACGATCGTCAATATTAGACTTAGCCGTTCGAATTTCAAGTGCATGAAGTAGGCGACGATCAAAGCCGCCTTAATGATCGAGAGGCCAAGCAGGATCGTCAGCATGAAATGGATCGACATCGGACGGTAGGCAAGGAAAATCTCTACCAACGTCAACAGGACGAGCCAGAACCAGATCGACGTGAACAGTTTGTTACTGCCGGCAAAATGCTCTTCAGCGTGTGCACTCATTCTTGTTCCTCCGCTTAATTCAAAAGCGAACTACTTAGCCAGATGGCCGCCAACGTCCACCGACATGATGTAGATCAACGGGAACACAAACATCCAGACGAGATCGACGAAGTGCCAGTAGAGGCCACTGATTTCGATATCTTCGTGATTCACTTTCTTTACGCGCGCGGCCACCACCGCCAGATAGATTATTCCGGTGGCGACGTGGAACATGTGCAGACCGGTGATGGTAAAGAAGGTGGCGCCAAACAGTGGCGACGGCAGTTTTCCGTCAGAGGTGGTGAAAGTCGAAACCCAATGCTCCGGCAAACTAAACGGGCGTAGTCCTTCACTGATGAGGTGGTTCCATTCAATTAAGTGGAGCACAACGAACGCGGCGCCAAAACAGATGGTTGCCAGTATCCATTTACGCGCGGCAGTTTTGTCGCCCCGGCTTGATGCCGAAACACCAAACACCATCGTCAAGCTGGAGGACAGCAGACAAAACGTCATGACCGAGGAAAATACGATGCTCGGGTAGAACGGAAACGGCGTGGGCCAGACGTTTGACGCACGCAGATAGCTGTAACCCATCAGCAGCGCGGAGAACGTCAAGGAGTCGGAAACAATGAACAACCACATCCCGAGCTTGCGATGACCGACGCGATAAGGGTGTACTCCCCCGCCCCAGTCTTCCGCCGGAAAATGTACTGCGCGTGCTTCAGTACTCACCTGTCACCTCCAAGAAGATAGTTATGCGACGACGATTCCGCGCCACCTAGCGCACGAAGAACAACAGCACGAACAAATAGATCCAAAGGAAATCCATAAAATGCCAGTAAAGCGTTACCGCGTCGGCACCTGCCTGCATTCGCAAGACCGCGGTTGCATTGTCGCTGCGTACCCGACTGCGGATCGCGAGATATGAAAGCGCAATCAGCCCGCCCAGCAAGTGCACCCCGTGCGCAGCAGTCAGCAAATAAAAGAAAGAGCTATGTGGATTACTCGCCACGTAAACGCCCTGACTAACAAGTTGCCTCCAGGCGAGCAGCTGCGAACCAACGAAACCGAGCCCTAGCAACATCGTCAGGAGCAACCAGGACTTGTAGGCGGCAGTGGCTGCGGCTTTTAGTTTGCGGCGCGCGTGCTCCAGGGTAGCGCTGCTTATGAGAATCAAGCCGGTGCTCAACAAAAGGATTCGCGGCATGGCCAACGGTTTCCAATCGCTGGACGACGCGGCCCGAACGATGTAGGCGCTGCTGAGCGCCGTAAACATCATCAGGATCGACGCCAGCCCAACCCAGGTGCCGATGCGATACCGGTTCGCCGACGACTGAAAGTCCGGGAAGCGGCGATCGTGGCCGTTCTTCTTTGGCCCACCATTGCCGTTCGAGCCGCGTCCTTTGGAACCGCCGCTGAACCCTTTTTTCGTTAATGGCCTAGTGCTTGTGACCGTTGTGGCCATTATCCGGAACTCCTGTTACCGGCGCGCCTTCGACGTCCGGTTCTGTCTGCATTAAGTAATCGTTAGGTGCCCCCGGCACAGCAAATTCGTAAGGCCCGCGATAGACGACCGGAAGCACGCCGGCGAAATTGTCGTGCGGCGGCGGACTGTCGGTGATCCACTCGAGCGTGGTCGCTTCCCAGGGATTCGCACCGGCCCGTTTACCTTTGAAAACACTCCAGATCAGGTTGAAGTAAAAAACGAGTTGCGTGAGCACCGTAATGATTGCTGCGATCGAAACGAACACAACCAGGGGGTGCAAGGAATCGAGGAAACGGTATTCGGTGAACTGCGCATAGCGGCGCGGCATGCCGACGATGCCCATGGTATGCATCGGCACAAAGATGCAGTAGACGCCGACCAGTGTGATCCAGAAGTGCAATTGCCCGAGTCGTTCATTCAGGAACCGGCCAAACATCTTCGGGAACCAGAAATAAATCGCTGCAAACATACCGAAGATCGAAGCCACGCCCATGACAAGGTGGAAGTGCGCCAGTACGAAGTAGGTGTCGTGCATGGGCAAGTCGAGCGACGACTGACCCAACACCAGTCCGGTAATGCCGCCGGCCACGAACAGCGAGACGAAGCCGATGGCGAACAGCATCGGCGTTTGGAAACGTATCTTCGCGCCCCACAATGTCCCCAGCCAGTTGAAGGTTTTCACCGCGGAAGGAACGCCGATCGATAACGTCAAAATCGAGAAGGTCATCGCGGAGTAAGGGCTCATGCCGCTGATGAACATGTGGTGGCCCCAGACGAAGAAGCCGAGCAGACCAATGGCAAAGATTGCAAACACCATGGCCCGGTAACCAAACACAGGTTTTCGCGCAAAGGTGGAAAGAATGTGCGAGGTCGCACCCATGCCGGGCAGGATCGCGATGTAAACCTCCGGATGTCCGAAGAACCAGAATAGATGTTGCCAGAGAATCGGTGAGCCACCAGTGTGCGAAGTCAGCACCGAAGATCCAAACACGAGGCCCCCCGGAACGAAGAAGCTGGTGCCGACCGTACGGTCGAGCAATAACAGGATTCCAGCGCCGAGCAAAACCGGGAACGACAACAACGCGAGCACTGCGGTTGTGAACCAGGCCCAGCAGGTCAAGGGCATGCGCATCAGGGTCATCCCGCGTGTGCGCATGTTCAGCAGCGTCGTAATAAAGTTGAGCGCGCCCAGCAAGGAGCCAACGCAGAAAATGGCGATGCTGATGATCCAGAGATTCATCCCCGCGCCCTGTCCCGGTCCGGCGGGCGCACCGACCGCACTGAGCGGCGCGTATCCGGTCCAGCCACCGATTGGACCGACAGTGGCGCCACTGCCGCCGCCTAACCATAGGCCCAGCGCTGAATTCGCAATCGTCGTATTGCCTTCAACGAAAATTGCCGACAGGATGACGAGGAAGCCGAGCAGCGTCACCCAAAACGACATCATGTTAAGGACCGGAAAGGCCATGTCCTCCGCGCCGATTTGTATCGGCAGAAAATAGTTGCCGAAGCCCCCCTGCGGCGCAGTGGTCAACACAAAGAAGACCATGATGGTGCCGTGCATCGTTACCAGCGACAGGTAGAAGTCAGGATTCATGATGCCGCCGGGCGCGCCGGTCGGAAACAAGGTGCCGAGTATCGACCAACTGGTTCCGGGCCAGGAGAGGTTCAGCCGCATCAGGACCGACATCGTCATGCCGACTAGCACGGCGGCCAGCGCCAGGATGATGTACTGGATGCCGATAACTTTGTGATCCAAGCTGAAGATGTACTTACGGATGAAGCTGGTAGGCGCCGGGTGGCGGTGCACTGCTTCGTGCGTTTCAACGGACATCTTTAAGTCTCCTGGTGGTTAAGCTGAAGCGACGATCGACCGGTCGATTCTGGTTACTGTTGATAAGCCGGCAACTCGTATTTAGTCAGTAGTTCCGTGACCTTCGTCTGAAACTGATCCTGAGACAGGGCCATCAATGCCTGATGTTCTTCTGGCGGCAGCACCAGCATGAAGCTCTTCATGCGGAAATGAAACTGGCCGCAAAGCTCAGCGCACGCGAGTTCATATTTGCCGGGCCGGTTGGCGGTAAAGTGAACGCGAATCACCATGCCGGGCACGAGATCCTGTTTGAATCTAAGCTGCGGCACCCAAAAATTGTGGATGACGTCGCGCGAACGCAGCAGCAATTCGACGGGCTGTCCGGCGGGCACTGCAATCACACTGTGCACCACGTCGTCTTTAGTGTTTGGATCGGTTGAATCGAGACCAATGTAATTGAGCGCTGAGTCGTCGATCATGCTCGGATCGGTGCGCCCGAAAACTGCGTCCTTACCGGGGTAATGAAAATTCCATTGAAACTGTTGCGCCACCACCTCGACCTGGAACGAACCCACCGGCGCCTTGTTGAAGTGGAGTGACGCCCAGACGGTTTGTCCCATCACCGCGAGACCGATGAAGATGATTGCAGTGACCACCGTCCAGATAACTTCCAGGCGATTACTGCCGTGGGTGTAGACGGCACGGTCGCTCTGTCCGCGATCGCGAAATTTCCAGACGACGTAACCAAGTCCCACCTGGGCCGCAGTGAAGGCTATTCCCACGACAATGATCGTCAGCATGAACTGCCGATCGAGCGCCGCCGCGTGAGAGGAGATGGCTTCGGGAAACCACCACTTCTTAACGAAGAATAGGCTTACGGAACCCAGAGTCAGGATCCAGATAATTACCGCAAGAGCTCGTCCCATCGGCTACGCTCCTTAGGAAGGTGTTCGACAAACTTAAGTTTGTCGCTGGTATTGATTTTAAATTTCCGCGCAACGACAAACTGAAGTTTGTCGGACTATTTACCGATCCAAAACCATCAAAATGAACAGCAGTGGCAAATAGATAACCGAGGCCAGCAGCAGGCGTCGCGCTTCCTGTCTCGATTTTGAGAACGCTGCGCGCACGCTGCTATAGAGAAAAAGCAAACCCAGGACGATTGCCCCGTAGAGATAAACCTTGCCCGAAACACCCAACACGGTGGGCAGCAAACTCACCGGTAAAAGCAGAATTGTATAAACGACAATTTGTTGCGCGGTCACGCGGCCATCAGGCTCAACTACCGGCAGCATGAGAATTCCCGCGCGCGTGTAGTCTTCGCGATACATCCAGGCGATCGCCAGGAAATGTGGAAACTGCCAGAGAAACAGGATTGCAAACAGGACCCACGCCTCCAAACCGATAGTGCCGCGAGCCGCTGCCCAACCGATTAGCGGCGGCACTGCACCCGGAAACGCGCCCACCATGGTCGATAACGTCGTGCGCGTCTTCAGCGGCGTGTAACCGAAGAGATAACCCGCGATTACGGTGAGACCGAGCCACGCTGTCAGCGGATTAATCAGAACGGCGAGGTAAATTTCGGCCAGCACAATCAGGCTGACGCCAAACGCCAGGGCTTCAGCAGGTAGCAATTTGCCTGACGGCAAGGGACGGTTTGCGGTGCGCCGCATCAACGCGTCGAGGTCGCGTTCCATGTATTGGTTAATGGTGGCGATTCCCGATGAGAGCAGCGCGATGCCGAGCATCGAACGCAACAGGCCGATGTAATCGATATGCGCAGTCGAAGCCAGCGCGAATCCAGCGGCCGCGGTCAATACGATGAGGAAAGTTATGCGCGGCTTCGTCAATTCGAGATACGCCGCGACCCGCTCACGAGTGCTGAGCTGTGGCAGCGCCGAAGACGAATTCAGATCTATTACAAACTCTTCCATAAAAGCCAGGTAGTAGTTCGGAGTTCAAGCTTTAGCTGGTTGGCTTCAGTATCACAACCTAAAGGTGAACTCTGAACTACTCGACTGTCGACAAACTCTAAGACCGCTCTGCAGTTGCAAATTCAAATGCCGGCGCGGTAGTTCGCAATACTTTGAACGCCCGCAATGTCAAAACAATTGTCGTAGCGAACACCAATGCGCCGCAGGCGACGTGTGCGACCGTGATTGCGACCATCGGGTTCAAGGGCTGCGGATCGTTTGGCGATGCCATTCGGGCCATGAACGCAGCGAGTCCCAAAAACAATTGAATCACTAACAACGATAGCGCGATTTTTGCGGGTCGCGTCAGAAAGCTCTGGTCCGGGTGGCGACGCAGTATGATGATTGCTGCGCTTCCCAGTAAAACCGTGACCGCAATTGCTCCGCCAATGTGTGTCAACAATAGATCGGTCGGCAGCGGTTTGTCCCAGGTAGCAGAATGGCGCAGCGTCGCTCCGATTATTAGTTGTAAAAAGATCGTTACCGCCGCCGCTACGCAGACGTGGCGAACTGCCGGACTTCCCTGCTCTTCAACCGTTTCGCGCTCTGCCATCCAACTACGCGAAGTGAAAACTGCCAGGCTGACCGTAGTGCAAAAAAATAGCTGGGCCAGAGTTGCATGCGCGGCCGAGACGATCAGAGGCAGCATCAACTTTACGGTTAACCCGCCAAGCAATCCCTGCGCGATCACGCCACCGAGGGCCAGCCAGCCCAGGCGCTTGACCCATCCCCTTGGCTCTTTGAGGAGCAGGAAGATGAGCAGCCCAATCGTTAACAGACCAACCGTTGTGGCCACCATGCGGTGCCCGTGTTCCCAGAACAGATTACCGACCATGTTCACGCCGGAATTGATTCCCAGGGACTCCACCTTCGGGAGGAACCGGCCTTCCGTGAGCGGCCAATCTGCTGTAGCCAATCCGGCATCGTGGCTGGTCACTAGCGCGCCGGCGATTATCAGGAAAAACGTCGCGCCAGCCACCAGCAGCGCGAAGCGATGCACACCCCTGTTCATATTGCGGAATGCGGATTGGGGATTGCGGATTTAAGATCGAAAGCCGCGTTAGAACGCGTGTGCTTCAATCGCAAATCCGCAATCGGCAATCGGCAATGGTTTCAGTGTCTGCCCATCATCGGGAACTCGAGTGCCGGCATCATTTCGAGCCCGGGTTTACCCGATGCGGTCGCGGCCGCTTCACCGAAGGCGAAGTCAGCCTTGGCAGTGCCGTTGGCTGCAACAGTAACCTGCATCGTCTTCTCTGTTCCCGTCGCGCCACCTTCGTGCCAGGCCGCAACCGTGTAAGTTCCCGGAGGCACGCCCTTGATGGTGAACGTTCCGTCTTCCGCGCTCACGGCAAACAGCGGGTGCTTCATGACGCCAATGTACGACTTCATCCAGGGATGCTGGTTGCATTTAACCGGAATCAAAACTTCGGCGCGGGCAAAAGTCTTTTCAATCGGCGGCGCACCGTTGGGCTGCGTCTGGTTCCACTCCGGATTGTTCTTCGGAGTCGGGTGGATGTTGTGCTGCGTCGGGTCGCTGTTCTTGATGCTCAGTTTTTGACCGGTCATCACACCAAGCACGTGCGGACGATAGTGGCAACCGTTTTGATCGAGCGTTGCCGCTGTCGTCGCTGCCGGCCAGGCGTAGCCGTCAACTTTGGTGCCGTCGGTCGCTGCGCCATCTTTAATGTAGACGAACACGTTCGCGAGTTTGCCGTTCGTAACTACGTTGTCTTCGGTCTGAAGATTAGGATCTTTTTGACCGCAGACTGGATCGGCCGAGGTGTCAATCTTTTTCGGTGCGGGCGCCGCGCCATTGAAGGCGATGGTGCCGCTTACGGTGCCACCATCAGTCGGTGGGGTCTTGCCGGTACTGGCTGTCGGCGTGCCGCCGCCCGAATCTTCAGGAGCTTTGCTGCAGGCAGACGCGAGCGCCAGCAACGAAAGAGCAATCGTTAAAACGAGCCAGACCTTTGTCTGCTTGAACATAATCTATTCCTCCAGATCAAAATGACTTTTGCATAACTTTAGCACGGGAACGATGGGAAGTAGACCCGCCACACCTCGGATCCCGTACTGTTACATTCCTGCCGGGCGAGTAAATCTCGGCACAAGTACTGGGACCGCGAGCGTCCCGCCCGCATTCGCTGCAGCGATCGACGGCCGCCTTGCGCGCCGCCCTTTGTTAAATGCTACTTCGCTGCCCCGTCCCTTTGTTTTCAGACGGGCGTTCTGCGCCGGCGGCTTCGCGGCCGGCGGCGCCACGGGCGCTGTCGCCAACAACCGACGCTGTTCGTCCGGCGTCATCTGCAACATGTAACGCACCAGCAAGCGCGCGTGGTCATCGAGATAAGCATTAGCGCTGGCAGGCGGATTCGGCAGATTGATAACCCAACGCTCGCCCTCTTTGCGGAACAATCCAGTCGGCATCGCTGTGCCCGGACTTATTTGCGATGGATCCAGCAGCCAGCGGAAAGTCCATTCCGGTTTTAAGCGTTCACCGGACAGCAGGAAGTTCGGCGCAATCGCTTTCGCATCGTGGGTTGGATCACCGGTGATGTGACACTTCAAGCACGGCGTGCCTGAAGTGAACATTTGCCGCGCCACCAGTTTCTCCTGCTCAGTTAGCGGCTGCATCGGTTCCTTGATGTAGGGCTCCTGCTGGCCAGACATGGCCATGAAGAAGCGAACCAGGGTCTGCAACTCGTTGGGCGAGAAGTTGAACGTCGGCATGCGGAACTTTAGATAAGGACGAACCCCGTTGCGATCGAGACCGGGTTGCGCCTTCAAATGCCCGCCGCCGGGATTGGATCCGCTGCTCACTGGGACCGCGGGCGTCCCGCCCGCCGGCGCTGGGAGCGCAGGCATCCTGCCTGCCGCTGCGCCAGAGGCCGCCTGCGAATTGTTTGCGCTTGCCGCGGGAGCGGCTGCCGGTTTCGCTGCCTGCTCTGCATTCGTGATCGCTGCATTCGTGATCGCCGCATTCTCCGCCGGCGTCTTCTCGCCGCTCAGCGAAGGATCGTGCAGGAACCGCAACAACCAGGCTGGATCAACGCGCGCGCCCTCACTGGTCAACCGCGGCGGCAACAAATCTTTTCCTTCCGGCGTCTGGTAGAAAGGCAAATCCATAACGACCGAACGCTGGCCGACTTGAACCTGGTGGCAACCGACGCAGTTGTACTTCTTGATTACCCACCAACCATTTTGAATGTCCTGCCGCCGCGTGTCCTCTGGATTGTAGAAGAGCGACTGCGGCACGTTGGAACCTTCGGCGCCGACGCTGCCCAGCAGGAACGTGGTTAAGGCGTTGCGCCATTCCGGCGTCAGGTAGGGACGCGGCATGCGCAGCCGATCTTTAGGATCCTTCTCTTTGCCCTGATCGTAAATCGATGGCTCAGTGATCTTGTGCTCGAAAAATCCTTTGTGGTTGTACCAGGGCTTTTCTTCCTTGTGCGCAGGCGCCGGCGATCCTTCTGGCGCCGCATGCAGGTTCAGGGGATCAATGCCCTCTTCCGCTTTCTTCGTCAGCAACGCGAAGTCGAGACGCTCAATTGGCGTGGCGCCTTCGACGGTCAACTCTTTACCGATGCGCTGCTCGTCTTCAAAACCCTTTATTTCGTGACAGCCGGCACAGCCGTATTGCTTGATTAGAGTCTGACCTTTGTCTCGCAACTCGGGACTGTCCATGAACGCAGCCGCGTCGTACTGTGGCGGCGTCGACAGTGAGAACAGATAACTGGCGATGTCGCGCGCGTCGGTTTCGGACAAGCGGAAGTTCGGCATCACGGTCATGTTCTGAACCTGCAACTCAGCGCCATCGTTCGGGCAGCGTGAATGCAGTTCAGTATCAAACACGAATGGCAGGTTATGTTTCGCGTAGTCTTCTGAGGTCAGGTCGCGTTTCTCTTTGGGACAGTATGGCGCCCAGCGTTCGCGCGGATTGTGAATCCAGCGAACGATGTAATCGAAGTTCGCCTTCTCGCCGACCTTTTGTAAATTCGCCGCGAAGGTGCCGCCTATCTTGTTGTCTTCGTCTCCGATTGAGTGACAACCGAGACAGCCGCGCGACTCGAAAAGTTCTTTTCCGTGTCCGACGTCTCCGCGTTGCTGTTCGGGAACTTTTCCGTCAAACCCATCCTGCCAGAGATAAGCAGCGATGGCCTCGATCTGATCCTTGCCATCGGCGTCGCGCATGTTTGGACCGCCGTTGTCCTGATGTTCCGCAAACCGCCAGAACGTCGGCATCTTGGTCCCGGGACGGAATCCCTGGGGATTTGCCAGCCAGACCGGTATCCACTCCTTGCGCAGCTTCAGGCGCACGTCTTTCAGGTTTGGCCCGACCTTCTTCTGGTCCTGCATCAGGTATCTCGACTGCAGGTTAAGTTGGTCGATACGCGCGGCCAAAACACTGTTCGTCACCTTCAGCGCTTCCGACTGCGCCAGCATTTTGCGCGCGTCTTCGTCGGTGGTTCCTTCGGGCGGATTTTCGTCCAACCGGATCTGTTTTTGATTGCCGGTAATTTGGTCTTCGAGCTGGGCGATGCTTTGGCGCGTGTTGCCGAGCGAATCGCTCTCGCGATCAAAGCCCTCGTAACGATGGCAGCCCATGCAACCCCGCTGGTAAAACAGATCGCGGCCAAGGTTTAGGGTGTCGGCGCCCTGCGTTACCCGATCCTTCGCGTGGCACTGCTGACAGCCGGCTTCGGTGTTTTCTTTTTCAAACATCGGCCAGAGCCAGAACTTGTGCCGCCCGTGGCCCTTTTCTTCACTGGTCGTTGCGCGACCGTTTCCCCAGTGGCAGCCGGCGCAACCAAACTTGTCGGGCGCGTGGATCTGCAGAATTTCTTTTTTGGGATGACTGACGAAAGCCCGCGCCAGGCTGTCGGGTTTCTTGCCGGGACCACCCGGCGCCAAATCTTCGGCGCGCAAATCGAGCGGTTCCCGAATTCCGACGTGGCAAACTTCGCAGCGGTCGACGATATTGAATTCGTTCACACTGATCTGGTGCGGCAAGATCGAGTAGTCAAACTGATCCATTTTGCGGATCAGGCCGTCGATCTGGCCCGGACCGAGACCGGTCATGTGGTGTTTCAAATAGTCGTCGCGTTTCTTGCCCAGTTCGGTTGGCTGCTTCAAGAGCTCGGCTTTTTCTCCGAGCAGCTTTGCCTTCTCATCGCGCAGGTCATTGAACAGCTTCTCCAGCTGATCGTAGTTCATCTTCTGCGTGTTGATTTTGCCGGAGCCGTCAGCCGCCGGTAGATCGACTTCCACCTGCTCAGCGCGTTTTTGTTGGGCCTGCTTGCGATATTTATCTTTGGCGTTCGGGTGAGCGATCTCGACGTTGTAGTTGATTACGGTGAGTTTGCCGCGTTGATTTTGAAAAGGTTCGGTGACTGCGTCCAGCTCACGCTGGATCTGAACGACCTTTTTATCGATGTCGGCAGTTTGCGGTTTTACGGCGTCAAGCGCCGACTGTGCTTCGCCCTCAAGCGTTTGATATTCGGGATCCTGTTTGACTTCAGCTTCAGTCTTGCCGGCCTGCGCCTTGATGCTCCGCAGGTACTTGGTATAGCGGCTGACGAATTGTTGCTGAATTCCTTTCCAGGGCCGCTGTCCGAAGGCTTCATCATAGAGCGACCAGGCGAGCGTGGCGGTAAGCAACAAAGCGCAAACGAGCATGATGCCGCTCGTCGAACGGCTCACGATCGGATCCTGCGCCGGCATATCCGGCTCCTTCTTAATCAAAGACTCCCCTGCTCCGTCTGGCACTCGGCGTTAGTCCTCCACACTCCTGATCAGATATTGAACCAGGGCGTTACCCAAACATATTTGATAGTCAGTGCCAGTCGCAGTATCAGCTTAACCGGCATGGCCAGCAGCACGCTGACCGCAAAAAATTGAAAGGTTACGTACTGCAACAGACTCGTCCTGGCCAGCAGCTTCTGCTCAAATGGATCCTTGGGAAACAGTCGCAACGGTCGGAAGGTAATGCGCTTGAAGTCGACCGTCATCAGCCAGTGGAAGAACAATGCGCCCAGCACAAAGAAGCCGCTGACAACGAAAAATCCGAATAGGAATTTGAACGGATTGTTCGACAAGAAGCCGAGATGCAGGGCCTTGCCAATCCGGCTCGTCGCGATCCAATCATGCAAGTCGACGTTCTTGTCGAACACCACGGCGTTGTGGTCCCACGTCTGTCCCGGCCAGAACCAAATCCAGCCCGGCCCACGAATGAACGTGCCAATCACGATCAGCAGAATCCACATCAGAAAGCCCCAGCCGAACATGCCCACTGCAAATCGGCGCTGCTTCAGCGTGTAGTAGCCGTTTCCAAGCGGATTCGAATCGACGTAAGGAAAAACCATCAAACCCACCATGATGATCGAAGGCATCACGACGCCGGCGATCCAGGGGTCGAAATAAACCAGCATCTCCTGCAGTCCGAGAAAATACCACGGTGCTTTTGACGGGTTCATCGTCAGGTTTGGATTGGCGGGTTCTTCGAGCGGCGCATTTAGCGTGATCGACCAGACAAAAAGAACGACGGTCACAATAACCGCCGCCAAAAACTCGATGCGCACCAGGTAAGGCCAAACGTGAATCTCGCGTGCCCAACCCGGACGCCACGGTTCAGCCTTGCGATGATGCGTCTTCGCGAGTTTCGGATCCGCTTCAAGCTCTTCGATCAAGCGATCGTTGGCGTTGGATTGTTTAATGCCCAGCCAGGTAAAGAACGGGACGAGGAACAACATCGCGACGATCGGCACGTTGTCCGGCGCCGACGAGATCACCCAAAGCTGGTGCCAGTCCTCCACCATAAAGATGGCGAGCACTACGACCAGCGCGACCACGCCAAGCGTTATCAGTTTACCTTTGCTCAAACGAATCGCCATTTATATGTCCGATTAATGTCCGACAAACTTCAGTTTGTCGCTTCGATGTTCGACAAACTTCAGTTTGTCGTTTTACTCGATCCCGAATTTATGATTCGACAAGCTGAAGCTTGTCGGACACCTACTTCTTCTTGATCGCCTTCATCTCAGATTCCAACATCACCGGCGCCGGCCCGGAGATGCCGCCATCTTTTCGTATGCGCCAGAAATGCACAGCCATAAATATCGAGGCCACGAGCGGAATGCCGATGCAGTGCCATATGTACGAACGCAACAATGCATTCGCGTCAACGATCGACCCGCCCAACAACCCGAACCTGACGTCATTAAACGGCGTCATCCCTAACTGCACGCCGAAGGGTCCTTCAGATCCAAACATCGGAGTGGCGCGCGCCATGTTAGTCCCGACCGTTACCGCCCAGAAACCAAGCTGATCGTCCGGCAGCAGGTAACCGGTAAACGAAAGAAGCAAAGTCAGAACTAACAAGACGACACCGACGCCCCAATTGAATTCGCGCGGGCGTTTGTACGATCCGGTCAGCACCACGCGAAACATGTGCAGCCAGGTCGTGATCACCATCAAGTGCGCGGCCCAGCGATGCATGTTCCTGAGCAGCTTGCCGAATGGCACGTCATGCTCCAGGTAGAGAATGTCGCGAAACGCGTCGACCTTTGTCGGGTGGTAGTAAAACATCAACAGCACGCCGGTAAACGTGAGCACGATGAACAAATAAAACGTAATGCCACCCATGCCCCAGGTGTACTGGTAGCGCACTGCGTCGCGATTTACTTTTGCCGGATGAAGATGAAGAAAAACGTTTGAGAGAACGGCTAACGATCGGTTGCGCGGGTCAGAACGATCATGTGAGACGCGGAAGATCGACTTCCAAAGCTGCGTCTCCTGCACATCTTTGTAGCCTTTAGCCTCGTCGATTGCCCGGGCTTTGAGCGCGGTGCTGCTCTCTTTAACTTTTTCGAGCAGACCGGCGCTGGGCTTTTCGTCGCCAGTTAATTGCTTCGTGTCTTGTTTGTCTGGATTTTGTTCCATCAAACCTTTCGCGATTGCACCTGCAAATTACAACGGAATGTATGCGCCCGGATCATTGAATTGGTTCTCGCCGCCCTTGGGCCACGTGTAAAGCTTGCCGACGTCCACGACGATCTGGCCCTCGGCGTCCAGTTCGACGTGTGCGCGATCCATGGGCCGCGGCGCTGGGCCTTCAAAGTTGATCGCTTCGCTGTCGTAACCGCTGCCGTGGCAGGGGCACTTGAATTTGTTTTCGCTGGCCTTCCAGTCAGGCGTACAGCCGAGATGCGTACAACGCGCGTAGATCACAAAAATGCGGTCAGAAGTTTTGTCCACCCAGATGCGGTATTGCTGCTGCCACTTGGTGTCAACGCCCAGCGCGTAATCGGAAGGAAAACCAATGGGAAACTTGCTGGATGGCTCGAGAATAGAACGCGGCAGGAAGAACCGCAGAAACATGAAAAAACAGGTGGCGAGAAACCCAACGACGGTAGCCCAAACGATCCGTCGCCGCATTTTGTTAACCGCCGGCTCTGGTGCGCTTTCGACGACGGCGCCTGCCGGTCGCGGCGCGACTTTCGCTGCCGATGGCAATGGTGGCTTTACTGCCGGAGGTGCAGTCGCCGGCGTTCCCGCTGCGACGGTTTCACCTGGCTGCGACGTCCTGGCGCTATCCGCTGCTCGCTCTGGATCGAGCGGACTATCCACTATGCGATTCCTCCACTGGAAAATCGGGGAAGTACACTACGACGCTGCCATTGAGTGCAAACTATACAACTCCCCGTATTGCAGGGAACACTCTCTGCGCTGGTACAAGTATTCGTCTATACATGAAGAGCGCCGCGCCAGCTAAATAATTTATGAATGGCTACGGATGCGTATTTATAACCTGTTTTCCAATTTACTGGCAAGAAGATTCGAAAAGAAAGTGGGCAGTGAGCAGTGGGCAGTGAGCGGTGAGCAGTGAGCAGTGGTCAGTGGTCAGTGGTCAGTGAGCAGCGAGCGGTGAGCAGTGGGCAGTGGGCAGTGAGCAGTGAGCAGTCAGTACTCAGTAGTCAGCAGCGGACTATTCAGTGTTGACTGCTCACCGGCCACTGACCACTGACCACTGACCACTGCCCACTGCTCACCGCTCGCTGCTCACTGACCACTGACCACTGACCACTGCTCACTGCTCACCGCTCACTGCTCACCGCTCACCGCTCACCGCCCACTCCTCCCCGGGCAACGAACGCGTAAAGCGCTCGGCAGGATTTGAAACGTGGCCGGAAGCTGGCCGGGAATTTCACCGTCCACTTCAATCTCAACATTTTGATCTTTGTCGACTGCGCGGGCGATCACTTTAGCGGCGAGCGCGTGTCCGACTTCCGGCATGCTCAAGTGTGCTCCCACATAGAGGCGCGGCGCGTTCGCAAAGATTCTGGCAGCGCCGAGATCGCCGATACTTACCACATCAAATTTTCCGTCAGTGAGCTTTGCGTTGGGAGCGATCTTCATGCCACCGCCAAAATATCTGGCATTCGCGATACAGAGATTCGCAACTGTCAGGTGCCGGGCATCGTCGTCATCCAGTTGAACTACAACGCGCGTCGCCGACTTCTTTGCCGCCGCCTGCAGCATAGCGGTAGCGAACGAAACGCGACCGCTGAGCCACCTCGGGGCTTTCGCCGGCAGCCAGTCCGGACCGCCTTCTTTGACCCGCGCGATCACGTCAGCACTTAAGCCAAACGAGGCGACGCCCAGAAAATAACGCGATTCAATTTCACCGCGATGGTTGCTGAAACTCACTTTTCCGACGTCAATCAAACGCGTCTGGCCGGTGCTGAGAATTTTGACTGCGGCCGAAGTACGAGCTGGAATTTCAATCGTCTTGCGGAAGTCGCCTCCGGTTCCGCTCGGCAAAATACCCAATTCTGCGTCACTGCCGGCAGAAAGAATTCCATTAGCAACTTCTGAAATCGTACCGTCGCCACCGCAGGCAATGATCAGTTTGGCGCCTTTGCGGGCAGCGCTGGCAGCGAGTTCAATTCCCTCACCGGCGCGTTTCGTAAACTTGGGAGTGAAGGCTCCAAAGTGTGTCGCCAACTCACTGGCAATACCCGGCCACGCTTTGCCAGTTGCTCCTCCTGCCGATTCGGGATTGACGATGACGATAGTTGTAGACATTTGGTTAAGAGCGAGGGCAGGCCCCCTTCCTGACCTCGAGGTTACTTAGATCGACTTTTGCGAACGAACCTTGAAAGCCCTTCAATCACAGATGGTCACTCAAGTGACTTAAGCTCAGGGTCAGGAAGGGGGCTGCCCCCGCTCTTATTATTCCATTCACTCAACTGAAGCTGTCGATCAACCTCACCCAGCTCAGCAATCTTGCTCATGACAAACTTTGAAATCTCAACATAAGTTCTCGCCTGATCTTTTTTGGACAAGTAATCACTCAAGTCCAGTTGCGGCCCGAAGTGAATGCGAATCTTTTCCCCTCCGCGCCAATTTCCCAACACCTGCTTTGGCAAATCATTTCCCAAACCGGCTATGAATACCGGAATGACTTGCGGCGCGGAATCCTTGATTAGTTTGCCAATGCCGGGCTGGGCCGGCAAAAACGAATACGGATCTGGTCCTTTGTTACGCGTGCCTTCGGGATGAAATCCGATCACATTGCCACGACCGCTGCGGCAAAGTTCAGCCAGCTGCCGAAACGAAAACTTGTCGAACGCGCGCTTCTCAAGAATGGGTTTTTCACCCGATGCGAAAAACGGTGGATACATCGACCACCAACCCATCACGAGATTCACAAACAATCCGGCGACGGAATCGTAAAAAAACCGCCCGCGCACCGGAAAGAATAGTTGCTTGCGCCAGGAGGTATGCCGAAATAACGTGGTCGACACCACGTACATGTCAAAAAACGAACGATGATTCGCGGCGAATAGTATGGGTCGTTCGCGAGAGACGGCTTCGATGTGCTCGAGCCCGTAAACGCGCATCAGGTTGTAAGTTGCCAGGTGGATCCAACCGGCGCCGAAAACTTTCTGGCACCAGGTCCAGAAGCGCTTCCAGTTTCCCTGATTCATGCGATGGATAAAATGAAAG
>Ga0070682_100000231_pt1 | contig 40458 bp, 35 predicted proteins | sample KBSC63LmetaG_FD_64668 | JGI IMG/M metagenome (GOLD analysis project Ga0070682, IMG submission 64668) | Corn rhizosphere microbial communities from Kellogg Biological Station, Michigan, USA - KBS C6-3L metaG | ecosystem: Host-associated > Plants > Roots > Rhizosphere | place: USA: Michigan...
ACTGGAATGGTGAAATCGTGGTACAGACCTATTTTGATGGCGTGAAAAACGGTTATCTCTTTAAACACAGAGGTATTTTTAAAGAATCATTTGTCCTTACCGATCAGGAAGGAGTTGAACTTATGATTATCAAGCCGCATTTAAAATGGACCTCCATGAATTATGAATATCAGATTACAACATCGGATGCCTTTGAAATGTTTCCCGATAAAGAGATTGTTTTAATTAATGCCTTGCATTGTGCTAATTATTACATGTCGATGATGGCTGCTGCAGTGATATAGAAAAGCTAATTTAGATCATAACAGAAATTATATAAAAGAGCTATCTCAAAAGTCGAATTATTCGACTTTTATCATTCTGACGAAGGAAGAATCTCATTTACTATCAATAATAGTCCTTAACTACTTATCCAAAGCCTTTGAAACAGCCAAACTATCTTCCAGCAGTCTGTAGCGCGTAATTTTATTATTTTGAATACGCATCTGAATACAGAATAAAGACTCTACAATACGACCTGTTGCAAGCATTCTCGTTACAAATTCTCCCGTGATAACCGCATTTTCATCATCGTTGAAAATATGTTCGATTTTAGCAGAAATGGGTTCTGTATTTTTCCATAAAAGTTCAAAAGAATCGGATACTTTCTGCTTATTATTTCTTATGCCTAGCCAGGGTGCTTTTTCTTCATCCCCAGGGATATACCAGTCTATAGTATCAGAAAATAGATTAGTTAATTCTTTTAGATTTCTTTCCGAGAGAAATTGAAGAAAGTGCTGAATGATTTCTTGGATATTACTATTCATATTTGAAGATTATAATCAATAATTGAATTTATTAGACCTTATTAATATACGAAAATTTAAGTCTCATATAAGATAAATCAGAAGTTATCTGCTTTTTTATTTTCATTAAATCCCTTTGTTGGTGACTGTTTCAGAGAAATTATTTTTATGACATGTGTCATATTTTTATTTAGAATTAATAAAAATAAATAATTTTGTAGAACTAACTTAATTATAAACATGAAAAAAACAATTATTTCTGCAGCTTTATTAGCCGTAACGATGCTGAGTGCCCAGGAAACAGATACCATTAAAGTGGCTGAAATCCAATCCGTATCACTCCAGGGAACTCATAATTACAGAACCAAAAAATCGGAATCCATCGCAAGACTTCCTCTTGAAAACCTTGAAAACCCTACTGTTTACAACCTTGTTCCCAAAGAAATCATCAGTGAAATGGGAGCCATGGACTTCAATACAGCAATGGCTTCTGCTCCGGGTGTTGTGGTAAGTAACAGTGTAAACGACAGCGGGAATGATATTTTCATGAGAGGATTCAGTTCCAATGCAAGTTTCAGAAACGGATTGACTCAAAATCCAAGAGTACAGTCCGAAATTGCTAATATTGAAAGAGTAGAAGTAATTAAAGGACCGTCCGGAACCTTATTTGGAGGAACATTGGCCAACTATGGTGGAGTGGTGAATATCGTTACAAAAAAACCACAGGAAAACTTCGGAGGAATTATCAATTATACTACCGGAAGCTGGGGAATGAACAGGATCACGGCAGATGTAAACACCCCTTTGAATAAAGAAAAAACAGCATTGGCAAGATTCAATGTGGCAGCTTATTCTCAGGATTCATTCCAGGATGCCGGTTACAACAAAGGATTGTTCTTCTCTGGAAGTGTTTTATATAAAGTAAGTGACAAAACCACAGTAACACTTGATACCGAGTTTCATGCTCCGGATAAAACATTAAATGCTTATGTAAGAAACTCAGAAAAACTGACCTTACACTCGATGAAGGACCTGGAAGTAGCTTATAAAAGAGCATTTACAAGCAATGATATCGGTTCCAAAAGAACCAATTTTGTAACGATGGCTGAAGTTACCCATAAATTCAATGACCAATGGACTTCAAGAACGTCTTACCAGAGAGGAGAAGCCAATGAAAATGAATCTATATTTTTAGTACTCAGATATCTGAATAATAATCAGGTTGAAAGAATGATTCGTCCTTTTGACAGCTTTAAAGTGACCACAGACAATATCCAGCAGAATTTTACAGGAGATTTTAAAATAGGAGGCTTAAGAAACCGCCTGGTAGTAGGAATAGATTATTTCCAGCAAAGAACAAAATATCAGTTCCCTTACTATGAAGCCAACGGATACAGCAATGTTTTCATGCCATACGATAAAGTTAGCCTTGACAGCTCTTCCGCTTGGGATCCTATTTCAAGAAATAAATTCATGAATAAGGAAAGAAAATCTACAGAATCTGATATTACAATATTCAGAACGATCAGCGGTTATATCTCCAATGTTTTGAATATCACAGACAATTTACTGGTAATGGCAAGTTTGAGAGTAGACAGCTACAAAAATGATGATACGGTTGTAAATGGGGTAGAGATTTCTACGAAAAACGGATATCCTGAAAATAAAGTTACGGGATACAGTCAGACCCAGTTTTCTCCAAAATTTGGATTGGTGTATGAAATTGTAAAAGATCAGATTTCATTCTTTGCCAATTACGTAAATGGATTTAAAAACTATGCTCCGTCATTGAATGAAGTCGGTGTATTGACAAAATGGGATCCGGAACAGGGAAATCAGGTTGAAACGGGCTTTAAAGTGGATCTTTTCCATAAAAAATTATTGACAACGGTGAGCTATTATAATATTAGTGTTAAAAACCGTCTTGTAGCAGATCCGGGCGGAATAGGAAGCATTCAGGATGGAAATATCAAAAGCCAGGGACTGGAAATAGGGATTATCGCCAATCCTTTCAAAGGATGGAATATCGTTGCCGGATATGGATATAACGATAATAAATATGATGACCGAAGCAAAGACAGCGGAAAAAGAATCGCCTGGACACCAAAACATGTAGCTAATTTATGGACAAGTTACAAGATTATGGATGGAGCGTATGAAGGGCTTGGTTTCGGAGCTGGATTCAATTTTGTGGATCAAACCTATATCAATATTACCAATCATTTCCTCGCTCCTTCTTATACTACAGTGGGGGCTACGGTTTTCTATGACAAGAAAAAATACAGAATCGGTTTGAAAATGAATAATGCTTTGAATGAAAACTACTGGAACTTCTACGGACAGCCACAGAAGCCAAGAGAAATCCTTGCCAATTTTGCATTTAAATTTTAAAACCTGAAAAACAAAAAATAATCTCAACGAAAATATAAGGATGAAAACCGCAAAGGTGTAACGCTTTCATTGATAGTAAACAACTGTTTCTGATGCCCTCAAATATGCTAAAGTAAATGGCAGCAGGAATAACTCTTTTCACTTTTCAAACACGCCATTATTATCACCTTGTTGCGCCTTTGCATTTTCAACTATTACATTTTTGAATGATGAAAACAGATATGGAAAACAAAAAAATTAATCCTAAAAAAAAGCAGGGAAAATCCCTTACCAAAAAGATCACCGGATGGCTGCATCTCTGGCTCGGACTGGTTTCCGGGATCATTGTGCTTACGGTTACTCTTTCCGGGACTGTATTTGTCTTTTGTGATGAAATCATTGATCTGTGTGGCGGAAGTGCTAAATACGTTAATGCTCCGGCTCATACTAAAAAGATGACACCTGAAGCGTTGCTTGTACAGTTTCATCAACAGGTTCCGGACAGAAAAGCGTTCTATTTTGATACTTACAAAGATGCTGGCAGAAGTTTCAGAGTAGCTTCAGCAACGAAGCCACCTAAAGATAAAAGTGCGGACAAAGCAGAAAAATCAAAGAAAAAAGGCCGTGGTCCCCGTGGTGTATTTGCTTATCATTATCTTGATCCTTATACCGGAAAAGTAATCGGCTCTACAAAAAGTTATGAGTTTTTCTATGTTGTAGCCCATATTCATGCGCAGTTGCTGGCAGGAAAGTTCGGGAAAACGGTGGTTGGAATTGCTTCTATCATATTTTTTGTTCAGCTCATTGGCGGATTGATTCTCTGGTGGCCGAAAAAATGGAACAAAACAACAAGAACAACAGCTTTTAAAATCAAATCCGGAACAAAATGGCGCAGAAAAAACTACGATTTTCATAATGTCTTTGGCTTTTATTCATTGCTTCCGGCAGTGTTTATTACCATTACGGGACTCATTATGGCCTATGAAGTTTTAACCAATCTTACCCAGCAGGCTTTCGGCGGAGTAGTAGATGCCCATACTATTGCAGAAAAATATGAACCTAAATTTGATCCTGAGAAAAAAGCCTTGTCTTATGCTGATTTCGTTGACAAAAAATTCAGAGAATTTCCCAATGCAAAACAGTTCAGGATGAGTCTTCCAAGAAATGATTCAGCAACGGTGTATCATGTGGTTGCAGCTCAGTTTATCGGGCTAAAAAGCCTTGTCAACGGGAAAAGTATGGAAACGAACAAATACACCGGAAAAGAGATTGATTATCCTAAAGAAGTTCAGATGCATGAAGTAATTGAACACATGAATTTTGATCTTCATGTAGGCTATTGGGGAGGAATATTCGGTAAAATATTCACCTTCATCATCGGAATTATCTGTACCAGTCTCCCGATTACGGGATTCCTGATCTGGTGGGGACGAAGAAACAAATCACCCAAAAAGAATAAAGAAGTTAAAAATATTCATCAACACAGAAAAGATTCACACCATGAACAACTGGTTTAAAATTATCATACTCTCATTACTTTTAGTATTCGCACCTGGAAAAGCCCAGGAAAAACTGACAATAGGAGAGAAGCAAACTATATTTTCAAAAGTTTTAAATGAAAACAGGGAAATCTGGGTTCACTTGCCTAAAACCTATAATGACAATGCTATAAGTCCCGCCAAATATCCGGTAATCTATCTTTTAGACGGAGAAATCAATTTTGAATATTATACAGGATTAACGGATTTTATTGCCAGAACTCCTTATGCTGATATTCCCGAATGTATTGTTGTAGGAATTAAAAATACCGAAAGGACAAGAGATCTTACTCCCACAAAAGCTCAGAAGAAAAGTCCTGTAAATCCGGATATCATACTTTTTGCCGACAGTGGCGGAGGCGAAAACTTCTTGAAATTTATGCAGGAAGAGCTGAAACCATTCATTAATAAAAACTACAGAACTCAGGATTATTCTGTATTGGTTGGGCATTCTTTCGGGGGATTATTTGCCATCAATACATTCCTTTTACATCCGGAGTATTTCAATGCTTATGTTGCGAACGATCCAAGTTTATGGTGGGATAATAAAGTGACCATCACCAGAACAAAAGAGTATCTGGAAAAGAATAAGAAATTTCCTGTAAAAAAATCTTTGTATGTTTCTCAGGCAGACAATGAAGAACAGCAGAAAAACTGGAATTCTGATATGACTCAGGCCATTGAAGAGTTTAAAGGAATCATAGAAAAAAACGGATCGCTGAACTATAAACATAGTTTTTTTGAAGGAGAAACCCATGGAACTGTTTCCTATCCGGGAAATTATGAAGCATTAAAATTCATATTTAAAGGTTTCAGAACGGATATAAAACAACTTGCCAAAAATCCCACACTGCTGGAAGAAGATTATAAAAAGTTTTCCGAAAAAATGGGTACAGAGTTTACCCCTTCAGAAGCTTATCTGAATGTAGTCATCAAATTCATGAAAAGCAACACTTTCAAAGAATCTGAAAACTATTTTACGAACCTGAAAGACCAATATTATCATAAAAAATAATATACTGAAAAGAAACTGTGCCAAAAGTCAAACAATTTGGCTTTTGACACAGTTTCTTTTTTATATATACTAATTTTAAAATTAGGTTTTGGCTAAAGCCAATGCAATTGCTGATGTAATAAAAAACGGGCTAAAGCCGTTCCTATTGAATCTTTTCTCACAGACTTTGCTGATTGAGCAGATTTATTCTCAAAGATTATCCACCCAGTTTGTCATTCCGTAGGAATCCAGATGCTGTATTGGCCATTGGGAAAGAATTAAGGCTTTTTTGGGATTGGAATTGAGTTTTATGGATTAGAGTGTTGATATTAAGGATATAGATTCCTACGGAATGGACACACTAAGTGTATAATTGATCATTCCGGTAGAATCTAAACATATTCATTTTCAAGAACTCTTTTTTAATGTCTGTTATCACAATTGATAGGGAAATCTTTCTCCGTTTTATCTAAAAAACTAATGGAAGGACAACCAAAAGACTGTGCTATGAACCCAAAAATCACAGGAGGTTTTCCTTTAAAAAGATGACCTGTATATTGGAAAATATTAGCTTCATCAGCATCTATCCCGTACAAAGGAAGAAATTCCCCGCCATCACTTCCTGCAAGAGAAAATGTTTTCTCAGCAATCTTTTCCTTATCATCATTAACCACTACCAATTTGCGTTCTACAGTATTTCCTTCTTCAAGATAATCCTGCAGATAATAGGTCAGGTTTTCATACTGTGACTGATAGGTTTTTCCCTGAACTAATTTTGAATGAGAAAAATATTTTTTTGAAATATCGGCACCTGCTTTTTGCCATTTCATCGCTTTCATTTTATTTTCTACGAAAGGATTTGTACTTCCAAAATATGCGATGGCATTATTAAATCGGTCGTACTCTGTGGTTTTTTGGTGAGTAGCTACCTGAAAGCCCATCATATAAGAATCCGGATCTAAATCTTCACTATCTGTGTAAGGACTTAGATAAGCTACTGCTTTTAATTGGCTTATCGGCATTTTTTGAAGTTTATTAGAGCCATACTCATAAATATAGAGCGAATCCTTTTCCGTGAGATGAACTCCGTTGAGAAGTTTTTTTCTGCTGGGAGCATCCAGTTCAAAATGCTGGCGTTCTTCATAAGTCATCTGCTTATGATTTTTAACAATGTCTGCAGGAATAGGTTGCTCTCCTTTGTAGATATCTGAAACAGAAATAAAAATATCCATATCAGAATCTTTTTCAGCGGATGAAATAACAGATAAACTGAAAATATTAAAATTGGTATAATCTATTTTCTCTTCGGTTTTTGTTGCTTTTATAGAATCATTCGCGGGTTTTATTTCTGTGGTAACTGTTTTCTTTTCTTCTTTCTGACAGCTTATAATAACCAGTAAGGAAAGTAAAAGGGCTGCAGCAGTTTTGACTTTCATGATTTTTCTTAGTTTTAAGGTGTTTATCATATTCTAATTCATTTTGTAGTAAGGCTCTGAAAAGTATTTGCTGGGTTTTATATAAGCCATTTTCCTCTCGGCATCAAAAATCCAGATAAATCTGCGGAGCATATCGGCACCCAGATAACTTACATTTTGTGTTTTAAGCTCTCCTGAGAAAAATCCTACCGGGATATCTTTGAAAACACTCTTTCCCAGTTTAAAATAAGGAAGAATGGCCTGTTTGGTGGTTAGAGTTTTTCCTTCAGAATTTTTCAGCGTTTTTTCTCCGGTTACTTTTAGCTTTTTGTCAAGATGCTTTTCTTCAGCAAATTCATTACTGTACAGAATAGCTCCGGAAAATCCTGATTGCAGTACAAAATAGGCTTCCTGCTGTTGATTTCCATCAATAATATTATCTCCGGCAAGATAGAATCCGTCATGATCTAAGATGATATTTAAAGGCTGGTACTCTTTCAGGTCCGGCATTTTATCATACATCACAAATTGGTTGTTATCATAATCAATTTTAAATGCTTTACCATCAAAAATTCCGGTTCCGATTTTTCCGTCCGCTTCATGTCCTGTTAACTGATTATCGAAAAAGCGTACATTTTTCTGGATGATTTTTCCAATTTCTACGGTATTATGATCACTGATTTCTTCTTTATTGAAAATAATATGATCTGCTTTCCGCTTTCGTTCGGGTGAAATTGAATAATCTTTCATCGCAATCTGAAACATCAGATCCAGAGAATCCTTTTTGTTGACAAGGGTTTTCACAATGATATTATTGTGTTTTGTGATCCGGAAAGGAATGGTTTGCTGAGCTTTCATCCCGGAAAATCCAATAGAAAGCAGCATAAAAAGGGCTGTTTTTTTGAGCATTATAAGTGATTAGTGTTTTAAAACATTAAAATTACCTATTATCTTTGGAAAAGCAAATAATAAAATAAAATGGTTGAAAAATTGCTTCAAAGTGGAATCCATTGGGAAAAGAAAGAATTCAAACGGAATGAGTTCCTTAAGATTTCGGGCAGTACAGATACTAATATTTATTTTATTGAAAACGGCAGTGTCCGGATTTTCATGATGGATGAAAATGAAGAGAGAATTATCCGTTTCGGATATATCGGAAATATTATTGTCAGTCTTGACTCTTTTTTATCAGGAAAACCCTCAGATTTATATATTCAGGCTATTAAAAAATCAACTGTGAAAATTGCTTCAAAAATAGATTTTTATGAGTTTGTACAATCCGATGAAGGACATATGAAATTTTGGATGAATATTCTTGAAGATCTTGTATTGCAACAGCTGGAAAGAGAAAAAGATCTGCTGATCAATGCTCCGGGAGAACGTTTTGAGAGAGTTTTAAAACGAAGTCCGAAGCTATTTCAGGAAGTTCCCAATAAATACATTGCCAATTACCTGAGAATGTCACCGGAAACTTTGTCAAGGCTTAAAAAATCTTGAGTTCAGTCAAGATTTAAGAAAAATCTGATGATGATATTTGCATAAAAAACATCATGAAAACTTCAGCTTCAATATTATTAAGTGAATTACAACAAAGATCCAGTCAGCATTTAGAATACGCACAGACCCTTTTAGAAAAAGCAGAAAGAGAGCTGAATTTCAGAAATTCACAAGATAGTTGGAGTTCACTGGAATGTCTGGAACATCTCAATCGGTATGGAAACTTCTATATTCCCGAAATCATCAATAGAATAGATGGCTCTAAAATTTCTCCGAAAGATACTTTCAAACCGGGAATTCTAGGGAATTATTTTGCTAAAAGCATGCTTCCCAAAGAGAATTTGAATAAAATGAAAACGCTTAAAATAATGAATCCTATCCACAGTCAACTCAATAAAACAGTGATAGAGAAATTTATCAGTCAGCAAAAACAGCTGCTCAGTTTATTAGAAAAAGCGCAGAATATTGATCTTGAAAAGACAAAAACGAGCATCAGTATTTCAAAACTTATAAAACTGAAGCTGGGAGACACCTTCCGTTTTGTTATCTATCATAATGAAAGACATATTGAGCAGATAAAAAGAATTTTAACTTCTTAAAAAAGAGATGTAATTTCTAAAAAGCTTACTTTTAGACTAATGGAAATTATACACCAAAAAAATATATCAACTCCACTGGGAGAAATGATTGCCTGTGCCGTAGACCAGGGAATCTGTCTGCTTGAATTTACAGATCGAAAGAATATTGAAAAACAGCTGAAGGCCCTTTCAAAAGCTTTAAAGGCAGAGATCGTAGAAAAAGAGCATCTTCATTTTCTCCAATTGGAAGAAGAATTAACAGAATATTTTGAAGGAAAAAGAAACCATTTTGAAGTTCCGCTGTTTACCACAGGTACTGAATTTCAGGAAAAAGTCTGGCAGCTTCTCCGTGAAATTCCGATGGGAGAAATAAGGACTTATAAGAAACAGTCGGAAATCTTAGGAAATCCCAAGGCAATACGTGCTGTAGGAACAGCTAATGGAATTAACAAAATTGCCATTTTAATCCCTTGTCATCGTGTGATAGGCTCGAATGGAGAATTGGTAGGGTATGCCGGAGGTATTTGGAGAAAACAAAAGTTGCTGGAACTTGAAAAAGCAATTTTATTCTAAATCTGAACTTATTTTCCTGAATCATTAAAAAATAGATGTTCATTTTTCGGTTGCATGCAGCTCCATAATCTTTCTACTTTTGAATAAAAAACAATGATTAGCTTTAAACAACTGTATCAGAGCGAAGAGCCATTACTATTGGTGAATGTATGGAATGTAGAAATCTACATAGAGCTTGAAAAAGCAAGTCAGAAGATTACAAACAGAAGAAGTTTTTCACCTCTTTTTATTTAAATATGGAACTCACAGAAAAAATAATGTATGAGGCATCATATACCAAAGATGTTTCGTTTGAAGGAATATTCTGGATGGGAGTAAAAACTACGGGAATATTCTGCAGACCTACTTGTACAGCAAGAAAACCAAAATTTGAAAATGTAGAATTTTTTTCCAATACCAAAGATGCGATGCTCAAAGGATATCGCCCGTGTAAAGTATGCAGACCTTTGGAAAATCTTAATGCGACACCAGAATCTATTAAAGAATTGCTGAAAGAAATTGCTGATGATCCGGCATTAAAACTTAAAGATTATGACCTTGTAAAGAGGGGACTGGAACCGGCAACAGTTCGCAGATGGTTTCTGAAACACCATGGAATAACATTTCATGCTTTTCAGAGAATATCAAAACTGAATACCGCATTTAAAAGGCTTCAGCAGGGAGAATCAGTTACGGATGTGGCTTTTGATACAGGATATGAAAGTCTCAGTGGTTTTAATGATAGTTTTAAAAATGTTTTTGGAGGATCGCCTAAAAATAATGCCATGGAGAAAATCATTGATCTGAAGAGAATTGAAACCAGGCTGGGAACCATGATCGCCTGTGCTGATGAAAACGGAATCTGCCTTCTGGAATTTTCAGACAGAAAAGCACTTCCTACAGAGCTGAAAAGTATTTCTACCTATTTTAAAGCAAATATTATACAAGGTGAAAACTCTCATTTTGACACTCTGGAAAAACAGCTTTCTGAATATTTTGAAGGAAAAAGAACAACGTTTACAGTGCCTATATCTCCCGTAGGAACAGATTTTCAGAAAGAAGTCTGGAATATTTTGCAGGAAATTCCTTACGGAGCAACCCGGAGTTATCAGGAACAGGCAGATATTCTGGGAAATCCTAAATCTGTGAGAGCAGTAGCCAATGCCAATGGTTTGAATAAAATATCCATTATAATACCGTGCCATCGTGTGATTGGAAGTAACGGACAGCTAACAGGCTATGGTGGAGGAATCTGGAGAAAACACAAGTTACTGGAATTGGAAAAGGCTATATTGTTTAGAAATATATAAATAAAATATCCTATATTTCGGCATTTACAATACGTTTTGTCACCTTTTTATGAAATCGAAGATTCCGGTTATTTTAATTTTTTCCAGGCTGATTATTGGGTTTATCATCATTTCTTTAAGCCTCATTAAAACAGAAAATCATAAGGAAATTGCTGTCGTTCTTTTGTCCATAGGATTATTGACGGATATTTTTGACGGAATTATCGCTAGGTACCTGAATGTTTCCACTCAGAAACTCAGACGTCTGGATTCTACGGTTGACCAGATTTTCTTTATTTTAGTGGGGATTTCCACTTATATACTATGTCCCGAATTCTTCAAAATAAATGCTTACAAAATAATTATTCTGGTGGGAGCAGAAGTTTTGATTTATCTGGTAAGTTTTTTAAAATTCAGAAAAGAAGTGGCAACGCATTCTATCGGGGCCAAAATTTGGACTTTATTTCTTTTTGGAACACTTATTCAGGTTATCTTAGATTGTCAGTCTGTTATTTTATTTAATCTATGTTTTTGGATAGGATTACTCACCCGGGCAGAGATTATTGCCATCCTTTTAATCCTTAAAAAATGGACGAATGATGTGCCTTCTGTTTTTCATTCCATACAGCTGAGGAAAGGGAAAACCATTAAGAAAAGTAAAATGTTTAATAGTTGATAATTTACTTTTTAAAAGAATTTGGTTAAAAAATCCCTTCATAGAAAAATATCGGTACAACAAAATTTAACGAAGTTTATGAAAGCTATTTTGTTTTGATTTTTGTAATTTTAAACAAAAATTTACACGTGAAAAAGTTATTAGCAGCAGTTTGCATTTCAATTTCAGCATTAAGTTTTGCTCAGGATTATTCTGTGCCGGCAGCAAGTCCGCGTCAGAAGGTTGAGCAGCAGTTTTCTATGTCTAAAATCTCCATCGACTACGGAAGACCGGGAGTGAAAGGACGTAAAATCTTCGGAGAATTGGTTCCTTATGGTCAGGTTTGGAGAGCAGGTGCTAACTCTTCTACAAAAATTACTTTCGGACAGGCCGTTAATTTCGGTGGAAAAACAGTTCCTGCAGGAACTTACGGATTGTTCATCGTTCCTACAGAAAAAGAATGGAAAGTAATATTGAATAAAGATTTCCAACAGTGGGGAGCTTACACTTACGATCCTAAACAGGATGTAGTAGATGTTACCGTACCGGTAAATACCCTTACAGACAAACAAGAGTGGTTTGAAATTACTTTAAATCCTACAGATGAAAACACAGGAAACTTAGTGATCAAATGGGATATGGCTCAGGCAGAAGTTCCTTTGAAACCATCAAAATTAGACACTGTAATCAAGATTTCTGACAAATTGAAGGAAATCAAGAAAATAGAATCAGATTCTACTAAAAAGAGCTAAGTAATGAATTTTTCTGTTCAGCCCGTTTTAGAGAATGAAGAATTTCAATTGATCCCCTTACAGCAAGGGGATTTTGAATCTTTATATGAAGTAGCTTCCGATCCTAAAGTCTGGGAACAGCATCCCAACAAAAACCGTTATCAGAGAGAGGTTTTCGAAAACTTTTTTACAGGAGCTATGGAGAGTGGCGGAGCTTTCAAGATTATTGAGAAAGCTACCGGAGACGTATTGGGAAGTAGCCGTTATTATGACTTTGATGAAGAAGACAGCCATATTTTCATCGGATATACTTTCTATGGAACAAAATCCTGGGGTAAAGGAATCAATCCACAGGTTAAAAAGCTGATGCTGGATTATATTTTCCAGTTTGTAGATAAGGTTCATTTTCATATCGGAAAAGAAAATTTCCGTTCACAGACAGCTTTGGAAAGACTTGGAGGACAAAAAATTGCTGAAGAAGAAGTCGCATATTTTGCAGAGCCTACAAGAACCAATTTCGTATATGAAATCACAAAAGAAGCCTGGATATGAAAAAATATAAAATTCAACATTCACCATTTATAGTTCCTACTAACGATGGGAAACTGATAGAAGAGCATTGGGGAAATTCTACCGGAAACTCTAATGTTTCTATTGCTCATATGGTGGCACCTCCGGACTGGAGTGAACCTCATCAGACCCCTGAATTTGATGAATTTACTTACATTATTTCAGGAAAAAAACAGTTTGAAATTGATGGAGAGATCGTTACTCTGGAAAAAGGTCAGAGTATTTTAATTGAAAAAGGAGCAAGAATCCGTTACAGTAATCCATTTTCAGAACCTTGCGAATACCTTGCCATCTGTCTGCCTGCATTTTCTATGGAGTTGGTCAACAGAGAAGAAGAAGGAGTAGATTAAGAAAATTTTTAAAATATAAAAAAGCAAATCCGAGGATTTGCTTTTTTGTTTGGGTATTAGATTAAATTAGAATTATTTTCTTGAATGCCTATAATTCTATATTTATTTCAAAATTTCTTTCAGAAACATCAGGGTATGATTCCAGGCTCTTTTCGCCATGGTTTCATTATAGTCCGGTGATTTCGGATCTGTGAAAGTATGTTTGGAGTGAGCGTATGTGATAATCTGCCAGTCGGCATTTCCTTCATTCATTTCTTTGATGAGGTTATTGTAATCATCAGGAGTTACACTTTTATCATCAGCGGGATTTTCAACCAGAATTTTAGCAGTTAAGGCTTCATTTTTTCTGCTCTGATCCTTTGCAAGACTTCCATGGATAGAAACCACTCCTGCAACAGGTAAATGACCTCTGGCTGATTCTAACGCTCCGGTACCACCGAAACAATAACCGATAACAGCTGTTTTGTCAGAAATAGCCCCGTTTTTCTTTAGCTGCTCCAAAGCCAGCGAAATTCTTTTCTGGTATTCGTTATAATTCTGTTTGTAATATCCTGAACTTTTAGCAGCAGATTCATTGTCTGCAGGAATTTTTCCTTCGCCATAAATATCAGCGATAAAGGCAATATAACCTTGTTTTTCAAGTTCAAGAGCAGCCGTCTTAGCTTCTTCGTCAATCCCTTTCCAGGCTGGGAGAATCAAAACTCCCGGAAGTTTCTTTCCTGCATTGGAAGTGATAAGACCATTTAGTTTCTGCGCACCGTCCTGATAGGAAACAGGTTTAAGTTTCTGACTGAAAAGAGTTCCTGAAGCCATAATCATTGTAGTTAATAAGATAGAACGTATCATAATTAATTATTTGTGAATTAGTGAATTGTAAAACAGATTAAAATTAAGAAAATATTTAAAAGAGTTCAACGTCAATTCCAATTTTCTTCAACTTCTTGGTTAAATTGACATCAGAAAATCTGAACGGTAATGAAATTCAGTGAGTGTGTGATAGTCTGCTTGTATTTCTTTACTCTGGTCTGTAAAACTGATACTGCCCGTCTTTATAATAAGCTTTGATATGCTGAAGTCCATTGGTCAGAATAATTTCTCTGGCTCCGATAATGGAATTATACCTGGCGGTCTGTTCAAATGTTTTTTCTGTTAATTTGATCTGTGGCGCTTTGCATTCGATCAGAATAATAGGCTCCGTTTTCTCGGTAATCAAAAGGTCAACACGTTTGGTCAGCCCATTCAGGACGATCTTTTTTTCGGTGATCAGGGCTGATGTAGAATAGGATTTTACAGTAAGGTAATAATGTATCCAGTGCTGTCTTACCCATTCCTCAGGAGTGAGCAGAAGATAAGTTTTACGAACCAAATCATAAATAAAAAACTTATCTTTGTCTTTCTTGAATTTAAAATCAAAAGTTTCCTGAAAATTCAGTTTTGGAAGTTCCATTTATAAGATGAAAGAATTAGATTTAATCCTCAAAAATATTAAAAATAAAGAAGTTTTACCTATTTATTTTTTCCACGGAGAAGAAGCTTACTTTATTGATGTCGCTGTGAAAGCCCTTGAACATAACTTTCTGGAAGAAGACGAAAAAGCTTTCAATCAGACAGTTACTTACGGAAAAGATACTTCTTATCAGGAAGTTCTTTCTCTGGCCAGGCAGTTTCCGATGATGGGAGACAAACAGGTGATTATCGTGAAAGAAGCTCAGGATTTACGATTCAATGAAGAGGAAAACAGAATTTTAGAATCTTATGTAGAAAACCCTGTTCCTTCTACAGTATTGGTTTTTGCGCACAAACATAAGAAACTGGACAGCCGGAAAAAGGCAGCCAAAGCTTTAGATAAAGTCAAAGCTCTTTTTCTGAGTGAATCTGTAAAGGAAAGCAATCTCCCTAAATGGATTTCAGATGAATGTGCGAAACTGAAAATCAATACAGCCCCTAATATTTCCCATCTCCTGGCAGAATATCTTGGGAATGACCTGTCAAGAATTGTTAATGAACTCAACAAATTAAAAATCATTCTTAAAGAAGGTGAACTTCTTGACGGAACCATTGTTGAAAACCATATTGGAATCAGTAAAGAATATAACATTTTTGAACTTCAAAAGGCTCTGGGGACCAAAAATGCCAATACGGCTTTTAAAATTGCCCATTTTATGGGAAAGAATCCGAAGAATAACCCCTTTGTAATGATGCTGGCAAGCCTTTACAATTACTTTTCAAACGTTATTATCTATCAGACGATGGCCGGGCAGTCTCCACAGACTATTGCAGCCCAGATGGGCGTAAATCCTTATTTCATTAAAGATTATGCGGAAAGTGCAAGACTTTACCCTTTAAAACATGCCACGAGAGTCATTTCTATTTTAAGGGAATTCGATATGAAAGGAAAAGGGTTGGGGGCCGTAAATATGGGAGAAGCCGAACTGATCAGAGAACTGGTGTATAAGATTATCAATGTAGATAAGATTAAGATGAAAGTGTGAGACGAGGTGAAGAGATACGGGTTGCGGGATATGCTAATTACGGAAATGAAAACAGAAGTTTTTTAATTTTTACAACCCGAATCAAATAACTCGAATCGCGAATCACGAACCCCAGAACAGTTACTATCGAAATTCAACATATCAGATATTGACAAGTATCATTAAAATAACTTTAAGGAGAAATTAAAAATTCCGAAATTAGCAGTCTTAATTCAAATTAAATCTTTTCGAACAAAGTAAATTATGGAGCAAAACATTTTAGATTGTGTGATCGTTGGATCTGGGCCTTCTGGTTTCACCGCTGCTATCTATGCAGCAAGAGCAGACCTTAAACCTGAATTGTATACAGGTTTGGAGCCAGGCGGACAATTAACTACCACCACAGAGGTGGATAACTTTCCAGGGTATCCAGCTGGGATTACAGGTCCTGAAATGATGATGGATCTGCAAAAACAGGCAGAAAGATTTGATACCAAAGTTCATTATGAAATGATCACTAAAGCTGAGTTTTCTAAAGAAGTTGGCGGTGTTCACAAATTATATGCAGGAAACAAAGAGATTCTTGCAAAAACAGTAATTATCTCTACAGGAGCTACTGCAAAGTATTTAGGTCTTGATGATGAAAAAAAATATGCAGGAGGTGGAGTTTCAGCTTGTGCTACATGTGATGGATTCTTCTACAGAGGAAAGGATGTTGTAGTAGTAGGAGCAGGAGATACAGCTGCTGAAGAGGCTACTTACCTTGCCAAATTGTGTAAGAAAGTAACTTTATTGGTAAGAAAAGACGTTTTCAGAGCTTCAAAAGCAATGGTTCACAGAGTGGAAAGTACTCCGAATATCGAAGTTAAATTTCACCATGAATTAATCGGGATTGAAGGTGAAAACAGTCTGGTGGAAAGAGCGGTAATTATCAATAACCAGACTCAGGAGAAATCTACAGTAGATGTAGAAGGAATCTTTATTGCAATTGGTCACAAGCCGAATACTGATATCTTTGCAGGTCAGGTAGATCTTGATGAAAACGGATATATCTTAACAGAAAAAGGTTCTTCAAGAACCAATCTTCCGGGAGTATTTGCTGCTGGAGATGTTCAGGATCATATCTACAGACAAGCTATTACAGCTGCAGGAAGCGGATGTATGTCCGCAATGGATGCTGAAAAATATTTAGCTGAATTACACTAATAGTATTCAGTTTATACAATACAAAGCGTGCCTCTTGGGTGCGCTTTTTTCGTTTTCCTATATCTGAGTGTTTTTGTTGGATAATCGCAAAGGCGCAATTTTTTTAAGCTTTATGCTTTATTTTAAGGCGCAAGAAAATCGAAGGTTTTCAGAAAGGGATAATATTATTTTTCGCAGATTACAAGAGGTTTTTTGTTAGTATTTGGAACATCAGCGTGAGATAAAATAAATTACACAGTATACAATTTTATCAGAGATAAAATCTTTGCGCCTTATAAGCAGTCTTTTTAAGATCAATTGCGTCTTTGCGCTTGCCAACATTCAACATTTCTCCATACCAAATATTGATAAGAAATTCGTTAAATATGTAATGAAAACATTAATATATTTGTTAAACTGCAAAAACGATCCCGAATTGCATTCCATTATATAAACTTAAAAAAACGAATAAAAAAATGAAAAGAGTAACCGCTATCGGAGGTATCTTCTTTAAGTGTAAAGACCCTGAACAGGTAAACGAATGGTATAAAATCCACCTTGGATTACCCACCAGCCCATATGGAGCCAAATTCGACTGGAAAGAGGCCGATTCTGATAAAAAAGGATATACCCTGTGGAGTCCTTTTAAAGAGTCTACCCAGTATTTTGAACCTTCATCAAAAGAATTCATGATCAATTACCATGTAGAGAATATCGAAGCTTTGGTAGAGGAACTAAAGAAAGAAGGGGTAACTGTTCTGGATGAGGTAGCTACGTATGAATATGGAAAGTTTGTACACATTCTTGATCCGGAAGGAAACAAGATAGAATTGTTTGAACCGGCAGGGGAGTAAAGGAGGGAAAAGACTGTGATTGAGAACCTGCTAAAGCTATACGTAAAGCTTGTCATTCAGAGCGGAACAAAGTGAAGCGTAGAATCTAAAGTATTTCAATAAATTTAGATTCCTGCGGAATGACACAATGGAAATGATTACCTACCCGCAACGTTTGTCATTCCGTAGGAATCCAGTCTCAATAACTCAGAAAGAATAAGGTCGTAAGAAATAAGAATTCAGACAAAATTCTGACTGAATTCTCATTATTTCCCTTCCTTGGAAAAGGATGGTGAAAGTTCAAAGAATTTTTGATGGAGAGGTTTTTCTCAGCATACTTTTCCACATTGTCATTAACTGCATCGAATCTTCGATTTCTGGCAAAGGAAGAATCTTATTGAGTTTTGAGGTTCTCCTTTGGTCAGAATGACAGTTTTACAACATTTCTGTAATTCTAATCCAAAATATAAATCTTTTTCTCTTTAAGATTGAATCCCAGTTTTTTACCCAGCCAGTTAATACTCGTTTTACCTTCATAAATAAGACCTTCCACAAAAGCGACTTTAGGCTTTTCAACGGTAGTAAAAGGGGTAGAAATAGAGCCAATATCACCTATATAAAACTTAGTTGTCAGATCGGGATTGAATTCACTTTTCTTTTCCATCACCTGCAGGGTTTCCTTTTTGATATCCAATGTATTCATCAGGTGTTCACTCAGCCAAAAAGAATCTTTACCAGAGCCGGAATCCAGAAGAACATTAATCTTGTATTTATTGTTTAATAGCACATAAGTAGTAATATCCATGGACTGGTCTGCGTTGGTAGACAGCTGGATATCCATCACTTTCTTACTGCTCAGTTTTTCTTTTGGAAAGATAAGCTCGTTAGTAGTATAATCAATGATAAACTCTGTGTCATAAAGCATGGGAAGGGAAATCAAACCGTCAATTCCTTTGATTTCCATATTATGAGTGGAGTACCAGATATCTTTAAATTTTTTACCATTAAAAATAATCTCTTTCGATTTGAAAAGGGGAATCATCATCTTTTCACCGGTAGCCCGAAAAGCCGTCAGATAATTATAAGTTTCTTTTGGGCCGAGCTCTTTGGAAAAATTTCCCAGAAAAAGATTAATTCCTCCTCCGGTATCGAAGATAAAATTTCCTTTTTTGCCATCTATTTCAGCTCCTACAATCAGGTGACCGGATGGAAGAACAGACATAGGCATTTTCTGAGCAAAAGCCATTGAGGAAATAGCTAGAGAGGCAGTAATAAACGTATTTTTAATAAAAGATTGAGTAAACATTTGAAAATAGTGTTATTAGTTTTTAATATTGTGATGAATCCTTACAAATATAATGTAAAATTCAGAACAGAAAATCGGATAGCTCTATGATTGATTATCCGTTAAAATGTTTTTGAGTCATTTCTAAATGGCTTTCTGTTCCTGGTAATAAATGACTCTTACTTAAAGTAAAATCCCTACATTTAGCAACTAATCAAAAGAATATGGAAACAAAAATCATAAAAATCACGCACGTTACCGGAATTTATATCATTGAGGTTCCCAATGGGGCACTTAATGACATGAAAACCCAGTTGGACAAATGTCTTAATGATGAGCAAGGTGCTATTGTAGTAAAAGGAGAAGATGGAGATCAGTTTGTATATCCGTCAGATCTTTTAAAAAACAGTTTCATTGCTATAGTAGACAGGGAATAGGAGTTACATGCAGGAAAAATAATTCCCTTGATTTCTAGTCTATTATTAAGTTTTGTTAAAATTTGTGGGGCAAAAGTTTTGCAGAAATTAAAAATCGTTCTATATTTGCACCACTGAAAACAACGGTATAGCCGGGGTTTAAGGAGAGTTGGCAGAGTGGTCGATTGCGGCAGTCTTGAAAACTGTTGACTGTAACAGGTCCGGGGGTTCGAATCCCTCACTCTCCGCCAGATGCGAAAACGTAAGTTTTCAAAAAGCATCAAAAAACATTTAAATCCTGCAAATCATTGATTTTGCAGGATTTTTTTATTTATAGCAATTACTGTAATTTTCAAAAATACTCCAAAAGTTTATGGCAATTGTGTGGCAATTTTTAAATTGATTGAAAATTGCCATAGAAAGCAGACTCAAAAAACGCATTTAAATAATGTGTAATGAACACGTTGCAGATCTAAACATCTTGATTCGAGGAACTTTTAGTTTGACATTTATAACCTTAAAAAATGTTGAATTATGTTAGTAGAACAAAGCTATGGGCTCACTTTCTTTTTAAAGAGCTCAAAAAATGAAAAGATCCGCCATATTTATGTGCGGATAACTGTAGATGGCATTCCTAAAGAAACCTCTACGAAAAGAAAATGGTATCCCAACCGATGGGATCAGAAAGAAGGCAAAGCTGTTGGAACGAAAGAAGATGCAAAGATTATTAACCTTTTCCTAGAATCTTTAATGAGTAAGATTAACAGCCATAGAACTGAACTTATGAATAATGGTATTCCCATTACCTCTATTGATCTTATAAACTTCATAAACGGAAAATATAAACCTAGAAATAAGGTACTTGAAGAATTTCAGGAACATAATGATGAGATGGGTAAATTGGTAGAGACCGGAGAATATGCCAAAGGATCACATGACCGTTATATCACTGCAAGGTCCCATGTTCAAGAATTTATCAAGTATCAATATAATAAAGAAGACATAGAGTTCAGAGCACTGAACTACGAGTTTGTAAAGGATTATGATCTGTACTTAAAAACAGTAAGGAAATGTTCTAACAATACTTCATTGAAGTATATTAGCAATTTTAAGAAAATAGTGCTGAGAGCTGTTGCAAAAGAGATCATTCCTAAAGATCCGTTTAAGCTATTTATTGGAAAGAAAACCAAAGTTAAAAAGAAGCCGCTGACAAAAGCTGAACTAAAACGAATTGAAGAAAAAGAATTTAGCTCAGAAAGGTTGTCAGTAGTACGGGACATTTTTGTTTTTCAGTGTTACACAGGATTGTCCTATATAGATGCTTTCCAACTCAAATGGGAAGATATTAAAGAAGCTAATGATGGAAGTGCCTGGATTATGTCTAGCAGGCAAAAATCAAAATCTGACACCGATATCCCACTTCTGTCTAAAGCGTTGGAAATTATATCGAAATATAAAGATAATCCATTATGCATAAAAAGAGGCTCCGTACTGCCGGGTCGCTCAAACCAGAAAATGAATGAATATCTAAAGGAGATAGCGGTTTTATGTAATGTTAATGCAATACTTAATACTCATAAAGCACGACGTACCTTTGCCAGTACGGTTACTTTAAACAACGGTGTATCAATACACGTTGTTAAAGAAATGCTGGGTCATCATTCAGTGAAACAGACAGAGGATTATGCAATCACTGAACAGGAATCAATTGCTAGAGAAATGAAAGATCTTGAAGCCAAGCTAAGAGGTAACAATAATTTCAATAGGGGTCTGGTTAAACTTCTCGAACAGCTCGAAAAAGAATTCCATGATTTAAAAAACACTCAGAACGCTTATTCAGAGCTTTCTCTTGCTGAGAGATGTAATGCTTTTGAAAATATGCTCATTAGGGCAAAGGCTATTATTTAATAGAAACAATCCCCTCAATGCATAAAGTTTTGAGGGGATTGTTTTTCTGTCTCAGCTTTTCTGTATAGACAGAATTTCTACTGTGCTGCGATAATCTGGATGATAAGATGGAATGTACTTAATGTATCCAAACTGTTGAAGTTGCTTAAAATATTTATGATAACTGGTTATTGTAGTAATATGCGAAAACTCCATAAGCTTTCTCCTGCTCACTCTGATAATCCATTTTTCATTTTGCTTGCAAGCAAGGCGGGCAATTGCAGTTAACAAAGCAATATGCCAAACATTCAATTTTGGATCACTTTGAATTTCATCAAGGAAATCAAACCAGTGCTGTATATTATTCCTTTCCATAATCAAATAGATGTTGAAGGTCTTCACAGTTGTAATAATACGAGCCCAATAATTTCTTGAATCGAATTTTGCCAGTGATCCTGAGATTTTGTAATGTCGAAGCAGAAATATTCAGTTTTCTGCGAATTACCTTACTCCGCATCCAGCCAAATTCTTCATCCTCTCTTGAATTAGATGGCTTAGATTTTAGTAGGTTCTCAATATCCGAAACTATTAGGTTTCTCAATGCTGTTAAATCATTTTTCGTTATTGTATCCATATTTATAAATTTTGATTAATTCAAAATTTAAACTTTAGACTTACAGATATCCTAAATGAGGAAGTAACAGGCACATTTTTTCTTTGTATTTCTTATTGCCTGTGCAGGAAATTTAGAAAAGGAGTTTTAAGTAGACCAAGATGAACAATTGCCGAACCACTTAGTTGCTGATTTAATTAAAAATTTCATGAAATCAAATCTTATTCTATTGTTGATCTTTTTTTTAAGTTCTTGTCAAGAGCCGAAAAATAATAACAATCACGTTTTAACAGATTCAAGATCGACTATTGTGTATGAAAATATAGTAATTAATAATTCGGAAGCGAAATCTTTGTTTGAAAATGGATTGAAGTCAATAGAAAGTAATAACTATGATGAAGCTTATACATATTTTACCGATGCAAATTTTTTAGAACCAAATAATGTAATAGTATTAAATGGAATTGCGAACATTGAAAGTATGCAAGGCAAAATTAATGATGCCGAGAAAAACTATGAGAAATCACTTTCCATTGATAGTTCATATGTTATTAGTTACGTCAATTATGGAAAACTATTAAATAAGAAAAAATTTTACGAGAAAGCAGAAAAGATATTGAGAATTGGTTTAAGTAAAAGCCCTTCAAAGGCCGAAAAAACGAACTTATACTATAATCTAGTATATACATTGGTCGAAGTTGGTGAATGTGAAAAAGCTAAGGAGTTCGCTATTTTGGCAGAAGCAAATTCTGAATTTGAGGATCAGAAAAATAAAATTTCAAAAAATGATAAAGGGAATTGAAATTTACTGCGATAAATTATAGAAAAATTACATCAAATAACAGCTTATTAGCAACGGTACGGAGAAGTCGAAAGTTTCGCCATTTTAAATTTCCCAAAGACTAATTTATAATAATAAAGTTCCCGCGGTAGAGCCACACCATTGACAATACGAGATACGTTTAAATTGCTACTAAAGTCTCAAAAAACGATAAATTACTGTAATCATACTAGTAGAACAACAAACTATTCGAACACTTATGGGAATTCTTTGGGTTTATTGTCCATATTTATGTAGTGAATGATTTATATACTTTGTATTTATAGGAAAATTCAATAAATAATATATTAGATTGAAATTGAAGTCAGATTTTCTAAAAAAGTAGAAAGCGGATTTCTATGTTATTTTAAATTAGTTTACTATTTATACCTCTTATATAAATTAAAGGAACGGTAAAAAGAGCGATGTGTAAAATGGTTTTGAACGGTATCATACAATATTTAAAAAAACTACCATAGAGAGAAGCTTTTCAAACTAGTCTTCCCAATCCTTTTTCATCATCATCATTATTATTAGTAGTACTAATTTGTATAGCTTCTGAGTGAGGGCACCCTCTTCCTACTTTGCAGGAACAATCTAACATAAAAAACCAGCTTGATACAGGCTGGTTTGATTAAATAATTCGGATGAGAAAATTTGTATTTCAAGCCTGATAAAAGTTGACAAAATTTTTTTTAATCATAGCAGGTTTTGGGTAGTATTATCACTGATATACAGTAGTTTTCAATCTTAATGTCATGTAAAGATTTTGTACTGCCGGGTACTAACTTTTTCTTTTTGCCTTTTATTTATATTAATTCTAAACTAAATATAATGTAGATTTTTCCTAAATAGAGAAATTAATACAATCAATAGAATCAATTTTCTGAAATACAGCGTACTGAAAATCCGAACGTACGACTGTTGGCATAGGCTGGAGTTATCGTATTGCTATTGAAGGTGAAGGAAAAGGCGTTTGTACTACTTTCCGTACTGCTCCAATAGTCTGAGGAGTAGGCGCGATTAATTGAAGCGCTGTTTCGGCTGCCGGCAGCAGGAAAGACCAGCGTACTCGTTCCATTAACAAATTTTTTACCCACACCGAAGTTCGTAGCACTACCGGGAAGAGCAACAAACGTTCCTACATTAGAGACCGTACTGTTATTATAAAATGAAATCCACTCATTTCGGGTAGGAACACGAAAACCCTGAGGGCAAGGATCATTGGTGGTCTTTACAGGAATGGCCTCTGTACCTGAGTTCCATGCTTTATTAGCTGCAGCCGTGGTACTCCAGCCAGAGATTGACGTAGCGGGGGTATAGGCGGTAGCTACAGCCGCTTTTTTACCCCACTGGTAATAGTTTCCGTGAACACCCTGTACCATCTGCTCAGGATCTAGTGTAGGATCAGCTCCTAAATTGTGGGTCATCATCTGGCGGGTTTGGTTGTCAATCGTTACATCTACTACATCAGCAAAGCTGGTGGAAGGTTCTACCGTAAGGTTAAAACCACAATTAAAGCCAAATAGATCTATATTAAAGGTAGCGGTACCTGCTGCAGACGGTGTTCCGGTAATGGTAAATACCAACGTGCCATTTCCGTTGTTTAAGGTGCCGGAAGGAAGGACTGCCGTAAGGCCGGTTACACCAATAGAAGGAATACTCAACGCAGAATAGATCCCACCGTTTCCTCCTGTGTAAGGAACGTTGGTACTCACTCCCGCAGCAGGACTGGTAGTTTCTAGTACCCCTGCATGCGTGGCATTAGAACATAAAAGTTCAGTGACCGAACCCGTGATTGTTCCACTGGACACCATTTTCACCCAGCGGTTACTTCCTGCATCAAAATAATAGAAGCCCTTAGAGTCCATACCCTCTACCTGACCGGTACGATTGCCTTCATCAGGAGCAGCGGTCACAAAGACTAAAGTAGCATCCTGATCATTAGCATAAACGCCTGCCGTTTCAGCAGCTTTAAGCTGGTTACCCGTTACCTTCGGAAGAAGGAATCCTTCAGAAGAACTTCCGTCTGAAGTCTTACTGGATATTTCCAATGTTGTTTTGGGAGCAGTGTTGTTGATTCCCACCTGGCTGTAGGATACAATGCCTACGAAAGCCAATGCTAATAAATAATGTTTTTTCATCTGTTACAATTTTTGTTAATTTTTAACCAAGAATCCGCTTAAAGAAAATAAATCCAGACTCTTACAAATTTAATTTATTAAATGACAGTACTTTAACTGATTGTTATAGTATCATCACTAAACAAGTGTCGTATTTTCACTAGCGTGTTGTAGTGGAATCATAAATATTCATTTGCTGCCATCATAAACGCTCAGAAGCTTTAAAGAAGTAGTTTTTGTTTTTAAATACTTAATATTTTGAAATTATTGTATTCAGTTGTATAAAGGGAATTTTCTAATTTTTGAGAATATTTATTGTTCGAGTAACTCTATATATTCTATTTAATGTATTCGCTTAATAAAGACTTTGGACACCCAAGCTAAAAGAAACTTTAAGTATGTAAGAAATAAAATAAACCTCACTCTTATTTTGTAGCGAATCTATTGTTAGCACAATTAATGTTAAATCTTGTAAGTAAATTCAGGATAAGACATACCAAAAGGTAAATTAAAAATTTAGGCTGGATTTTATTAACTGAGCTTTTGTAATATATTTATTGTAGTAATAAAATCACAATGTGTTAGATTTAATACTACGCTTTGTTTATAAGGTATTTAGTGAAATGTGGTTATATTTGTTTATGATCTTTAATAAATAATTTACATTGATAATTTCAAAAAAACACAATTTATATTTTAAAATACGTAACTCATGAAAAAATGTATTTATTGCCAATTTCCCTCACTGGTACATTAACTTTTGCGCAAGCCGTAATGAATAGTGTGAAATCTGAAATTACTCTCGATGTAACCGGTAAACAAATGACGGAACTTTTTCCGAATGCTTTCTATTCCAATAAGAACAGGAAACACAACACAGAAGTGATACTATGAACTCCTATCTGGGTCTTATGAAACATTGTAATGCTTTCAGATTTTTTAGTGAATGATCAGCCAAATTCATTACAAGTATGGATTCTATAGCGAAAATTTGGATAAATACACATTAGTTGACATAAAATTTAATTAAACTTTTCATTGAAACAAAGTCAATATAGATTTTAAGACATTATAATATTTTTACAAGTAACTGTTGCTCCAAATGCCGAGCTAATAGCTCAGGCATCAAAAACCTAAAATATAGGGATTATTAAATAAAAAAGGATAGAACTCCTGATAAACGTTACAGTGGAGGTAAATAAAGTAATGTGACTACACCCAATACAGGCTCAAACTGTTAACAGATAAACTGTTAAGACACTCCTGAAGAACAGCATATTTTTAATAATTTCAATATACTAATACCTAAATAGATATACAATGAGTTTAATTGATTTAATTACAGGAAACACAGGCAATCAGGTAGCTGAACAAGCCGGAAATAAATTCGGAATCAGCAAAAACCAAGTGATTGCCTTGTTAGCGGTAGCAACTCCTCTCATTATTTCTCATCTTAGAAATAAATCCAAGGATGCTAAAGAAGCAGAAGCTTTAAACAACGCTTTAGACAAAGATCATACTGGAAGTATATTAAATGATGCATCTCAGGCTGAAACAAGACAGGCTGAAGGTGGATCTATTCTTGATCATATCTTTGGCAGACAAAGAAGTGATGTTGAAAACCAATTGTCGCAAAACACAGGAATTTCAGCAGATAAGATAGGTCCTGCCCTTGGAATGCTTGCTCCTGTGGTCATGGGGTATATAGGTCAGCAAAAACAGCAAAATAATGTAGGTGCAAGCGGTCTCGGAGATCTGTTAGGAGGAATCCTTGGAAATGCATCAAATCAGGCTCAGGATCAAGAATCTCATCCTATCAATGATATTCTTAGAAATGTTATGGGAGGTAGCACCCAATCCTCGGGAAATCCCTTAACTGATATACTGGGAAGTGTGTTGGGTGGTGGAAGTGGAAACGGGCAGCAAGGCGGTAGTGGTTTAGGCGGCTTCCTGGGTAATATATTTGGAGGTAAATAACTGACTTATTTAATATTTTTGATAAATAAACTCTTAATTTAATTGCTAAGAGTGATCAAGTCAGGTTGTTAATAGGATAAAGTACAGTAATTGCACTCATCTGAGAATCAATGTTTGAGTAAAGTGAAAAAGAGCATGTTTGTACTCAAAAAAATAACAGATATCTTCCATTTTTTCTATATAATAAGCAATTTAGCTTTTTGCAATGTCAAAGTAAAGATCTCATTTTCTTTTCTCTTTATTTTATGTAGTAACCCAATAAAAGAAATAATCTGAAAAAGATTAATACAAATGCTATTAATTTTATGATTCGCTCCATAAAGTTGATAAGAGTAGCTTTCTCATAATTGAGAATGCTTCTAACCCAGCAGCATTACGCTTATAAAATTTTCTTCGGTTAATCCAGTACCAAAATCCTATTATTGCATTTTTTGTCTTGGCAATCTTATTTCATGCTCCTGAGGATAAGGCCTTCGCCATGTCATACTAATATCTTCATGTAGATTATGCTGGGCTTCCAATGATTTTTCTTTATCCATGGAATATCTGGGATCTGGAATAAAAGGCATTTTGGCCATTTTATGAATAGTAACAGTAGGAAAGTGAAAATCTACTTCTACCGTTCCTAATAAGAGATAGCAGCCCCCTCCCTGAAAAGGATATTCTTCAAGACAGCTGGGAAAATGAGCGGTATCAAAGTATTCTCCTTCCGCATCAATCCAGGTACCAAAGTACATCGTCCCTTTTTTGGTGGGGACATGCTTTCTTGAAATAAGATAAGCAAGCATTTTAACCTGTTTTTTATGATATTGGGTAAGGTCTTTAGCCATTACATTACCTCTGTATCTGATTTGTAACAAATCAAAAGGGCTGAATGAAATGGGAAAACCTAATATTTCTATTTCATCAAATGCATCTTCAAATGGGTTTCTTTCAATTTTCGGAAGCTGATAATCTTTCTGAGGTTCATTAAGTAAAGTTGGATGCCTGAAGGTAATCTTATTATTTCCCAAAAGAAATCTTGATTCAATCAGCAGTTCATGTTTCTGTTTGCTAGTAAAACTGAATGCTCCAATAAAGATTAGAATTTGCAGTGCTTCTATACCAATAGGAATCCTCTTTACAAAGTTTTCCAGGGAGGTATAATTTCCATTTTGATTTCTTTCTTCAGGAATCAGCTGTGCTAATGATGTTTCCAATCGTTCAATATGCATCAGCCCTAAATAAACATCAGTGCTATAAACCGTTGTCTGGTATTCACTTAAATTGACACACGGATTATGAATAGAAGCTCCTGACATCCGGGCTTCATGAATATATACTTCAGTTCTGTAGAACCCGCCACCATTATTGATAGCGGAAACCATAAATTCAATAGGGTAGTAAACCTTTAGATATAAACTCTGATAGCTTTCCACGGCATAGGATGCGGAGTGAGCTTTGCAAAAGGAATATCCTGCAAAAGATTCGATCTGCCGGTATACCTCCATAGATAACTGCTCAGAATGCCCTAGTTTTTTACAGGATTCAAAGAAATTATCTTTTACCCTCTGTAAGGCAGATAAAGACCGGCCCTTACCACTCATCGCCCTCCTTAGCACATCACCATCAGGAGCTGATAACCCACCGAAGTGAAGCGCAATTTTAATAACATCCTCCTGATATACCATAATGCCATAAGTTTCTCCTAATTCTTTTTCAAAAACCTCATGAAAGTACTCAAATTTTGTAGGATTGTTATGTCTGAAAATATATTCCCGCATCATTCCGCTTTGGGCCACTCCGGGCCGGATAATGGATGAGGCAGCAACCAACACTTTGTAATTGTCACACTTCAGTCTTCTCAGTAATCCCCGCATGGCAGGGGACTCAATATAAAAGCAGCCGATGGTTTTTCCTGAACTTAAATATTCATTGCATCTGGCTTCATCTTTTGATATAGAAGTCTCCTGGATGTCTATATCAATTCCTCTTTTTTCTTTAACCAGCTTTACAGTGTCATTGATAGTACCTAAACCTCTCTGTGAGAGAATGTCAAATTTTTCCAGCCCAATATCCTCAGCAGTATACATATCAAACTGAACAATCGGAAAGCCTTTGGGGGGCATTTCCAAAGCGGAATAATTGGTAATGGGCTCTTCTGAGATCAGAATTCCACAGGAATGCATGCTTCTCTGGTTAGGAAACTTTTCTAAAAGTTTTCCATAGTAATGAACCTGTTTGGATATTGAGTTATTATCATGTTCTTGTACTGGTTTTGTTGCCAGTGTATCCAACTCATCTTTTGGAAGTCCGAATACTTTTCCTATTTCCCGGAAAATAGATCGGTATTTGAATTCGACATTGGTCCCACAGAAAGCAACATGGTCTTTACCATATTTGTTAAAAATATATTCCAGAATAATATCTCTGGTATGCCAACTCCAGTCAACATCAAAATCAGGAGGGGTTTTACGGTTGAGGTTTAAAAATCTCTCAAAATACAGATCCAGTTCCAGAGGACATATATCAGTTATTCCAATGCAATAGCTGACAATGGAATTGGCACCGCTTCCTCTTCCTACGTGCATAAATCCCATACGATTGCTGTATTGGATGATATCCCAGGTAATCAGAAAATAGGCACAGAAATTAAGCTGATCAATAACTCCCAATTCTTTATCTACTCTTGCTTTTGCCTGTAAGTTATTATTGGAATATCTTTTTGAAAGTCCCTGATAAGCTAACTTTTTTAAAAGTTTAAAATCATTTTCTTTGCTTTCTGTGAAATACTTTTTGTTTTTAGGCGTTGAAAAATCAAAATCAAAACTGCAGGCATTGACAATGTATTTTGTATTCTCAATGATTTGAGGTTCATGTTGAAATTGAGCCAGAAGTTTTTTTTTGCAGGCAAACATTTCATGGGCTTTACAGTAATCATGCTCTGTAAGTTTGCTGATTAATGTATTGTGATCAATTGCTCTTAATATTTTATGGAGCTCATATTCTTCAGGTGTGGTAAAGGTAACCGGATGTAGTATAACCATTTTATGGATCAGCAGTTTCAATTCCGGCTGAATCAAAAAGTTTAACTGATCTTGTCTGATGCCTATAAATTCATGATTAGATAACTTTTCAGGAATATTCTCCAATGGATATATGACAATAGTATCTTTAAAAACAGGATTTATTTTGGGGATTTCAGTGCCATCACAGTTATAAGCCGTTAAAAGTCTGTTGATTTCTCCAATACTCTGTTGATTTTTGGTCAGACAGATATAGTACAGTTCATCCTGAACCCGTATTTCAACTCCAACGATCGGTTTGATATGATGATCCTGGCAGAGTTTGTAGAAATCATAAATTCCTGTAATGGTATTGATATCAGTAAGAGCCAGGGTTTTTATATTAAAGTTGACAGCCTGCTTTACCAAATCTTGAATAGAAATGGTACCGTAACGTAGACTATGATAGGAATGGCAGTTCAGAAACATATTGTAATTATTTTAATAAACCGGAAGCTCTTCCAACACTTGAGGCCCCAAACCTATCTTTGATCTTATCCATCGTCTGATACAGTGAGATCAGTTCTTCTGTATCTTCAAAAAGATCCATTTGATGACATCCGTGAACCAGTCCTGTAAATTTGACTCCGACCAGCCTTATTCTCATACGTCTGGTATACACTTTTTTGAATAGTTCTAAAACATACTTGAGCAGTGTGTGGTCAGCCGAGGTGTAAGGAATCCTGCATTGTTTGGTTTCTGTATCAAAATTGGAGTACCGGAGTTTTACAACCACTACTGATACCAGCCATTTTTCTGCTCTGAGCTGATAGCAAAGCTTTTCAACCATTCCGGACAAAATACTTTTGATGCCTTGAATATCTATAGTGTCCTGTGCAAAAGTATCTTCTGTAGAGATGGACTTTCGTTCTGAGTAAGAAATAACAGGAGTTTCATCAATTCCATGTGCTTTTTTCCAGAGCTCATTCCCATTTTTGCCAATCAATTGCTGTAGTACTTCAGCGGGCATTTCAGAAAGGGTTTGAATTGTTCTTATGCCCAACCTTGAAAGCAACTGAAAGGTAACATCTCCCACCATTGGAATTTTTTTAACTGATAGCGGATTCAGAAATGGCCGAATATCAGGTTGCTTTACTTCGAATCTTCCGGATGGTTTGGATTCTCCTGTCCCAATTTTGGATACAGTTTTATTGGTAGACAAAGCAAAGCTTATGGGCAGCCCAGTATTTTTCCGTATAGTTTCAGCTATGTCAACTGTCCACTGATAGCATCCGAAAAATTTATCCATTCCAGAGAGATCAAGATAAAATTCATCAATGCTTGCCTTTTCCAGAACAGGTACTTTTTCCTGTATAATTTCCGTTACCATATGAGACATATTGGAATACATTTCCATATCTCCTTTAATTACTATTGCTTCGGGGCAAAGCCGTAAAGCCATTTTAATGGGCATAGCACTTCTAACTCCGAAAAAACGGGTTTCATAAGAGCAGGAGGCTACTACACCGCGGTCTCCACCTCCGATGATCACAGGCTTTTTCTCCAGTTCGGAATTTTTCAGCCTTTCACAGGAAACAAAGAACGTATCCAGATCCATATGTACAATTGCCCTTTCCATATTGCAAAATTAGATAAATTTTGTATCATTTATTACAAGTTATTAGATATAATTTGTATCATTTTTTAAATTCCAGGTTTAATGGCCTTTTACAATTATTATACTCCTACTACAAGTTGTCGTAATTATCATACAAGCCATGCGATATAAAACTACATGATCTCCAATCCCTTTATTAGTGTGGTATTTTAAATTTGTAGCCATCCTTCAGCTTGAAATTTCAATCGTAATGAAGCAGAAACATGGATGCTGTAAAATCTAAAAATGACTTCAAAATGACATATTTTGAAATTATAGGACCTTTTCGGAAATTAAATTAAAAAAATTAAAATATTTAGGTAAATGAGGAAAACATATTTATTATCGATTTGTTTGATGAGTGTTTTGTCTTATGGACAGGTGGGAATTAACAATAAAGTTCCCAGATCTACTTTAGATGTAACAGAAAAAACAATAGATGGGAGTCACGCAGAAGGCTTAATGATTCCACGTGAAACAGGGAATGCCCTTAAATTGGCCGATAACGCTGGAGTATATGGATCGGATCAGGATGCTACATTGATTTTTGTAACTAAAGAAGCAGATTTATCAAAACGTACTGGACAGGTTGAAAAAGTAGATTCACGTGGGTTTTATTTTTTTGATGCAGGAATTAACCGTTGGGTGAAAATTGTGTCGAGCAGCAATACCAATATAGGTCAAATCACACAGTTGCTGTGTTCATCTTCAGTCCATTCAGGAGTTTTGACTTCCGGAACTCCTGCTTCAGGAGTTACAACCCAGATACCTTATAATGGAGGTAATGGAGGTTCGTATAGCAGTTTGAGTTTACCTTCCATCGGAGTGACAGGACTTACTGCCATACTTACTGCAGATTCATTTCAAAACGGAAGCGGTACCCTTAATTTTAGTATTACGGGAACTCCTGCAGCATCAGGGACGGCTACTTTTAATATTAGTCTAGGCGGACAGACCTGCAGCTTTAGCCGTACTGTGAAGGCAGGCAGCTCTTTTGCTGATGATATTGAGGTGATTATTGACGGAAAGATCCGTAGAATGAAAGCGCATAATGTAGGAGCTGATACATCAGAAAATCCCGATATTCCTGGTCAGTCTATTATAGGTGATTATTTTCAATGGGGCAGGAAAGACCCTGTAGCAACAGCTTATACTTCCTCTTCTGCCATTTCAGGTTACAACACGACCAATGCTGCTAACAAATCCTGGAATAAAGGCAGTGAGTCGATACCTCAAAAAAATACCCTGAATGATCCCTGTCCTAGCGGATACAGGGTTCCTACAAGAGCGGAATGGCAGGGATTTATTACTGCCAGTACAACAACCAATATAGGAACATGGGCCTTAAGCGCTACTGATGGTGCTTCCAATTTCAGTGTTGCCAAGGTATTTAAGAATAACGGAAATACGATTACTTTCCCTGGCGGCGGAAATCGTTTCTATGCTACGGGAGCATTGGGTTATCGTGCTAATAATGGAAATTACTGGAGCAGCACAGAGAATGAAGTACTTAACACAGATGCCTATTTTATGTCATTCTTTAAGGATATTGCTCCTGCCAACTATTCACTTAGTCGTCCTTATGGTTTTTCTGTACGCTGTATCTCAGAGTAAATAATAAATAAGGGAAAATGGACTTTGATAAGCCATTAAAATACTGTAAGTAAAATTATGAATATTGTTATTAGGGCTGCTCTATGAGCAGCCTTATTTATAATTTATCATTATACATATAAAGAGCTATGTCAAATCAATTCAAATCAAGCAACACTTTAATTTCTATGGCTACACAATATTTTTTAATAGATGGGAAAATGAAGGTGAAAATGGTGGATCTATTTAAACTTGATAGATGATGGATTTTGATCAAAATATTTATAAAAATTTTACATACCCTAATCCTTTTTATTCTTATGCCTAGCGGTTTTATATCCTGGTTTTTATTTGTAGTTTAAAAACGATAATTTCTTAGATCAAATACGATAGTGATGTAGTGGATATAATGTATTATGTTCTGTATTTTTATAAAGTATCTTCATTTATGGTTTACATTATTTAAGATACTAGTATTATATAGGTGAAAAAATAAGCTTAGGCTGTTGAAGTGGTTAATGATGTAAGAGGTTTAATATCAGAATGATAATATTAGTTATTGTATGATTTTCTTGTGAATAAAGAAAATCATTCCTTAGAATTATTTCGAATGGTAAATATCATCAGTTATCAAGGAGATAAATTACAAAATTAACATTCGAATTTTTGATTTTAATTATCTTCAGATTAACTAGTTTACATACCTTATTATTTATAGAAAAATGTATTAATAGATCCAAATAAAACTAATCATCAAATATTTAACACATGAGAAAAATGTATTTAGTACCAATGTTTTTTCTTGGTAGCTTATTTTATGGACAAGTTTATACTGATACTTCAGAAGGTATTATAATACCTCGTCTAGCGGGTAACATACTTAAAACGGCTGAAGCAAATGGTATTTATTCTAATGCTAAGAATGCCATTCTGGTATATGTTACAGCTCCTCCTGATCCTGATAAACGTACTGGCCAGGTAGAAGGAATAGATGATAAAGGTTTCTACTATTTCGATGCAGCTAGTAATCGATGGATCAAAATTATCTCTACTGATAACACCATAACAGTCTTATCACAGTTGTTATGTTCTTCTTCTTCTAATGTTGGACTCTTGGAAACAGCACGGCCTGCTTCTGGGGTAAGTTTAATTTTACCCTATAGCGGTGGGAATGGAGGCGCGTATTCTGCTTTAAGTATTCCTTCTACTGGTGTTACAAATCTTACTGCAAATCTCTCCCCTGGAAACCTTAGTATTGGTGGTGGCTTTTTAATATTTAACATCAAAGGAACACCTCCTACAACCGGAACGGCTACGTTTAATATTAATCTGGCGGGTAAAACCTGCAGCTTCAGCCTTCCTGTACAACCTCGGACTAGATTTGATGATATAGTAAATGTCTCGATTAATGGTCAGATCCGCCAAATGATGTCCCGAAATCTAGGCGCTAATCCTATCCTGGACCCTGATTTGCCTACACAAGCTATTATGGGGGATTATTATCAATGGGGTAGAAAGGATGCAGTGGCTACATCTTATACGTCTGCTGAAGCTATTTCAGGATGGAATAAAGAAAAAGCACCTGATAAAGCATGGAACAATGGTACAGAAACTGAGCCAATAAAAACGGAGAATGATCCTTGTCCACCAGGCTTCCGTATTCCTACACGACATGAATGGGTGGGATTTAAAGCGAGCAGTACTGCTAGTCAGATTGGAACTTGGACTACATCATCTACAGATGGAGCCAACAATTTTACTGCTGCCATGGTATTCTCCAACAATGGAAACACCTTAACCCTACCTACTACAGGATACCGATTCTATAATACAGGAGCATTAACAAATCGAGCTTATAACGGTAATTATTGGAGTAGTACAGAGTACGCCAATTCAAACGCGTACAATTTTTCCTTTAGCAGTACAATTAATCCAGAGAACAACGGAAACCGTGCAAATGGCGTGTCGGTACGCTGTATTTCAGAGTAAAATATTATAATATATTGCTTTTTAAATAACTTCTAGAAACCAATGCAGCAAATATTATTTATTGTATTTTCTAAGTTTGTTATGCCTGTTAGTTATTCTCGCTTTTTTTCAATAGTAAACTAAATGTACTCATTATTTAATATGTGATTCAAATAGTTTTAATTTTATGCTATAGTCTATATAAAACTATATTGTTTTTCTGGGAGGAAAAATATAATTACTTTATGTTTGTAATGTACAATCAAGAGATTATTTAAGATATCATTCATTATTAGATTATCTCAGAAATCCGTGTAACACGAATTAACTGTACTATTCAATCAGTGTCCCCCTATGGTAATATACTGATGTATTAGCAAGAAAAATTATTTAACATAGAAGCTAATTTATGTTAGATTAATTATAATATCCAATACAACAAAAATCATTTTTGATACTGTTGTTTTATTCTATTATCACTAATGAGAGAGATATAATATTTTTTCTCCTCTTGCAAATACAGTACAATATGAAAAAGCAAAAATTACCTCTGCTGCTATACGCAGTTTTATTATTTCTGTCAAATGATTTGTTTTCTCAGAATAATGAAGATCTGATAAAAAGCTATATTTCAAGAAATAAACTTAAAGAGTTTAGAAAGATTGACCTCACCAACTTCACTATTGAGAATATTGACCGATCAGAGTCCTTAAATGGAAGTATTGTTAAATTCCAGCAAGTTTATAATGGAATTCCTGTATATAGATCTGGTGGAACGGCTTTCATAAGAGACAATAATATACTTTATTATACTGATAACTTTATTAAAGACTATCAAGGAATTGTCTCTGAACACCGAAAAATTACTGACAAAAAATTTATTTTACAAACATTAGCTGATTTCTTTAAGAAACCAGAAATCAGAAATTATGCCCTGTTTGGTTTTTATGATTCCAGTTCTGGTAGTAGTAATATAGTAAGAGAAAGGCAGGTGTATGCAATACATAATGATGTTCTTATCGTTTGTCATGAAATATTAATTTCTGAGCCAGAAACTTCTAATTACTGGAATATATTAATGGATGCAGATAGCGGTAATATCATTAGTAAGGTCAATTTGGCATCCTATTGTAATTTCACCACAAATAGATATTCCCATGATTTTGCAAACCGTAAAAATAACTCTTCTATTTTTATTGGCACACAATATCAGCCGTCCAGTTTATTATGGACCTCAGATCATGCTTCTTATAACGTATTTAAATTACCTGTAGAGGCACCTACTTTTGGTAACAGAATGTTGGTCAATGATCCCTGGATTCCTACTGCCTCGCCAGAAGGATGGCATTCCGATGGTACCAATCATTATACGATTACTAGAGGAAACAATGTGTATGCTTATATTCGTAATGAAATTGCTGACTATTCGCCAGATGGAGGAACTTTAAGAACTTTTGACTATCCATTTAATATAGATGGGACTTCTTTGGATAATCGTGATGCTGCCATTACTAACTTATTTTATATCAATAATAAAGTTCATGATATTTTTTACCAGCTTGGTTTTACGGAGTCAGCAAGGAATTTTCAGCAAAATAATTTTAATAATGGAGGAATTGGAAATGATTATGTATTGGCAGAAGCACAAAATAATCAAGGTACAAACAACGCTGTTTTTTTTCCTACTCCTGAAGGGATTAACCCCACTATGAAAATGTTTTTATGGTCTCCTATTAAAAGGTTATATTATAATACACCACCTCAGGCAACAACAAGGAAGCCGATAGCCAAAGCTGCCTCTTTTGGATCTGTTTTAAATAGTACAGGAGTTACCGAGGATGTTCAGTTAGTTACTGGAGCTTCCAATGCTTGCACAGTATTATCTGCCGGTTCACTTACCAATAAAATTGCATTGGTAAAAGGGTTAACGATGTCAGAACTTCAGCAAAATCCTCCCTGTACATTTACCACTAAAGTAAAAAATCTACAAAATGCAGGTGCGAAAGGTGTCATAATATATGAAGATACCATGTTAGAGAATATGGCCCCTATAGGGAATGATAGTACAATAATAATACCCTCAGTATTAATAAGGAACTCTGAAGGAGAGTATATTAAAAATTTGTTGCAAGCCGGAACAACCGTCAATATAACTTTAAAAAGTGGTCCGGGAGACACTGCTCCGGATGGTAGCTTTGATAGTGGAATCATGATTCACGAATTTGGTCATGGAGTTTCAAACAGGTTAACTGGTTCGGGATATAATTGTTTAGAAACAATTGAAAGTCAGGAACAAATGGGAGAGGGATGGTCAGATTTTTTTGCTTTGATGCTAACCAATACACAGAGCAGCAGTGAATCAATTCCACGAGGTTTAGGAACCTATATAATCGGAGAGCCAACTACAGGCAATGGAGGTCGTCTCTCCAGATATTCTCCAGATTTTGCCATTAATAATTATACTTATGGAGATACCAATGGCATGGCGGATGAACATTCCATAGGTTTTGTTTGGGCAACAATGCTTTGGGATCTTCATTGGAAATATGTAGAAAAATATGGATATTCAGCCGATCTTATAGCCAATACGACCAATGGTAGTACAAAAGTTATGCAGCTTGTCATAGATGCTCTCAAACTTCAGGCCTGCAATCCGACATTTATTGATGGAAGAGATGCAATTCTTGCTGCTGAACAGGCATCCACAGGTGGGATAGATAAGTGTATGATCTGGAAAGCTTTTGCTAAAAGAGGTTTAGGAGTCAACGCTTCTGCAGGAAGTAAAACAGATATTAATGATCAGACTGAGGATTTTACTGCTCCCTCTGTGTGTAATTCATTAGATTCAAAAGAAGTAAGTATAAATAGTGCTGAAGTTACACTTTATCCTAATCCTGCTAAAAATGAATTCTTTATCAATTTTTCCGACCATATATTAGGAAAGATCGGTATTGAAATTTATGATATGTCAGGTAAATTGATCTATACTGAAAATAAAGTACCACCAGATACAAAGAAGGCGATATCTACAATGGGTTGGGAAAATGGTACTTATATGATTACTATAAAGGGATTGGGCATTGAGATTGTACGTAAGGTTGTAGTGAATAAGTAAATTATTGCGACAATTTATTGAAGTATTAAAAACAGGGGATCAGATGGCATTTGGTTTCCTGTTTATTATTTGGTTATCTGTTACGTACAACTTTAAAATGTTATTATGAAGTTAATTCTACAATAACCCCTTAAAATGTAATCTTTGAGGTGTTCCCTATAAGCAGGTAGTCGGTCAGTTTTATTTTAAATGAGAATTTATATCATTCCATAGCATTAGCTGTAGGCTTTGTTCCCTATTAAGAAGATTGACCTCTTTCAAACAAATTAACTATACATTTTGTATGTAAAATCAAAATTATGGTTGAGCTTTCCGACTGAGATACATGTTTTTTTGTTTTCACAGGTTGTAGTTTAATTAATGTTGGCACCTCTTGATTCAAGCGACTGAATTAATGCATTGAGTTTATAGTAGTGATAAAACTACTTGATATTAGTGATAATACTATTGATATTCAGTTATATATGAGGAAATATCTATTTACATTTGTCATGTCTCTTTAAAGAATTTTCTACATTATTGTTTCATACTGTAGATATTTATGTTTTTAATGATCCGGCATGGCCACACAATTGCCGGATCTCTTTTATATCATAGCAATAGTGCTAGTATTTCAGATTAAGATATAGTCTTACAATTATGTTGATTTATTATCTCTTAATATTGAAATGACAGTGAAAATTTTCAAAACAATATAAAACCACAGCACATGAAAAAACATTTATTATTCTCAACTTTGATTCTTTCTGGTTTGTCTTTTGCTCAAGTGCAATTGAAAAACACAAGGTTTGGCCTTACTGCAGGTGCGAACTATTCAAGGGTAGCCAATGCCCATAATCCCTCCGGTGCAAGATATACTTTTCAAGGAGGAGCTTTGGCAATGATACCGATGGGTAAAACTAATCAATTCTTTATCCAACCGGAAGTGTTATATTATGGGGCGGGAGAAACCGGGAAAGATAAAGATGCCAAAGGAAAAGATGGTTATGATGCGGTATATGCTAATAATTATCTAAGTGTACCTCTTTATTTCAAAGGATACTTTTCAGAATCCGAATCTGAATTCTTTGGATTAATAGGTCCTAGATTTAATTTTTTAGTCAATCAGAATGTAAAAAATACTCCTGTAGGAAGACCTTATTACAATCCTGATGTTACTGATCCAAAACAGCCTTCAGGTGTAAATGGTAAAGCTAAGAGTTTCAACTGGGGACTTGGACTAGGAGTAGGATATAGTTACAAGCGGCAAGTTGAATTGGCTTTAAGGTACGATTTAGGATTCTCAGATACATATCCAGGCCTTGTAAATGAAATTGGAGGTAATGATAGTAAAAAGTCAGAACAGGTGATAGCCTTAACTTTAAATTATATATTCAAATAGATAATTTTCAAAATATAGAAAATCCCGGAGAAAGAAGTTCTCCGGGATTTTTATGCAATATAAAATACCTGCGCTTAGATTTGTAGCAAAAATTTTACTTTCAATTATCTATAACGGACGAATTGTAAGATAGCTTTAAAAACAAAATGAGCTGTCTCATTTTTGAGACAGCTCCATCTGTAATTAAAATAAAACTTATGTATAAATACGTCAATTATAGGGAGTTAAAAAGCGCGGCAATGGGAATGATGATATGCATTGCCGCCACATAGTTAAAAAAAATAACTTAAAAAACACTTTAAAAAGGATATTAGATGGCGCGAACCATTCCGAATATATATGTTCGTTTATTAATTTCATGGTTATATAAATAATATAAATTTTAAACCGATTTATCAAAATTCATGTCGGTACACTGTGAATACATAAAGCATATGTTCTAGACTATGTACAGCAACCCGAATGTTGAGATAATTTTATCGAGATTTCTATCAATGTAATACTTAACTTACATTTCAATATTTCTTTGATCAGTTTGATCGGCTTCTCTGAAAGTGATCATATACAAAATTACATTCTTATCACTTAGGTAACTATAAACTAACAGTCGTATTATCACTATTTAAATGTAGTTTTTTCACTAGCACACAACGTTCTTTAGGGATCATACAAAAGCTTTCAAGGGGATGTTTTATAGATATTTTTCTTGATGTATTGCAATATAAAACTACACAGTATTGGTAATCAGTATGATATGAGTGTGTTAATTTTACACTTGAAAAAGAATACTTATTACCATTATTTCTTATTTGTAAACAAATGTTAA
>Ga0070682_100000232_pt1 | contig 40448 bp, 27 predicted proteins | sample KBSC63LmetaG_FD_64668 | JGI IMG/M metagenome (GOLD analysis project Ga0070682, IMG submission 64668) | Corn rhizosphere microbial communities from Kellogg Biological Station, Michigan, USA - KBS C6-3L metaG | ecosystem: Host-associated > Plants > Roots > Rhizosphere | place: USA: Michigan...
ACAACCTGCACTTCCTCTGGTTCGCCGCCACGGCTGATGGCCGCAGTAAGCTGGCGATCGAGGCTGCACGCAAAACGGCTTCGCGTGTTGACGATGCAACCTTGAAGGCAGTGCCGTTGCTCGCAGGCTTTCGCGTAGTTCCCTACTTCGCCTTAACACGTTTCGGGAAGTGGGATGAGATGTTGGCGGAGCCGCAGCCGCCTGACACGAGTGCCTATCTGTTGGGCCAGTGGCATTACAACCGCGGCACGGCGTTTCTTGGCAAGGGTCAGCTTAGTGAGGCGGAACAGGAATTTGCGAAGCTGCGAGCGACGATGTCAGACAAGTCGCTCGATCAACCGTTGTTCTCGCCAAACACGGGTCATGCGGTCCTTTCGATCGCGCAGGAAGTTTTGGGGGGCGAGATTGCCGCGCAGAAAAAAGATTACGACCAGGCCGTGGCTCATCTCGAACGTGCCGTCAGGTTGGAAGATGCACTCGTTTACACCGAGCCTGCTGAGTTTCACTATCCGCCGCGTCATGCGCTCGGTGCTGTGCTGTTGGCGGCAGGCCGCGCGCCTGAAGCTGAGACTGTTTACTGGGAAGACTTGCGACGGAATCGTGAAAACGGTTGGGCACTTTACGGCCTGATGCAGGCTTTGAAAGCGCAAGGCAAGAACGAAGACGCCGCACTGGTCGAGGCGCGATTCAAGAAGGCCTGGGCGCGTGCGGATGTGCAACTTACAGCGTCGCGGTTTGGGAAGTAACTTCAGATTCGCTCAAGTCGCTCTCCCTTCTCCCCCTTGGGAGAAGGGCTGGGGATGAGGGCCCACCGGCGGTAAAACTGAACTGCTTTGGTAAACCATTTTTGCCGATGCTACTCAGATCGTTGCTTCCTAACAAACAGGGCGATCCAAAAACTGGGCTGGTAAGCCTCACCCAACCCCCTGCCAGTTGCAGAATTGATTTAGTCCGATCGGCGTAATCCTCCCGGCGAAGACGGTCGACGATTGTGAACGCCTATGCTCGGCGGAACAATGACTCCAGTTCCCTGGTTGCCTTTTCAACGCTACGCTTGGCGTCCTCCAAAGCCCGCCTTGCGTCCTTCGCTTCACTTGTAATGCTGCGTGTGCGTTCGGCTGCTTCATCTGCGGCGGCGGTCGCTTTCCTAAATACCAACTCCGCTTCTCGTTTTTGCTTCTCGGCCTGCTTCGCAAGCGCGTCAGTTTTCTGCAGCGTCGCCTCCAAACTCTCTGCCTTCGCGCGTGCTTCACTGAGCGCCCGCTTACCATTGGCGAGTGAAGTCTTCGCGGCCGCCAGCTTTTCTTGACGCTGCTGCTCGAGGCGGATTTCTGTGGCCTTTGAACTGGTCTTTGTTGGCGCTGGTGACTCTTTAGCGGCTGGCGCTGGTTCGATGCGCTTCGTCGTGTGAGGACCAGCAACGAACGATGACATTGTTTCGAAACCTGGAGGATCGACGTCCTTCGTCATCCGTCCCGGGGATGACCCGTCAGGAAGAACCTCGTACGCGGACACGGCTTCGAGCGTGGTAACGATGCGCCGGATCATGTCCGGCGTGGGATTATGACCGGCTGCTTTTAGCAATGAAGTTGCGAGGTTTTCGAGACGCGTCAGTGCTTCGGTTCGCGCGCTGAGCGCGGCGCGCATATCCGCAACTTTGCCGGAGCCCTGGGCCTTGCGAAAACGCTGACCGGTGGCGAGCAAGGCGTCGAATGCTTCGCGATGCTGCCAATAGAGTTGATTCACGGTCCAGGCGGAGACTGGCGGTTTGGTCAGCAACCTTACGCGCTCCGAATCACCAGAACGTCCGGCCTGCTTCAGACGCGCGGCGAGTTCTTTGCGGGCGCCGATGAACTCCGACAACGGAAGTTGGAACAAGGAGTCGATATCAGGCTGCTCATTTTTTGCCACGCATCTAGTTTCTCACCAGTGCCGCCGCGGCGGTAGTGACGGCGTGCGTTGCCCGAAGTGCTATCTGGCTAAGACCGCAAACTATTTCGCCGCATTTGGTAGTAAGTCGGAGACTCAACGCGCACCGGCCGGCATAGTTAGTCAGTAACCTTGTCAGGTTGTTCATGACCCTTCATTAAACGCGCGGCAATCAAGCCTTACGTCCACGGTCATTCCAGGTTGCTTCAAAGATCCGCTTCTCACCATCCAATGGCTTTTCGGCAATATCCAGGAAGCTAAACTGATCCATCTTGCCGTGCATGGTCGAGATATCGATCCCGCGTGCCCCCTGGCTTCCCACCTGGAAGAAATGAATATTGTCACGCACGGCGGATAGCGTGTTGATTCGGCCTCGCGTTATTAGATCATTGTGTGTTTCCCGCACTCGGAAAGTTTTCCCGGCATCATATCCGGGCGCCTCGCCAACGATTTCGAAGTTACGCAAACGCGCTTCACCTTCCCAGCCAAGCGTGCACACGCTCGCGTTCGGATGGTTGTGCGGCGGCATGACAGCGCCAGGTTCCATCCGCCATTGGATAATAAAAAACGGCGTCCCTCTGAAACTGGGAGCGAAGAATACCTGCTTACTCACCGACGTGTACGGAAAGAGTTGCGTGTCGGGTATTTCGCTCAAACGCGTGGCCAGAGAGCCAATACGATAGAGATACTCATCGACACTGAAGTTCGCTTCCGCAACCAATCTCTGAGCGACCGGAACCGCTTCCTTCAAAAATTCGTCCCAACTTAATTTCTCTTTACCGGCAGCAGCCAAAGGTGGGCCTGCAGTGTTCTGCGCTGTCAGTGACCCGGCTCTCAGTGCGACAACAGCGGCGATACCGGTTAGCGACGACCCCAGGAAATATCGGCGCTCCATCACGCCTGGGAAGACTTCCGTTTGTTTGCCTGAGTCACAGGGCGCCGACTGATCAAAATCGTTCATCGTGTTGCCCCTTTCTTCCGCACTCGTGATTACGTTCTCCACTGCGCCTTATCGAGTGCTCGGCCATTTATACAAACAAACTGAAAAACACGTAGGTGCCATCGGTCATCTTCTAAGGTCATAAGTTTGTCGTGACCTGGCGTATAACGAAGGTGACTAAGGTCACTATTAGCAAACGGTCGGGCATAGTACAGTGATCGCGAGAAATCATCGGAGCAGGATAAATTGCAGTGAGAATCAGCCCGCGGATTAGACAGTCTAGTATCTTTGCCAGTGGCAACCTCGCATTCGTGATCGTGGTCGGCGCCTCTTACCTTTCGGCCACCACCGCGCTGGTATACGGACAGCACCGCAGCGTGCCCCTTTGGGAAGCAGTAGTTTTGATCAGCGCTGCGACGGCTTACATCGTCATTGGCACCTATGGCTTTTCCCGGTGCCGAACCTCCAATAGGCCGGCGGCGCGCGCCCTGTATTTTGTCGTTCAACTTCTGATTGCGGCGTTGCTCATAAAGCTGCGCGGACACGCAGGCGAACTGGGCCTGATTCTGTTGCCGCTTGCGGGCCAAAGCGCCTTGCTGCTACCCCTGCAGTGGATGATTGCGGTTTGTAGTTTGATCTATCTGCTGCTGGCGATGCCGCTGATTATGGTAAGTCGTTGGATCGATGCCATTGCGGTCGCTATGATCTACGGTACGGGAATAGTTTTTGTCGTCGTCTTTACACGCATCGCCGCCAGCGAACGCCAGTCGCGCGCAAGCCTGGGTGAAGCTAACCGTTTGTTGCTGGAAAACGCCGCACAGGCTGAAGAATTAGCGGTGACGAAGGAACGAAATCGCCTCGCTCGTGAAATCCATGACAGCCTGGGTCACTATCTTACTGTTGTTAACGTCCAGATCGGCGCGGCCCAGGCTGTTTTTGAGCGGGACAACCCGAAGGCTTTGGACCACCTGGCAAAGGCGCAGGCTTTGACTCAGGAGGGCCTCGCTGAGGTGCGTCGCTCAGTTGCCGCATTGCGTGCTTCACCGATCGAGAGCCGCCCCATCGGGGAAGCGCTTCTAAAGTTGGCGGCGCAATGGAACGGCGCGGGGCTGGCAGTTAACTTTTCAGTCCACGGTCAAGTAAGGCCGCTTAGCCCCCAGGCCGATCTAACACTTTACCGTTCGGCGCAGGAGGCATTAACGAATGTCAGCAAACATGGTCATGCCGAAAGCGTAATGCTCAGTTTGAGCTATAGCGAATCGAGTACCCTTCTGCGCGTGGTGGACGACGGCGCCGGCAGCAACGGATCGGAGTCTGGCTTCGGCTTGCTGGGCGTACGAGAGAGGGCCCTGCAACTCGGCGGACAAGTCCATATTCACACAGAGGTAGGTAAGGGTTTCACACTTGAAGTTGAGCTGCCCGAATGACTCCCATCAAAATTATCCTGGTCGACGATCAACCACTCTTCCGCGAAGGCCTGCGCACGCTACTCTCGCTCCATAGTGACTTCGATGTAGTCGCGGAGGCGAGCAATGGTCAGGAAGCGATTAGGCTTGCCGCGATCCACCAACACGCAGTAGTGCTGATGGACCTGCAAATGCCTGTGCTCGACGGAGTAGCCGCCACTCGTCGTTTGCAACGGGAACAACCGGGCTGCCGTGTGATTGTCTTGACCACTTTCGATGACGACGAGATGGTGTTCGACGGGCTGCGCGCCGGCGCCGTCGGTTACCTTCTTAAAGACGCTCCCTCGGAAAAACTGGCGGAGGCGATTCGTTTTGCAGCGCGCGGTGAGTCGTTCTTGCAACCGTCAATAGCGGCGAAGGTGGTCGCGGAATTTGCTCGCTTATCGACTCACAAAGCCGCGTTGAAGTCTGATCTGCTTGAACCGCTCTCGGAACGCGAACAACAGATATTGGCACTGATTACAAAAGGAGCGAGCAATCGCGAGATCGCCCAACGGCTGTTTCTTGCCGAAGGCACGGTTAAGAATCACGTAACCAATATTCTCGGCAAGCTCGGTGTACGTGATCGCACCCAGGCAGCGCTGAAAGCCAAAGACCTTTTTGGAATGCCGTGAACCGTCGCCACTTGTATTCGCGGCGAACCTGGTCGTCGCGCTCCCACTTGAGAATCAACCTACCATCGGCGGCGACAAGTCACAGCCTGAAAAAGCGGTGACAGGTCACCGCACTCCAAAGGCGTTGAGCTCACTTCTCAAGAATCCTCAGCGCTGAGGGTTTGGCAACAATTCGCGAATCTTCATTACCACCGGCATCATTGCGGGCGGATCGTAGTTGCCCAAAACGACCACCGTGTAATCGGACTCAGTGAATATATCGAGATTCGCGCCGATACCCGGCCCGCCTCCGTTGTGGCCGATGATTCGTCTTCCGTTTGAATTATCTTCACCGAAACCGTAGCCGTATTTGCGACCACTCCCTGCTGGTCCCATCTCAACCTTGCCAGTGGTAATTAGCTCGGTCGACTTCTGACTCAGCAATTTGTAGTGGCGCAGCGCCAAACTAAACTTCAACAAGTCTTCTACAGTCGAATAGCCTCCGCCGGCGGGTGAGCCTTTCGCAGGACGCATGGCGGAATTGGAGCGGCGGGTGGCTTCGGGATCGAGTCGTCCATCCTCGCCGGCCTTGGTGTAGCCGATCGCCAGATTCGAAACAGCCTTGTCTCGTTCGTACGAATCCGTGTTCGTCATACCAGCGGGCTTGAAGATGTTTTCCTTTACGTAATCGAAATAACTTTGCCCGCTTACCTTTTCAACAATCAAACCCAGCAGAACGAAGCCGGAGTTACTGTATTGCCAGTTCGAGCCGGGCTCGAACGCGAGCGGTTCATCCACAAACAATGGCAGATAGTCAGACACGGTGCGAAGCTCGTTCAACTTCGCGCGAAACTTATCATTGAAGTAGCTGCCCATGCCCGAAGTGTGAGTGAGCAGATGATGAACGGTAACTTTGTCAGCGACGTTTTTGTTCGGATAATCCGGCAAAACCTTCCCCACTGTATCTGTAAACGATAACTTGCCGCGCTCGACCAGCTGCGCGATGGCGACAGCCGTAAACATCTTGTTCATCGAGCCGAGATCAAACCGGGTGTCGACGTTATTCGCAGTAGAATTTTCCTTGTTCGCTAAGCCGTAGGCCTTTTTGAAAAGCGATTGCCCATCACGAGCAACGAGCACTGCGCCCGAGAACTTATCCTCGGCAACAGTCTTTGCCAGGAAACTATCGAGCTCGGTAATGAACGTAGAATCGTTTGAGGCGGGCGATTTTGTGGGCGATGGACTGCGACTCGAATCGAGCGGCTCTCGCTTCAGTTGTTCCCGGTCTCGTTCAACCCAGTCAATTATCAATTCCGTTACAGTGTTACGAGCATCGCGAACAAAGGTGAGTTGCGCGTCAGTGTTCAGCACAAACTTGTCTTTGCCTATCGCATGCAAGGTCGCGCCGCTGCCGCCGATGCGCTGGTAATGAAGCGCGCCCTCGCGCACGCTTATCTCCTTGTTGCCATATTTGCCCACGTAGTCGTTCAACATCGCGGGTGCGATTGCGACGGTAGCTACCGGCGTCGTCGGCATCGGCGTGCCAAACGCGTCACCGACAAACTTGTTCGGCTCGAGGATCATCTGCTTTCGCGAATAGTCGTAGATGACTTTGAAACGCCGCAAAATGCCGCTGCCAAGATTTCCCTGCCTTCCATTTTCGCCAAAGGTGCCGGCAGAAGAATCAGGAAAACTGGTAGGAACGTTCCTAAAGGTTTGACCGGCAATCTCGAACTTGCTGATTCGCCCTGCGTGTCCCAACACTTCACCGCTCGCGCCTCTGCCAAGTGAAGTCCTGACTGCGCCTTCCGGAAGTTTAATTTCAGGTAGCGAGTCAACATCGAGCGACAAAGCGTGGCTCGCGCCGGCATCAACCACAACTTTCACCGGCACCGTTTTTTCGCCGACAACGGCCGCGGCAGCCATCGTGTAGGGCCGGCCACCTTCATCGAAGGTTAGCGGCAAGATCACTCCCGACCCGGAATATTGAAACTTTGCCGGATCGTAAAATCTGAGCACACGCTTTTCCCAATCGACTTCGACAACCGCATTGGCGAACACGTCACGCCCTATCGCGCCACTCGTCGTTCCCAAGCCTGAATGACGCACGGCCAAATAGCCGTTCGTGAATTCAATGCCAGCGATATTGAAGGTAACGCCTTCAGCAATGGACGCGGTTGAAGGCACGCCGCCGCCACCGGCCCCTCGTACCTGGACCTCACCCGTGATTTTCAGCTTCAGTGATTCAACCACTGCGTCGTCAAAGTGAACTGCGCTGGATGCGCCGGTATCTAAGACGTAACGCATCGGTTGGGAACCATTAACACTGACTGGTATCACCATGAGACCGCTATCCACTTCGAAGGGGACCTCAACCATTTGTTTGCCTGCGGGGAATTTCATCGTCGGCAGAGGAAACGTGCGCCGACGAACGACTTGACCGAGGACAACCGTTGCCATTGAGACTGAGATTAGGATCAGAGCAAGCGCAATGTGGAACTTACTTCTGTACGACATATTTTTCTCCTGGCGATCTTCTGTGATGCTGGGAGCGCAGGCATCTTGCCTGCTTTGCTTGGGTGGCCACGAAGCTCGCGGCAGACAAGATGTCTGCGCTCCCAGCCAATCATCCCATTGAAATCCATCGCAGTTGTTAGCTACCTGCTAAGAGTTTGTAAGGAATGTAAAGTTTTGAGGTGCGCTCGGTCTTTGGAGGAAATGCTTGTGCGATAATCCGTCGCCGTGATGATCTTCAAAGACAAAAACTTGCCCTTGCTTTTGCCGCTGGTTGCGATGGCTGTATTGCTGCCAATACTCGCCGTGCTGCAGTACCACTGGCTTGGCCAGGTTAGTGAAGGCGCAACCGAGCGCTTGCGAAGTAGTTTGCAATCCAGCGCTAATGCTTTTCGGCATGACTTCAATCGCGAACTGATTCGCGCGTATTTAAATTTTCATATGGACGCCACGGGCGCAAGGGAGGATGTTGAGCAATTTCACCTTCAACGTCTTCAGCAGTGGAAACAAACATCATCATATCCTCTGCTTATCAGCGACGTATTTGTCATCAGGTACGAGAACGATGGCAAACCAATTCTACATCGCGTCGATCCGCAGACGAGGCATCTGGAAGCGGTTGCATGGTCGGGAGAGTTTGCGGCGTGGCGCGAGCGCTTCATCGCGCGCGGTGCTGTGGATCCAATTCGTCAGACTCTCCTGGAGTCATTTGCAGATGACATTCCCGCTCTCATAATTCCCCTGCCCTCCCTCGACCAATCAACGGCGACCTTACCCGGCTTCACGCTGATAAAACTTAACTCGAATCATATTGAGCGCGAATACATTCCGACGTTGCTCAAACGTCAGGGGCTGGACGCAGGGAGCGATTACAATGTCGTGATTACCAGCATCAGGGACCCGTCGAAAGTAATCTACGCTTCGCGTTCACCGGCTGACGTTCGCAATAGTGATGTCTCAACTGAAGTCTATGGGCTCGACGCAGACGAACTCGAGGATTTCTTAAAAAGTGAAGGACCCTCTCCAACTACAGCCCAGGGAGGCGAGCGTCCATCGCGCCTGGTAAAACTGCGGTTGTTGAAGCGCGCGAATTTAGCGGCCTCACCCGCTCAGGAATCGGACGGCCGTTGGCTACTCTCAATCAAACATCAATCAGGCTCTTTGGCCGCCGCGGTGACCGCCGCGCGCCGTCGGAATCTCGCCCTTAGCTTCGGCGTTCTATTGCTGCTCGGCCTGGGTATCGTGATGACAATTATCTCAACGCGACGTGCGCAGCGACTCGCCCAACAACAAATAAATTTTGTTGCCGGCGTCTCACATGAACTGCGCACTCCGCTCGCAGTGATTTGCTCAGCCGGGGAGAACCTGGCCGACGGTTTGGTCGAGACGCCTGAGAAGACGCAGCAATACGGCGAAGTGATTCATCGCGAAGGCAGACGTCTAGCGGAGATGGTGGAACAAGTTCTGGAATTTGCCGGAGCGCAGTCAGGAAAGCAGCGGTTCGAATTTCGCGACGTGAATGTCGGCCCGATCATTGAGGAAGCCATTGCGGCGAGCCAACCGCAAATCAAGGAAGCAAACTTCAACGTCGAAACTAATGTACAAGATAATCTTCCGCAGATAAGGGTTGATGCCCTCGCGCTGCGAAGAGTTTTGCAAAATCTGATCAGTAACGCGATCAAGTATGACGGTCAAAATAAGTGGGCGCGTGTTTCTGCTTTTCAGTCCGCGCAAAACGGCGTCACGATCAGCGTTGAGGATCGCGGGCGTGGGATTGAGTCGGTTGACATTCCACATATCTTCGAGCCGTTCTATCGCGGCGGCGCCGCAGTCGCGGCACAAATCAAAGGCAGCGGTGTCGGACTCAGCATGGTCAAACAAATTATTGAAGCTCACGGCGGCAACGTCGCGGTAAAAAGCACGCCCGATGCGGGAACAACGTTCACGCTTAATCTCCCCGTAGCTACCAATACATCGGACGGAGCCTCGTAATGGGCCAACGTATCCTGCTCGTCGAAGATGAACCGGGATTGGTTTTGACTCTAACGGATCGACTCACCACAGAAGGCTACCAGGTAGAAACAGCTTTCGATGCCCCAACCGCGTTAGCGCGTGCTAGCCAGGAATCGTTTGATTTAATTCTCCTTGATGTGATGTTGCCCGGTGGCAGCGGCTTTGACGTTTGCCGCGACTTGCGACAACGCGGTCTAAAGCTGCCGATCATCATTCTCACCGCGCGCGGTCAGGTTATCGACAAAGTGTTGGGACTGAAAATCGGCGCTGACGATTACATTACCAAGCCTTTTGAGTCGTTGGAGTTACTGGCTCGGATCGAAGTGCAACTTCGTCGCCGGGTCTCGCCTGAACTGTCGCGCGACCGTTACCTATTTGGGAACGTCCAGGTTGATTTTCGACGCGCGGAAGTGCATCGAGATAATGAAATTGTGGAGTTGTCTGCGAAGGAATTCAAACTGCTGCGTTACTTGATCGAGCATCGTGGGGCGGCGCTGTCACGCAATGAATTACTGGATGAGGTTTGGGGTTATGATTCGGCCGTGACAACCCGTACCGTCGATGTTCACATTGCGGGGCTGCGTCAAAAACTCGAAGCGAATCAACGGCATCCGCAGTTTATTCTGACGATTCACGGCGTAGGCTATAAATTCCGGGCATAACTGGGACCGCGGGCGTCTCGCCCGCTGGTGCGGCAAACCCGACGCTTTCTTTGGGTTCAGGAAACAGTTTGCATTTCGCGCAATGCGGGCGAGACGCCCGCGGTCCCAGTAATGAACAACGCCATCATGATCATTGGTTCTCGTGAGGTGGACCGCGAAGTGGCCCGCGCGCTGTTTGAGCGGCACCTCACTCCGTTTCTCGCGCAGGGCAGGACCTGGCTGGTAGGAACCGCGCGCGGCATCGAACATTGGGCGATGGAGTGGTTGCTCGAACAGAGCGAGAGTTGTTGGACGGTCGTTCCCTATACGCGCTTCACGCAACCCCAATGGGTACAACCGTGGCTCGAACAATTGGACCGGGTGGTGGAATTACAACTGCCAAAACGTAAGACAGCCGGCATGATCCGTAACCGTCACGTCGTTGATCTGGCTGAGATTGTGTTTGCCTTCTGGTCCGACAAAGGTGGCACTACGCTCAAGACTCTTAAATTCGCGCTGCGCCAGCGCAAGGAAGTGCACGCGATTCCCTTATCTGATCGCGCTTCGGCCTGATTGACACGTTGCACCGCAACTAAATCGTGACTACCTTAACTTAGTATCCCAAAGCATTTCGTTTTCTAGCAGACGATTGTCGACTTTCGCAGCTAACCTCTGCTGAGAATCTGGCAATTGAAACCATCAAAACCTTAGGAGGGTTAGCCATGTCCGTAGCACGCGTTACTGAGATTAGTTCCACATCAACCAAGAGTTTCGAGGACGCGATCTCGTCCGGTATTAAGCGGGCCACCACCACCCTGCGCAACGTACGCAGCGCCTGGGTAAAGGAACAGCAAATCAAAATCGAGGGAGATAACATCGTCGAGTATCAAGTGAACATGATGATTACATTTGTGCTCGAAGCTGACGATAAACAGGACATCGCCTAAACCTTCGCTGGGAGCGCAGGCATCCTGCCTGCCGTCTTACGTGGCCACGAACGTTGAGGCAGACAAGATGTCTGCGCTCCCAGCAACAGTTACGTTATTTAAACCCCGCTACGTTCTTCCATTTCGGTTGCCAGGATCGCCGCGCTGATTTACTTTCTCTGCGCTTCAAATACGCAGATGGATGATCGAGGCACAAACCCGGAAGCCATCGCAGACGACGAACCAAAACTTTGGGGTCTGCGGCGGCGGGAGCTGCGCGTGCTCGCGCTCGTCGTCTCAGTAAAAGCCCTCCTGTTTCTTTTTGCGGCTCAAAGTTTTCAGGTATTTCAAAACGAACGAATCGTCCGGCTACGCGGCTGGCTCGAAATCTGGAATCGTTGGGACGCGCTTAATTATCAAAAGCTGGCGACGCTCGGTTACGGCGCACAAGGCGAGCTGAAACCGCTGCTCGTGTTTTATCCGCTATTTCCCTGGAGCGTCAGACTGTTTGCGTTTCTTTGCGGCGATTACCTCGTCAGCGCCTTTTTTGTATCAACGATCGCTTCGCTCGTTCTGGCAGTAGTCTTCCTGCGATTGCTCGAGCTCGACTATTCGAAAGAGCTGGCCCAACGAGCCGTTTGGTTCCTGTTCATATTTCCGACCAGCTACTTTCTGCACATTGGTTACACCGAAAGTCTATTCCTGCTGCTGGCGGTAAGCTGTATCTATTGCGCACGCAAACAACGCTGGGTTTTAGCCGGCGTGTTTGGCGGTCTGGCGTGTCTGACGCGGGCAAACGGAGTGATTTTAGGCCCCGTGCTTCTAATCGAGATTGTGCAGGAGTGGCGAGCCAGTCGACGGTTCGAGTGGCAATGGCTTTTTATCGCACTCGTCGGCGCCGGCTTTGGCGGCTACTTGTTACTTAACCACTATGTCACGGGAAACGCTTTTGCGTTCGTCTCACTACAGCGCGAGTTTTTCGGTAAATCACTATCTACTCCCATCACCGGATTTCTCGATGCCATCAATTCAATGTCCCGTTCACCGGCAGAAGCGGAAATGGTCGGCACTCAGGAAGTGCTGTTCATACTGCTGGGTCTCGCGTGCACCGTCGTCAGCGCGTTCAAATTAAGAGCTGCGTATACGGTCTGGATGGCCGGCAATTGGCTGCTGTTCGTGTCGGTAAGTTTTGTGTTGAGTGTGCCACGTTACACGGTCACGATGTTTCCCATCTTCATCCTCTTTGCGATGCTCGCCTCGCGCAGAATTTGGCTGGCTGTAATCTCGGTATGGTCAATTCTCTACCTCTCCTTTTTCACCGCAGTGTTTGTGTTGGGACGGTGGGCTTTCTGACTGCGCGGCACTGAGGTTGCCATTCCCTAACAGGTCGACGGAACAGGCTGCCGGCCGAATCACATCTGAACGTTTGACGCCGAACTGTGTACTGTTGTCAGCCGAGAATGCGAGTTGAACTATGCCTATAAAGAGCGATGATTTACACGGCAACGCGCCAGACGCCGCGCGCACCGCGTTGCTGCTGATTGACGTTATTAACGATTTTGAATTCGAAAACGGCGAGCAGCTACTCGAGCTGGCGATGCCCATCGGACACAACATTGCCAAGCTGAAATCGCTGGTTAAAAACGCGGGCCTGCCGGTGATTTACGTCAACGACAACTTCGGCAAGTGGCAATCCGACTTGAACAAGATCGTCTCGCATTGTCTAAAGGATGGCGTACGAGGCGAACCGTTTGTGAAGTTGGTTCTACCGGACGAAGACGACTACTTCGTTCTGAAACCGAAGCATTCAGGCTTTTACTGCACCAGCCTCGAGTTAGTGCTCGAACATGTCGGAGCTACCAACCTGATTCTGGCCGGAATCGCCGGCAACAATTGCGTACTCTTCACTGCCAACGACGCGTACATGCGCGACTTCCAGATCGTCATTCCAGCTGATTGCGTCGTTTCTGAATCGCAGCAGGAGAACGAGTACGCGCTGAAACAGATGGAAAAAGTCTTGAAGGCGGACATCCGGCCTGCACAAGAATTGAATCTTGAAGAGTTGAAACAAACTGAACGGGTAGGCAAAGCAAAGTCAGCTAAGCTTTAGATCGCAGTCGTATCGCCATAATACTATGCGCCAGTGGGTCGACGAATTCAGAACCGGGAGCGGTAGCGACCGGGTTCGATGTGGACGGAATTCAAGATTACTAGCTCTTAATCAAGCCGCACTCGTCACGGGCCCGGTCGCTACCGCTCCCGGTTCTGAATTCGTCGACCCACGCCGATCATCATTTCTTCAAGTTGTATTTGAACCAGTCCTCAGCCGAATAAGTCGGCACGTCTTTGCCCACTTCAGCCTCAATCTTTTCCTGGGCATTGGCGATGGCCGTGTTGATGAACCGGTGTGAGACGCATTCCGATTTGTCGATGCCGAGTCGCTCGAAGAGAGACTGGACGGAATTCGCGCCGAAGCGACGCATCAAGGGGTCGTCCAGAGAAAAGTAAAAACAAAGCGATCCGTGACAACCGAGATTTCCTGCGGCCTCAACCAGCTGCCGATCTTGCGATTTCAGCGGATGGTGTTCGGCAACGATTATTTGCAGCCCCGCACCATTCGCGCTCGCGCTCGGCCCGTGTTCGACGCGAAACGCGCGCGCCGCTCCCAGCCAAACCCTGGCGGTGGCACTCGAGCAAAGATCAGACGGATTGAGCGAGGCGAACCGTTCAAAGCGAACGGCTTTCAACTGCAACAGCGTAGCCACACGCGCCTGAGTGGCCTCGAAGTGAGATAGCACGAGGACGCTTTGGCCATTGTGTTGTAAGGTGGCGACCTCATGAGAAAGCTGTTCCAGCTTTATCTGCTCGTCAAACCAAACCTTATCTTCCTCGAGAATTACCGGCATAGACAATCGGGGCACTTACAAGCGGTCAAACATTATTTCGTCCACGTAGCACCAGCCCCAATTCTCGCGCGGCTCAAACGATTTGATGATCGGGTGTTGAGTAGAATGGAAATGAGAGGTCGCGTGATGATTGGGTGAAGAGTCGCAACAGCCTACATGCCCACAAGTCATGCACAAACGCAGATGCAACCAGGTGTCTCCGATTCGCAAACAATCTTCGCAACCGCGAGCACTCGGCGTAACCTGTCTGATTTGATCAAGATGTCCGCAAGTCTCTGTCATCACTGTTATCTCAATGGCAACGCACGCAGAACCCGCTCTGCCCAGGCTGGGAGCGCAAACATCCTGTCTGCCTCAAGGTTCGTGGCCACGCAAGCAGCAGGCAAGATGCCTGCGCTCCCAGCCTAACAAGCAGCAGGCAAGATGCCTGCGCTCCCAGCCTAACAAGCAGCAGGCAAGATGCCTGCGCTCCCAGCCTAACAAGCAGCAGGCAAGATGCCTGCGCTCCCAGCCTAACAAGCGGCAGGCAAGATGCCTGCGCTCCCAGCCTAACAAGCAGCAGGTAAGATGCCTGCGCTCCCAGCTTCACCCAAATGGCTCTTCGATCGACGGGCTCTGCGGTGTAAAGAACTTCGGCCCAGCTTCTGTTATGTACAGGCAATCTTCCAGGCGAATGCCAAACTCGCCGTAAATCACAATTGTGGGTTCGTCACTAAAACACATGCCCGGTTGAATCAGAGTTTTGTTCCCGCGTACAAAGTTCGTCCATTCATGTCCTTCGAGACCAATACCATGACCGGTGCGGTGCGGCAAGCCGGGCACTTTGTAGCCGGGACCAAAGCCCGCGTCGGTTATTACTTTGCGCGCCGCGGCGTCCACCGCTTCGCAAGGCGCGCCGACTTTCGCGGCCGCGAGACCGGCATCCTGTGATTTGCGTTCGAGGTTCCAGATGTCGCGCTGGCGCTGGGTCGGTTTGCCAAACACAAAAGTGCGGGTGATGTCTGACTGATATCCCTCGACTCCGCAACCGCCATCCATCAGGACCACGTCGCCCTCTTTAAGCTTCTGCGGGGTGCTGCTGCCGTGTGGAAAAGCGGTGTACTTCCCGAAGCTGCAAAACACCCCGCCGGGCGCACCAAGCGCACGGAACGCTGCGGCACAGTTACCGGCAAACTCGTCCTGCGTCATCCCTTCGCGCGCGCTCTCGATGGTCGCGCGGTAGGCGGCAATCGTAATGTCGTTGGCCTTTTGCATGAGCGCAATTTCCGCAGGCGATTTGAACATGCGACCGCCGGCTGTGATGGGCGTCGCGCTCACAAACTGCAAACCGGGAGCGGCCTTGCGAATTCCGTCGTACAGAAAAAATCGCACGCGCTCTTCCATACCCACCCTACCGCGAACACCGCGGTCGCGAAATATTTCCGCCACTCGCTGATAGGGACTTTCGTCTTCTTCCCAGGTGCGAATGTCCTTGCCCATCGTGATTAACTCGCGGGCGCGTTCCTCTTCAAATTTCGGACAAACCCAGGCGAGCTCCCCGCGAGCGGGGATTACTACCGCGAACATGCGTTCGCTGGTTCCCCAACGCATGCCGGTGTAATAGAACATGCTCGCACCCGGCTCAATGTAGATGGCGTCGATCTTATGCTCGCGCATCAGGCGTCGCGCCTTCTCTATCCGCGCGCGACGCTCCTCGATCGTGATGGGAACGACATCCGCCGTCATTCGCTGCAGCTTGCGAATGGCTGAAGGAGGCTCGCGCTGCGTTTCCGCGGCAACCATCTCTTCGGCGCCGAACACCGCATTACTCAAGAGCGCCGTGCCGGCAAGTCCTGCAGACAACCGCAAAAAATCTCGTCTATCTTTGCACATGAATATTTTGGTTATTCATTCAGGCTGTGACTTTCGCGCGACATGCTACTCGACGCAACACGATTGTCAAAATACTTTTGCGGAACTACTTTTCGTGGGTCGACTAATTCCGAACCGGGAGCGGTAGCGACCGGGTGGGTCAGAAGTTGTTTATTCAGGATCAAGAGAGTGTTTTCTCTTTGACTGAGCCTGGGCGCTTAGAACCCGGTCGCTACCGCTCCCGGTTCTGAATTAGGCGACCCACGCGCATAGAGCGAGTTCCTAACGTCGTTCATGACGAGTTACGATCACGGTGTTATCATAGATTCGCTTCTTTAAATTACTTAAGCGGACAAAGGAATCTTTCTGATGGACGAAGAAAAGAAGGCACCCGTGATTTCATTCGAAGTGCGCGTGAAGCCTGGCCGCGCCGGTACAGATCCCGAAGCATCGGACTGGGAAGTTTGTGAACTCGAAGACGGTGTGATCAAGAACAACGCCGATATCTATGACAATATGACGCAGGCGGAAGCGAACCAGATTGCCGGGATGTGGCGATCCAAAAAGGAAGAGGCGGAAGCGGCACCAGCCGAAGCCACGCATTGAATTTCAGCGCGCTACCGGTCCCTGCAGAGTAAAAGTTTTGAGTTTCCAGTCGTTGCCTTCAACAACCAGCGCGGCGACGTATCCGTCAGGCGCCGCCAACGTCTGCATTGACCAGCGCGACACCTCCTCGGCGTTCCTTTGGTTCCGCAACAGAGCAGCAGGTTCTCCCGGCGCCAGCGAAACATCGAACAGATCCAGCGGCATCGAAAGTCCTTCGCCTATGGCTTTGATATAAGCTTCCTTGCGAGTCCAGCAATTAAAGAATGCCTGGCCGGCTAGTGCCTTGGGCAGTTTCTCCAGGATCTCGATTTCACACCGCGAAAAAAACCGTTGCGCCACCTCTGCTCCGCCAAAGTCTGCGCGAACGAGTTCCAAATCGATGCCGAGCTCACGATTCAATGAGAACGCGTAGGCGGCCCGACCGTGCGAGTGCGCGAGATTAAATTTGTAGGGAGTTGCCGAGGCGAGACTCGGCTTACCGTAATCGCCGTATTGAAACGCCACTTCGTCCGCGGCAGTCTTCAAGTAGCCGGCCAGCAATTTACGCAACAATGCTCGCGCGACAATGAAGTGGTGCCGGTGAGTGTTGAAATGAAACCGCTGGGCCCGCTGGGCCTCGTCGGTCGAGAGAAGAGATGTAAGACTCTCGGGCGCGTAGCTCTCGAGATCGGCAGTCCAAACGTGGACTTCGTCGGCAGGCAATTCGAGTGATAAGTCGTCTGTGAGGACGAACTGGTTTGCGGATCGGCTCACGAGAATGCACGATTCATGGATTAGCGAATGGCGTTCGATAACTCGGCAATCGTCTGATACTGGAACAATTGCCGCGGCGAAAATCTCACTCCTGCCTGGGCCGCGCGTGCCAGAATCAACGTTCCGAGTATCGAGTCGCCGCCTAAGTCGAAGAAGTTATCATGCAGGCCGACCTGATCCAACCTTAATACGTCAGCCCAAATCTTCATTAACTTCTGCTCCACGCTCGTGTATTTCGTCTTGCAGTCGGCCTGTTGGCAGCCATTCGCTTTGCGTTCGGGCGCCGGCAACGCCTCGCGATCAACTTTGCCGTTCGTCGTTAGCGGCAGCGAATCCAGTTTGATGAAAGTTGACGGCACCATATACTCCGGCACTTTCAACTTCATCATCCTACGCAGCTCTTCCATATCGTCCACGGTTTCGTCGCAAACGCAGTAGGCCACCAGCCGTCGTTCGGCGGTCGCATCTTCGCGCGCGAGCACAGCGCATTCGCGCACTCCCGGACAGTCGCCCAGAATCTCCTCAACTTCGCCAAGCTCGATGCGAAACCCTTTGATCTTTACCTGATTATCAACCCGGCCCAGGAACTCAAGAACTCCCGACGAGTTGAAACGCGCCAGGTCCCCGGTGCGATATAAGCGCCCGCACGTGTTGCCACTGAAAGGATCAGGAATGAACCTTTCGTCAGTGAGCGCACGACGACCGAGATAGCCGACGCCGACGCCATCACCGCCAATGTAGAGTTCGCCAGTCACGCCCTTCTCCACCGGCTGCATTCTGTCATCGAGCACGTACAGCTGCGTGTTAGCGACCGGACTACCAATGGGAACTGAACCAAACGTGGCGTCGCTACGTGACACTTCATAGATTGAACAACCCACGACTGTCTCAGTCGGTCCGTACTCGTTAATCAAACGCGTTGCCGGCGCATGCGTGCGCCAGAACGAAAGGCTTTCCATGTGCAACGCTTCACCGCCGATGATTACCGCGCGAACCCGACCGGCAACTTCGTCTTCAGGCATTAACTCTGCAAGCGCGCGCAAATGGGCGGGTGTTATTTTAACGAGGCTGTAATTGTCGCGCGCGAGTAGCGCCTCGACCAGATTCTCAATGCCGTCTGGTACCAGAAACACCGTACGCCCAACCATCAGGGGCGAAAAGAGACTGGTGATGGTCAGGTCGAAAGAGATTGAGGAATGCACCGGGGCGCCACAACCCTTCGCAACTTCGTAAGCATCGGCGCACCAACTCAAGTAGTTAACCAGGCCACGGTGAGGGATCATCACACCCTTCGGTTGGCCGGTTGAACCGGATGTGTAAATCACGTAAGCGAGATTGGCAGGCGTCACGCGCGAAGTAGGATTCTCGCTTCGCTCCTTGGCGATGATGTCCCAATCGGAATCGAGCGAGAGCCTGGGGCCGTTGTGCTGTGGCAACGAATCAAGCAAATGCGACTGGGTAAGTAATACAAAAACATTCGCATCTTTCAGCATGAACGACAAACGTTCGCTCGGATAACCAGGATCCAGCGGCAGGTAACTCGCACCCGCTTTCAGGATTCCCAAAATGCCGATTACCATTTCCGGTGACCGATCGACGCAAAGACCCACCAGGGAATCCGGGCTGACACCAAACCGCTTAAGGAACCGCGCCAGTTGATTGGCGCGCGCATTGAGTTCGCGATAAGTCAGTTGCTCGGCTCCGGCAACCACGGCGATCGCTTCGGGACTGCGTTCGACCTGGCGCTCGAAGAGCTCATGAACACATTTGTCGGGATAAGCCCGCGCCGTATTGCTGAAACTGTTCAGAAACTGTTTGCGATGAAAGAGCCGCGCGGCGCCGTTTTCACCGATACGAAGAATGTCTTGAACTAAGGTTGCCATGCCGTTTCTCTTTAACTCGGGTTCTCTGTTAACTCACGTTGGCTGCCGTTGCAGCCACTTCAGCTAACAGTGTCTGCTGCCCGGCGGCCTGATTTGATTGGGCCATCCCCACCACGACTTTTCGCTTGCCTACAAAAGGCCGGCGGCCATGCGCGCTCAACATGTTGTCGAGCATCAGCACGTCGCCTTCGTGCCAGCCAAAGGCGATTGCCTGCTGATCACACGCGCGCATGATTTCGTCGAGCATTGCAGGCTCAATAGCTGAGCCATCGGCAAAGTAAACGTTGCGCGGCAGGTTCTGCTCGCCAAAGGCCGTTAACAGCCATTCGCGCACCTCGCGTTGCAATCGTGATACGTGGAACAGGTGTGCTTGATTGAACCAGAGCATCTCGCCCGTTACCGGATGGCGTTCGACCACCTGGCAACGCTGTCGCGTACGAAACTGCGAATCCCCGATCCATTCAAATTCCATATCGGCTTTGCGGCAGTATTCTTCAACCACCGCGCGGTTCGTGGTTTGAAAAACTTCGTGCCAGGGCAGGTCGAGGCCGGTGCCGTAGTTTCTTACGTACATCAAGCCCTTCCGCACAAAACATTCGCGCACTTCCTTGTCGATGGCGTCATAAATCTTGCGGCTGTCCGCGATCGGCGTTTCGCCTCCCTGCTCCGCCACTTGCAGAGAAAAGAATGCCAACTTCATTGGCCAAGTTCTGGAGTAGGAGTTTTCGTTGTGTAGCGGTATTGACTGATGGGCGGGGTATTCCGTTGACGAATAAATTTTGCCACTGATGACGTGACGCGGAGTTGAGCGGTAGGAGTAGTCGAGTAAAGGTCCGGCAACACCTTCGAGCATGCGCTCGAATTCGCTGGCTGTCTTCAGACCAAAGCCGCGAAAGAGGATCGCGCCGTTGCGCAGCAGATAGTTTTCAATGAAGGCAACATTGTTTGCCGCCCACTCGACCAGATTCACATCCTTAACAGCCGGACGGACGACCAGCGGCAAGGGGCTGCCCGGACGCAGGTAGCTGAGTGTGATTTGGTGCGGCGTGGCGAAACTGGTAGTCGGAGTTTCAATTGGGTAGCTGGTCATAACTTAATTACGATAATTCTGGCTATTGTTTTTTGAAGTAGCTACTCCCACACCCCGGGCTCGTTCGTTTACCCTATTGCCGCGAACTACTGCGATTGATTCTTTTCGATACTGATAGAAACCCTTAAAACAGCTGACCTGCCAGAAACAATTCGCATTACCTACGCGCTCGCCCCAGTTGCAATTTCGACCTCGACTCGATCGAGGCAGGCGCGCAATTCTTTGGCGAGTACTTCCACGTGCGGCTCTTTAATGATGTCGAGGTGATTGCCCGGCACTCGGATTTTTTCCAGGCCGCCGGCTACCAATCCCTGCCACCCTTCCTCAACGTCGTAAGCCGCCGTTAGATCATCGCTGGCGAGAAAAATCGTGGCGCGCCCCGGATAAACCTGGGGCACGTAGTCTCTAACCGCCGCCAGGCATAGCTGTTCGATATTTCTCAACACCGAGGGCAGCGGACGTCCGAATCGCCGGTAGAGCTTGTAAGCACGACGATATATTTTGTGCTTTGCCTTGGCTGGTGCGAATCGCAATTTGCCGGAAACGTATTCCAGCTTTTGCGCCGCGTCCAGCTGTTTCAGATTCTGCCCGTGCGTTTGGGCTTTCCGATAAACGCGTTGCGCTCGCTGACCAAATGAGCCGGAGCCCGGCAACAGCTTGAAGTATCCAGCCGGATACGCGTCGAGCAGTGCTAACAGCGCCACCTGCTCGCCCGCGGCCCGCAGTTGGCAAGCCATCTCGAAAGCAATCGTGCCGCCGGATGATCTACCACCAAGCAAGTAAGGACCTTCAGGTTGCACATCGCGGATTTCCTTGAGGTAGTGCGATGCCATCTCGGCGATCGTCGTATGCGGCGGTTTGTTTCCGTCCAAACCCTGCGCTTGTAAACCGTAGAAAGGCTGGTCACTGCCCAGCCGTCGCGCCAGATCGTGATACTCGAGCACGTTTCCACCCGCCGCATGAATACAGAAGAACGGACGGCGATTGCCGCCCTGCTGCAGCGGCACCAGCGACGACCAGAGCGCGGACCAACCAGCCTCGCGCATCAGACTCGCGAGTTGCCTGACGGTCGGCGCCTGAAACAAAGTCGCCAGCGGCAGGTTCCGGCCAAAAGACTTTTCGATTTGCGCGAAAAGGCGAACCGCCAGAAGCGAGTGACCGCCTAACTCAAAGAAGTTATCGTCGACATTGATCCGCCCCACACCCAAAACGCGTTCCCAGATTTTGAGCAGCTTGTGTTCGAGTTGATCGGAAGACGCCACGGATGTTTCGGCAGCAGCGACGGTTTGACGTTCAGTAACGGTCGTCTTGAGGGCAGCAAGCGCAGCCTTGTCCACCTTGCCGTTAGCGGAAAGTGGCAGCTCAGAAAGGATCGTAATGGCGGATGGCACCATGTGTCCGGGCAGGCGCTGCCCGAGAAACGATCGCAGATCCTCAGCGGTAACGCCGGAATCCTCGCGAGGCACAACAAACGCCGCCAGATGTTTGTCGCCCTGGTCCTTGCGAGTAATCACGGCGGCTTCACGAATAGCCTGATGCTCGCCCAGGACTGTCTCGATCTCACCTAACTCGATGCGATAGCCGCGAACTTTGACCTGACCGTCGATGCGTCCCAGAAATTCCAGCTCACCATCTTTGCGATAACGAACGAGATCGCCGGTGCGATAGAGTGTGTCGCGCACTCCGAATGGATCACGAATAAATTTTTCAGCGGTCAGTGTTGGTCGATTTAAATAGCCGCGCGCAAGCCCGTCGCCACCCACATAAAGTTCTCCGGGTATTCCAATGGGAACTGGATTACGGTGGCGGTCAAGCACGTAAACTGAGGTGTTGGAGATCGCGCGTCCAATGGGAACCGAGCCATTTACGGCTGCTTCGGTAACCGGAAAACAACAGGTAAAGGTTGTGTTCTCAGTCGGCCCGTAGCCGTTAATAAGGCGACAATCGGGCAGCTCCTGCAAGACGCGTTTGACGTGAGGAACAGACAACACGTCGCCGCCCGCGAGCAATTGACGCAAGCCTTTTAGATCGTCGAGGTGCGTGTCGACCATCAGGTGAAACAAACCGGCGGTTAGCCACAACGTCGTAACCTGATGTTTTTTGAGGGCAACACCCAACTCATCGAGGGAGGCCGCGCCGCCCGGCATCAGAGCCAGTCGCGCTCCATTGAGTAAGCTGCCCCAAATCTCAAACGTGGATGCGTCGAAAGAAATCGGGGCGAACTGTAAAAAGACTTCGTCACTCGCAAGTCGCGCGTAGTTCGTATTCTTAACCAGCCTGACAATATTTCGATGCGTAACCGCGACGCCTTTCGGCTTACCGGTTGACCCGGAGGTGTACATCACGTAAGCGAGACTATTTCCGTTGACGGCGCAGGTTGGATTCAAACGCGGCTCATTCGACAAATCCAACTCGTCAACACAGACGATCCCGTCGGTTGAATTGGTGAAATGATGCCGCAAAGATTTTTGCGTAATCAAAGTGCCGACTTCCGCATCTTCCATCATGAAAGCAAGTCGGGCGACGGGATAACCTGGATCGAGCGGAACATAAGCTCCGCCAACTTTGAGAATCGCCAATAGACTGACGATTAGCTCAGGTGAGCGTTCAAGGCAGACGCCGATGCGCGATTCAGGTCGGAGGTTTTGCGATATCAGGTAATGCGCAAGTTGGTTTGCACGATCGTTAAGTTCGCGATAACTCAAGCGCTCCTCGCCAAAATTCAAGGCCACCGCGTCCGGCGCGAGCGCAACCTGCTCCTCGAATAGTTCCTGAACGGAATTATTAGCCGGGTAAGGGCGGGCTGTATCGGTCCACTCCTGCAACAGTTGCCGCCGTTCGCTTTCGCTAAGCAGCGGCAGCTGAGAAAGCCGCTGTTGTGGATCAGCGGCGATCCCTTCCAGCAAATTATTAAAATGACCCAGCAGCCGCGTGATTCTGTCTTCGTCAAAGAGGTCGGCATTGCACTCAAACATGCATTCGAGCTGACCGTCGCGTTCGACCACGTCAAGCGTTAAGTCAAAATTCGCCGCGATGTTTTCAACCTGCACGTGGCTCATCTGCAAATCGCCAACCGGTCTCACCGTGGTGGGATCGCTTTGCAACACAAACATCACCTGGAACAGCGGATTGTGTGCGAGCGAACGGCCCGGTTGCACTTCCTTAACCAGCATCTCAAATGGAAGATCCTGATGAGCGTATGCGCCCAGCGCCACTTCCTTGACGCGCCGGATCAATTCGCTAAACGTCGGATCTCCTGAAAGATCAACGCGCAAGGCCAGGGCGTTAATGAAGAGCCCGATCAGCTGCTCTGTCTCCGCCAGACAACGGCCCGCGATCGGTGAGCCAACCACGATATCGTCTTCGCCGGTGTAGCGGTGAAGCAGCGTTTGATAGGCGCCCAGCAATAGCATGAAGAGCGTGGACTCTTCTTTTTGGCACAGTGCTTTCAGTTTTCGCGTTAACTCGCGTGACAAGGAGAGTCTTCGTTTCACGCCTCGAAACACAGTGTGCGCCTGTATGGCTGGGCGCGGATGATCCGCGGGCAGCTCAAGCACTGGAGGCTGAGTTTTGAATACGTTTTTCCAATACGCGAGCTGCGACTCGTAACCCTCTTTCGCGAACCAGTCGCGGTGCCATAGTGCGTAGTCAGGATATTGGACTACCAGCTCAGGTAAAGGAGATGGTTCTCCTTTGGCGAACGCTTCATATAGCGCGCTCAATTCCCTTTCGAAAATTCCCATTGACCAACCGTCGGTGACGATGTGGTGCAAGGTGACCAGAAGAATGTGTTCGGTTTCCTGCAGCCGGTACAGGCTCGATCGGATCAACGGACCGTTGGCTAAATCGAAGGGGCGGCGCGCGTCTGTCGCGAGCATGCGGTGAACGGTAGCTTCGCGCTCCGCAACTGCAACGTGACTCAGATCAACGAGCGGCAAGTCCAGCCTCACGTTCTCTGCGACGACCTGCGCCGGCACTCCATCAGTTACGGCAAAATGAGTGCGCAGAGATTCGTGCCGCATGACGAGATGATTGAGCGCGCGATTCAGCGCGTTGATGTTCAGCTCCCCGGATAGTCTTAGCCCTTTGGGAACATGGTAAAGCGAGGTGTCCGGCAGGAGTTGACTGAGCACCCAAAGTCCCTGCTGGTAATAGGAGAGTGGAACGAGTGCGCCGGCCGGACGACGTGGAATTAATTGCTTTGGTTCGCCCGCTGCCGCTCGCTTTTTCAGCAAAGTCAATTCGACAAGCGCCCGCTTCGCCGGCGATAGGCCCGCAAGTTGTTCCCTGATGCTCAAGACACTGGTTGACACGCGTTATTCGGCCTCGCTTTTTAGAGTGTGTAAGACAATATTTCCAATGCCGCGCAAGTTCCCGTGGCCACGGCTAACTTCAAAGCGTGCGCGAGGGAGCCGCCACTCGATAGCAACTGCTCCAAACGCCGCTGCGCTTCGTCATCAGAAAGTGTTTGCAGTTCTGTCAGGAGCAGGCTCAGTTCTTCTTCGGCTGCGCTTTCCGTCTGGCGCTGATAAATAACCTGCGCCAGGCGTTCCACGGTGGGCGACTGAAAGATGTCGATCAGATTTAATTCACAATTGAGACTGCGCTTCAGGTTCGAAATCAGTTTTGCGCCCAGCAAAGAGTGACCACCCAGTTCGAAGAAGTTGTCATGGATGCCCACCCGATCCAGCTTCAAGACCTCGCCCCAGATTTTTGCGATGGATTCTTCCAACGGACTGCGTGGTCCCTGAAAGCCAACATCGAGCGCGGGTCGGTCCTGTTCGAGCCGAGGCAGCGCCTGGCGATCAATCTTTCCGTTAGGTAGCAACGGAAAGTCTTCCAGCATCACGAAAGCGGTCGGGACCATGTAGGCCGGCAGCCTGGCTACGAGATGGTCTCGCAATTCCGTGGTAGTGGGGAAAGCAGGTGTCAGCGAAACGACGTAAGCAACCAAACGCTTATCGCCGTCTTCGTCTTCACGAAGCAGGACAATCGCATCGGATACTTGTTCGTGAGTACGCAGTGCCTGCTCAATCTCACCTGTCTCCACACGGAAGCCGCGTATCTTTACCTGATTATCGACGCGGCCCAGGAATTCAATTGTGCCATCAGGCTGATAACGAACGACGTCGCCGGTTCGATACAAACGCGGTGCGCGTTCATCTCCAAAAGGGTTAGCGATGAACTTCTCGGCCGTCAGCTCTGGGCGATTCAGATAGCCCCGTGCAACACCCTCGCCTCCTAGATAAAGCTGTCCGGGTACGCCAACCGGAACCGGCCGCAATGCTGCGTCCAGCACATAAGCCAACGTGTTTCGCAGCGGACGCCCGATGGGAACTTCCCGATTGGCTTCCAGGCGAGTATTCGCGATGTCGCAGGTAGTCGCGACGATTGTCGTCTCAGTCGGACCGTAAGTATTGAGCAGTCGTACTTCTCCGCTCGCGCGCTGGCGCCAGGCTGCGAGTCTTTCGGGAAGTGCTTTTTCGCCGCCGATGATTACGAGTCGTAACGACTGCGGCAGCTGCAGGTGGTCTGCGCCTAACTCCGCCGTCAACTCGTGCCAATAGGCAGTCGGCAAATCCAGGACAGAGATTTTTAGTGTCGCGCACGCTTCCAGAAAATCACGCGCCGAGCTGAGCATGGAGTCGGTGCGTAACACGATCGTTGCGCCCGTTACCAGCGCGGGAAAAATCTCTTCGGCGCTGGTATCAAAATTCAGCGAGGCAAATTGCAACACGCGGTCCGCTGTCGAAATTCCATATCGATCCGTCGCAGCGTTTACAAAACTGACCAGCGAGCGATGCTCGATCAATGTGCCTTTGGGAGCGCCGGTGGAGCCTGAGGTGTAGATGATGTACGCGAGGTTTTCGGCGTCGGCCGATTGCGTCAGATTGTCAGAGCTACAACTGTCGATGAGCGCGCTATCACGATCAAAACAAACGGTTGCACCGGTGTAACTGGGAAGCACACCAAGCAATTGTTCCTGGCTGATAACAACCTTTGCGTCGCTATCGCGAAGCATGAAATCAAGCCGCGCTTCCGGGTAAGTCGGATCGAGCGGGAGGTAGGCGCCGCCTGCTTTTAACGTCGCTATTACAGCAACCAGCATTTCGATCGAACGCTCTACACAAATGCCGACGAGACTTTCCGGGCCGACGCCAAGACTCGAAAGGTGATGCGCCAACCGGTTCGCCCGCGCGTTCAGCTCCGCATAAGTTAACCGGCGTTCGTTGTGTTCGACGGCTATTGCATTCGGCGTCGTGGCCACTTGCCTTTCGAACCAGCGATTGATCGGCTCAACGTCCATCATTGGCTCGGCTGGATTCCAGTCGAGCAGAACAGTTTGCGATTCGGCCGCAGTCAGAAGCTGGAGACTTGCGACCGGGGCATCCGCGTCGGCGGACAGCTGCTCGAGCACGTAGGCGAGATGGCTGAGGAGTCGTTCGATCGCTGCGACGTCAAAACGACTGGGGTGATATACGGCCTGTAGCTGCACCTGTGCGCCGGGCTCAACCACGATGGTCAGTGGATAGTTGGTCCGCGATAGGTGAGACCGGACGGGCTCGATGCGACCGTTCAAATTAAACGACGAACCGTTACCGGCAAAGTTCTCAAACACGAGCAGAGTTTCGAAGAGCGGCTGCTGCCGGGGCACGTCGCACCAGTCCTGGATTTGTGCGAGCGCGCTGTGCTCGTGTTCCAACAATCCGCCCACCCGGCTCTGAACTTTCTGAAGCAGCGATGAACACGTGTCGTCGGCAGTTGTTTCTACTCGCAGTGGCAGCGTGTTGATTAGCAGGCCGACCAGCGTCTCAATGCCAGGCAGATCATAAGGCCGTCCGGAGACTGTGATGCCGAATACCACATCGTTCGTTCCGCAGTAACGGCTCAGCACGAGTGCCCAGGCGGCCTGCAGAACTGTGCTCATCGTGCAGTGATTACGGCGCGCGACCGAGCGAATCTGCTGCGAGAGTTCCGGGGAAAGCGAGATGCTATGCTGACCGAAGTCATCGACCACGTTGGGTAGTTTGCCTGCCGCTTTATCAATTGGAAGTTGATTTGCCGCGCCAAAACCCTTCAACTCCATTTGCCAGAAATTCTGTGCGTCACCGCTGCCGTTGGTTCGAGTCCATTCAAGGTAGTCGCCGAATTGTGACGGCGCCGCAAGCATTGGCTTCGTGTCCGATACGATATGGCCATAGAACTGCGACACTTCGTTGCGCACGACTGACATCGACCAGCCGTCAAGAATGATGTGGTGATTGCTGACCACAATCCAGAAATGATCGTCCGCGACCTGTAGCAAGGCGACGCGGATCAGTGGTGGGTTCCTGAGGTCGAAACCTTGTTCGGCGTCAGCCGCCAGAAATTGAGCAAGCAATGCCTCAGGTTCCGACGTTGAACGCTCACGCCAATCGACATACTGGAAAGGTAAAGTCGCGTCACTCGAAACCGATTGCGTTAGCTGTTCAGATTCGTTGCTAACGAATCCGGTGCGCAGAATATCGTGCCGCTCTACAACTTGCTGCCAGGCTTTCGCAAAAGCGCGACGATCGAGAACACCATGATATGAGTAGCAAACCTGCTCGAAGTAGGCCTTCGAACTCGGCGCATACAGCGAATACAGCAGCATTGCTTGCTGCGTCGGCGTTAGCTCAAAACGTTTTTGCTGCTTCTCCATTTTGTTGGGGGTGGTCAATTTTTCAGAGTGCATTAGCGACGCGTTGCTGCGCCTCTTCGTCAGATAACTGTTCGAACTCGGCCAGCATCGCTGCGAGTTCCGTGTCTTCCGTTGCGGCAGTTTGCATTTCGTAAATGGCTTGCGCGAGACCTGCGATAGTTGGCGTTTCGAAGAGCCGCCGCAGGGTTAACTCAGCAGACAAAGACGTACGGGTCCGTGCAATTACCTGGGCCGCCAGCAATGAATGGCCACCCAGCTCGAAGAAGTTGTCGTTAACACTCACGTCATCGACGTGGAGGACCTCACGCCAAATGCCCGCAAGACGTTCTTCAACAGGCGTGCTCGGCGCGACAAATTCCCTGAAGGCAGGCGCATCGACGCGCAAGGGAGGCTGATCCGATTCAAACTTCGCTTTCGGCCTCCAGCTCAAGCTCGGCAAATCCGATAGTCGTTTTTCGCAGTCAGCGACGAGTGTCTCGAGAAGCAGCTTGAAATCGTTCAGCATTGCCGCCGCGCTCTCAGCTTCGAATAGATCTGTGCTGTAAGACAGCCAAACGTCGAGACCTTCGGGCTTTTCGGTAATGCCGAGCGTTAAGTCGAATTTCGCAGTCGCCGTTTCGGCTGCGATCGGAATTGCAGTCAGTCCTGGCAAACTCAACTGAGGCTTTGTTTCGTCCTGCAAAACAAACATCACCTGAAAAACAGGCGTACGGCTTAGCGATCGTTCGGGCCGCAGCTCTTCGACAAGTCGTTCGAATGGCAATTCCTGGTGTGAATAAGCGCGCAGCGCGGTTTCCCGAGTGCGCTTGATCACCTCACGCAGACTCGGATTGCCTGACAAATTGCCGCGAAACACGAGTGTATTGATGAAGCAGCCGATAAGTTCTTCGGTCTCACGCATCGTCCGGCCGGCGACCGGCGTACCCACCAACAGATCATCCTGCCCGCTGTAGAGCGAGAGCAGCATTTGGAACGCAGACATCAACAACATGAACAGTGTGACGCCTTCGTGACGACTCGTCTGTCTCACCAAATCGCTTAAGTGTTCGCTCAGAGAGAGCGTTTGTTTGGCGCCGCGAGAAGACTGCGTAACGCTTCGGGGATGATCGGTGGGAAGTTCTAGAACGAAGGGAACGTTCGCAAGTTCGTTCATCCAATACGTGAGTTGCCCGGATAATTCTGTATCCGGAAGCTGCTGCTGCCATACAGAATAGTCGGCATACTGAACGCCTAATGGTGTCAGCCTGGCTTGCTGTTCCAAATAGCACGCGGCCAGCTCCTGGAAAAATAAGTTTACCGACCACGAATCAGCGATTGCATGGTGGATGGAGAGCAACACAACGTGTTCGTGAGCGTTGACAACGAAAACCGTTACGCGCAGCAGCGGTCCGAGGGCGAGATTGAAGGGCTGCTCCGCTTCGAGCGCGAGTAGACGTTCAAGTTCATCACTCGGCAGCGAACGGACGTCGTGAAGTTGGAGCGGTAGATCGAGCTCGGGAGTAATTACCTGCACTGGCCCGCTATCGGTCTCAACAAAGTTTGTCCTGAGAACCTCATGACGCGCGACAACCGCCTGCACAGCCTGCTGCAAACGATCGATGTCCAACGCGCCATAAAGCCTGAAGGCGCGACTGATGTTGTAAAGAGCACTGTTTGGTTCAAGCTGCGCAAGAAACCACAGCCGCTGCTGTGCATACGAAAGTGGAATCGGCGCGTTTCGATTGGCCGGCTGAATTTCTTGTGAGCTTACGCGTGCAGACTTAGTTTTGACCTTTTCGGCAAGCCCCCGAATTGTCGGAGCGTCGAAAATATCTTTCACCGCGAGCGAAGCTTTCAGTTCATCGTTGATTCGCACAATCACCTGCATTGCGAGCAACGAGTGGCCGCCTAAATGAAAGAAATCATCGTCGACACCCGGTGTATCCACGCACAACACCTTGCTCCAGATGGCCGCGACTGATTTTTCCATCGCTGTATCCGGCGCACGATATGGAGTCGCCAATTCCGGACGCACCGCAGGCGGCTCGGGTAGCGCGAGGCGATCTACTTTGCCATTTGCGTTCAGCGGTAATGAGTCGAGCTCGACAAAAGTTGACGGCACCATGTAGTCGGGCAGCCGTTCATTTAAGTAATTGCGAAGGTCGCTTGCGGTTACCGGCGTTGCGCTTCTTACAAAATAAGCAACCAGACGTTTGTCTGTACCGTGGCCTTCTCGGGCAACAATCACGTTCTCCGCAACCGACGGGTGATTCGCTAACGTCGCTTGAATCTCGCCTGGTTCGACACGAAAGCCGCGGATCTTTATTTGGCTGTCATGCCGTCCCGTGCATTCAATTTGGCCGTCAGATCTCAGCCGCGCCCAATCTCCGCTGCGATAAAGTCGTGAGTCAGATTTAAAGGGATGGGGAATGAACTTCGTGGCGGTGAGGTCTGGGCGTCGCAGGTAGCCGCGCCCAACGCCCGCGCCTCCGATGTAGAGCTCGCCTACCGATCCTGGCGCCACCGGCTGCCGCTCGCCATCGAGAATGTAAATTTCCGTGTTGGCAATCGGACGTCCGACGGGCACGACGTTAACGTCAGTACTCAACTCGATTTCGTCGGCATTAATTTCATGCAGACATACGATGCCGGCTGTCTCGGTCTGCCCAAACATGTGAACGTGTCGCGCCGCGTGACCGAAGTCGTGTAACCAGGTTCGCGGAATATCTGACAGCAGCTGCTCACTCGCGGAGAGCATGAGGCGAAGCTGGTTCCGCAGAAGTTGATCGCGTTTACCTTCAGGAAGCGTACGCAGCAGTGCCGTACAGGTCCGCCAGAACGAAGGCACCGCGTCCATCACAGTGATTCGCTCGCGGTTGATCATTTGGAAGAGCGCGAGCGGATCTTTGCGTTGGTCGGAACTGGCAATAACTACCGTGGCGCCTTGCGAGAGCGGCAACAGCAATTGCCGGCGTGACGACGAAAATGCAATTGAAGCCGTGTGCAGATAACGATCGTTCGAATTGATTCCGAGCTCGTGATGCAGCGCCAGCACGTAGTTCGCGAGACTTGCATGCGTAATCATCACGCCCTTGGGCTGGCCGGTTGAGCCTGAAGTGTAAATCACATAAGCGAGATGATCCGGCGCCGGATGGGATTCGAGATTCGAGGAATCCTGTGCGGCGATTGCCGAGTCTTCGGCATCCATAGCGACGAGCTGAGCGCTGCAAGTCGATAGTTTTTGACGTAGCGCGTCGTTAGTTATGACGAGCGCAACATCAGAGTCACCGAGCATCCACTGCAAACGCTCGATCGGGTAATCGGGATCAATCGGCAGATAACCGGCGCCGGATTTGAGAGCCGCCACTATTGCGACCGCCATTTCAAGCGACCGATCAATGCAGATCCCGACGAGTGATTCGGCCGTCGCGCCTAAGGCGCGCAAGTGCCTGGCTAACTGATTTGCACGGGCATTCAACTCGGCATAAGTCAGTTGTCCGTTTTCCGCGATAACCGCCGGTCGGTCCCCATAAACCAAAACCTTCGCTTCGAACAGTTGCACAAATGTGGACGCGAAAAAATGTTCCCTTCGCGGACCAACGCACTGGGCGAACTCTTCAGTCATCTGGTTTCGAGAGTCTTCTGGTTCAGGAAGCTTTGACATGAAATTGCGGTTCTCGTCTGGTGAAAATTATTTACTGCTCTTTGGTTATTTTGATGATGTAACCGACGTTATGTTTTAGATCTGCCTGTACCGAAACGTAGATGTCGCCCTTTTCGTCAACCGTTACTCCCTGAATGTTCCGCAGTTGGCCGCCGAAAGTGGCGATAGGCTTTAGCTCTTCATTCGGTGTCAGCAGGTAGAGCTTTCCCGATCGACTGTCGGTGATATAGAGCGTCCCGCGAAAAAAGAAGAGCGTTTCAGGCGAGAAGCCATCTTTGCGATCAATGGCGCGGTGAAGTTGACGATTACTATCGAGCAGGTAAAGCACGTCGTCTTCATTGTCGGCGATGTACAGGTTTCCCTGGTCGTCGTAGGTCATGCTTTCCGGCTTTGTAATTCCAAACTCGCGGCCGAGAAACACACTAACGTCGCCGGTCCTGGTCACCTTGAACACCTGGTGTGAATCGGTATCGCCGACGACTATTGAACCGTCAGGGGCCAGCGCGATGCCCTCGGTCGAATACAAGCCTTTATCTTTTCCGGCCAGCAGGCTTTGTTTGCCGTTCGAGTCAACTTCCCAAACACCACCCGCGTCATCGTCGGAGAAAAAAACATTGCCTACGGCGTCCACAACTAAATCCTCGGGAGACTGAGGCCCGAATTGGCGGTCCATCAGAGTCTTCATGCCGCCATCCGCGCTCCACACCTGCAATGCCTGGGCGCCTTCATCAGCGAGATAAAGTTTTCCGTCCCGCCATCGCAGCCCGTCGGGTGCGCCAAAGCCGGCTTTGTTAGTGGCAAAGACTTCGGCTTTGTAGTCACGATCCGTCATCAGGATTAGGCCGTCCTTACCCATAACTTTGCAGGACGTCAGAAGAAAGAGCGCGCCGGCAATGACAGCCAGGGTCTTTAGAGCACCGCGTTGAAAGAGAGTTCTCATCATTGTAGCCATCGTCCGTTCTCCCTAACCGAGCAGGTGATGTCGCGCGGCCGCGAGTAGTGATAGCGCCTGACGAACGTGAAAGAGTGTGCTCGAAATTTCAAACACAATCGCGAAAAGCAAGGCACTCGAGAGTGCTGCGTGTTTGATAGTCCAGCCTGTGATTGCATCCAGCACGCGATCGAAACGATTCTTTGTGACCAAACGGATTGCTGACAGCTCGGCAAGCGCGACCACGCCACCAGCGAGAATGTCCACCGGAGCATGCGCGCCTTGAATCATTTTTCCCGCAAGAATCACGAACAGTGTCCAGCCGAGTGCGATTGCGCCAATGCGGCGATACGCCAAAAAGATTCCCAGCGAAATTGTCAGAAAGAAGCCGGCGTGATCGCTCGGGAAAGAACCAAGGTCGTTGTTGTCTACGTCGCCGCTCACCAGGGCACGATGAACTTTTTGACTCTCTTCATCGAGTGGTACGCGAACGTTGGTGCGCTTCATTTCCACCAGCTTGTCATCCGACAGGTGATAAATCTTTTGCGACTCGATGGCCGGTCGCGGCAGGAACACCGACTTCGAAATCACTTTTGTGGTTGTCAAGACACAAACCGCCGCAACCAGTGTTACCAGCAACACCTTGCGCCCGGCCCGTGTCTCGTCAGTAGTTTTGCCGCTGTACCAGGCTGCAAAAAAGCAGCAGCCGATGAGGCCGGCTTTGAGCAGATCGTTTTCCTGAGTCAGTCCGACCAAACTATCAAACAGCCATGAGCGTCCGGCCATACCGTTGATGCGCAGGAGAATCTGATCATTCAAATTTGTAAGCTGGCTGGTTAGCTCGGCTAGAAAAACAAAAACCGCGAGGCTGCTAATCACATTCATCTCCATTCGATCGACGACTGCTCAGTGGCGCGCGTCTTAAAGTTGGCGTACTGGGACGGCGTTGCACATCGCAGCTCGCCGTCTTCTGGATATCAGGTCAATAAATAGAAAGTGGCAACAGGGTTGGATTGCCAGAAAAACGACCAGCTAAATGATGGAAATGAAGGTGGTTGCCGTTTTCTTAAGAAGACTGTGGCAGGAGATCGGGCAGAGTTCGGCCAGCCCCCGAGTTCGTCGTTTGCGGCGAATGCAAATGGCCCCAGGCGCCGCTCGTTTCAAAAATGCCCTCAGGCGCAACCGCACGTAGAAACTCCAGTAGGCGCTCGGCAAAAATCGTTCGGTCAAAACGTGACGCGTGACTGCGTATGGCTTCAGAGTCCCACGCAAGCGTTTCAAAGTTTTGAATTGCCTGAGCGAGGGACAAAGCGTTTGGGTAGTCAAAGAATACGCCGGTGACGCCATCAACCACGGTTTCGAGTGCGCCGCCGCCTCGAAACGCGATTACTGGACGGCCGGCTGCGTTTATTTCCAGTGGCGTCATGCCAAAGTCTTCCTCGCCCGGAAATATCAGTGCCCGGCAACGCGCTGCGTAGGCAGTGACCGCTTCATCGCTTTGACGTCCCAGAAAGCGAACGGATTTGCCGGCTAGTTTTTCGAGACGCGCACGGTCAGGCCCGTCGCCGATAATCACTAACGGCCGGTCCAGGCGCGTGCACGCTTCAACCGCGAGATCGATTCGCTTGTACGGAACTAACCGTGAAAGAATTAGATAGTAGTCATCGGGTTCTCGGTCGGCCTCGGTTTGGAAACGGGAAACGTCAATCGGCGGTGGTATGACAACTGACTCGCGGCCGTAGATCTTCTTAATACGCTCGGCGACAACTTTCGAATTGGCAATGAAATAATCAGGTTGCCGAGCAGCTCTTAAATCCCAACGCTTCAATCCAGCCAATAGCAGCGGCAACACCCTCCGCGCGACGAAGCCAAACTGAGCGCGTTCGCTGTAATCCGCGTAGCGCCATACCCAGCGCATGGGCGTGTGACAATAACAAACGTGAATCGCGTCGCGTCGCTTTCGTACTCCCTTGGCGTAACCAAAACAGCTACTGACGACGAGGTCATACTTCGACAAATCCACGGATTCAACCGCGAGCGGATAGAAAAGAAAGTAGTGCCGGAACCATCGTTTCAGCGCTGGAAGGTGCTGCATCCAGGACGTCTTAATCTTTGCCCTCCGCAAGCCCGACGACAGCACTTCAGGAACAACGGCAGTGGTATGCAATGTCGCGCCCGGCAAGAGATCGTAAATCTCTTCGGCCACTTTCTCAGCGCCGCCCATCTGTGCGAAGTTGTCGTGGAACACCGCAATCCTTGAAGGCGCAGCAGCGCGTTTTGACTCGGTGCGAAGTTCCGTTTGCTTACGTTGACGGCCAGTTTCGAGGTAGAGCGCTTTCAACGCTGCCATGAAGATGCCCGTTGAGAACTTTGCCGATACGTTTCTTTGCGCGTTCGCCGCCAACTGCGCGCGTAGATCGGGCTGCGCAAGTAATGAAACGATTCCATCGCTCAAGCTCTTCTCGTCTCCGGAGGGAACCAGCCACCCGTTTTTGCCATGCGTGATCAGTTCGGGGACGCCGCCAACGGCGGTGGATAGAATGGGCGCGCCCCCGGCAAATCCCTCGAGTACCACCAAAGGACAGGCTTCCGTCGTTGAATTCAAAACAACTAAATCGAGCGAACGAATGATTGCGGGGACGTCGGTCCGTTGACCCAGAAATCGTACGCGACTGCTAATGCCGAGCGTCTTCGCATGCTCAACCAATCGTTTGCTGTAACCATCGTCGCGGTTGAAAATCTCCGAGCCGACTATCAGCAGCGCCGCGTTGGGCACCTGTTTCAGCACCAGAGCGAACGCGCTGAGTAACTCAAATTGCCGCTTCACTGGCGAGAGATTGCCGATAATCCCAACCAGAGGGTCGCTCGAACGCAGCCGTAATCGCTTGCGGAAGCCGGAGGTACTGGTTACTTCGCCAAATTCGTAAATGTCTACCGCATTGTGAATCACCACCAGCTTTGCTCGGCGCTTGAATATGCGCAACAGCCTCCCGCGCAACTGTTCAGCCGCGGCCTCGGATACAGCGAGGATGCGCGCGGGCGGTAACATGAGGATGAACCACCTTATCAAGGTGCTAATCGGGTGCGGACGGATCACGTCATGAACGTGCCAGATAATGGGGACTTTCAGGCCGAGGCTGGCTGTTGAGATAACAAGCCCCGCGCGGATGCTGTTAGCGTGAATCAGATCCGGGCGCGCCTCGCGAACGTTCCGACGAACCTGAGCCATCGCCGCGAAAAATGAAACGAAATAACGAAACAGCAATGCGGGACGCCAGGTAAAGCGAGCCTGCAATTCGCCGATTGTTCGACAACAAACGCCGGCGGCTCTCGCATTGTTTTGCAACGCACCTTCGGGGCTTATGAGTTGCGGCTGGAACTCATCAGAGTTGAGTCGCGCCAGGATCGTGAGCAGCACGCGCTCAGCGCCGCTGACTTGTCCTGTGTGGTTGTAAAATAAAATCTTCACGCGTTTCGATTATTCACTCGTTATGAATTCAATCTCCGTATCTTCGCCAGACGCAGCCTCTGCTGCTCTTCCTTCCTCAGCGCTGATCCAGCCGATGATTAGCCACCCGAGAGGCGCGACCGCGTAAAGCGAAAAGGTCAAGCCAAAGAAATTGTTCAACAGGAACACGGGCATCAAGGCGGCTACGATTCGCGCGAGGGTAGCCTCCGATGTTTGCAGCGGTGCTCGCCTGGACTGACGTACGGAAAAAAGCGACGCGCGGCCAAGGATCCATACGAACAACAACGCGCCGGGTATGCCAACTGCAACTGCCAGCGTGAGCACAAAATTGTCGATGGCGATCTCGTCATTAACGCCTGAAAATTTCAGGGCGCCGAGTGAGCCCGCGCCGAGGCCGGCGCCCAAAGGACGATACGGAATCACGTTCGTGACCAGGTCTTTCCAAACTTCAAGACGGACATACAAACTATCTTCGCCGGTCGGCTTAAGCGTTCCGCGCTGCGTGTGTGACAGCAGTGTGCCTACAGTTTCCGACTCTTCCTTGTTCCACATTTCATCTTCGGACGGAGGCTTAGCGAGCACGGCAATTAACAGAACCGGAAGCAGTAGCAGCACAAGTCGGACAAACACGCCGCGCAGGTTTTGGGCGCCGAGCAGGACCAGTGCACCCACGCATAGCAACAAGCCAAAGATTGCTGTTCGTTGTCCCGTGAACAACAGAACGGTGGACAGGCATGAGCCGCAGACAAACCATCCCGCTCGCTTCCACAGATGCTTTGCGCCAGCGCCGAATCCAAACGCGATGAGTGCCCCCATCGCGATGTAGCGTCCCCATTCCTCGGCATTCGTAAACGTTGCGAGCGGACGCTTCACGTGACCCACGCCAATCGAAACATAAAACTCAACGTTCTCGAGCCAGTACCGTTCAAACTGCGGATAGCCCCAGATTAGTTGGTAAACGCCATAGAGTGAGCAAACAATGCCCAGCACCACCACGAGCCGCAACGCGATGTGCATGAACCGTGAACTGACCGTCTGTCCAAAATAAAACCAGGTTACGGGCACCAGAATGAGCATTGCGCCGGACAGCCCAATCATCAAACCGCCCTGCAGTGGATTGAAGATTTGTAATACGAAGATGGCTGCCAGCAAGGAGACGTTTGTTGCGAGCGGGGTGGCGCGCAGGATCGTAAAGCGACGTCGCTGCAGCAACATACCCAGCGCCATCAGCGCAACCAGTGGCGTTAAGAGGTGGATCGGATCGAATTGGGAGTAATCGACGATCAGATATTGCGCGCGCCGTATGAAGCCACGAAACGGTTCGAAGATGATCATGGCGATCAACCCGGCTTCGAGGCTGACTATCAACGGAATCGCCATCAGGAAAAACAGGGCCCCGAGAATCCAGCCGCGCAACAACTGGCCCGCTCCGATGATGGCAAGCACAGTCAACGCAGCCACGGCTTGCAACGGCGCCAACCAGGTGATTGGCGAGCGCCGCGCAATGTGAACCTCGGGATAAATATTTGCGCTCATCTATTAAGAAGATTTTGGCGTCAGAGTGGCGCCGGCGGCCGGTGAAACACGTAGCAGCGATCTCATTTCATCGAAGGGGATATCGCTAAAACGGGGACGCAGGTAACTCCAAACACTTCGATCACGTTGCTTAACGAGATAAATAAAGGCCACGGACATCATCACGCTGTAGCCGAGCAGCGAAGCCATCGCAGCGCCGGCTATGCCGTAACGCGGCAACAACGCGAGCAAAGCCACCACGGTGATGGCTGCCGACGCAACGCGCGCGATCGTGGCCAGTCCCGGATGACCGAACCCGTTGAGTCCGCTGATCGCAATTCCTCCGGCTGTCAAAACAACTGACGCCAGTAACAGGATTCGCAATGTGCCGCCGGCAGAGCGAAAATTTTCGCCGTAAACGAAGCGCAGGATATGCGGAGCCGCGAGCCACAGCGGAAGGAGAACCAGCAGATGGGTGTAAACCGTTAGGCGCAGGCTGCGCGCCAGCAGATTGTCCGCGTGTTCAGACCGTTTCGCCGCCGCCACTTCGGGCATGACGGCGTCGGCAACGGAGCTCGCGAGGATTGCGGTAATCTCCGAAAGACGTACCGCGACAAAATAGAGACCGATCGCAGTACTGGAAGCCAATCCGCCGAGTAGCAGTTGATCCATCCTGAGCGTCGCAAAATCGGCGACCGTGCCGGGATAACCGCGCAGTCCGTAATGCAAGGCGTTGCGCCACGCCTGCCAGCCGGGTTTCCAAGTGGGATGGAACTCTCGCAACACCGCAAACACGGCCAGACCCATCGCCGAGAACTGACCGGCCATCGCCGAAAATGCCGCAGTCTCCACCGTCAGTCGTCCCAACAACCAAAGCACCAGGTAAGCCGCAGCCTGCACGACGAACGTAACCAGACGTGACGCGCCGGCCCATCCGAAGCGACGGCCGCCTTCAAGCAAACCAATCATCAGGAATTGAACCAGCGCTGCCGGAATATTCAAGAGGTAGATCCGGACCAGTCGCATGACTTCAGGACTGCGATCGCCAACCAAGTGCGGGATGATCAACTCGCCGGCGGCGAGTGCCAGCAAGCCGATGACGATGGAAAACAGAATCGCGTTTGAGAACAGCATCGAGACGCACGCTGGGTCCTTCGCCACCCAGTAACGGTGCGCCTGCGTCAAACCAAATGTGACCAGCATTGCACACACCGGGGGCCACAGCATGACGACGAGTAGATCGCCGCGGCCTGCGGGACCGAGTGCCCACGCGCTCAACAGGCTCGTCAACACGCCGCACAGAAGGATCAGTGCGTTCGTGCTGAAAACCAGTTTGATATTTCTAGCGATCATTGTTTTGGTGGGCAGCGATCTAAACCGCTCCCTCAGTTGAAAGGATGGCGGGGATCGTGCGCAGCAGAATTTTGCAATCGAGCGCCAGCGACCAGCGGTCGATGTACTCGAGGTCTAGCTGCATCCACTGCTCAAACGAAAGATTGCTGCGACCGGATACTTGCCATAAACACGTTAGGCCGGGCTTTACACTAAAACGGCGCTTCTGCCAGGCGACTTCCAGACCCATCACGTCACGCATCGGCAATGGCCGCGGGCCAACCAGACTCATGTCGCCGAACAAGACGTTTATCAGTTGCGGCAATTCATCGATGCTTAACTTTCGCAGAATTCGACCCACGCGCGTCAGGCGTGGATCGTGCCGAATTTTGAATGCGGGGCCGTCCGTCTCGTTCAGATGTTCAATTTCCTGCATGCGCGATTCAGCGTCAGCCGTCATGGTGCGAAACTTAATCATGCGGAAACGGCGCTTGTTGTAGCCCATGCGTTCCTGAACGAAAAAGATTGACCCCGGCGAATCGAGCTTAATGGCCAGTGCCACCAGCACCAGCAAGGGCGCGATCAAGATCAGTAGGCACACTGAGCCTACGAAATCGATAATGCGCTTGGCTTCGGTTCGCCAACTTAACGAGGGTGCGCTATGAAGTGAGACGAGTGGTGCACCCTCGAATTCCCAGGCCCGCGAGCGCGCCAACTTGTGTGGGAACACGTCGGAAAACAGGTGAACCATGATTCCTTGCTCTTCCAATACTGTGATCGCGGATTCAATGCGTGCATACTGTGATTTGACTGGGAGAGTTATGAAGACTTCGTCGATGACTTCATTCGCAATGATGCGCGGCAAATCGTCAACAAACCCGAGCCAACGCGCGCTGAACTGTTCCGGATCCTTAACGCTTCGCTGTTCGTCCACGTAACCAACTAGTCGATAGCCGAGGTCGGTGCGTTCGGCGACATGCCGCGCCAGCCACTCCGCGCGCGGGCCGTTTCCGATCAGCAATAGCTTTTTGAGGTTGTAACCGCGCAGTCGCAAACGCCGCAGGTGCATGCGCAATAACAAACGCATGCCGCCGAGCAGCACCAAAACGATGGCGGCAATGCAGAGCGTCGTGCGCAGGTTGATCGTTTTCCAGCGCCCTACCTGTGCGACCAGGAAAAGTGCGATTGCAGCGATCGAGACAGCGCGGGCAATTTCTTTCAGTTCCTGACTAAAGGTGCTGAGACGGTGTGACCGGTAAAGACCCTGAACTTCAAAAACCAAGTACCAGATGAGCAGTAGCGCGCCGCCCAGCAGCGCGTTGCCAACCTTGATTCTGCTCGATAGGAAATTTACGGCGTACGCGGGGACGCTCGACTGATCGGCCGGCGCATAGTTGATGACGATGGCAAGCCAAAGCGCCACGAGCATCAGCCCGAGGTCGCTTAGTTTCATGAAGAAATTTGCTAGCTGTCCGTAACGCGTGGTCATCCGGTTCAGCGAATTATTGGATTTAGAAATGCTGCCAAACTGGCCAGTCTCACATAACGTTCAATCTTGCTGATGCGATTGCGCGGTACCAGGATCATGTCGCCCGGTTCAAGCGTCAGATCATTTTCCAAATCACCGGTTCGTTTCAGTGATCTAAAGTTCAGCGTTTTTACTTCTGCCGTTTCAGCGTTCATCTTGCGAAACACAATAATCTGCGACGACTTGGCGCTGTCCTTGAAGCCGCCCGCCAACATCACCGCCTGGATTGCGGTGAGCG
>Ga0070682_100000233_pt1 | contig 40439 bp, 31 predicted proteins | sample KBSC63LmetaG_FD_64668 | JGI IMG/M metagenome (GOLD analysis project Ga0070682, IMG submission 64668) | Corn rhizosphere microbial communities from Kellogg Biological Station, Michigan, USA - KBS C6-3L metaG | ecosystem: Host-associated > Plants > Roots > Rhizosphere | place: USA: Michigan...
CTGCGCCTCGAACATCCTCGGCATCATCGCCACGGGTGACGCTTCGGCGGCTTCGGCGGCCAAGCAGGCGGGCATCACGAAGATCGCCTCCGTGGACGGTACGGCTTCCAGCATCCTCGGCGTCTACGGCACGTACTGTGTCGTCGTGACCGGCGAGTGATCGCAGGGGCTTCGGTCGGGCGGTCCACATTGCGGGACCTGCCCGACCGGCCCGCACCGTCCTGATCGCAGAGCATGACGAAAACGCGTCTGCTCCTCGCCATCCCCGCCTTGGTCGGGTTCTCGTTGGCGACCTCATGGGCTCATGCCGAGCCGGCTGCTGCTTCGTCCGAAGCAGCCGTGTCGGACGCCGTCGAGCTCAAGAACGGCGGCTACCTGCGCGGCCTCATCATCGAGGTCGAGCCGGGGAGCCACCTCAGCTTACGCACGCCCGACGGTCAGGTCCGCCGCATCCCGCTCGCCGAGGTGGCGTCGGCCGAGCGTGGCGGCAAGCCCGTGGACCTCAAGGCGCCCCCGGGCGCGGCCACGGCCGTGCCGCCGGCTGGCGCGGCGCCGTCCCCCGCGCTTCCGCCCGTTGCCGGTGTCGCGGCGACCGGGACCAAGCCGGCACCGCCGGCCAAAACACCGACGGAGCTCGAGCGGATCCTGGCAGCGATCCCGGGGCCGCGCGTGAAGCTCGAGCTCGACGCGAATCGCTCGTCGTTCTTGCAGCGGCGCATCGGGGAGGATGACGAGAACACGGTCGCCTACCATCTCGTGTGCAAGCTCCCGTGCCGCGTCGAGCTACCGGCCGGTGATCTCGTTCCGTACCGCGTCTCGAACCTACGGCTCGATCCGACGGCGTGGTTCCGCGTGCCCCAGTACAACGCGCGGCTCAAGATGGACCTCGCAAGCAATATCTGGCCCGTCTGGCGGAACACCATGATCGTGAGCGGCGTCGTGTTCGGTGTCACGGGTGGCTCCTTTCTCGGGATCAACGCCCTCACGGGGCAAGAGACGTGGGCGCGAACCACGGGCTACGTGCTGCTCGGAGCGGGTGGCGCGAGCTTCGTCGCGGCGGGGCTTTTTTGGCTCTTGAGCCCGCACTCCACGTACACGATCGAACGGATGCCGTGATGTGGCGCGCGGCCGGGGTCACCGCGCTCGCGCTGTGTCTCGCCGGGTGCATCAAGGTTCCGGATCGCGTGAAGCTGGCCTTCTGCGCGCAGCCGCCGAGCGCGAACCATTTCGGTAGCGGCTCCGCGGCTCGCTCGTGCTGTCCGGGGCCGCCGCGCGTCGCTCGCTTCGGAAAGTACTCGGAGCCGTGCGCGCGATGACCCGCGTGGATCGACGCCGGCTGCTCGCGGGACTCTCGGGTGCGGCCCTCTTCGGCTGCGGGCCGAGCGCGGTCGAGTACTCGGTCCACTCCGTTTTCGACGACCCCGCCGCGGGGGCCGGCGGAGCGTCGCCGTTCCGCACCGGGCAGATCGTGCTGTCCGAGGCGCCAGGCCCTTACGGCATCCTCTTCAGCTTCGCACCGGAGCACTTCTTCCGATTCACCCACTCCGCGCTAGTCGTGACGGATCCAGACGGTCAACCGTTCGTCTACGACATGTCGGCGGAGTTCAAGCCGACGCTGGCGCGCGAGCCGTCAGGCTCGTTGGTGGGCGGCGTCCGCCGCACGCCGCTCGCCGACTACGTGGGCATGCACCTCTACGTCGAGGTGTTCGAGCCGCCGACCAACGTGGACCGCGCGCGCGTGGCAGCTCGGGTGAAAGAAATCATGGCGCAGAAGATCGAGTTCGACGCGGCCTGGGACTATCACGACCACAGCCGCATGTTCTGCTCGGAGTTCGTGGTCGACGCGCTCGCGGCCGGCGGGGCGCCGCGGCCGCCGCTCGTCCCGCTCACGCACAATCCGTCGCTCCGCGCCGTGCTCACCTGGTTCGGCGTGACGACGGTCGAATCGCTGCCCGCCGCAGCGTTGCCGCGCGAGCGGCGCGTGGCGGCGTTCTCGGTGTGGCCGAACCACGCCTGCGCCGACGCCTACCTCGAGGCCAAGCGCGAGCTTTATCGGCGTTTCACGCCGGACCAGAACATCGGGAACTTGCTCGAGCTCGACCGGTACGACGTACGGCTAAGGCCCACGGTGGCCGAGTTTCTCCAGCGCGCGCCCGAGCTCTACCTCGAAGCGCGCAGCGAGCCGCCCGAAGCGGAGCTCCGCGCGCGGGTGAGCGCGCTCGCCGCGGAGGTGCTCGGCCCTGCTGGCGGCTTCTCGCGTAGCGCTCGCATCGAGTAGCATCGCCCTCGTGAAGGGCCTCGCGGCGCCGCTCCTCGCCGTGGTGGCGCTCACGGTAGCGCTCTATGCGCGCACGCTCGGCTACCCGTGGAGCTACCTCGACGATCAGGAGCTCGTGGTCTCGGACCTCGCGTCCCTGTCCCGCCCGGGCGCCGCCGCGGAAGCCTTCCAGCGGCCCTACTTTCAGGGGCGGGAGCGAGACCACGCCTATTACCGGCCGATCGTTACCGCCTCGTTCGCGCTCGACGCTGCGGGGAGTGGGGAAGTCGCGTCCGGCTACCGCGCGACGAACGTGCTGCTCCACGCCCTCGCGGCCTGCCTCCTGCTCCTCGTGCTCGTCCGAGAGGGCGCCCCGCGCGGCGTTGCCCTGGTCGTGACGCTTGCCTTCGTGGCGCATCCCGCGCTCACGGCGGCGGTGGCGTGGATCCCGGGCCGCGACGACGTCTTGCTCGGCGTGTTCGCTCTCGCCGCTTGGCTCGCACTGCTTCGCCTCGAGCGCGGCGTCCGTCGATGGCCGGTCATCGTCCACGGCGCGTGCTTCCTTCTCGCCTGCGGAAGCAAAGAGAGCGCGCTGGCTTTGCCGGTCCTGTTCGTGCTCCGGGGCGTCGTCGTCGCTCGGCGGCCGCTCGGTGCGGCGGTTCCGCGCGCGGTTGCGCTCAGTTGGGTTGCGGTCGTGGCGGTGGTCGTGTTGCTTCGTCGCGCGGTGCTCGGCCCCGACCTCGGGTTGCCGGCGCTGGGCGGCGGTGAGCTCTTCCGCGGAGCGACGGCGCTCGTCTCGGGGCTCGGCTCGCTGCTCTTGCCGTTTCGGCCGCAGTTTCTGGCCGTGCCCGGCGACGCGCCGCTCTGGCCCGGATGTCTCGTGCTCGGCTTGCTCCTCGCGACGCTCTGGCTGCCCGGCATCTCGCGGCGCCGCGTCCTGTTCGGGCTCGCTGCCTACGCGGCCGCAGTGTTGCCCAGCGTCCCCGCGTCGAGCGTGCTCGTGCTCGAAAGCCGGCTGTACCTTCCGGCGTTGGCGCTGGCCTTCGGTGTCGCGGAGCTCGGCCGCTGTCTGGCGCTCCCGAACGCTGCGCGTCCGGCGCTCGGGGCCGGCGTCGTGGCGCTGACCTTCGGCGTCGCGTGGCGGACGCTCGGCGACTATGCCGACCGCACGACGTTCGCGCGTGCCCTCGCGCGGGGCTCGCCGCACTCGGCGCTCGCGCAACGCAATCTCGGCGTCGCCGAGCAGCTCTCCGGAAACCCCGGGGCCGCCCGCCGCGCCTACGAGCGCGCACTCGCCGCCGACCCAGGCGAGCCGCTCGTGCACAATAACCTCGCCGTCCTCTTGATGGCCGAAGGCAACCTCGCCGCGGCCGAGGGCGAGCTCCGCGCCGAGCTCGCGCTTCACCCCGAGCTACCGGAACCCCAGAAAAACCTGGCCCGCGTGCGCCAAGCCCTCGGGAAACCGACTGCCCCCTGACCCGCTCCCGGGCCCCGCCTCAACTCCCGCGCAGGACTTCGCCGACGAGCTTCACGAGGCTGGCCGGCGTGAACGGCTTGTCGATGTAGCGGGTCTCCGGCGTGAGCATCACGTCCTCGACCCCACGTGCGCCCGTGTACCCCGACATCAAGAGCACCCTGAGCCCGGGTATCGCCGCCGAGAGCTCCTCGGCGAGCTTCGGACCGTTGACGCCGGGCATCACGACGTCCGCGAGGAGGAGGTCGATTCCCTTGGGTTGCGCACGCGCGATCGCCATGGCCTCGGAGGGATTGCCCGTTTCGAGCACCGTGTAGCCGTGCTCACGCAGGATGCGGACCGCGACCTGGCGAACCTCGTTGTCGTCTTCGACCACGAGGACGGTCTCCGCGCCGACGGCTGGGCGTGACGAGGGCTGTCGAGTCGGCGCCTCGGTCGACGCCTCCGCTGTCTCAGGCAGATAGATGCTGAAGGTGGTCCCGTGGCCGAGCTCGCTCTCGAGAACGATGTGGCCGCCGCACTGCTGGACGATGCCGTACACCGTCGAGAGCCCGAGCCCCGTGCCGCGCCCCACCTCCTTGGTCGTGAAGAATGGCTCGAAAACGCGCTTTTGCGTGGCCGCATCCATCCCGACGCCGGTGTCGCGCACGCGGAGCAGGATGAAGCTGCCGGTCGGAAGCCCGGGATGTTTGGCGGCGTAGCGCTCGTCGATTTCGACGCTGTCGGTCTCGAGCTCGATCGTGCCGCCCTTCGGCATCGCGTCGCGCGCATTCACCGTCAGGTTCATGATCACCTGTTCGAGCTGGCTCGTGTCCGCACGCACGGTGAGTGGTCGCGCTGCGAGCGCCGTGCGGAGATCGATGTCCTCGCCGATGATGCGACGGAGCATCGTGTCGATGCCGCGTACGGCGGTGTTGAGATCCACGACGGTGGCTTCGATGACGTGCCGCCGGCTGAAGGCGAGCAGCTGGCGCGTGAGGGTCGCCGCGCGTTGCGCCGCGCCCACGATCACGGCCATGTCGGCATGCTTCGGGTCGTCCTTCGACATCTCGTCGAGCAAGATCTCGCCGTAGCTCAGGATGACGGACAGGACGTTGTTGAAGTCGTGCGCGACGCCGCCCGCGAGCTGGCCGATCGCTTCCATCTTCTGTGAATGGAGCAGTTGCTCCTCGGCGCGACGCAGTGCCGCCTCGGCCTCGACGCGTGCCGTGATGTCGCGCGAGATCACGACGAGGCCGATCGTTTCGCCGTTCGGCGCGCGAATCGGCGCCCTCGTCTCCGAGAGGTGCAGAGTCCCCGCGCTTTGGCGAAATTCGTGCACGACGTCCTGCAGCGACGTGCCCTCCGCGAGAACGCGCCGCTCCTCCGCTTCGACGTTGAGCGCTTCGGCCGAATACGGCCCGAGGATGTCGTTCAGCCGGCGGCCGACGAGCGCGTCCGAGCTCGCGCTGCCGAGCCCGCGCGCGTAGGCGCGATTCGTGCGGAGAAAGCGCAGCTGGCGATCCTTGAAATAGATGCCGTCGGGCGTGTTGTCCATCAAGTCGTGGAGCAGCGTGCGCTCGTGCGCGAGCTCCTGCGCCAGGCGAAAATGCTCGGCCGCCTTGCGCACGAGGAGCTGGAGCTCTTCCGGCCTCCACGGTTTCGTGACGTAGGCGAAGATTCGGCCTTCGTTCACGGCGCGCACGACGGCTGACAGATCCGCGAAGCCGGTGACCAGGATTCTCGTGGCGTCGCACGACTGATGCAGACGCGTGAGGAGCTCGTCGCCGTTCATGCCTGGCATGCGCTGGTCGCTCACGACGACGGCGATGTCCTTCTCCTGCTCGACGAGCCTGAGGGCCGTCGCGGGCGACTCCGTCTTCAGCACGGTGAACTCCTCGCTCAGGAGGTCTTCGAGCGCGACGAGAACCTGCGGTTCGTCATCGACGAGGAGTACGGATTTTCTAGCGGGTTGCACGGCCGTTCCCTGCCCCAGGCGCTCGCACGCGGTCGTGCCGAACGCCCTGACTCATGATCTTAACGGATCGGAGTTCGATCCTGTCAAGGTACGAGCCAGCGGGGCCCCGCGCCAGCGGGCACGGGGTGTCAAAACCTTGACGCCCCCCGCCCGTGCCCGAGGTATTCCGCCCCCCCGCGCCTCTCGCGCGCCTCTCCCGCGCCTCTCCCGCGCCCCCCGGCCCGTTCAAAACGCCGCGTCGAACGCTACCTCGCCCGTCACGCCGACCTGGTACGCCGAGACGCGCCGCTCGAAGAAGTTCGCGAGCTCCTGAACGTCCTGCAGGTCCATGAAAGAGAAGGGGTTCTTCGTGCCGAATTGTTTCCCGAGCCCGAGCGTGGCGAGCCGCTGATCGGCCGTGAACTCGAGGTACTGCCGCACGTCGCGCGTCGAAAGCCCGGCGATGCCACCGCCGAGGAGGTCCTCGGCGAACAGCGTCTCGCACTCGATTGCCTCGTTCATCATGGCGCGCACCTCGGCCTCGAGCTCGGCATCGAAGAGCTCGGGCTCCTCGTCGCGCACGACGCGCACCACCTCGAACGCGAACGCCATGTGAGCGCTCTCGTCGCGGAAGACCCAATTCGTGCCGCCGGCAAGCCCGTGCAGGAGCCCGCGCGAGCGCAAGAAGTAGACGTACGCGAAGGCGGCAAAAAAGAAGAGGCCCTCGATGCACGCGGCAAAGCAGATGAGATTGAGCAGCAGCTGCTTGCGCTTCGCGCGCGAGTCGAGCTGCCCCAACCCCTCGATCGAGCTCATCCAGCGGAAGCAGAACTCGGCCTTCCTCCGGATCGAGGGAATGGTCTCGACCGCGGCGAAGGCCTGCGTGCGCGCGGCCGGGTCCGGCAAGTAGGTGTCGAGCAGCGTGAGATAGAACTGGACGTGGAGCGCTTCCTCGTAGAGCTGGCGCGACAGGTACATGCGCGCTTCGGGCGCGTTCAAGTGCTTGTACAGGTTCAAAACGAGATTGTTCGCGACGATCGAGTCGCCGGTCGCGAAGAATGCGACGAGGCGCTCGACCAGGTGGCGTTCGGGCGCGGTCATCTTCGAGCGGAGGTCGCCCACGTCGGTCGAGAAGTCGACTTCCTCCACCGTCCACGTGTTCTTGATGGCGGCGCGGTACATCTCGTAGAACGCGGGGTAGGCCATCGGACGCAGCGTCAGGCACATGCCGGGGTCGAGCAGTCGTGCGGGACGGTCGACGTGGCTCATTGGCACGCCTCGCAGCTCTCGGGGTTCTCGAGCGAGCAGGCGACCGCGGCGGCGTCCTTCTCGGCGACGGTCGGCGGCGCCGGCGTCCAGCCCCGTTCGGCCTGCGGCCCTGCTTCGTCTCCCGGCGTCGGAGGCGGCGGCTCGATCGTCGCCTTGGCGATCCGCGTCGCCGGACGCGAGCGCAGGTAATAGGTCGTCTTCAGACCCTTCTTCCAGGCGTAGAAGTACATCGACGAGAGCTGTCCGATGTTCGGGTTCTCGATGAACAGGTTCAACGACTGACTCTGGTCGATGAAGGCACCGCGATCGGCGGCCATGTCGATCAGCGAGCGCATGGGCAGCTCCCACGCCGTCCTGTACACGGTGCGTAGCTCGAGCGGCAGCTCCTCGAGCGCCTGCACCGAGCCTTCGGCGAGCTTGAGACGGTTGCGGATCGTCTCCGTCCACAGCCCGAGCGCCTTGAGCTCCGTGACGAGGTAGCGGTTCACCTGGATGAAATCGCCGGAGAGCGTCTCGCGCTTGAACAGGTTCGACACCTGCGGCTCGATGCATTCGTAGCAGCCCGCGATCGAGGCGATCGTCGCCGTCGGAGCGATCGCGACGAGCAGCGAATTGCGCAGGCCGTGCTCGCGGATCTCGTCCGCGAGCGCGTTCCAGCGTGCGGTGTCGTCGGGCTCGACGTTCCAGGCCTGGAACTGGAGCTCGCCTTCCGCGGCGCGCGTCTCTTCGAACGCGGGGTGACGGCCCTTGCTGCGCGCGAGCTCCACGGAAGCCGAGAGCGCTTGGAAATAGATCTCCTCGGCAATGCGACGCGAGAGAGCACGCGCTTCGGGCGCGTCGAATGGCAGGCGCAGCATGAAGAACACGTCTTGCAGCCCCATCACGCCGAGGCCGACCGGGCGCCAGCGCAGGTTCGACGCTCGCGTTTGTGGGATCGGGTAGTAGTTGAGATCGATGACGCGATCGAGCTGGCGCACCGCCGTGCGTACGGTATGCGCGAGCTTCTCGAAGTCGAACGCGAGCGCTCCGTCCGCGTCGCGGGTCAGGTGGCGCCCGAGGTTGATCGAGCCGAGGTTGCAGACGGCCGTCTCGTCGCCCGAGGTGACCTCGAGGATTTCGGTGCAGAGGTTCGAAAGGTGCACCGTGCGACCGGGCCGCGCGGTCTGGTTGCAGGCGCGATTCGACTTGTCCTTGAACGTCATCCAGCCGTTGCCGGTCTGCGCGAGCGTCCGCATCATCTTCGCGTAGAGCTCGCGCGCCCGCACCGTCTTCGCCGCGAGCCCCTGGCTCTCGGCGAGCTCGTAGGCGCGGTCGAAGGCCTCACCCCACAGATCCGGGAGCTCGGGCACGAGCTTGGGATCGAAGAGGCTCCACATTTCGTCCGCTTCCACGCGGCGCATGAAGAGATCGGGGACCCAATTGGCGAGGTTCAGGTTGTGGGTACGGCTCGCTTCGTCGCCGGTGTTGTCGCGAAGCTCCAGGAATTCCTCGACGTCGCCGTGCCACGACTCGAGGTACACGCAGCAGGCGCCCTTGCGCTTGCCGCCCTGGTTCACCGCGGCGACGGACGAGTCGAGCGTCTTGAGCCAAGGCACGATCCCGTTCGAGTGCCCGTTCGTGCTCTCGATGAGCGAGCCGCGCGAGCGAACGCGGTGATAGGCCTGCCCGATGCCGCCCGAGAACTTCGAGAGCATCGCGACGTCCGCGTAGCGCTGGTAAATCGTCTCGAGGTGGTCGTCGGGGGAGTCGAGCAGAAAGCAGCTCGACAGCTGCTCGTGGCGCGTGCCGGCATTGAAGAGCGTGGGCGAGCTCGGGACGTACTCGAGCGACGAGAGCAAGCGGTAGAGCTCGAGCGCGTCGGCCACGGACTCGGACAGCGCGCACGCAATGCGCAGGAAGAAGTACTGGGGGCTCTCGAGCACGCGCCGCGTTTTCGGGTGCTTGATGAGGTAGCGGTCGTACAGCGTGCGCAGCCCGAAGTACTCGAACTCGCGATCGCGCGTGGGGTCGACGGCGTCGTTCAGCTTGCGGGCGTTTTCCTGCACGAAGCTCGTGAGCCGGTCGTTCGCGATGCCGAGGCGGTGGGCGAGGGCGATCGACTGCGAAAAGGCTTGAACCTCCTGGCCGCGCACCTCCTTGTCGATGTAGGTGCCGAGCAGACGCGCGGCGAGTTTCGCGTACTGCGGCTCTTCGGAGATGAGCGCCGCGGCCGTCTGGATCGACAGCTGATCGAGCTCGCGCGTCGTGGCGCCGTCGTAGAGCCCGCTGATCGTCTTCGTGGCGACGCGCAGCGCATCGACATCCGTGAGGCCGACGCACGAGCGACTCACCGCTCGAACGATCTTGTTCACGTCGACCGCTTCGCTCGCGCCGTTGCGCTTCTTCACGCGCATCGTCGTTTGCGGGTACGCGTCGTCGGTGCTCGCGGCAGGAGCGGGGATCGAGCGCAACGGCGCCTGGCCGTTACCGTGCGGGCTGATGTCGAGCATGGGTCGTCTCCTCTTCGGTTTCGCAAGGAGCGGTTCGATGGCCGCTCGTTCGTGAACCCACGGAAGGGAGGTGCGACCCACGGTGTTCGACACGAACGCCGTTGGACCGACCCTCGCCACCCGCGGGCGATTGGACGTCGCGCGGGAAGCGGCTCGGCACCGGCCGGCGCGTGCGGCGCGCCAACTCGGACCTACCCGCCTCCCTCGAGGCTTCCAGGTCGAACCGGCGCCGGGAGAGCATCCCGGTGCCGTATGCCGGCAGGTCTTCGGGCTTGCGAGCGTTCCGGCTTTCGCCGGGTTCCTACACTCCGCGGCTTCCCGGGCCCGTTGTCGGGGACCAGTGCCTGTCGCGGATATCGTTCTCGCCTACCGCTGCGGGGCAGCCCCGGCTTCGGACCGGGTTCCCTTTTCAGCCCCTGGACATTTGTCCAGAGGCACCAGCACGACCCCAACATATTGGGGTCCACTGTCCCCTGTCAACCGATTAGTTGACGGATCCCCAAGTGCTCATTTCGACAGGCGATTCGGGCGTTCAGGGACGGGCGAGCAGCATCGAGAGTCTCAGGTCGGCCCGTTCGGGCGAACCGAGAGCACCGGGCAAGGGGCGTGGCGCACGACGCGTTCGGCGACGCTCCCGATGAGCGCGTGCGCGAGCCCCGTGCGCCCGTGGGTGCCGATCACGATCAGATCGTAGCCACCGGCGCCAGCGACCTCGGGGATCACCTGCGCCGGTGAGCCGATTTCGAGGCGGGACGCTTGGACCTTGATGCCGAGCTCCGCCGCCTCGCCGATGAACTTCGCGAGCAGCTCTTCGGCGCCCTCGCGCACGAGGGTGACCAGCGACAGATCCGACGCGCGTGCTTCGGGCAGGCTCGCCGACGGCACGAACGCGGGAACCTCCGCGACGTGCACGACCTCGAGCACGGCACCGAGCGGACGGGCGAGCTCGGCGGCATACGCGAGGGCCTTCCGCGACGGCTCGGAAAAATCCACCGGAACGAGGATGCGATGAATGGTTCCCATGCGCTCTGCAGGGTGCACCTCGCGTGCCACCGCGCCCGAGCTCGCGCGTTGGGAAAAGCCGCAGGGCTCCGCGCAAGATTGTGCTCGCCCGCCGTGCGCGAGCGCACGAATTGCGCCGGTTCGTCGCGCGGCTCCGACGGATGTGCGCCGCGGCCCAGGTGGGTGCGGATGGTACGCGCCTTGCGTTGGGTGCGGGAGAACCCTCGCGGGAAACGACGATGGCAATCGTTCCGAACGGCCAAACGCACGCTCCCGTTGTCCCCGGGTCGCCGATCCTGTGGTGCACGGGGCTCTCGAAGATCTATCGCATGGGCGAGGTCGACGTGAGGGCGCTCGACGGCGTCTCCTTCGAGCTTCGCGCCGGTGAGTTCCTCGTGCTGCTCGGTGCCTCCGGCAGCGGAAAATCGACGTTGCTCAACATCCTGGGCGGGCTCGACGTTCCGAGCGACGGCCGCGTCTTCTTCGGCAGCGAGGAGCTCACGCTCGCCGACGAGGCGGAGCTCACGGCGTACCGCCGCCACCACGTCGGGTTCGTCTTTCAGTTCTACAACCTGATTCCGAGCCTCACGGCGCGCGAAAACGTTGCGCTCGTGACCGAGATCGCGGACGACCCGCTGGATCCCGAGGAGGCGCTCGGGCTCGTGGGGTTGGGCGAGCGGCTCGATCATTTCCCGACGCAGCTCTCCGGCGGCGAGCAGCAGCGTGTCGCGATTGCGCGAGCGATCGCCAAGCGCCCCTCGGTGCTTCTCTGCGACGAGCCCACGGGGGCGCTCGACTTTCGGACCGGCATCCTCGTGCTCGAGGTGCTCGAACGCGTGAATCACGAGCTCGGTACCTCGACGGCCGTCATTACCCACAACGCGCCGATCGCGGCCGTCGCGGACCGCGTCGTGACGCTGAGCGACGGCCGCGTCCAAGACACGCGCCGGAACAGCGAGCGGGCGCGCGCCGCCGACGTTCGCTGGTGAGGCGAGCGATGATCTCGGCGCTGAACCGCAAGCTCTACCGAGAGGCTTTTCGCCTGCGCGGACAGATCGTGACGATCGCGATCGTCCTCGCGAGCGGCATGGTCTGCTTCATCTCGCTGCGCGGCACGTACGGGTCGTTGGCGGTCTCCCAGCTCGACTACTACGACCGCTATCGCTTCGCCGACGTTTTTGCGCGCGCCGAGCGCGTCCCGGAGCCGGTCGCCCAGCAGCTCGAGGCGCTGCCCGGCGTTGCCGTCGTCGAAACCCGGGTCGCCGAGGAGGTTACCTTGCCGATCGACGGCATGGAGCGACCCGCGTACGGGCGCCTGCTCTCCTTGCCGGCCACGCGCCCGCCCGCGACGAACGCTCTGTTCTTGCGGCGGGGACGCTTTCCCGAGGCCGGCAAGAGCGACGAGATCGTCTTGCTCGATTCGTTTGCGGAAGCGCACGGGCTCGCGCCCGGATCGCGCGTCCCCGTGGTCGTGAACGGCAAGCGCCGTTCCATGCGCGTCGTCGGCGTCGCCCTCTCTCCCGAGTTCGTCTACGCGATCCGTCCGGGCGCGCTCGTCGATGATCCCAAACGGCACGCGGTGCTGTGGATGGAACGCTCCGCTCTCGCGAGCGCGTTCCAGCTCGACGGTGCGTTCAACGACCTCACGCTGAGGCTCGCGCCCGAAGCCTCCGAGCAGGCTGTGCGGGTCGCGGTCGATCGCATCCTCGCCCGCTACGGGGGCACGGGCTCGATCGGCCGCAAGGACCAAGTGTCGAACCGGATCTTGGCCCAGGAGCTCGACCAGCTCGGCGTGCTCTCGACGATGGTACCGGCGATCTTTCTCGGCGTGACGGCGTTCCTCGTCAACTTGGTGCTGGGGCGCATGATTCGCCTGCAAAGGCCGGAGATCGCGACGCTCAAGGCGGTCGGCTACTCGAATCGCGAGGTCGGCTGGCACTACCTCGGTCTCGTCCTTTTGGTCCTCGTGCCGGGTTCGGTGGTGGGGCTCGTCGGGGGCTTCGCGCTCGGCCGCGTGGTCCTCGGGCTGTATGGCAGATCGTTCCGGTTTCCCTTGCTCGAATTCCGGATGACGCCCGGGTTGATGTTCGTTGCGGTCGCGGTGAGCGCTCTGGCGGCGCTTGCCGGCGCGCTCGGAGCCGTGCGTGCGGCCATTCGACTGCCGCCCGCGGAGGCGATGCAGCCGCCGGCTCCCGCGCGCTACAGGCGAAGCCTGCTCGAGCGCCTCGGGCTCGACGCCCTGTTCGGTCCGAGCGGCATGATGGTCGTGCGTGAGCTGACGCGGCGGCCGCTTCGCACTCTCTTGTCGTCGCTCGGGATCGCAGGGGCCGTGTCGCTCCTCATCTTGAGCCATTTCGGGCTCGATTCCCTGCTCGGCTATTTCGAGGGCACCTTCCGTCGCGAGCAGCGGCAGGACCTCGCGGTGGTGTTCGCGCGCCCGGTGACGCCGGGCGTCGTCGGCCAGCTCGCGCGGTTGCCGGGCGTGATCACGGCCGAGGGAATCCGCGCCGTTCCGGTGCGCATCGTGCACGAGCACCGCGCGCGCGCGAGCGTGATCATGGGGTTGCCGGCCGACGGTACCCTGCGGCGCCTGATCGGGCGGGGCGGCACCGAGGTGACGATCCCCGCCGACGGGGTCGTTCTGACGAAGACGCTCGGTGACGTGCTCGGCTTGCGTGTCGGCGATCGCCCCGAGATCGAGCTCCGCGAGGGTGACCGGCGCACCGTGCGCCCCGTGGTCGTGGGCTTCGTCGACGAGTCGATCGGACTTTCGATCTACGCGCGCGCCGGAGCCTTGGCGGCTCTCGAGGGTGATCTCGGGGCGGTGTCCTCGGCGCTGCTCAAGGTCGACGACCAAGCGGTCGAAGCGGTCGAGGCGCACCTGCGTCGTTCCCCCCACGTGATCGACATCTCCGACGCAAGAGGGGACATGCAGCGCCTGCTCGACATGAACACCTCGATCATGAACGTCTGGACGCTGATCTCGATCGTGCTGTCCGGGGGAATCGTGTTCGGGGTCGTCTACAACAACGCCCGCATCGGGCTTGCGGCGCGGGCGCGTGACCTCGCGAGCTTGCGCGTCCTCGGCTTCAACATCCGCGAAATTTCCGGGATCCTCCTCGCCAGCCAGGCGATCGAGGTGGTGCTCGCGGTTCCGAGCGGACTCTGGCTCGGCCGGGCTTGGGCCGAACAGTTCATGAAGAGCGTCGATCAAGAAACGTTCCGCTGGGCCGTCGTGATTGCGCCGCGAACGTACCTGCTCTCGGCCGCCGTCACCGTGCTCGCAGCCTTGGTGAGCGCGCTTTGGGTTCGTAGGAGTCTCGACACGCTCGACCTCGTGAGCGTGCTCAAGGCGAGAGAGTGAGGAATGCCGATGTCCGCCGCCGAAACCACCGCACCCCTCGACAACGCCGTTTCAACGAGCGCGCCCCCACCCGTGGACGCGGCGCGCCGCAAGGCTCGCGAGCGCCGGCACGCGGTGGCGCGCAACGCGCGGCACGTGTTCTTCGCTCTGCTCCTCTCGGGAGCCGGTGTTTTCGCGGTGCTCGCGATGCGTCCGCAGGCCGTGCCGATCGACACGGCCCGCACGATTCGCGGGCCGCTCGTCGTCGCGATCTCGGAGGACGGCATGACCCGCGTCAAGGACCGCTACCTCGTGTCGGCCCCGGTCACGGGCAGCGTCTCGCGCCTGGGCCTCGAGCCCGGCGATGCCGTGAAGGAAGGCGATCCGCTCGCCGAGATCGCGCCGACCCAGTCGCCGCTGCTCGACGAGCGCACCCGTGCCGAGGCCCAGGCCCGGCTCGGTGCAGCGCTTTCGGCGCTCGGCCAGGCCCAGGCGCAGGTTTCGCGCGCCCGGGTCGCGAAGGAGCTCGCCGAGCAGGAGCTCGTGCGCGACAAGAAGCTGTCGGCGAACGGCTCGATCTCGGCGCAGGCGCTCGAGCAGGCCGAATTCGGGCTGCGCATGCGGAGCGAGGAGCTTGCCTCCGCCGAGTTCGGCGGCAAGGTCGCGGTCGAGGAAGTGCGGGTTGCGCGCGTGGCACTCGGGCGTGAAGGCGCCGGCGGATCGCACGATCGACATGTCGACGTCCTCTCGCCCGTGTCGGGGCGCGTCCTCGGAATCCAGCACAAAAACGCCGGGGTCGTGCAGGCGTCCACGCCCCTCGTCGAGGTGGGCGATCCTTCGGCGCTCGAGGTCGTGGTGGACCTGCTGACGACCGATGCCGTGCACGTGCTGCCGGGTACGCCGGTCGTGATTCGAGGCTGGGGCGGTGACCACGCGATCGAAGGGCGCGTGCGCCGGATCGAGCCTTCCGCCTTCACGCGGCCCTCGGCGCTCGGCGTCGACGAGCAGCGCGTCAACGTGATCGTCGCGCTCACCGAGCCCCACCGCAACTGGGAGACGCTCGGCGACGGCTACCGGGTCGAGGCGCGCATCGTGCTCTGGCAGTCAGAGCGCGTGCTCAAGGTCCCCCAAGGTGCGGTGTTCCGGCACGGCGACGGTTGGGCCGTGTTCGTGGTGAAGGACAAGGTCGCCCGCCTCACGCCCGTCACGCTCGGGCACCGCGGCGAGACGGAGGCGGAGATCAGTGCGGGACTCGCCGAAGGGAGCGTCGTCGCCGTCCACCCGGGCGATCGGGTCAAGGACGGGGCGCGCGTCGAGCTGCGCTGAGCGAGCCGCAGACCCTGCGCGCGCGAAGCGAGCGACGCAGGTATTGCGCGCTGCACCACCGGCGCCGCCCTTAATTTCCGCAGCGTCCCGCCGCGCGCATCGAGGCGCGCTTCTTGCTGTCCCAACTCTCGAGGACCGCATGACCATGCACACTCCGCTTCCGACATTTTTCGGTCGCCTAACCACCGTGCTGAGCGAGCACGAGCACCTGCGCGAGACGTTGAGAAGCCTCGCAACGCTGTGCTCGGCGCTCGAGGGCGGCCAAATGACGCTGCCGTCCGAGCTCGAGCCACGTAGCCTGATGCAGACGCTCAGCACTGAGCTTTCGACCCATTTCGAGGCGGAGGAGAGCCACGCGCATTTCGGGACGATGGCCCAGGAACGGCCCGATCTCCTGCCGGGGATCGTGGACCTCAAAACCGAGCACCGCGCCATCCTCGAAGCGGTTCGAAACCTCGCGTGGGTCGTCGAGGACTCGGCGCGCTGGGGCGAGCTTCCCGTACCGGCCCGCGCGTTGATCGCGAAGCTTCGCTCGCACGAGCAAGACGAAGCGGAGCTCGTACGCGGGTACATCAACGGCAAACGGGCCCGGTAGAAATGAGGATCTTCATGCCACGCGTCGCCTCGCTCCTGGCGTTCGTCGTCATTGCCGCTCCGGCCCACGCCGAGCCCGCGCCGGAAGGGCCACCGGTCGTCCCGGGCACTCCGGCGACCGAGTCAGTCTCGTCCCCTCCCGCGGTGCCGGCCGTAGCTCCGAGCCCCGCCCCGTCCCAACCGCCCACAGCGCCGCCGGCGGGGCGCGTCGAACCTCCCGTCGCCGCGAAGGGGACTCCCGCCAGAGGCCACGAGTCGCCGCTCTGCCCGGAGGCCTGCCGGCGGGAAGGCGAGCCGAGTGAAGGAGCGGGGGCGTTCTTCATCGGCGCCGGGTTCTTCGATTTTGCCGCGCTCAATCACCGTCTTCGCGCGAACGGCTACGAGGCAGTGGACACCCGCATGACGATGCTCGGCGGGGAAGGGCACGCGGTCACCCCGACCGGTTTCGTCGTCGGCGCCCGCGGTGGTGCTCTCCTCAGCCCCGATGGCAGCGGTCCCGACGGCTTGCAGCGCACCTTCGGCGGCGGCTTCGGGATGGTGGACTTCGGGTTTGCGTTCGTGCGGCGCGAGGCACTGCTGCTCACGCTCACGAGCGGCCTGGGTGGCTACGGGCTGAGCCTCGGGATCGGCGACCAGCAGTCGGCGTCCTTCGATGACGTCCTCGCCAACCCGCGGCGGAGCAGCACGCTTTCGCGCGGCGGTCTGCTGGTCGGGCTCACCCTGGGTGTGGACGGCCGCGTGCCGATGGGTCCCGTGGAGCAGGGTCGTCGCGGATTTTTCACATTGGGTGGTCGCATCGGCGGCCTCTATGGGCCGCCCATCGGTTCCTGGGGCATTTCCGAGGGCGGGGACGCGACAGGTGGGCCGGGCCCGGGCTTGGTCGGAGCCTACGCGGCACTGGCGATCGGCTTCGGGGGTGGCAATGGAGGTGCACCATGACCATTCATCGCATCCTCGTTCCCGTGGACTACTCCGAAGGATCCCAGGCCGCGCTCGCCTACGCTGCGACGCTTGCCCAGGAGCTCGGCGCGTCGCTCGATGTCGTCCACGTCTGGGACCGGCCGGCGTACGTGTCGGAGACCGTGCTGGTCGGGCCGAGCGGTGAGAAGCGGCCACTCACGGAGATGATTCGCGAGAACGCAGAGGCGGAGATGAAGAGCTTCATCGCGCGCGCCGCTCTTCCCGCGGACGCGAAGCTCGAGACGCGCTTGCTCTCCGGCAATCCCGCGGGTCGCGTGCTCGAGGAGCTCGCGCTCGGCAAGCACGAGCTGCTCGTCGTCGGCACCCACGGCCGCACCGGCCTGCGGCATCTGCTGCTCGGTAGCGTCGCCGAGAAGCTCGTTCGACTCGCGCCGGTGCCGGTGCTCACCGTGCCTTCGTCGCGGGTGTGACCATGTCTGAAGCGCCCGATCTCGAGCGGCTCCGCCGAGCGATCGACGAGCTCAGGACGAACGCGTGTGCCCAAGAAGCGGAGCTCTCCGCGGATCTCGCTCGGCTCTCACCGACGCACACGGCCGCCGGCCGCAACCTCGCCCACTACCTGGCGCTCCGGCAGCATGATCTCCGGGAGCTGCAGGGAAACCTCGCGGCGCTCGGCCTGAGCTCGCTCGGGCGCTCCGAGCGCTGCGTGATGGCCACGCTCAATGCGGTCGGGCATGCCCTCGCGTGCCTCACCGACCACGCGGTCGAAGAGCGTCCTCCGCCCGTTCCGCCCGTGGGCTTCGCGGTGGCCGACGACCTCCTGCGCCGGCACACGGACGCCTTGCTCGGCCCCGCGCCGGCGGGCCGTGCGGCGCGCATCATGCTCACCTTGCCGCCCGGAACGGACTCGACCGAGCTCGAAGCGTTGCTCGCGGGAGGCGCCGACGTGATCCGCCTGAACTGCTCGAAAGACACGCCCGCGGAGTGGGGCGAGATCATCGAACGCGTGCGGTCTCTGGCCACGGCGCGGGGCCGGCACTGTGCGATCCTCTGCGACCTCGCCGGCCCGAATCCGCGCACCGCGAGCCTTCGAGGCGAAAGCGACGTGATTGCGCGCGTCGGCGTCGGGGCTCGCCTGCTCCTTGCACGACCGGGGCGCGAGCTTCCGGACGTGTTGCCGGGCGTCGCGGCCGTCCTCGGCTGCACGTTGCCCGCCGTGCTCGACGACCTCCTGCCCGGTGAGCGCATCTACTACGACGACGGCAAGCTCTCGGGAGTCGTGCGCGAGCTACGACCCGACGGCGTGCTCGTAGAGATCACCTGGGCGCGCAAGGAGCGTGTGAAGCTCCGGCCCGGAAAGGGCCTGAATTTCCCCGATTCCACGCTGCGTTTGCCGGCGCTCACGCCCAAGGATCTGGACGATCTCGCGTTCGTGGCGCGACGCGCGGACATGGTGGGGCTGTCGTTCGTGCGCAGCGTCGAGCACGTCGAGATGCTTCAGCGTGAGCTCGAGCGGCTCGGGGCCGGCGAGCTCGGCCTCGTGCTCAAGATCGAGACGACTCGGGCATTTCAGGAGCTGCCGCGGCTGCTCCTCGCCGCGATGCGGAGCCCGCGTGTCGGGATCATGGTGGCCCGGGGAGACATGGCCATCGAGCTCGGGTTCGAGCGGCTCGCGGAGGCGCAGGAGGAGGTGCTCTGGCTGAGCGAGGCCGCCTCGGTTCCCGTGATCTGGGCGACGCAAGTGCTCGAGAGCCTCAACAAGACCGGCATTCCGTCGCGCGCCGAGGTGACTGACGCCGCGATGGCCGGCCGCGCGGAGTGCGTGATGCTGAATCAGGGCACCCACCTGCTCGAGGCGTCGCGTTTCCTGAACGACGTGCTCGAACGGATGGAGCAGCACCAGCAGAAGAAGCGCTCGATGTTGCGCCGGTTGCGGATTTCGCAGCTTTCCTGATGCGCGCGCCGGCGCTGGCACGCGGAATGCACTCGGGAGCTGACGTGACCGACGGAAAGGACCCTAGAGCCGGGCTGACGGCGCTCGAAGCGCGGGAGCGCCTGGCGAGCTACGGCCCGAACGCACTGCCCTTGCCGGTTCGAGCGGGCTTCTTCGCGCGCCTCGCTCGGCAGCTGAAGAGCGCGCTCATCTACCTCCTGCTCGGCGCGCTCGCGCTCGATCTGCTCGGTTGGCTCTATGCCGGCGGGCACGGCGCCCCCGTGGAGGCCCTCGCGATCCTCGCCGTGCTGGTCCTCAATGCGGGGCTCGGCGTGCTCCAGGAGTACCGCTCGGAGAGCGCCCTCGATGAGCTCGAGCGGCTCGGAACGCCCCACGTCTGGGTGATTCGCGACGGCGCGCTGTCCCGCATCGAAGCGACCGAGCTCGTCCCCGGGGATCGAGTTCGACTCGAAGCCGGTGATCGCATTGCAGCGGACGGAAGAGCGGACGCGAGCGAATCGCTGTGCACCGACGAATCGCTGCTCACGGGTGAGTCGCAATCGGTCGAAAAGAAGGACGGCGACGAGCTCATGTGCGGCACGCTCGTCGTGCGCGGACGAGCCGAGCTCGTCGTGACGCGGACCGGGGCGGCGAGCACGATGGGCAAGCTCGCGGGGACCCTCGAGCGTATTCAGACCGGAAAGACCCCGCTCGAAGGGCGCATCGACGTCCTCGGAGCGCGGCTGGCACGTTACGTGGCGCTCTTGGCGCTGCTGTTCATGGTGATGGGCATCGCCGTCGATGGACTCGCTCATTTCCCCACGCTGGTCATGTTCGCGGTCGCCCTCGGCGTTGCGGTCGTTCCCGAAAGCATGCCGATGATGATGACGCTCGCGCTCGCGTTCGGCGTGCAGCGCATGGGGCGGCGCAACGCGGTCGTACGGCGCCTTTCGGCGGTGGAGGCGCTCGGCTCCGTCACCGTGATCGCGTCCGACAAGACGGGCACGCTGACCGAGAATCGCTTGACGGTGAAATCGCTCCTCAGCGATCGCGAAGCGGACGCCCTCTTGGCGCTCACGGTGGCGAACGACGCCGACCACGAGCACGACGCCGGCGACCCGCTCGAGCGCGGCCTGCTCGCCTTCGCTCGCTCGCGCGGCGCCGACGTGCCGGCGCTGCGCCAAGCGAACGCGCGGGTCTCCTCGCGCCCCTTCGATAGTCGCTGGAAGTTCATGCGGGTGACGGTCGTGGCCCCCGGCGGAAGTCTCAAGAGCTACGTGAAAGGCGCGCCCGAGAGGGTCCTCGAGCGGTCGACGCTCGAACCGGCCGAGCGGCAGCGCTGGGCCGAGCGCGCCGAGGAGCAGGCGCGGGAGGGGTACAAGGTGCTGGCTCTCGGCACGGGATCGGGCGACACGGAGACCGAGCTCGAATTCTTGGGGCTCGTGACGCTGTGGGATCCACCGAGGCCCACGGCGCTCCAAGCGGTTCGTGCGGCTCAAGCCGCCGGGATTCGCGTGCTGATGGTCACGGGCGACCATCCCGAGACGGCGCGCGCCATCGGGGCGAAGGTGGGCATCGTCGCCGAGCGCGCGCTCACGGGTGCGGACCTCGACGCCCTCTCCGACGAGGAGCTCGATCGAGCGCTCCAGAGCGTCAGCGTCTTCGCGCGCCTGCTCCCGGACCACAAGCTCCGGATTATCGACGTCCTGCAGGCGCGCGGCGAAGTGGTCGCGATGACCGGCGACGGTCTGAACGACGCTCCGGCGCTCAAACGTGCCGACATCGGCGTCGCGATGGGGCTCCGCGGGAGCGAGGTGGCGCGCGAGGTCGCCGACGTGGTGCTGCTCGACGACGAGTTCTCGACCATCGTGGTCGCGGTGGAGGAGGGGCGCATGATCTACGAGAACATGCTGAACTTCATCCGCTACACGTTTTCGAGCAACGTCGCGCTCATGCTCCTCGTGCTCGGCGGTACGGTGGGGTCGATCATCGTCGGCCTGGAGAACGAGGTCGGCGCGGTGTTGGTTCCGCTCACGGCGCTCCAGGTTCTCTGGATCAACTTCCTCGGCGACGGTCCGCCTGCGTTGGCGCTGTCGGCGGATCGGAGCCCCGGGACGATGCAACGCTGCCCGCGCCCGCGCACGAGCCCGCTGCTCGATCGAGAGACGCTCGCCTTCGTGCTCGGAGACGGCGGCTTCAAGGCCGCCATGGGCCTCTTGCTCCTCATTGCGTTGCCCGCCTTCGGCACGGCGATCGCCGTCACCGGCACGGCGGTATTCGTCTACGAGTCGTTCGCGAAGCTGCTCAGCGTGTACCCGGCACGGCGGCTCGGTCCGCGGCCGGGGCCCAATGCTTGGCTCCACGGCTCGGTGGCGGCCGGTTTGACGCTGGTTCTTTTGTGCGTCGCGCTGCCGCCCGTGCGCAGCGCCCTGCGTCTCACGGCGCTCGAGCCGTGGCTCTGGGGTCTTCTCGCTGGCGCAGCGCTCGTGACGTCGGCCAGTGGCGAGGCGGTCGCCCGAGCGCTCACGTGGTCGCGGTCGCGCGCGAACGGGTGAGCGCGCGCACGCTGTGCGCGGTCGATGCCGGCGGGCGCAGCTCGTGCGGCCCGAACGCAAGGCCGAGCAGCTCGCGTCGCACGAAGCGCGCCGCGTTGCCGTGGCACGCGGGATGCTTGTGAGGAGGGTAGGGAGCGCTTTCGCCTCCCGAGGAACGAGCGCGCATGCCGTACATCATCCCATTTCGAGAGCTCGACCTCGGTAGCGTCGCCCAGGTCGGAGGCAAGAACGCGTCACTCGGCGAGCTCATCCAGTCGCTCTCCGGACAGGGGATCCGCGTGCCCGACGGGTTCGCCATCACGGCCGACGGTTTTCGTCTGCATCTGCACCGCGCCGGCCTCGAGCACGTCATCTACGATGAGCTCGACCGGCTCGACGTCCGTGACCTCGCCGCGCTTTCGAGCGTGGCGGCGCGCGTGCGCGAGCGGATTCGTGCGGCGCCGCTGCCGCCCGAGCTCGAGGCGCGGATTGCCGACGCGTACCGCCAGCTTTCCAAGCGCTACGAAGAGGAGGAGACCGACGTCGCCGTCCGCTCGAGCGCGACGGCCGAGGACCTGCCGAACGCGTCGTTCGCGGGCCAGCAGGAGAGCTACCTCAACGTGCGCGGGCGGGAGCGCCTGATGCAGGCGGTGCGTGATTGCATGGCCTCGCTCTTCACCGATCGCGCCATCGTCTACCGCGCGGAGCGCGGCTTCGTCGAGCGCGGCATAGCGCTCTCGGTCGGTGTTCAGAAGATGGTGCGCAGTGATCTCGCCTCGGCCGGCGTGATCTTCACGCTGGATACCGAGAGCGGCTTCCGCGACGTCGTGGTGCTGACGGGCTCGTGGGGCCTCGGCGAGAGCGTCGTGCAAGGCAAAGTCGACCCGGACGAGTTCTGGATCCACAAGCCGACGTTGTCGATGGGCTTTCCCTCGATCATTCGCCGGGAGCTCGGGGACAAGGCGACGCGTCTCGTGTACGCGTCCGGCGGCAACCAAGCGGTCGTCGAAGAGCGCGTGCCCCCGGCGCTGCGCCAGAGCCCCGTCTTGACGGACGACGAGCTCCAGACGCTCGCGCGCTGGGCGCTGCGGATCGAAGCCCATTACACGAAATGTGCAGGTCGACCCACCCCGATGGACATCGAGTGGGCCAAAGACGGCCGCTCCGGGCAGCTCTTCATCGTTCAGGCGCGCCCGGAGACGGTGCATGCGCAGAGCGGACCCCCGAAATTCGAGATCTTTCGGATGCGAGGCAAGGGGCAGGTGCTCGTGCACGGAAAGAGCGTCGGCGCGAAGGTCGGCGTGGGACGCGTGCGCGTGATCCACTCCCCCGCGGACCTCGGAACCTTCCGGCCCGGCGAGGTGCTCGTGGCGGCGATGACCGACCCGGATTGGGAACCGGTGCTCGAAGGCGCGGCAGCCGTGGTGACCGATCACGGCGGGCGCACGTGCCATGCCGCGATCGTCTCGCGCGAGCTCGGGATCCCGTGCGTCGTGGGTACCGGCAGCGCGACCGCGACGCTCGTCACCGGTCAGCTCGTGACCGTCTCGTGCGCCGAAGGCGACGAGGGCAAAATTTACGCGGATCGCGTCGACTTCGACCACCGCGAGATCGACCCTGCCGAGCTCCCCGAACCGCGCGTCCCCGTGATGCTCAACGTGGGCAATCCGGAAAATGCGTTTCTGCTCGGACAGCTGCCGAGCGCGGGCGTCGGCCTGCTGCGCGTGGAGTTCCTGGTCTCGAGCGCGATCGGGATTCATCCGATGGCGCTCGCGCACCCCGAGCGCGTGAGCGACCCGGCGGCGCTCGCGGAGATCAAGCGGCGCACGGCCGGCTTCGCGAGTCCGAGCGAATTTTTCGTCGATCGGATGGCGATGGGGGTCGCGCAGATCGCGGCCGCCTTCTACCCCCGGCCGGTCATCGTGCGCTTCTCCGACTTCAAGACCAACGAGTATGCCGGCCTCGTCGGCGGTGCCGGCTTCGAGCCGATCGAGGACAACCCGATGATCGGGTTCCGGGGAGCGTCGCGTTACTACGACGTCCGGTACCGCGAGGGCTTCGCGCTCGAGTGCCGCGCGATCCGGCGCGTGCGCGAGGAGCTCGGCCTCACGAACGTGAAAGTGATGATTCCTTTCTGTCGCACGCTCACCGAAGGCAAACGCGTGCTCGCGGAGCTCGAGGACAACGGCCTCCTGCGCGGGGACCACGAGCTCGAGGTCTACGTGATGTGCGAGATCCCGAACAACGTCATATTGGCGCGAGAATTCGCCGAAATCTTCGACGGCTTCTCGATCGGCTCGAACGACCTCACGCAGCTCACGCTCGGCGTCGACCGGGATTCCGAGATCCTCGCGCCGCTCTTCAGCGAGCAGGACCCGGGCGTGATGCGTTCCATCTCGACTGTGATTGAACGCGCCCACGAGATGCACCGCAAGGTGGGCCTCTGCGGTCAGGCCCCGAGCGATCACCCGGAATTCGCCAAGTTTCTCGCCGACGCGGGCATCGACTCCGTGTCCGTCACCCCCGACGCGCTCCCGGAGGTGCTGCGCGCCCTCGCCGCGGGCTGACGCGTCGGCCTCGGCAATCCGGAGGTTCGCCGCGACGCGCGGCGCGGATTGGGCTAGCGTGCCGCCTCGGGCCGCGGCGCTCTAGAAGTCGCAGGTTCGGAGCCGACCATGGTCACCGGCAACCAGCCAGCGCGGGGGATCGGACTGGATCTCGGGGCCTTTCGCGCGCTCACCGCGCATTCGCCCGACGTCATCATGGTGGTCGACCCGCAGGGTGAGATCCAGTTCATCAACTGGACCGCACCGGGGCTCAGCGTCGAGGAGGTGGTCGGCACCTCCGTGTACGGCTATGTCGCTCCCGCGCAGCACGCCGAGATGCGCGCCTGCTTCGAGCAGGTCAAGACGACGGGGCGCCCCGGAACGTACCGGAACGTTTACGAGGTGCCGGGCGGCTCGAAGCTCGAGTGGGAGTCGCGCGTGGCTCCGATCGTGGTGGATTCGGCCGTCGTGGGGTTCACCGTCTTTTCCCGGGACGTGACGGAGCGCAACGAGCGCGTCACCGAGCTCGACCGCTTCTTCGAGCTGTCGATCGATTTTTTGTGCATCGCGAGCGGCGGCCGCTTCACGCGCGTCAATCCCACGTTCGAGCGCGTGCTCGGGTACACCACGGAAGAGCTCTTGAGCTCCCCCGTCACCGATTTCGTGCATCCCGACGACGTCGAAGCCACGCGGCAGGGCCGCGAGCGCCTGCGGGAGGGCAAGATCGTGGTCGACTTCGAGAATCGCTATCGGACGAAAGCTGGCGATTATCGGCTGCTCGCTTGGCAGGCGATTGCCGACTCCGAAAGGAATCGCATGCTCGGCGTCGCGCGCGACATCACCGAGCAACGGGCGCTCGAAATGCAGCTGCGCCAGGCGCAGAAGATGGATGCCGTCGGGCAGCTCGCGGGCGGTATTGCCCACGACTTCAACAATCTCGTGCTGGCGGTGCTCGGCAATGCCGAATTCGCCCTTCGCGGTCTGCACTCGGATCAAGACGAAGTTCGGACCCATCTCGAGGAGATCGAGCGCGCGGGGCAGCGGGCTGCCGCGCTTACGCGCCAGCTCCTCGCGTTCAGCCGCCGGACGCCGCTCAGCATCGAGCGCGTCGACCTGAACGGCTTGGTCGAGAACTTGCTCAAGATGCTCAGGCGCCTGATCCCGGAGGACATTCGGCTCGTGTGGCGGCGGGGCTACGGGTTGCCGCTCGTTCTCGCGGATTCCGGGCAGCTCGAGCAGGTGCTCATGAACCTCTGCGTCAACGCGCGCGACGCGATGCCGGGCGGGGGGGAGCTCGTGATCGAGACGCGCGTCGCGGAGCACGGCGAGCGAGTCGCGACCCCCGGCGAGCCGCCGCCCGCGGAGCTCGAGGTCGTGCTCATGGTCACCGATACCGGACACGGCATGGATCCGGTGGTGAAAGAGCGCATGTTCGAGCCCTTCTTCTCCACGAAAGGGCCGAGCAAGGGCACCGGCCTCGGTCTTGCGACGGTGTACGCGATCGTGAAGCGACACGGCGGCCGCATCGAGGTGACGAGCGAGGTGAACCGCGGCACCGCTTGCAGGGTCTACTTACCGTCCGCGTCGCCAGAGACGCGCGCCGCGGCGGGCGCGAGCAGGCCCACGCGCGCGGGCGGAGGCCGCACCGGCGACACCGTGCTGATCGCCGAGGACGAGAGCCTCGTCCGGAACGTGCTCGTGCGCATGTTCGAGCGCGCCGGCTACCGCGTGCTCGCCGCGACGAACGGACGCGAAGCCGTGACGCTCCTCGAGCAGCATCGCGATGAAGTGCGCCTCGCCGTGCTCGACGTCGTGATGCCCGAGCTCAGCGGTCCGGAGGCGTACGCGCGTCTCGTTGCGCTGCGGCCGGACCTGCCGGCGCTGTTCATCAGCGGATACGCGGACGACACGCGCGCCGCGACGCGGATCCCTCCGGGCGTTCGCCTGCTCGAGAAACCGGTGAGCGCGAACGTGCTGCTCGGCGCGGTCGAGGCCCTACTCGCCGAGCGCACGGTTCCGCCGGAGCCTGACGGGGTCTAGTCGCTCAGCGCGATTCGCGCACGGTCGTGACCGGGCACGCTGCCGTCCGCACGACGCTCTCGGCGACGCTGCCGGCGAGCGAGCGCGGGCGGCCGGTGCGGCCATGCGTGCCGAGCACGATGAGGTCGTAGCCGTCGCTCTCCGCGATGCCGACGATGCGCGCGCGAGGGTCGCCCGTTTCGACGCGCTCGGCGAGCGAGTGCGGGCGCGCCCCCGGTACCCCCTGCACGAAGCGGTGGAGCTCGCTCTTGAGCGCGGCAAGCTCGTCGTCGCGCGTGGCTTCGGGGCCTCCGGCCGGTGTCACGGGCGTCGTCGGCCGTACGAACACGACCTCGACGTGAGCGTCGAACGGCTGCGCCAGCTTGAACGCGAACTCTAGTGCCGCCCTCGAGCACGAGGACAAGTCCACGGGAGCGAGGACTTTGGAAATCAGAGCGGTTGACATGGGGATTCCTCTCGTCTCATCGGCGATGTGCCGTCAGGAGAACGACGGTGCAAGGCATGTGCCCGCGGGCGCATGGCTTGGAGCCGGCGAAATCCGCGCGCAGGAACGGTGCACGCCGTACTCGGCGCGCAAGCCGTGCGGCACCCTGCGCGCCCGGTGCAAGTTCTGCGGAAGCGGAACGACGCGCGGGCAAGAAGCGCGGGAGTAGTGCGAACGACGTCGGCGAGCTCGGGAGGCACGCCGCTTGCTCTTCGGTTCGGAGCGAGGTGTGTGATGTCAACGATGCAAGCTGCCGTGTTTCTGGAGAAGGGGAAGATTCAGCTGCGGGAGGTACCGAAACCCGTGCCGGGGCCCGGTCAGGCGCTGATGAAGGTCACGCTCACGACCATCTGCGGGACCGACGTGCACATCCTGAAGGGCGAGTATCCGGTCAAGCCGGGTTTGATCGTCGGGCACGAGCCTGTCGGGCAGATCGAAGCGCTCGGTCCGGGCGTGACCGGCTTCGAGGTCGGCGACCGCGTGATCGTGGGCGCCATCACACCGTGCGGCCAGTGTCGCGCTTGCCTCTCCGGTCGCGGCGCCCAATGCAGCCACGGCGGTGACGGCTTCGAGGCGCTGGGAGGCTGGCGCTTCGGCAGCACGATCAACGGCTGTCAGGCGGAGTACGTCCTCGTGCCCGACGCGCAGGCGAACCTGGCGAAGATCCCGAACGGTCTCAGCGACGAAGACGTCGTGCTGTGCCCCGACATCATGTCGACCGGGTTCTCCGCGGTCGAGAGCGGCCACGTCCGCATCGGTGACGCCGTCGTCGTGTTTGCGCAGGGACCGATCGGACTTTCGGCGACGGCCGGTGCGCGCTTGGCCGGCGCCACGCTCGTGATCGGCGTGGACAGTGTCCCGCGGCGACTCGAGCAGGCCAAGCGGATGGGGGCCGACGTCGTTCTCAACTACAAGGAGCAGGACGTGGTTGCCGAGATCAAGCGACTCACGGGCGGCGGCGCCGACGTGGCGATCGAAGCGCTCGGCACGCAACCCACGTTCGAGGCGTGCCTGCGCAGCGTGCGTCCGGGGGGCGTGGTTTCGAGCCTCGGAGTCTACTCGGGGCACCTGCAGGTTCCGCTCGACGCGTTCGCTGCCGGACTCGGCGATCACACGATCGTGACGACGCTTTGCCCCGGCGGAAAGGACCGCATGCGACGGCTCATGAGCGTGGTCGCAGCCAAACGGGCGCCGTTTCGTGAGCTCGTGACGCACTCGTTCCCCCTCGCCGAGATCGAGGCCGCGTACGAGCTCTTCTCCCATCAACGCGACGGCGTGATGAAGGTCGCGATTCGTCCGTGAACGTTCGACAGAACTGCGCGTGAGTGCGCTCGTGGCGACGAGCGTCTTACATCGTCGTACCCTGTGCCGAACGCAGATGTTCGCTCGCACAAGCTCTCACGTATTTTGCGTGAGTGGGGTCGCGAGGACGTTCTTATGAACGCTCGCAAGAAAAATCCTCCAACATAACACGGGGCCACTAAACTGTGGAGAGGGGGGGGCGTTCGGAGGCTGCTACCTGATGCCCAAGCATTTGTTTTGCAGGAGAATCGCGCCGGTCCCCGTTTCAGGGCTTCAACCTCCAGGGTTCCACCATCCCGGGAGTAGCGAGCCGTGACCGCGGTGGGGGCCGAGGTTCGGGAGGGAAGCGTTCTCGGGCGCTACGAGCTCTTGCTGCGCGTCGCGCAGGGCGGAATGGCCTGTGTTTGGGCCGCCCGCCTGCATGGAACGCGCGGCTTTCGCAAGCTCGTCGCGATCAAGACGATTCTGCCCGGCGTGATGGGCGAGGAGCGACTCGAGCACATGTTCCTCGAGGAGGCGTCGCTCGCCTCCGGTATCGATCACCCGAACGTGGTCGATACGATCGAGCTCGGCGAGCACGACGGCACGCTCTTCATGGTCCTCGAATGGGTGGACGGCGAGCCGCTCAGCACCGTACTCGTCGAAGCGCAGCAGCAGGGCGGCATCCCGCTGCCGATCGGCGTGAACTTGATCGCTCAGGCCTGCAAGGGCTTGCACGCCGCGCACGAGCTTGCTGACGCGAACGGGGTTTCGCTCGGGCTCGTGCATCGGGACATCTCGCCTCACAACTTGCTCGTCACCTACAACGGCATCGTCAAGGTGCTCGACTTCGGGATCGCGAAGGCGACGCAGCGGTCTTCGAGCCTGACGGAGGCCGGCGAGATCAAGGGGAAGCTCGCGTTCATGGCGCCCGAGCAAGTGCGCGGGCGCGAGGTCGATCGACGGACCGACGTTTTCGCCCTCGGCACGCTGCTCTACGTCGTGACGACCGGACGCCACCCGTGGAAGGGGGAAAACCCGGGCGAAACCGCGCAGCGCCTCGTCTCGGAACGGCCGGTGAAGCCACCGTCGATGCATCGCGAGGGCTACCCGGAAGCGCTCGAAGCGGTGGTGAAGAAGGCGCTCGAGAAGGATCCCGACCGGCGCTTTGCGTCCGCGGCAGAGATGCTCGCTGCGCTCGACGACGCCGTGCCGAGCTCGCTCGAGGGCAACGCGGAAGCACGCGTCTCGGAGTACATGCACAAGCTGCTCGGCACGCGTGGTGCCGACCGCCGCAAGAAGATCCGCCTCGCGGGCGACCTGCTCGATCTGCGACGCGACCCGGCGCACACGGTGATCACGAGCAGCACGAGCGGCTCGACCAGTGCCGTCGCGTTCGACCGGTCGGGCATCTCGCAGGTGGCCACGGGGTCGAACCTCGGACCGAACTCCGCCCCAGGCATGCCCTCCGTCACGGTCGCGCGCCGGCGCCTCGACCGCTTCGTATGGCTCGGCGCGATCGCCGTGGCGGGCGTGGTCGGCGTGTTTGCGCGAGGCGCGCTCGACCGCGGCCAGCACGACGCGCCCCGCGCGGCGTCGAGCCCCGTGCCGCCCACGCCGGAGCTGCCCGCACCCGCGGCCGCGCCCGCCCCGGCGGCGAGCGCCCCTAGCGCCGCTGCAGCCGATACTGCCGCGCCGGACGACGCCGCTCCGAACGAGGTGAGCGACGGCAGCAAGGGCTCGCGCGCGAAGACGCGCGGCTCCACTCGCGCCGTCACGTTGTCGGAAGCCAGGCGTGCCGCGCTCGGGACCGCGGCCCCCGCGACCTCGGCAGCGCCGGCATCGCCGCCGCCTGCCGCGAGCGCGTCACCGGAGAAGAGCCCCGCGCCGCGCACGAGTGCCGACGCCTGGAATCCCCAAACGTTCGGCAATCGCTACTGAGGAGAAGTGCATGGGACACACAACTCGACACAAGATGTTGGTCATGGGTGCGAGTCTCGCGAGCCCCTGGCTCGTGGGCATGGTCGCGTGCGATGAGAGCACCGGCGGGATCGTGCTGCCTCACGACGCCGGAGCTGGCCGGGGCGGTGCCATGTCCGTGAGCGGCGCGGCAGGCGCCGAGCTCGGCGGCGAGGCTGGAAAAGACGACGCGGGCGCCGCAGGTAGCGACGCGACGATCGCGGCCGGCCAGGGTGGCTCCGAGACCGGCACCGGTGGCTCGCCGTCGCACGGCTCGGGCGGCACGAAGAGCGGCAAGGGCGGTAGCGGCAATACGACGAGCATGGATCCGGACGTCGCCGGCTCGGGCAACGCGGGTCCTGTCGACGGCGCGTCCGGTGCGTCCGAAGGCGGTGCTGGCGGCCAAGGCGGTGCCGAAGAGCCCGCTAGCGGCGGCACGGGCGGTACCGGTGGCGCCGGTGCGGGTGGCTTGGCGGGCAACGCTGGCACCGGCGGTGCCGTGACGCTTCCGAGCTGCATCTATCACAGCGATCCGGTCGTCGGCGGCGGGACGGGTGGCGTCAGCGGCGCCGGTGGCATGGCCGGCGGTAGCGGGACGGCAGGCGCAGGTGGCGTCGCTTCCAATCCGCACGGGCTCGCGGTGGGTACGAACGCCTTCCTCGGCCCCTACCTGACCGACCTCGCCGGGTACGCGCTCTACATCTACGGCGCCGACTTCCCCGGCGATTGCGAGCATCCGCCGGTAAGCAGCTGCTACGCGGACTGCGCTCAATCGTGGCCGATCTTCAACGCCAACGAACGAACCCTGCCGTCCACCCTCGACGACGCAAACTTCGGCACGCTCGATCGCGGCGACGGTACGTTCCAGACCACGTACCGCGGCTGGCCCCTCTACTATTTCAAGTCGGACACCGCGCCGAACGTCATCAACGGGCAGAGCAAGGGCAAGACGTGGTTCGCCGCCGAGCTCATCCTGCCGAACCTGCTCGTCATGCGCGGGCCCGTCGCGGGCGGCGGCGTCAAATACCTCGGCGACGATCGCGGCTTCACGCTTTACTCCTTGCTCGGCGACACACCGGGTACGGGCGGCGCGGAGCCCGTCAGCAGCTGCACCGGCACTTGCCTCGACGCGTTCACTCCCTACGGTGCGGGCGACGTTTTCCCGTGCACGAGCCTCGAGCCGCACGATGTCACCGTCTTCTTGCGCGGCGACGGCTCGATGCAGGCCGCCTACAAAGGCCTGCCGCTCTACTACAGCCACAGCGACGTGCGTTCGGGCGACGAGCTCGGCGTGGGCGTGCAGGGCGGGGCGCTGGTGGCGCCATGAAGGCGCACTCGCTCGGGATGCGGCTCCGCTGCGCGGGAGCCATCGCCGGTCAGCTGTTGACCGCGGCGCCTGCTTTCGGCGCGCCGACCGCGAGCGAGAAGGCGGCAGCAGAGGCGCTCTTTCACAAAGGCACCGAGCTCATGCAGGCCCAGAGCTACGCCGATGCTTGCGCCAAGTTCGAGGCGAGCAACGCCATCGAGCCGGGCTTGGGCGTCAAGCTCTGGCTCGCCGACTGCTACGATCGCGTCGGGCGGACGGCGAGCGCGTGGGCGCTGTTCTCCGAGGCTGCCGCGATGGCGCAGAAGACCGGACAGGACGACCGCGCGCGTGCCGCCACCGAGCGTGCGAGTGAGCTCGAGCCCCGGCTTTCGACGCTCGAGCTCGTCCCGCCCGCGCAGGGCTTGCCCGCCGACGCCAGCGTGACGCTCGACGGCGGCGCGATTCCCGCAGGCTCGGTGGGCTCGCCGCTGCCGGTCGATCCCGGCGAGCACACCATCGTCGTGAGCGCACCGAGCTACAAGTCGCGTACCTTGCGCAAGTCCGTGCCGCCCGGCCCCGCGAGCGTGAAGCTCGACGTCGCGGCACTCGAGCCCGCTCCGGTGGAACCCCTGGCGCAAAGCGGCCAGGGCCCGAAGGGCAACAACGGCGAGGACCAGGGGTCGACTCCGGGCCACACCCAACGCGTGCTTGCTTACAGCCTCGGTGGCCTCGGCATCGTCTCGCTCGCGGGCGGCGGTTTCTTGGGGCTCAAGGCGCGCGACCTCAACCAGCAATCGCTTCAGCACTGCCTGGCGAACGAGCCCAACGCCTGCGACCAGCAAGGCGCTTCGCTGCGCGGTCAGGCACAGAACTACGGAAACGCGGCGACCGCCGCGGCAATCGGCGGCGGCGCGCTCATCGCAACGGGCGTCGTGCTGCTGCTCACGGCGCCGAGCGCGAAGCGCGAAGTTCACGTGGGCGGCTGGCTGTCCCCAGCAGGGTCGGGCGTTTTCGTGAGAGGGAACCTATGAGCACTCACGCGCGTTTCTGGTCGCTCGCGGTCGGCACGGCGACGCTCGCCGTCGCCTGCAACCAAATGCTCGGCATCGAGGACGCGAACGTCGATGCGCGCCTCGGCAAGTTGGGCCAGGGCGCAGCCTCCGCGGCCGGCACCATGGCTGCCGGCACGAGCGGCCTCGGCGGCAGCGCCGGTGTGGCCCAAGGCGGCAGCACGGGCAGCTCCGGCGCGGCCGGGCACAACCACCAGACCACGTCCGGCACGGGCGGGAGCGACGCCGGCAGCGCCGGGAGCGACGATGCCCAGGAGCCCGGGAAGGGCGGAACGGGCGGAAGCGGCGGAACCGGCGCTCACTCCACGGGTGGCACGCACTCGGGGCCAGGCAGCGCTGGTGACGGCTCGGGCGCGCACCAGGGCGAGGCCGGCGGCGACAGCGGCCCGTCCGCCGATCCGTGCGACGACTACTGCGACGAGATGCAGAGCGAATGCACCGGCGAGGCCGAGCAGTATCGAGATCGCGCCCAGTGCATCAAGATTTGCCACTTCTTCCCGCTCGGCAGTGACGACGGTGACGAGAACAGCGTCGCGTGCCGCCTGAAGTACGTGAAGAAGACGCAGTATGGCCTCGGCGCCGAGGTCACGAACTACTGTCGCGAGGCCGGGCCGAGCGGTGACGGCAAATGCGGCACGAGCTGCGAGGCCTTCTGCAGCGTGATGATGCAGGTCTGCACCGAGGAGACCGCAGGCGAGAACCACTTCGCGAGTGCGGCTGCGTGCCTCGAAACGTGCAACGGGTTGCCTGCGGCGACCGTCCACTACTCGAACAACGACCCCGCCGTTTCCGACGGCAACCACGCGTTGTGTCGCCTGTTCCACGTCAACTCGGCAGCCATGGCGGACCCCGAAGAGCACTGCGAGCATGCGATGGGCATCACGCTGTGTCAGGCGACCCCGTAGGTGACCATGCAGAGCGGCGCGTGGCTCGTGCTCGTCAGTCTCAGTTTTGCGTGTAATTCGGCCATTTCCGAGCCCACGCCGAAGAGCGACGCCGACGTCTCGGAGGCCGTGGCCGGCGACTTCTGCGACGCGTTCGCCGTCATTCAGGAGAAGTGCCTGCGCTGCCACGGCAACCCACCGGCCCACGGCGCACCCTTCCGACTCGACAGCTACGACGCCACGCAGGTGCCGTCGCACGACGGCAAGACCATCCGCGCCGACCGCATGCGCGAGGTGATCGACTCCGGCTTCATGCCGCTCACGAGTCTGAGCCTCGACCCGCCCGTGGAGCCGCTCACCTGCGACGAGAAGGCGACGATTCTCGAGTGGATCGACCGCGGCGCGCCCCCGCCGCCCAAAAACGATCCCGACTGCGAGACGGCACAGCCGGCGCTCAAGGCGTGCGACCCGCAGCCTTAGCCGGCTCTACTCGTCGATCACGATGGTTTTCACCATCGCTTGAAAATCGGCCTCGTAGTCTTCGGCGCCGTCCGTCGGATCCGAGGCTCCGATGATGATCGCATAGTTGCCGCGCGGCACGATCCAGCCCTGCGTCTTGACGACGAACGAGCGCCCGAGCCGCGGCACCTCGAGCGTGAAATGCGCGCGGAACACGCCGGCGTCGAGCCCGCCTACCTGCGCGGCCTGGATCTCTTCGTCCAGCTGAAAGCTCGGAACGGCGTTCGCCATGACGTTCGCGACCGTCCGCGTGATGTCGACCGGCGACGCCCCTTTGAGGTCGCCGAGCGCACGCATGTTGATCTTGAGGGTGGGGTTCGGCTTGTCGCTCGGCTCCGGATAGCGCGCAATCACGACGAGCGGCGGCGTCGTGCCGTCGTGCATCACCGCGTCGGTTTCCTTCTTCCCGACACTCACGGCTTCGCGGTTCGCGAGCTCGAGCTCGAGTGGCATGAAGACCCAGGTCGGTCGCTTCTCGATCGCGACGCCCGCCACCGGACTGTAGAAGCGGTTCTCGTTCGCGGCGCCCCGCTCGGGCGACGCTCGGTTGCTCGGGGCCGCCTTCGCCGGCTCGCGGGGCGCGTTGCCCGAGCCGCAGGCGCAGAGGCCGGCCGTCGCAAGCAACGCAACGATGAGGCGGGACGCCACATGTCCAAAGTACCACGCGCCCGAGTGGTATGGTTTCGGCGGCTCTTGCCGCGCCCCTCGGCTGGATTAGTCGTCCGCCTGGTAGTGAGCCACGAGCTCGGAGAACCACTCGGCCGGGCTGCGCCCGTTCGCGGCGCCCATCGGCCAAAAGAACTCGAACTTGGTGCCACTCGGAAAGTACGGCGCGAGGAGCGCCTCGGCCTGCGCTTGCTCCTCGGGCAGGAGCTCGTTGGCGGCGGCGCACATCGCGTAAGGGCCGACGGGCGACTCCGTGAACTGTGTCGGACAAACGCGGGCTTTACGCAGTGCCTCGCGCGGGACCTTCGGCAACATAAGAGCGTTCATGGGCCGCACCTCGGTCGACAGTGTCGTCGACTAGCGCACCCCCCCGGACCCATCAACGATTGTACAAGTCGGGTCGTGGCGCGTGCTTCTGCTCCCGCATCCACTGCGCGAGAAGCCGAGTTGACTCATCGATGCTAACGCTCAGCTCGCGGCTCACGAAAACCGCGAAATCGAACGGCAAAGAAGCTTCATCCGCCTGTGTTTCGGCCCTGGGTGGCTGTACGGCCAGATGTGTCGTCTTGGACATCGGCCGCGATTTAGCAACCAGTGTGCCGGCCCTTTGCTGCGAGCGAATACGGCTGAACCGTGACGGCGGGCAGGCGACCCCGAACGGACGAGCGCTGGAAATGGGCGTCGCACTTGGCCTCAGCGAGGCAGGATCGGCGTACCCCCGCACGTTGCCGAATGGTGTGCAGGACTGCGACGGGTCCGCGGATTTCCGGTTTCGTAGAATGTTTCGGGCGTGGGCTCAGCTTCGTCGTTCCTCGAGAGCAGCGTTCGAAGGCCCGGCTCGCACGGCACCTTCCGACGGCTCGATGCGCGACCCGTACTCGGCAGCATAGGCCTGCGTGAACTCGGCCCCCAAGAGCAGGATGCTCGCCGAGTAGTAGACCCAGATCACGAGCAGCACGAGCGACCCGGCGGCACCGTAGGCGGACGAAAAGCTGGTCTTCCCGAGATAGAGACCGATGAGCAGCTTTCCGAAAGTGAAGAGCAGCGCCGTGACGAACGCGCCGATCCATACGTCCCGCCAGGCCACCTTCGCGTGCGGCACCGTCTTGAACGTCAGCGCGAAAAGCCCCGTCACGACGCCGAGCGAAAGAACGAAGTTTACGCCTTGCCACGCGACCTCACCGCCGGGCAGCGCGCCGCTGAGGAGCCGGCCCATCGCCGCCAGCGCCGCGCTCATGATCAGCGAAACGAGCAGCAGAAACGCGACCCCCATCACCATCGCGAACGAAAATAGCCGGTCGCGAATCAGCCCGCCGATGCCGCGCCCGGGCCGCGGCGCGACTTCCCAGATCGTGTCGAGCGCAGCCTCGAGCTCGCCGAAGACGCCGGAAGCGCCGAACAGGAGCACGACGACGCCGAGGACGGTGCTTACGATCCCTGCCGTCGGCGCCTTCGCGTTCCTCACGATGCTTTCGATGGCTTGCCCTCCGGCCGTTCCCACGAGACCGCTGAGCTCACGCGCGATGCTGCCGCGCGCGGCCTCCTCGTCCACGAGCAGCCCTGCGATCGCGAGTGCCAGGACGATCAGCGGGGCGAGCGAGAGCAGCGCGTAGTAGGCGAGCGCCGCGGCCAGCCGCGGCGCATTGTCGTCCATGAAGTCCGTGGCCGTCGTCTTGACGAGCTTCACGCCTCTCTGCTGCGCGAGTCTCATGGTCACTTGATTGCGCGCGCTTCGTTGCGTCGCCCCTTCGGGCGCGCGTTCCCCTTGGCGTGCCCGTGGGCCGCGGGCGCCTTCTTCTGCGTCTTGGTGCGACCGGCGAGCACCTGGTCGAGATTCTCGCGGAGCGGTTCGCGGAAGTCCGAAGCGAGGGCTGCCTCGAAACGCTTCTCCATCGCCGTGCCGAGCTCCTCCAAGCGGTCCGCTTCCATTTCGCTCTTGACCCTGGGAAGTAGCTCCGATTCCTCCTCTTCGACGTGGTGCTCCACGATTTCCTTGAGCACCGTCACGTACTTGTCGAAATCCTCACCGTTTCGGTTCTCGTCGGCGCGGAACAGCGAAAACTCCACGACTCCGTGCTCGACGAGTGACTCGTGGAGCACGTCTTCGTCCTCGCCGAGCTCCTTCTCGCACGCGGGGTAGAAGAGCTCCCGTTCGATGGCGTCGTGGCCGACCAGGTTGGCGGCGAGCTTCTCGAAGATGTTCCGCTTCTCTTCGGCGCCGTCGGCGTCCTCGAATTGCTCGAACAGGTCTTCGACGGCGCGGTGCTGCTGGATCAGTAGGTCGGTGGCTTTCATTTCGGCTCTCCTCGGTTCCGTTCGAACGGCTCCCCGTGGTGCAAGTGTCGAGCCGCCGCGCGGGCCCGCAGTCGCTCGATGCGCGGCAAAGGGGCGGCGCCGGTGGGTTTTTTTTCCACGCGCGAGGCAGATCGTCGCCCACGCCGCGAGCTAGCTCCGCTCACAGCCGTCGTCGCCTCGAACCCTCCACGGGTTCGAAGGGAGCCGCATCGCCTCGGCAGGGGTGTGGCAAGCCTCTACAACGCGCTTAATCTTCCACCGCGAGTGGCACGGTCGATTGCGCACTCGCGTCGTGCAGAATGACGAGACTTCGACGAGGCGCCGTGCTTGGTTGCCGCATTCCCGTCATGCTCTTTCGGGCGACGCGGTGGACGGGCCTCGCGACTGGCCTTTGCGCAGCGTCCTGCGGCGGGCGCACGGGTCTGCTCGAAACGTCGCGCGACCACCCGGTGACGACGCTCACGGCCCGGCCTCCGACCTCGTCCAAACCGCCGGAGCCGCCGCCGCCTGACCACACGCCTGAGCCCGTGAAGCCATGCGCCGCGGGCATGTGCCCGGACGACGGGGACGCTTGCAACGGCGTCGAGCGATGCGACCCGCGCACCAACGGCTGCTACCGCACCGAGGCGCCGTCCTGCGACGACGGCCTCGTCTGCAACGGAATCGAGACGTGCGACCCGAAGCGCGGCTGTGTCTCGGGTGCTTCCGTCGTGTGCGACGCTCCGGGCGCGAGCTGCGACGAGAACACCGGCCGCTGCGCCTGTAAGCCCCCGTTCCTGCTTCCGGACTGCAAGGTCAAGACGGCACTCTTCGCTCGCCTCGGGCAAGTGCGCGATCTCGCGGAAGAGCGCGGCGTCTTGTGGGTGACCACGACGACGGGGCTATGGGTCCTCGACTTCGCCGGCACGCCGGCGTTTTCAGGGGACGACACCTGGGTTCATTACGACGAGCTTCTCGGCGCTTCCGATCGCGGCAAGCTCGTGATTGATCGCCAGGGGACGAAGTGGTTCGGGGGCACCTACGAGCGAGAGCTCGTGCGGTTCGATGACGGCGGGACGCCGTTGGCGCGCGACGACGACGCCTGGCATTTCTATCACGCGCCGAGCGCGTTTTCGCCGAACGGGTTCGGCATCGACGCGACCGGTAGCGCGTGGCTCGGGCAATGGGGCGAGACGCAGACGTTTTCGGACGCGAGCACTCCCGATGACCGCTCGGACGACGCCTGGCGTGCCGTGAGTGCGCTCGGCGCGCCGGCGCGTCTCATCGGCGCGTCGAGCATCGAGGCGATCGCGAGCGACGCCCTCGGCCGCGTGTGGCTCGGCGCGTCCACGGGCGAGGTCTTCGCCTACGACACGGGCACGCGGCAGTTTGCCGATCTTTCCGACGGAAGTTGGTCTCGCATCGACGGGTTGAGCCGCGTGGGCGACACACTTTGGGTGTCCGGCTCTCAAGGCGGGACCACCTTGGCGGCGGTGCCCGTCCCTGGCTCGGTGGCGAGCGTCTCCATGGCGCAGGCGACGCTCCACCCGGCGCCGCATGCCGTCGAAACGTTCGACGTCGATGCGAGCGGCCATGTCTGGGTCAGTGACGACGCTTCGAGCTTTTCGTGCCTGGATCTCGGACTCGACACCTGGACGGCCTGGAGCCTGGGCGGTGCCGTGTCGTCGATCCGAGCCCGTTCACCCACCGAGCTGTGGCTCGGGGGCGACAGCGTCTTTCACTTGGACCACGGTGGTTCCTGCGCGGAGCGCACCGACCGCATCACCGAGCTCTTTCCGCAGCAGACGTTGCGCGCGCCGGCGCGCGACCTTGCGATCGAGGGCAGGGGAGTCTGGTTGGCGACCGATCACGGGGTCGACTACCTCGACACCGGCGGAACACCGCTCGACCGCGCGGACGATCGCTGGGCCCACTTCGAGCCGACGGACGTGAGCGGGCTCGAAGACCTCCAAGGCGTGGTGGTGGGGCCGAACGGGCTCAAATACTTCTGGGGGCAAACCGGCGTCTTCGCGTTCGACGACGGACGCACGCCCTGGGACCCGAGCGACGATCACTGGGTCGGCCACGAAACGGGGCCGCTCTGGGTCTCCGGCGTCGTCGACGCCGAGAACAGACTCCTCGTCGTCGCTCGCACCAATGACGAGCCGACGGGCACGGCGCGGGTCGTCGTCTTCGATCTCGCGGGCACGCCGGCGGACGGCTCGGACGACGTGGTGACCACGATCGACTCGGGACAGCCCGGTATTGGCCGTAACATGACCATCGATACGCAAGGGGAGCTCTGGCTCGCGACGGAATCGGAGCAACAAGGGGGCAACCTTTTCCACTGGGACCGCCGCGGGACGCCGCTCGACGGCACGGACGACGTCTGGACCCCCGTGCGCTCCGAAGACGGCAGAGTTTGGAAGCTCGAAGCCGATCCCACCGGAGGCATTTGGGGAACCGTCGCGGGCGGCGTGTTCCAATTCTACGACGCGGGCACGCCCGCCGATCTGAGCGACGACTACTGGCACCTCTACCCGGAGCTCGGCTCCGCCATGGATATCGGCCCCGACGGGATCGGATGGTTTCGCATGCCCGGCGGTGTCGGCATCCTCGACGTTGGCGCGACGCCCCGCGAGCCGAGCGACGACGTCGCGGAAGTCCTGCTCTCGCCCGACGCGTTGCGCTTCTCGTCCGATCTCTACACCAACGGAGTCATCGACGACCAAGGCCGCTTCTGGGTCGTCGCCGACTACTTGCAGGTGTTCGAGTGGGTCCACTGACCCACCGGCCCCGCGGACTCCCGGCCGCCTATTCGAAGGGATCGACCGAGTCGCCGCGCGGAGCGACACCGCGTGCGGCGTGCGTGGCGAGCACGCGATCGATCCATTGGTTGGTCGTCCCGAGATGCTCCGACGGGTCGAACAGACGCTCGAGCTCGTCGTCCGAAACGACGCCCGTGACGGCCGGGTCGAGCATGAGCGTGTCGCGCAGCCCGCGGTTCAGCTGCGCTGCGCGGCGGCTCGCGCGTGCCACCGCCTCCTGGGCCGCGGCGTATCCCATCTGGCTCGCGAGTCGGAGCGTGACGGGCTCCGCGAGCGCCAAGTCGCGCGCCGCGTCCAAGTTTGCACCCATGCGCGCCGGATCGACTTCGAGATGCTCGACGAGCTCGGTGGCGCGCTGCAGCGCGCTCGCGGTCATGAGGCAGAGCTCCGACGCCGTTTGCCATTCGGCGTGCCACCCGCCGAGACCGCGCTCGTGCTCCTGCTGCATGGCGCTGAAGAGGGTCGCGACGAGCCCCGGCGCTCGAATTGCCGTCGCCTGCAGCACACCGAGACCCGGGGAGACCGACTGGTACGGAGCGGCCGAGAAACCGCGCGCCGGTGTGGCGCGCTCGGCGACCTCCGCAACCTCTGCCTGCATGAGCAAGCTGAGATCCCGCCCGAGCTTGCCGAGGTCGCCGGCAAGCATGCCGACCGCGGCCGCTACCTCTGCGATTCGATCGCGCTGAGCGTGCCAGGGAGCGTCCGGTGCCGCGAGTCCGAGCTCGCGCGCGACCAGCGTTGCCACGTCGACGCCTTGCGGCCCGAGCGAGGACAGCGTGCCGACGGGACCGCCGAGCTGAACGACGAGCGCCCGCTTGCCGACGTCCCGGAGCCGGGCGCGCGCGCGATCGAGCGCGCTGAGCCAGCCCGCGACCTTCAGCCCGAACGTGAGCGGCGCTCCGGGCCGGAGCCAGATGCGGCCGAGCATCAGCGTGGAGCGGTGGGCTTCGACGAGCCGCGCGAGCTCGTCGTTCAGGCGGAGCAGCCCCGCCTCGAACAGGTCGAGCGCCGCGCGGAGCTGCAGCATGAACGCCGTGTCCGCGGCATCTTGACTACTCGCGCCCCAATGAACGTAGCCCGCGGCCTCCGCATCGCGCCGGGCAACGCGCTCGGCGAGTGCGCGGACGACGGGCGTTGCAACGTTGCCGGCGGCGCCGGTCGCTTCCGAAAGCGCTTCGAGATTCAAGAGTTGGGCGCGACATTGCGACACGATCGCGGCCGCGATCGGGGAAGGAATCACGCCGACTGCGGCCTCTGCGCGAGCCAGCGCGGCCTCGAAGTCGAGCATGCCCTGCACGAGCGCTCGGTCCGAGAAGACGCCGCGCATCGGCTCGGCCGCGAACAGCTCATCGAGCAGGCGCGTTTCGCCCGACGCAGGTCGGCGTTCCGCCGGGGTGCTCCGCGCAACGCTGCGTAGTCCGTTCGGCGCAATTGCCATAGAACTATGCTTTGTGACGGAAGCGCTGGCCCCGCTCAATAGGCGGATCGGCCTACTCTCCCTCAC
>Ga0070682_100000234_pt1 | contig 40308 bp, 32 predicted proteins | sample KBSC63LmetaG_FD_64668 | JGI IMG/M metagenome (GOLD analysis project Ga0070682, IMG submission 64668) | Corn rhizosphere microbial communities from Kellogg Biological Station, Michigan, USA - KBS C6-3L metaG | ecosystem: Host-associated > Plants > Roots > Rhizosphere | place: USA: Michigan...
ATCTCGCTAGACTCTCGAGAGGCTTTGCCTATGCCCGATTCCGAGCGCGATTCTCCGCCGACGACGCCGCCGCAGGCGTTGCGCTCGGTTCAGGTGCCGGAGCCGGTGAGCGGCCTCAGGGACGACCGAACCGAGCCGGAAAGCCTGGTGAACGACACCGATCTGTCGATCACGGCGACGAGCGGCATCAATCCGGACACGCTGATGTCGCTGCCGAAGCCGCTCCCGCACGACGAGCTGCCGTTCGAGATACGCCTCCGGCAGCTCGAAGATCGCGTCGAGACGCTCGAGACGCGCCTCGATCAGGCCCAGCGCGGGTCGCTCGTGGCGGGCGCTCAGCGCGCCACACCGTGGTGGTTTTGGCTCCTCTTCTTGGTGGGTCTGGCGGTCACGTGGCGCGTGCTCGGAATGCTCCGCTAAGCGCCCGATACAATTGAGCATTTAGGGGGCGTTCCGGGGGTGGAACGTAGGTTGAGGCAGGGGTGGGTATGCGGTACGCCGTGGGTTCTCGTGGCGCGCCTTCGAGGCGCCCGCACGAGCCCCCAGCATGGCTAACGAAGCAGAGCCTCCGGCTCCCCCGCCCCACCCCCAAGAGCAGCCCGTCAGCATCCAAGACGAGATGCGCACGTCGTATCTCGATTACGCGATGAGCGTCATCGTCGGGCGCGCGATCCCCGACGTGCGCGACGGCTTGAAGCCGGTACACCGCCGCATCCTGTACGCGATGCGTGGGCTGAACCTGACGCCCGCCGTGTCGCACCGCAAATGCGCGCTCGTCGTCGGCGAGGTGCTCGGGAGCTTTCACCCGCACGGTGACGCGAGCGTCTACGACGCGCTCGTCCGCATGGCTCAGCCGTTCAGCATGCGGCACATGGTCATCGACGGGCAGGGCAACTTCGGCTCCGTCGACGGTGACCCGCCCGCTGCCTACCGCTACACCGAGTGCCGCCTCGCGCGCATCGCGATGGAGCTGCTCGCCGACATCGAGCGCGGGACGGTCGATTTTCAGCCGAATTTCGACGGTTCCCGCGAAGAGCCGATCGTGCTGCCCGCGCGCTTTCCGAACCTGCTCGTGAACGGCTCGGGCGGCATCGCCGTCGGCATGGCGACGAACATCCCGCCGCACAATCTCAACGAGGTGATCGACGCGACGATCCTGCTCGTCAACAAGCCGGACGCGGCCGTCGACGAGCTGATGCAGCACATCAAGGGACCCGACTTCCCGACGGCTGCCCAGATCTACGGGCGCGCCGGCATCTACCAGGCGTACAAGACCGGACGCGGCTCGATCATGATGCGCGCGCGCACGATGGTCGAGAAGATCTCGGGCGGTGACCGCGAGCAGATCGTCGTCACCGAGCTCCCGTACCAGGTGAACAAGGCGCGCCTGCACGCGAAGATCGGCGAGCTGATGCGCGACAAGCGCATCGAGGGCATTCGCGAGGCGCGCGACGAGAGCGATCGCGACGGCATGCGCCTCGTGCTGGAGCTGAAAAAGGACGTTTTCCCACAGGTCGTCTTGAACCAGCTCTACCGCCTGACGGACATGCAGAGCTCGTTCGGCATCATCAACCTGTCGATCGTCGACGGGCGCCCGGCCGTGCTCGACCTCCGGCAAACGCTCGAGTGCTTCGTCGGTCACCGGCGCGAAGTCATCAGCCGCCGAACGCGCTTCGAGCTCACCGAAGCGGAGGGCAAGCGCGAGATCGTCGAAGGCCTCGGCATGGCGACGACCGAGGTCGACCTCGTCGTGAAGACCATTCGCGAGTCGAAGGACCCGGACGAAGCGAAAGTGCGCCTGATGGAGCTACCGCTCAAGGGCCTCGAGGAGTTCGTGCGCCGCGCGGGACGACCGGAGGCGGAGATCCAGGCGGCGCTCGCGCAGAAGGATTACCGGCTGAGCGAGCGCCAGGCGAAGGTCATTCTCGACATGCGGCTCGCGCGGCTCACGGGCCTCGAGCGCGAGAAGCTCGCCCAGGAGTACGGGGAGCTGTGCAGCGAAATCGCGCGCCTGCAGGCAATTTTGGCTGACGAGAAGCTCTTGCTCGCCCTCATCGTGAAGGAGCTCGAGGAGGTCAAGGAGAAGCACGGCGAGCCGCGCCGAACCGAGATCGTCGAAGACGAGGCCGAGATCCAGGTGGAGGACCTGATCCAAGAAGAGGACATGGTCGTCACGATCTCGCACGAGGGGTACATCAAGCGCACCGCCGTCTCCGACTACAAGGCGCAGAAACGCGGCGGCAAGGGCAACCGCGGGATGGAAGCGCGTGACGACGACTTCGTGAACCAGCTGTTCATCGCGTCGACGCACAGCTTCGTCTTCTTCTTCTCGAACCGCGGCAAGGTCTACGTGAAGAAGGTGTACGAGATCCCGCAAGCCGCGCGCAGCGCCAAGGGCCGCGCGATCGTCAACTTCATCGAGTTCGACCAAGGCGAGAAGATCGCCGCGATCACCCCCGTGACCGGCTTCACCGCGGGCTTGTTCGTCACGACGATCACGCGCGGCGGTCAGATCAAGAAGACCGAGGTCCTCGAATACGAGAATTACCGGGACAAGGGCATCATCGGCGTGAAGATTGCGGACGACGATCAGCTGCTCACCGCGATCGTGACGGACGGTAACCAGGAGTTCCTGATCGCCACCAAGCAAGGCCAGTCGATTCGCTTCCACGAGCAGCAGGTGCGCCCGATGGGACGACCCGCCGGCGGCGTGAAGGCCATCGAGCTCGAGGGCGGTGACGAGGTCGTCGGCCTCGCTCGCACCGAGCCGGAACGCACCTGGGTGCTCGCGGTGTGCGAGCGCGGCTACGGCAAGCGCACGGCGCTCGAGGAGTTCCGCGCGCAGAATCGCGGCGGCAAGGGCATCATCCTGATCGACTGCAGCGATCGCAACGGGCCCGTGATCGGCATCGCGCTCGTCAAACCGGAGGACGAGATCATGCTCATCACCGATCGTGGCCAAACGATCCGTACGTCCGTGGACGGCGTGCGCGAGACGGGCCGCAACGCGCAGGGCGTGAAGCTCATGAGCATCGACGACGACGAGCGCGTCGTGGCCTTCGAGCCGATCGGCGAAAGCCGCGCCGGCGCGGTGCTCGACGGCGGCTCGATCCCGCCCGAGGCGATCGGGGACGAAAGCGGCGAAGCGCTCGAAGGCGAACCGGACGGCTCGGACGGCTCGGACGGCTCGGACGGGGCGAACGGCGATGGCGAGCCGGAAGCCAACTAAGGCTAAAAAGAAGGCGGCTCCGGCGCCGAAGCCGGCGGCCTCGCCGGCCGCCAGGCCGCGCGCGGGCGCGAAGACCAAGGTCCTTCCGGACGCGGCGCGCGCCGTTTTCGCGACGCTCCGGAAGCACCACGCCGACGCGCACTGCGAGCTCACGCACCGCTCGCCGTTCGAGCTCATCGTGGCGACGGTGCTGTCGGCGCAGAGCACCGACGTGATGGTGAACCAGGTGACCCCCGAGCTCTTCCGTCGCTGGCCCACGCCCGAAAAGCTCGCGCGAGCCAATCCGGCCGAGGTCGAGAAGGCGATCGGGCGCCTCGGGTTCTTCCGTCAGAAGACGAAATCGATCGTGGGGCTCTCGCAGCGCTTGGTCGAGGAGCACGGCGGCGAGGTGCCGAAGACGCTCGCCGAGCTCGTGAAGCTGCCCGGCGTGGGGCGCAAGACGGCCAACGTCGTGCTCGGCGTTGCGTTCGGAACGCCCGAGGGCGTGGTGGTCGACACGCACGTGCAGCGCATCTCGCAGCGCCTCGGCTGGACGCGCCACACGGAGCCGCCCGAAATCGAGGAGGACCTGATGCAGACGTTCCCGCGCGAAGACTGGGACGCGCTAGGGCACGTCCTCATCTTTCACGGGCGGCGCATCTGCACCGCGGCTCGGCCCGCGTGTGCTGCGTGCCCGGTTTCGGGCGCCTGCCCTTCCGCGTTCCGGGCCGAAAAGATCGGGAGAAAGCCGGTTCGGCCGCGCTTTGCGGCGGGCGCGGCGAAGCGGGCGTAGAATGACTATCCGTGGGCAGGCGCACCGGGACCATGAGCCGCTCCGCGGCGGTGCTCGCGCTCGTGCTCGGTGCGCTCGAGGCCGCGACCGGGTGTGGGGAAAGTCGCGCCGGTAGCGACGACGCCGGCGCGGCGGCTCGCAGCGCGGGGTCCGGAGGCGCGAGCGCACACGGCGGTGACGCGGGGCAACGGAGCGGCGGCCGCGCCGGCGCGAGCGGCGCGAGCGGCGCGAGTAGGGGCGGCGGCGCGGCAACCGGAGGCGCCACGACCGGGCGCGCTGGCGTAGGCACCGCGGGCGGCGAAGGCGGCGAAGGTGGCGAGGCCGGAGGCGACGCCACCGCGCGGGGCGGGTCGAGCATCACCATCACGGGCGGCAGCGCCGGCCAGACGTGCACGAGCGCGCAAGCAACGCTGACGCCCGCGCCGCCTGCGCTCTACCTGATGCTCGACGTCTCCGGTTCGATGCTCGATCCGAGCGGCTCCGGTGCCGGCACCAAGTGGCAAGCCATGAAGACCGGGGTCATGGCCTTCCTCGACGACAGCTCCGACCTCACGCTCGCGCTCGGCTACTTTCCGCGGCGCATCGCCGGCGTGCCCGACAGCTGCACGGCGGACGCGGATTGCGGAGCCGGGGCTCCCTGTCTGACGCACGTCTGCCAACAGACGCCGGGCATGTTGGTCGCCTGCACGCCGACGGGCGACCCGGCGGATCTCGGCCCGTGCACCGATGCCGTCGTGCACGAGGACGGCCCGTGTATCACCGGTGCGTGCCGGCTAACGGGCGCCGCGTGCCAGACCGACGAGGACTGCCGCGTCGAGGACGCCGCGCTCGGCCAATGCTTCGAGCTCGGAGTGTGCGACGGCGACCCAACCCTCACCTGCTCCGACACCGATCCGGCGAAGAACCATCCGGGCTGCGGCCCCAACGGCACGGCGGGCAAGTGTCTGCCGACGGCGGCACATTTCTGCCTGCACGAGACCGACTGCGATCCGAGCAGCTACGCGGAGCCCGCGCTCGATTTTCCGGCAACCGCGAGTGCCGTGAAGGTCTCGCTCGACGAGCAGACCCCGCGCGGCGACTCTCCTGCGCGCACGGCGCTGCACGGCGCCATCGCCCACGCGCGCGCCTGGCGCGCCGAACAGGGTGGCGGCGACGTCGCCGTGGTGCTCGCTACGGACGGCGTCCCCACCGATTGCTCGACCGCGCGCGCCATGAGCGCCGAGTCGAGCGCCGCGCTCGACGACCTCGTCGCGGAAGCGGCGGAGGGGTTTGCTCCGGTGCTCGAGCCGGCAGGCGCAAGCGTGCGCACCTTCGTGCTCGGGGTGCTGGGCGAGACCGATCTGACCGCAGCCACCGGCCTCACTCGCGTCGCCGAGGCCGGTGGCACCGAGCAGGCGTACATCCTCGCCGCGGAAGGCAACATCGAGCAGGAGCTCCTCGCCGGGCTCCGCGCCATCCGCGACAGCAGCCTCGGCTGCCGGCTCGCGTTCGCCCCCGAGCAGACGGTCGATACCGAGCTCGTGCTCGTGGCGCTCGAATCCGGTGACGGCTCGTCCGAAGCCCTCGAGATGGTGCCCCCCGAGGCGTGCTCCGCGACGAGCCACCAGTGGCACTTCGACACGGATCCGACGACCGGGCGCGCGACCGGCCTCGAGCTCTGCCCCGCAACCTGCGACTTCGTGAGGTCGTCGCCCGACACGCAGATAACGGTGGTGCTCCCGTGTCGACCGCCGCTTTTGCCGAAGCGGCGCTAGGGCTCGGTTACCGTACGACGTGGGCGTCAGCTGCGCGGAATGCGCCCCGCCATCATGTTCTCGACGGTTCGGGTCGTCATGCGGCCTTCACGCACCTCGGGCAATTCGAGCAAGCGCTTGTGCAAGTCGATGTTGGTGCGGATGCCGCCGATGATGAACTCGTCGAGGGCCTGGCGCATGCGGCGGATCGCGTGCTCGCGCGTCGGCGCGTGCGCGATGACCTTGGCGAGCAGGGAATCGTAGTTGGGCGGCACGTTCCAGCCGCCGAAAACGCCGGAATCGACGCGGATCCCGATGCCGCCCGGCGGGTGGTACTCCGTGATGCGCCCGGGCCACGGCGCGAACGTCACGGGATCCTCGGCCTGGATGCGGCACTCGATCGCGGCGCCGCGGAAGCGCCAGGGGCGCGTGTCCGGGATCTCGAGCTTCTCACCGGCCGCCGCGCGGATCTGCTCGACGACGAGGTCGAGGCCGGTCGTCATCTCCGTCACGGGATGCTCGACCTGAACGCGGGTGTTCATCTCCATGAAGTAGAGCTTGCCGTCGTCGTCCATCAAGAACTCGAGCGTTCCGAGCGACGTGTAGCCCGTCTCCGCGATGGCGGTGCGAATTCGAGCCGACATCTCGTCACGGAGCTCGTCGGTGACGTTCGGGCTCGGCGCCTCCTCGATGAGCTTCTGGTTCCGGCGCTGGAGCGAGCATTCGCGCTCGCCGAGCGTCCAGACCTGCCCGTGCATGTCGGCGAGCGCCTGGAACTCGATGTGGCGCGGCCGCTCGATGAAGCGCTCGAGGTAGAGCTCGGGATTCTTGAAGGCGTTCATCGCCTCGGCCGTTGCCGACTCGAAGGCGCGTCGCACTTCCGCGACGGTGCGCACGATCCGCATCCCGCGACCGCCGCCGCCGCCGCGCGCCTTGATCATGACGGGGAAGCCGACGCGCGTGGCCTCGGCCTCGGCGTGATCGGCGTCGCGCAGGGCCTCGCTGCCCACGAGCAGCGGCAACCCGAAGCGCCGCGCCGTCTCGCGCGCGCGGAGCTTGTCGCCCCACTGCGCCATCACGTCCGATTTGGGACCGATGAAGGCGAGCTTGCAGCCCTCGACGATGCGCGCGAACTCGACGCTCTCCGACAGGAAGCCGTAGCCCGGGTGGATCGCGTCGGCGGCCGTGATCTCCGCGGCGCTGATCAAGGCCGGAATGTTGAGGTAGCTTTGCGCCGAGGGCGGCGGGCCGATGCACACCGCCTCGTCGGCGAAACGCACGTGCAGGGCGCCGGCGTCCGCCTCGGAGTGCACGGCGACGGTGGCGATGCCGAGCTCGCGGCACGCACGAATGACGCGGATGGCGATCTCGCCCCGGTTCGCGATCAGGACCTTTTTGAACATCGAGGCTACGGAGCCTTACGGATCATGAACAGCTTCTGACCGTATTCCACGCTCTTGCCGTTCTCGACGAGGATCTCGACCACGCTGCCGGCGTGCTCGCACTCGATCTCGTTCATGAGCTTCATCGCCTCGACGATGCAGAGCGTCTGGCCCTTCTTCACGGGGCTACCGATCTCCACGAAGTTCGCGGACTCGGGCGAGGCGGCCCGGTAGAAGGTGCCGACGAACGGCGATGTCACGGCAACGAGAGCGGGGTCCGCGGCCGCCGCGGGCGAGGACTTGGTCTCCACGACCGCGCCCGGCACCCCAAGCGCGGTGCGAACGACCGGCGCTTGTGCCACCACTCCGCGCGGTAGCGCAATCTTGAGGCGGATCTTGTCGTCTTCGTACTCGAACTCGGACGCCCCGCCGGCTTCCAGCGTGCGTAGAAGGGACTCGAGCTGTGTGAGGGTGAGCTGCATGGGATTTCAGGAAAGGTCCGCTGCCGAGCGAGCCGGTGCGGAGTCGGTCTATGTGGCGAGCTCTTGCGCCAGCTTGGGCGCGAGCACGCGCAACAGGAATCTGCCTTTGCCGAGGTTGCCCTCGGGCTCCATCGCGACCGCGACGAAGTAGCTCTGATTGATGACCCGGATCAAGGTCGTCATCTTGTCGCTGCGAAAAGCGACTTCGCTCGTCTGGCCGGCCTCGAGCATCTCGCTGGCCCGCTGGATGGCCTTCACGAGCACGCTCACCTCGGCCCCCACCACCTCGATGTCGAAGGAAGCACCCGGACGGGTGAAGCTTTCGAGCGGGATCCCCTCGAAATCCATCAAAAGTCCGGCGATCCCGCCTTCGGTACCTTCGACGACGCCCTGCAGGGCCTCCTTGAACATCGCGTCAGACTAGCCGGTTTTGGGGGTGTCCGTGAATAATCTCGGCGAATCGCGTGCTTCCTGGCCGGACACTCCGCCAATCGGCCCAGCGACCGACGCCCCGTGGTCCCCCGAAGACCACGCTTTTGGGGCCGGGGCCCCAAAAGCACACATGACCGAGACTCTTGCCGCCGCGCGATGGCTGGGCGATGGCCTGGCCTTGGGGGCCGTCCGAGCCCTCCTTGACCCGGCTCTCGCCGAGCGGCTACGTTCCCGCTCCCGCCCGGCTTTTCGGGCGCGAAATTGCTTCGAGGAAGCGTAGCGAATGCGCGCGCGCGCAGGGGATCCGCCCCGCACCATGACCCAAAAGATCCTCGCCGGCCGCGCCGAGGATCCGAGCCTGTCGAGCGACCTGCTTCGCGTGAAGATCGATCAGGTCGTCCTCTCGCGTGAGCCGGAGCGCGCCCTCAGCGAGGCGCTCTTGGCGGGTAGCCGCAAGTTCGCCGTCGAGGTGGCCGTCGCCTACGACACGCGCTGCGTCACGCGCGCCGGTGAGACTCCGAGCCCGAGCAGCCAGCGGGCCTACCGCGACGCGCTCGGTCTCGGCTTGCTCCTCGCCCGACCCGGCATCGGCTTCCCCGCCGCCGTGCATCTCGAGCGCTTCGGCAGCCCCGCGCGGCTCGCCGTCACGGACGATCCTCGCCTCGCCTCCGTGGGCGGCGCCGGCATGCTCGCGCTGCTCGCGCCTCCCGCGCAGCTCGCCGAGGCGCTCGCCACGGGCACGGTCTGCGTGCGCCGGCCGCGCAGCATTCAGGTGCTGCTCTCGGGGCGGGTGCGCCCGTTCGTCTGCGTGCGCGACGTCGGGCTCGAGCTTCTGCGCCGCGGGCTGCGTGAGGCCGTGCATCGGGTCGACGCCGAGCATGGCGCACCCGTGGTGATCGAGTTCGCCGGGCCGAGCGCTCGGCTCCTTTCGGTCGCCGAACGGGCCGTGCTCTCCGCGATGGCGCCGCAGCTCGGCGCCGCCGCCGCCGTGTTCGTGAGCGACGAGAAGACGGAGGTCTACCTCCGCGATCAGCGCCGCTCGAAGGCTCACCGCGGGCTCTCGCCCGATCCGGGCGCACCGTGCGAAGACGCGATCAGCGTCGATCTGTCCGCGGTGGATCCGCTCGTGCTCGACGAGGAGGGCGTCGTGCGTCAAGTCCGCGAGCTCGCGGGCAGCCCGGTGACGCAAGTCGTGCTCGGCGGCGACTCGGGTGCGTCGCTCCGCGATCTCCTCGCGGCAGCGGCGCTCCTCAAGAGCAAGCGCGTGCCGCCTCGGCTCGACTTCCTCGTCGCGCCGTCGTCCCGCCAGACGCTCGAGGTGCTCGCCCAGTCGGGCGCGCTCGTCGATCTGATCGCGACGGGCGCCCGCCTGATCGAGGCGGATCCGCGGCTGCTCACGGGCGAGCTCTATCCGCCTGCTCCGGGCGGCGTCTCGATGCGCACGTTCGATCCGGAGCCCGATCATCCGCCGACGAAAGCCGTGATCGCTTCGGCCGAGACGCTGGCGTTCGCGGTCGCGACCGGCACCGTGGGCGATCCGCGCTCGTTCAAACGCCCGGTGCGCGTGACGGTCCCGCGCACGCTCCCGACGGACGACGTGCTCATCGTGCGCAAAACGAAGGGCAAAGGGAAAGAGGGCGAAGGCTCGCGCGCGGCACCGCTCGAAGCGCCTCCCGCGCACGGCTGGCGCGGCGCGCAAACGTTGCCCATGGTCGCGCGACGCGGGCGACCCGATCAGCCGAGCGCCCTCGTGCTCGGCACGCTGGACGACGTGCGCTGGGTGGCGCGGCGTGCTCCCGAGCTGTCTGGCGCCGTGCGCGCCGTGATCGCACCGCACATTCCGGCCGGCGTCGTGGCACTGCTCGCGGGCACCGGCATCCTCGCGCTGCGCGCCGATCCCGACACCTTCCGGACGCTGCAGGGGCAAACGCAGCTCGGCTTGCCCGCCCCCGCGGATTGGGACGGCAAGAGCACGATCAGCGCCTCGGCGGGCGGCAAAGCCGTCGAGCTCACCTTCCTCGCCGTCGGCGCCGAGCGCGACTGGACCGCGGCCGGCAGCGCGCGAACGTTGCCGGTAGCCGCCCCTCCGAAGCGCTAGCCGAAAGCGAGCGGAAGCGCGATGGCGAGCGCGACGCGGTTGCTCCTCTTCGCACCCGGCGCGGGCGCACCGAGCGCATCGGCCTGGATGCAGGCGGAGAAGCGCCGACTCGAGGCGCTCGGACGCGTCGTGACCTTCGACTACCCCTACATGCTCGAGGGGCGCAAATCGCCCGATCGCGCCCCGGTGCTGATCGCGGCGCACGAAGCCGCCTTCGCGCGCGCGAGCGAGGGCCACACGGGAAAACGCGTGCTGATCGGCAAGAGCATGGGCGGGCGCATCGGCTGTCACGTCGCCGTCAAGCTCGGCGCCAAGCCCGACGCGCTCGTCTGTCTCGGCTACCCGCTCGTCGGGCAGCGCGGCGACGTGCGCGATGCGGTGCTCCTCGAGCTCGAGACGCCCGTGCTCTTCGTGCAAGGCACGCGCGATACGCTGTGCCCGCTCGAACGGCTCGAAGCAGTGCGAAAGCGCATGCGTGCGCCGAACGTTCTTCACGTCGTGCAAGGCGGCAACCACTCGCTCGCCGTCGGCAAGCGCGATCTCGCGGCGCGCGGGCTCACGGAGGCGGCGGTCGACGCGGCCGTCACCGAGGCGATCGCCGAGTTCCTCGCCGAGCACGCCTGACGCCCCGTGCTCGGATGCCGTGCTAAGAGCGTGCGCGTGCTCGGCTTCGGCTCTTTTTCCTCGTGGGCGCTCGCCTCGACGATCGTGATGACGGGCGCAGCGCTGCAAGGCAGCGCTGGCTTCGGCTTCGCTCTCTTGTCGTCGCCGATCCTCGCGCTCGTCGACACTCGGCTCGTGCCGGGGCCGTTGATCATCGCCGTCACGTTGCTGCTGAGCCTCACCGCGTGGCGCGAGCGAAGCTCCGTGGACGCGCGCGGCCTCGGCTGGGTGCTCGCGGGACGGGTGCCCGGTACCGTTGCGGCGGCCTACGCGCTCACGGCGCTCGGCGATCGCACGCTGACGGTCGGCCTCGGCGTGCTCGTGCTGCTCGCGGTCGCGATCTCGCTCGGCCGCGTGCGCCTCGCCCGCACGCCTCCGCTGCTCGCTGTCGCCGGCTTCGTCTCGGGCTTGATGGGAACGACCGCGGCGCTCGGCGGACCGGCCGTCGCGGTGCTCTACCAGCACGAGCGCGGGCCACTCGTACGCGCGACGCTCGCAACGTACTTTCTCATCGGCGCCGTGATGTCGATGATTGCGCTCGTGCTCGTCGGCCGTCTCGGCGAGCGGGAAGCGCTGTTGGCGCTCGGGCTCTTGCCGGGCATTGCGCTCGGCTTCGTGTTGTCGCGTTGGACGTCGCGCTGGCTCGACGCGGGCTACACACGGACGGCCGTGCTCGTGATCGCAGGGCTCGCCGGGCTGAGCTCGGTTCTGCACGGAGTCCTCTGAAATGGGGTAATGTCACCCGCCGTGGCGCCCTCCGCTCGCTCGGCCCTCATCACCCTGGCCGCTACGGCCTTCCTCGCATGCCTCGCCGCGCCGTGCCGCGCCGCGGACTCGGACGGCGAAGACGGCACCGCGAAGAGCGCCGCTGACGCGAAGCAGGGCGAGGGCGACGGCGACGAGAAGACCAAGACCAAAGAAGGCGACGGCGACGAAACCAAGAAGGGCGAGGAGAAGCCGGCGGCCCAGGCCTTTGGCCACGCGGGACAGTTCGGGCTGCGCGCCGGCATCGTGCTCGGCTACCGGATGGTGCTCCGCTACGACAGCTCTCCGTACTGCGCGGAGCCCAAGCCGACGACCACACCGGAAAAGCAGCAGAAGTTCTGCGGCTACGGGGCGCCGCTCTCCGTCGACCTCGGGCTGAGCTTCGGCGTGTTCGACTTCTTCGAGCCGTTCGCGTGGGCCCGCTTCGGCCTGAGCGCGGACGGCCACTCGGACACGAACCCGCTCATCCTGGTGGGCGCCGGCGCGCGGCTCTACACGATGAGTGACGCCGCCTTCAAGATCTTCGTCGAGCCCGCGGTCGCGCTCGAGCTCGAAGGGGGCCAGGGCACGGCCGCTTGGCAGACGATCAATCCCGTCTACAAAAAGGACTTCATTTTCCACCTCGCCGCCGGGCCGCAAATCGACGTTCACCCGAACTTCGGCCTCTACGCGACGGGTGGCCTCACCGTGGGCGTGGTGCGCGCGCTCGCGGCCTCGCTCGACCTGAACATCGGGATTCAGGGACGCCTTCCGTGAGCGAGACGCGACCGTTTCGCGTGCTCGGCGTGCAGCAGATTGCGGTGGGCGGCGCCGATCGCGAGCGGTTGCGCAGCCTGTGGGTCGACCTCCTCGGCGTGACTCCGCTCGGCACGTTTCGGAGCGAGAGCGAGAACGTCGACGAAGAGATCCTGCGCATCGGCGAGGGCGAGCGTGGCGTGGAGCTCGATCTGATGCAGCCGCTCCGCCCGGGTGAGCGGCCGCGCGTCGACGAGCCGCCCCTGCACCACATTGGCCTTTGGATCGACGATCTCGCGTCCGCCCATGCTTGGCTCTCGGCGCGCGGCGTGCGCTTCGCGCCGGGCGGGATCCGGCGGGGCGCGGCGGGCCACGACGTGTGCTTCATTCACCCGAAGGGCAGCGCCGACGCGCCCCAGGGCGGCGAGGGCGTCCTGATCGAGCTCGTCCAAGCTCCGCACTCGGCCTGAGCGCGCCGGCCGGCGCTAGCCGAGGCGCTCGACGAGCTTTCGGGCCGCTTCACGCGGCGTGAGCTTGCGTTCGAGCACGAGCGCACCGAGCCGCCGCCGTTCCGCGACCAGCTCCGGCGCCGCGAGGCGCTCGCGCAGGGCGCGCTCGACCTCGGCCTCGAGGGCGCGCTCTTCGCCTTCGGCGCGGCGCCGAGCGAGGGCGCCGCTCGCTCGCTCGCCGCTCACGTGTGCTTGGATCGCCGACCAGAGCGGCTCGATCCCCGATTCGTCGCGCGCGCTCACGGTCCGGACGACGCGCTCCGGAGCGGACGGCGCCCGCTGCGCGAGACCGAGCGCCGCCGCGAGCTCCGAAGCCGCTTGCTCCGCCGCGGCTCGGTTCGCGCCGTCGGCCTTGTTGACGACCACGAGATCCGCAAGCTCGAGGACGCCGCGCTTCATGCCCTGCAGCTCGTCACCGGCGCCGGCGATCAGCACGAGGAGCAGGCAGTCGACGCTGCTCGCCACGGCATGCTCGCCCTGCCCCGTGCCGAGCGTCTCGACGATCACGACCGAGTAACCCGCCGCCTCGCAGAGCAGCACGGACTCGTGCGTCCGGCGCGCGACGCCGCCCGGAACACCGCGCGACGGGCTCGGCCGCACGAAGCTCGCGGGCTCGGCCGCGAGCCGGCTCATGCGCGTCTTGTCGCCCAGAATGCTGCCGCCGCCAACCGGGCTCGACGGATCGATGGCGAGCACGGCCACTCGCTCCCCGCGTGCGATCGCATGGCGCGCGAGCGCGTCGATGAGCGTGCTCTTCCCGGCGCCCGGCGGACCGCTCACGCCGAGGCGCAGGCTCTGTCCCGTACGCGGGAGCAGCTCCGCGAGGAGCGCCTCGGCGAGCGGCCCGTCTTCGGGACGTTCGCTCTCGACGAGCGTGATGGCTCGCGCGAGCGCTCGCCGCTCGCCGCGCGCGAGCGCCGCCGCGAGCGCGACCGGGTCCTCGCTCGGCTCAGCCATGCGAGGACGTCGCCGGCTCGAGCAGGTCGAGGAGTCGCGCCGCCATGTCCACGATGCGATCGCCCGGGCCGAACACGGCGGCGACACCGGCCCCCGTCAGAGCCTCGCGATCGCGCGGCGGGATGATCCCCCCGCACACGACGCGAATGTCCGCGCCGCCGGCGCTCGAAAGCGCGGCAAAGAGCTCCGGAACCAGGCCGACGTGCGCTCCCGCCTGCGACGAGATCCCGATCACGTGCACGTCGCTCTCCACGGCCTGACGCGCCACCTCGTCCGGCGTCGTGAAGAGCGGGCCGAGATCGACGTCGAACCCCACGTCCGCGAGCCCCGAAGCCACGACCTTCTGCCCGCGATCGTGGCCGTCCTGGCCGAGCTTCGCGATCAGGATGCGCGGCCTGCGTCCGGTGCGACGAGCGAACGCCTCGACGCGCGCCTTCTGCGCCTGCCACGCCGTGTCGTCGCCGAGCTCGCTTTCGTACACGCCGCCGAGAACTCCTGCCTTAGCTTCGTAGCGACCGAACACGTCGGCAAGCGCCTCGCTGATCTCCCCGACCGTGGCACGGGCGCGCACGGCGACGATCGACAGCTCGAGCAGGTTCTGCCCGCTGCGAGCGCCGGCGCGCAGGCCCTCGAGGGCGCTCGCCACGCGCACCCCGTCCCGGCCCGTGCGGAGCGCCACGAGGCGCGCGGTCTGGGCTTCGCGGACGGCGGTCGGGTCCACGAAGCGCACCTCCACGGGCTCCTCGCGCTCGGGCCGGTAGGCGTTCACGCCGATCACGAGGTCCTCACCGCGATCCATGCGCGCCTGGCGCCGCGCCGCTGCCGCTTCGATGCGCCGGCGCGGGAGCCCCGACTCGATGGCGCGCGCCATCCCGCCTTGCGCTTCCACCTCGTCGAGCACGGCGCGCGCGCGTGCCGCAAGCTCTCGCGTCAGGCTCTCGACGAAGTACGAGCCGCCCAGCGGATCGACAACGTCCGTGATCCCGATCTCGTGAGCGAGGATGAGCTGCGTCGCGCGCGCCACGCGCGCCGCGGCGTCGCTCGGCAGCGCGAGCGCCTCGTCGTAAGCATTGGTGTGCAGGCTCTGCGTTCCGCCGAGCACGGCCGACAGCGCCTCGATCGTGGTGCGCACGACGTTGTTGAGCGGCTCCTGCGCGGCAAGGCTCACGCCCGACGTCTGGCAGTGCGTGCGCAGGACGAGCGAGCGCGGATCCTTCGGCGCGAAGCGCTCGCGAAGCAGCGTCGCCCACAGGAAGCGCGCGGCGCGCAGCTTGGCAATTTCGACGAAAAACCCCTGACCGATGCCGAAAAAGAACGACAGGCGCGGCGCGAACTCGTCGATGTCGAGACCGCGCGCAAGCCCCGCCCGGACGTATTCGAGACCGTCGGCGAGCGTGTAGCCGAGCTCGAGCTCCGCCGTCGCGCCGGCTTCCTGCATGTGATAGCCGGAGATCGAGAGCGAATTGTAGCGCGGCGCGTTTCGCGCGAGGTACTCGATGACGTCGGCGACGATGCGGAGCGACGGCTCGGGCGGATACACGAACGTATTCCGCACCAAGAACTCCTTCAGGATGTCGTTTTGGATCGTCCCCGTGAGGGCACGCGGCGGAACGCCTTGCTCCTCGGCAGCGACGATGAAGGCGGCGAGCACGGGCAGCACGGCGCCGTTCATCGTCATGGAGACGCTCGCCGCGTCGAGCGGAATGCCGGCAAAGAGCAGCTTCATGTCCTCGACCGAGTCGATGGCGACGCCCGCCTTGCCGACGTCACCGCGCACGCGCGGGTGGTCGCTGTCGTAACCCCGGTGGGTAGCGAGATCGAACGCCACGCTGAGCCCGGTCTGTCCCTCGGCGAGTGCCTGCCGGTAGAAGGCATTGCTGGCTTCTGCCGTGGAGAAGCCCGCGTACTGGCGAATCGTCCACGGCCGCTTCGCGTACATGGTGGCGCGTGCACCGCGGACGAACGGGAATTCACCGGGTACGCTGCCTAGCCCCGGCGTGCCGGCGGCGTCCTCGGCGACGTAGAGCGGTGTGACCGCGATGCCCTCGGCGAGCTCGCTGTCGAGCGAGCGCGGGTCGCCGCCGATCTCGGCGCGAGCTATCTCGCGCCAGCGCTCACGCGGATCGGAGCTCGACATGCCGGCTCAGCCGCCGCGCTTGCGGTTCAGGAGAATGCGTTCGAGCGCCGCACCCGCTTGGGAAGCCAGGGTGTCGGCGCGTCGCGTCGCATCCAGGCTTCCTCCGAGCGCCGTGGGATCGCAGAGCACCACGAGGCTCGGGTGGCCCGACGCGCTGACGGCGGCGACGTACATCTCTTCCTCCGTGCCGCCGAACAGCGACCGCAATGCGTCGTGGGGCGGCGTGTGCGGCAGTGCGCCGAGATAAAAGCCGGCGCGCGCCGCCGTCTGCACGACGCTCGGCTGCGAGGTCGGGATCTGGATCTGCCGCACGGCAACCTGCGAGAGCTCCGGGCTCCCCGCGCGTCCGACATAGGCGTTCGAGCGCACCGCGAGCACGACCGCTTGCGCCGGCGCCAGACCGAGCAGCAGCGCAGCAACCACGTCGTCGGGAGTGCGGGTGCGCTCGAACGTCGAGCGCACTTCTTCGAGAGGCAGGAGCGGCTCGTGCGTGCCAGGGGCGGCCGCCGCTACCGGTGCGGACTCCGGCGCGGCAGCGACCGAAGCCTTCGGGCGCGAGAGGCTCAGCACCGGCTCCGACGGTCGCGGTGCTTCGGCGGGCTCAACCTCGTCCGGACCGAGGGGCACGTCAGAGATGCGCATCCCCTCGAGGGGTCGGGCCGAGAGCGACGGTCGAGAAGGATCTCCGGGCACCACCTTGCGCACGAGGGGCAGCGGGGGCCCACTCGGCGCGCGAGGCATCCCGGCGTTCGAAAGCGCCATCTGCAGGACCTCGGGCTCGGCGCGCAACAGCCGAACCTTCGAGCCCAGGTGGAACTCGAGCTCGGCCGCGACGTGCGGGTCGATCGGATCGAGAACCGCAACATCGACTCGGCCGGTGCGCACGTCGCGCCGCACCGGGACGACGCCGAGGCGGTCCGCGAGGCCCGGCGGGAGCAACGCGAGCTGCTCGGCCTCGGGCCGAACCATCTCGATGGATGGGGCCTCCATCCGTGCGAGCTCGCGCTCGAGGCGTGCTTTCAGGCCTTCCGTGCTTTCGGCGAGCGCGCGCGCGACGGATTGGCCGGCGCCGAGGGCTCGGCTCAATGCGTCCTCGACCTCTGCCTCCGAGGCCCCCACACGTAAGAGGAGGCTCACGACTTCCACGGACACCTGAGCGAGCCTAGCCGCGAACGGTGCGCCCGTCAGCGGCGGAACTGGAAGACGACCTCGGTCTGACGCAGGAGGCCAAGCTCGTCGCGCGCCGCGCGCTCGACGTAGGCGGGGTCATCCTTCACGCGGGCAACTTCGGCCCGCAGCCGGTCGATCTCGCGCGACAATCGGGCGACCTCCTCGTCGGCACGGCTCCGTTCCTGACGCAGCGCAGCCAAGCGGGACAGACCGCTGGGTGAAAAGATCATGATGGGAACGGCAATCGCCGCTCCGGCGGTCACGACCAGGGGGAGGACACGCTGGGCGAGCTGCGCGAGGGACTGCACGACGAGCCCCACCCTCGCATGCCGGGCCGCGCCGGGCCAAGGGACCGGACAGGTGGAATTTTGGGGCTTTCCTCCGGGTGGCGGGCTACGTTTTTGGCTGCGCCCGGCGGCCGGTCGGGCGAAGTGCCCGGGCGGAGCTCGGGCTCCGGACACCCCCAGCCATGATCGAGACGGACCTCCTGCGCGCCGAGCTCGAGCGCTCTTTCGAGCTCGAAGAACTTCTCCATATCAGCCGCGATCTGCTGGGACTGGATCCCGAACGCGTCGGCGGCACCGCAGCGAAGGCATCCTTCGCGGGGGCTCTCGCCGAGCACTGCGCCGAGCAGGACGCGGTCGAAGCGCTCTGCGATGCAGTTCTCGCGCTGCGACAGGACGCCGACGCGGAGCTCTTCCGCATCCGCAGCACCGGCGTCACCCACAAAGACGAGTTACCGGTCAACTGGAACTTCGGCCATTTCACTTTGGTGCGAAAGCTCGGCGAGGGCCGTTCCGCCATCGTGTACGCGGCCACGCGCGACGGCGTCGACTACCGGCTCAGGATCCTGCGCCACGAGGCCGCGCGCGATCGGCGCGGGCTGCATCGATTCCTCACCGTAAACCGCTTGATCGCGGAGATTGAGCACGAATTTCTTCCGCAGCGGCTCGAGGCGGGAACGGTCGACGGGCGGCACTACGTCGCCCACGAGCTCGTCGAAGGCGAGACGCTCGCGGCGCGCGTCGGGCGCATGGGGCCACTCCACTCGAACGATGCGCGACCGCTCTTGCGCGCGATCCTCGAGGCACTCAACGCGCTTCACGAGCGCCGCATCGCGCACGGCGACCTGCGACTCGAAAACGTCGTCTCGCTGCGCACGCCGGAAGGTGCTTTGCGCGTCGTGCTGCTCGACGCGGGTGCGGATCGATTGCGCGCACGTCCGCGACCGGGAAGCGGACGCAGCGATCTCTACTCGACGATGGCGTCGCCCTGGACGGCGGCGCCCGAGCAGATCCGCGGGCTCGACGCCGATGCGCGGAGCGACGTTTACTCGTTCGGCGCGCTCGCGTTCCACCTCATCACCGGTCGCCCGCCCTTCGGCCAGGGCTCCGCGCTCGACGCGGCTTTCGGCCACCTGAGCCGCGATCCGGCCGCTCCGAGCACGCTCGCCCCCAAGGGCTTCGTGCCCCACGACATGGACGAGCTCGTCGAGCGGCTCCTCGAAAAGGACCCCGACAAGCGTCCGGCGAACGCCGGGGCCGTGCTCACGATCCTCGACCAGGCGCAGCGCGTGATGAGCATCGCCCCGCCGATGTCGGGCGAGGAAGTCGATGCTCTGCTCGAGCGCTTCAAGGCGGAGCCCTCGAACGAGAGCTGCGCGATGCAGCTCGAGTCGGCGGCCGAGGGCGCCCCCGACCGGGTCGCGGGCGCGTTCGTCGACGCGTCCCATGCGCTCGGGCCCGAAGCGCTCGCGACGAAGAAGGACCTCTTGTTCCGCGCGGCACGCATCCACGCGGCGCGGCCCGAAGGGTTGCCGGCGGCGGAAACGCTGTACCGCGAGCTCATCGAGCTCGACCCCGACGATCGCGTCGCGTTCGGCGGGCTCGAGGACGTGCGGCGCCGCCAGGGCAAGTACGAGGAGCTCGTCGAGACGCTGCTCGAGCGCTGCGAGCGGGCTCAAAATCGCGGGGAACGCGCGCGGCTGTTCGCCGAGATCGGCCGCCTCTACGCGCAGGAGATCAAGGACAAGGATCAGGCGCTCGTCGCCTTCACGCAGGCGTTCTGCGAGGACCCGCGCCAGAACGCGATCGCTTCGGAGATCGAGCGTCTGGCGGGGCCGCGCGGCCAGGCGTGGACCGACGTGCTTTCGAGCTGTACCGAGACGGCGCAGGGCGACGCCCTGCCGCCGGAGGAGAAGAGCGCGCTCTACCTCTCGTGCGCGCGCTGGTACGCCGACAAGCTGCAGCGACCGGATCTCGCCCTCTCCTGCTACCAGGCGGTCGTCGCGGTCGATCCCGCAAACGACGCGGCGCTCGACGGGCTCGCGAAAATCTACCGCAAGGCGCAACAATGGTCCGAGCTCGGCGCGGTCCTCACGCGGCGCGCCGATGCGTCGGCGAGCCCCGCCCTCGCGCGCGACTTCCGCGCGGAGGCCGCCGAGCTCTGCGAGCTCTACCTGAACGACGCGGTGTCGGCGCGCGGCATGGTGGAGGCGATCCTCGCCGAGGATCCCGGCCACGTCGCGGCGAGCAACCAGCTCGCGCGGCTCGCGGAGCGGGCGGGCGACCACGCGGCGCTCGTGAAAATCCTGGAGCGGCGAGCCGACGCGCAGCGCGGCGACGAGCGACTGAAGAGCCTGTGCCGCATCGCGGAGCTCTACGAGCTCAAGCTCGCGGACGACGCCGAGGCCGAACGACGCTACCAGGTGGCCCTCGACTTCGACGTGAAAAGCCTCGATGCGCTGCGCGGGCTCGATCGCCTCTTCAGCAAGGCCGGCCGCTTCAAGGACTTGCTCACGAACCTCAACATGCAGATCGAGGCCGCGGCGACGCCGCGCCAGAAGACCGCGCTCTGGGAGCGCATCGCGTCGATCTACGAAGAAGAGTTCCTCGATCACGACAAGGCGGCGTCCGCTCTCGAAGAGCTGCTCGAGCTCGACCCCACGCACGACGCCGCGCTCGGGTCGCTCGCGCGCCACTACCGCGCGCTCGAGCGCTGGGACGATGTCGTGGCCCTTTACGAGCGCCACGAGCGAATCCTCGTCGATGCGCCCCGGAAGCTCGCCATCACGCTGTCCCGCGCCAAGGTCTTGGCCGAGCAGCTGAACGCGCCCGATCGCGCGATCCAGGCCTTCGAGGCCGTGATCGCGATCGTGCCGGAGCACCCCCAGGCGCTCGAGGCGCTGGCGCGGCTCCGAGAATCCGCGGGCGACGCCGACGCGGCACTCGCCGCCATCGACGCGCTCGCCGCCAAGGCGGGCACGCCCGACGGCAAGGCCGAGCAACTCCTGCGCGCCGCGAAGCTGCTCGAGGCGCGCGGCGATCGCGACGGCGCCATCGATCGCTACAAGCGGGCCCTCGACGTCAACCCGGGCAACCCCGCGGCTGCGGCGGCTCTGCGCGAAGCGTACGTGGCGCGCGGCGACGTGAACGCCGCGATCCAGCTCATCGAGCGCGCGTTCGAGCACACCGAAGGCGACCGCGCGAAAGCCAAGCTCTCGGGTCAGATCGCGACCCTCTACAGGAACAAGCTCAAGGACGACCGCCGCGCGGAGGAAGCCGCCAAGCGCTCGATCAAGCTCGACCCGACCAACCTCGAGGCGCTGCTCGTCCTCGGCGACCTCGCGCTCGACGCGAAGCGCTACCTCGAAGCAGCCAAGCACTACGAGGTAATCGCCGGGCGTGCCGAATCACTCGAGCGCGGCGAGGCCGTGCGGATGCTGATCCGCTACGTCGACGCCCTCTCGCAATCGGGCTCGACCGAGCAGGCGCTCGCACCGATGGACACGCTCTTGAGGCTCGCGCCCGACGATCGCGAGGCGCTCGAGCGGGTGGCGCAGGTCAGCTACGAGCACGGCTCGCCGGCGCGCGCCGCCGAGCTCTACGGCACGCTGCTCGATCGTTTCGACGGCGTGCTCGCGGGGGAGGAGCGCTATCAGGCGTACTTCCGCCGCGGCGAATCGCTGAGGCGCGCCGGTGAGCTCGCGGCCTCCGTGCCCGTGCTCGAAACGGCGGCGGACCTCGACCCGAACAATTCGGAGCCGCTCGCCGCGCTCGCCGCTGCGTACTCGGCGCTCGAAAGCTGGGACGACGCGATCCGCACCAAGACGCGACACCTCGACATCGCTTCGGGCGACGCGCGCGTCCAGCTCCTGCTCGAGATCGGCGAGATCGCCTCCGGCAAGGTGAACGACCGCACGCAAGCGGCCAAGAGCTTCGTCGCCGCGCTCGAGGAGCGCCCCGACGATCGCCGCATCCTCGGGAAGCTGATGCAGCTTTACAGCGAGGAAAAGGACTGGAACAAGCTCGTCGAGGTCGTGGTTCGGCTCGCGGATTTCGTGGAAGATCCGAAGCAGCGCGTCAAATACCTGCACACCGCGGCCATCGTCACGGCGAGCGAAATCGGCGACACGAAGCGGGCGCTCGAGTTCTACGAGCAAGTGATCGCTCTCGACCCGCACTTCGAGCGCGCAACACAGGAAGCCATCGAGCTCTGCATCGACGGCAAGGATTTTCCCGCGGCCGAGAAGCTGCTCCAGCGCAAGCTCGAGAGCGCGGAGCGCGCGGACGACCAGGCCGCCATGCTCGCGGCGTTCTCCTCGCTCGGCGACGTGTACGAGCAGATGGGCGACGCCGGCAAGAGCATCGACGCGCTCGAGGCCGCACAGACGCTCGACCCGCAGAATCGCGAGCGCGCCGAGAAGCTCGTCGCGCTCTACGGCACCGATCCGGAAAAGTACATCGACAAGGCCGTGGCCGCGCAGGCGATCCTGCTCAAGCAGAACCCGTTCCGCCCGGAGTCGTACCGCGCGCTCCGCCGCCTCTACACCGAGACGCGTCGCGCGGATCAGGCCTGGTGCCTGTGTCAGGCGCTCACGCTGCTCAAGCTCGCCGAGCCGGACGAGGAGCGCTTCTTCAAGCGCATGCGCCCCGACACGGCGGCGATGGCGCAAGCCGCGCTCGGCGACGACGAATGGCTCAGGCACCTCACGCACCCGGACGTCGATCCGCTGCTCACGGCGGTGTTCGCCCTGATCGAACCGGCGGTCGTGCAGAAGCGCGGCCAGTCGCTGATCGAGCTCGGCTTCGACATGCGCTTCGCGGTCGACCTCACGACCCACCCGGCGCCCGTGTGCCAAAGCCTCTACTACGCGGGCGGCGTCCTCGGCATGGCGCTACCGCCAGCCTTCGAGACCCCGAACGACCCGGGGGGACTCGGCTTCATCTTCGCCGACGAGCCGAGCATCTCGCTCGGGGCCACGGCGCTCAGGTCGGACGTGCCACTCCGCCCTGCAGCGTTCATCGCGGGACGCCAGCTCTCGTACCTGCGCCCGGGCAGCTACGTCCGCCAGCTGCTCGCCACGGGCACCGCCCTGAAATCCTGGCTTTTTGCGGCCATCAAGCTGACGGCTCCGCACTTTCCGGTCGCCGCGGAGCTCGCGGGGGCCGTTGCCGAAGCGATGCAGGCACTCGACCACGGCATCCAGGGCCAGGCGCGTGACCAGCTCACACGCGTCGTCTCGAAGCTCATCACGTCGGGCACGGCGCTCGATCTCAAGCGCTGGGTGAGCGGCATCGATCTGACAGCGGATCGCGCGGGCTTCCTGCTCGCCCACGACCTCGAGACGTCGGTCGCCGTCCTGCGTGCCTCGGACGAGGCGTCGAGCGCCGTTTCCCAGCAGGACCGGTTCCAGGAGCTCGTGCTGTTCAGCGTGAGCCCCGGCTACTTCGCGCTCCGCGAGCACCTCGGCATCACGGTCGACTCTTGACCCGCGCCGAGCGACGCGCGCGGACGCGCGGCGCTACTTCGTGCCGTGCGCGGGCGCGTGCTTGGTCGAGAGTGCCGTGCCGCTCGGCATGAACGTCGGGCTCGCCAGCGAGCCGCCCACGCGCCACGCGTAAAATCCGTCCGCCCGCTTGGCCCGGCGGTTTTTCGCGTCCAAATCGAACGCCCCCGAGGACCCGAACAGCGCGCGCGTCATGTCGTCCTTGTTCGTGTAGTGGTCGGTGAACTTGAACTCGGCTTGCAGGCTCAGAAGGCTCTGACCCGGCTGGTCGCGGAGCCGGATCGTGCCTTGCGCGTTGAGCTCCAGATCCGGACCGTGCGCGGAGAGCTGACTCAAGGTCACCTGCCCGCTCTTCACTTCCGCGTCGAGCCCGAGCTCACCCGCATCGAGCTTCGGCAGCGCGATGATGTCGCGGATCTTCGCCTTGCCGTCGCCCACGGAAAGCCCGGCGAGCTTGAACGACATCTTGCCCTCCGCCTTGCTGAGACGCGCCTCGGGCGTGATGAGATTCGCGGTACCGGAGAGCTGGCCCGACACCGGCAGCCCGAGCAACCCGGCGAGCAGCGGCGTTTGCCCGAGATCGAGACCTTCGACGTCGACCTCGAGCACGCGCTCGACGTCCGAATCCGCAATGCTGCCGTCGACGCTGCCGCCGAAGGCCTTGGCGCCGAACGAAACCACGCGTTTTCCGGCCAAAAGCGAGAGTAGCGAGAGCCGAGCGTGGGCCTGCTCGATGGTGGTGACCTTGGGCTTGGCTGCCTTGCCGACGGCATCGGGCGCGGGCGGCGAGATCAGGCGCATGCCTTCGGCTTCCACGCCGGAGAGCCAATACGAGCTGATCGACTCCACCTCGAGCCGCATCGCGTCCGGCTCGGTCTGGCGGGCGTTGAAGTCGTGGACGAGCCGCGTCTTCAGGCGTTCGTACGGGAACGTCCAGAAGAAGAAGACGACGACCATGAGCCAATAGAAAGAGCCGTAGGCGACGGCGGTCAGGATCTTGCGGACGCGCGGGGTCATGGGCTCTCGTCCTTGCCGCCCTTGGCGTCGGTTGCCGAGCTGCCGACGGGCGTTGCGCCGCCGTCGCGCTCGCTCTTCGCGCCCGGCTTGGCCTCGGGCAGCGCCTTCCGATCGAACGCGCTCACGATCATGTCGACGTCGTAGGCGTCGGGAGCTTCCGAGCGCTTTCTGATGTCGAGCTGCGAGACCTTGACGGGGTGGCCGGACTGCTCGATTTTCTCTAGGAATTTCACGAGCTTGAGCATTCCGACCTTACGCAGCGTGATCTTCGTCGAGCGCTCGTCGAAGCGCTTACCGCGCGGCACGAGCTGGCGATCCTGGCTCTCCGGGATCTCGACGCCTACGTCGCTGGCAAGCTTCGCGAGGAACGCCTGCAGCTGGGGTGCCGGCTTCTTGTAGCGTTGCTCGAGCGCGCCTTTCTGCGCCTTGGCGAGCTCGATCACGTCGGCTTGGTCTTCGATTGCGACGATGGCGGCGCGCACCGACTCCACCTCGCTACGGCGACTGTGGAGGATCGCGTAGAGTGCCACGGGCGGCGCGAGCACGAGGCCCACCACGGCGACGAGCAACGCGATGCCGAGCAGGCGCCGCTCGCGCTCTTCCAGGCCTTGCAGGCGTTCGCGCAGGCTCACGGTGCCGGGCTCCCTTCCGTCTCGGTCTTGTCACCGGCCGCCGCCTTCTTCTTCGGCGGAGCGTCCTCCGGGCAGCGTACGTCGTATTCGAGCACGTACTTCTGCTTCGTGCCGTTGATGACCTGCGTGACCTTGGCAATCTTGGCGTCCGCGACGCACGGCGTTTCGCTGACTTTGTCGCGAACGAGCGAGGCGTCGGCCGTGGTTCCGACCACGGCTTGAATGCGCACGTGCCCGCGCTGCATGTCGAGCTCCTCGATGTCGTGGGTCACGCTCGTCGGAATCGCTTTCGAGAGCTCGACCATCACGTCGAAGGCGTCCATATGGGGCATCGGGTCGGTTTCGGCGCGGTTCTTGGCGAGCTCGAGCATCTGATCGGCTTCGCTCGGGTCCGAGGTGGCCTTCTCGAAAGCAGCGAGCGTGCTGCGCTCGAGCTCGGCGGTGGCCGACTCGAGATCTTTTCCGAGCGCCCGGAGCTCGGCCCACGAAGCGAAGAGGAAGCTCACGGCGACCGACCCCACGAGACCCACGAGCACCGGCGCCTTCTCCTTGAGGAACGAGAAACCGCGCTGGAACGAGAGCGGACCGCGCCGGAGGTCCACGTCGTGCCCGCGACCCGCGGCGCCGAGCGCGAGCCCGATCGCCTTCGCGAAGCGCGGCAACGCCGCCACTTGCTCGGGCCGAACGCCCTCGAGCGCGAGCGGGGGCAACGGCTGCACGGGCACGCCGAGCTCGTAGGCGAAATAGGCGTCGGCGCCCGACGCCTGAGCGCCGCCGCCGACCAGGTACAGGGCCTGCACCTCGTCGCCCTCCGTCGTCGCCACCCACGCGAGCAGCGTCTGGCGCAGGGCCGCCGTGAGCGCCTGAGCGCCGTCCGGCAGGCTCGCCACGCCTTGCGACAGCGTGCGCACGAAGACGGCTTCGCCCCCGACGAGGATCGTCACCTCCGTCGAGCGCCCGCCGAGGTCGACGATCGCAATCGGCTCCGGACGCCGGAGCTCGGGCGCAACCGTCACGAGATTCGCGAGCGAGAGCGAGCCGACGCCGACCCGATCCGGCTCACGACCGATGGCGGTCTTGACGAGGGCGATACGCTCGCGCACCTGCGCGGTGCGAGCGGCGCTCGCGAGCACGATCAGCGGATCCTTCGGCCCCTTGCGCTTGAGCAGGCGGTGCCCGAACACGAGCTCGTCGATGTCGACGGGAACGGCGGCCTCGAGCTCGAACTGCAGGATCTCGTCGATCTGCTTGAGCGCCGTCGTCGGCATCTTCAGGCGGTGCGTGAAGGTGGTGTCGCCTTCGAGCGCCACGCCGACCGCTTCGATCTGCGTGCTCAGCCCGAGGGTGACGGCGCGCACGGCCTCCTCGAGCGAGGGAACGCTCGCGATCTCCACTTCCTGCAGCGCAGAAAGCGCGAGCTTGCGGAAGCCGATCTCCATGACGGCGGCGCTCACGACGCGTGAGCCGATGTCGATTCCGAGAAAGCGAGGCATGGTCGGGTCTAGTCCACTCTAAAATACAAGATAGTCCCGCCGGGGGACGGTTTCATGACGGCGTTGATGGGGGTCATCGCGTTCGGACCGAGGCTGCCCGCCGCGGCGGCGTTCGGATCGGTCGCGCCGGCCGTTGCGGGGGGCTGGTTCAGCTGGTTCATCTGGTTTTGGAGCAGATTCGCAGTCGCGAGCGTGCGTGTGTCCATGCCGGGCGGCGGCGCGGCCCGAAAGTCCACGACCGCGTGGATCTTCGTCTGCGTGACGCGGCTACCCGACTGCACGTGACCCGTCGCGTAAATGCTGAAGACCTTGCTCTCGGTCGAGATCTGATCCGTCAAAAATTGATTGGATTTGAAGATCACGGGCTGGATCCCGATCGCTGCGAGCAGCGTCCCGAACATCCCCTTGCCCGCCATGGCCTTCACGAACACGTCCGGTGTCCCGAACAGCGGGGCACCCCGCGTGAACATGCGCACCATCGAGAAGGCGCTCAAGAACTTCATCGCTTCCGTGGGGTCGTGGCACATCATCGTGGCCTGCGGATCCACGTTGGAGCAGACGAGCGCGAGCACCGTCTGCGGATTCGCGGAGTTCACGTTCACCTTGCCCTGCCCCCAGACGGTGATCACGCGTTTGCGCGGCTCGTCCGGATCGGGGTCGATGAAGGTGCTCCAGAAATCCTCGCTCATGCCGCGCACGCGGTGCAGCTCCTCGAAGCTGTCGAGCGCCGCGTTCTTGCGCTCGTAAGGACGCGGGAGGGATTGGTAGAAGCCGTCTTCGGCTCCATTGGCTTGGGCCGTCGTGTTGGTCGGGTCGCAGAACGACTGATCGGCGTCCTGATCAGGGTCGATGAAGTCGATGATGGCGCCGCAGATCGCGAGCCGATCGGAGAACTGGCCGTCCGCGTCGTGCCCCGTGAACAGCGGGTCGTACTGCGGCCCGGCGAAGAGCCCCGCGAGCTGCTGGCCGAGGCGCTGCTTCGAGAACGAGTTCGCCTGCGCCGGCACGTTGATGTCGATCTTGGCGTCTTCGTCGATGATATCGAGATCGAAGCCGGCCCCGTCGAAGCCGAGGTTCAAGCCGTTCTTCGTGTTCATCCCGGAGAGCGACGCGAATTCCTCCGCGCCGCTCGAGTCGTTGAAAGCCCCGAGCACGCGGCTCGCATGCTCCCAGACCGGGATCTGCGGGGGCGCGCCGCGCATGAGGAGCATGAGGATCGGCGCCATCGCCGTGCGAATCGTCGGCTCGGTCGCGATCAGGAGCCGCGACAGATTGATGCCGCTCTTCGCCGCATACTCCGCAATCAGCTGATCGCGAGTGGCCAAGGCGCTCGCGAAATCCGCCGAGCTCTCGTCCTGACTCTCCGTGAGCATGACGGTCAAGATCGTGAGCGCGCCGAGAACCAGGATGAGCGCGACTCCACGCTGCTTTCCGAGCGCGCGGCGCCGTCGCAACCGGTGCAGCGCGGCGTTCTCGCGCCCGCGAGGCACACGCCGGCCCGTCGACCGTTGGCCGACCTGACGCTGGAGGCCTGCGGGCGCTTTCATTGAATCGCAAAGCTTAGAGGCTGCGTCATCGGCAACACCACGGTCGTTTCGAATCTCAAAGGAGCGCGCAGTCGGCCGGCGCTCGAGCGTCTGCCACCGTTCACGACGAGCGTGATGCGCACCATGAGCGGCATGCGATTCTGCTGGCCCGTCATCGTCGTCGAATCCCAGGTCTCGACCCACTGGCTCGTCTGCGGGTCGAGGTACTTGAGGTCGAAGAGATCGATGTCGGTGCACACGACGTCGATGCGGCCGCCCTTGTCCGGTTTGACGTCCGGGTACTGGCTGCTGCGGCGCAAGAGGTCGTAAGTCCCCGGGGTCTCCGTGCTGTCTTCCCCGTAATAGGAGAGCTCGACCTGATCGCTCACGTGGGAGTTGCGGTCCCGGCGAATGTTCGTGAAGGCGTTGAAGTCGACCCGCGCCGCAGGGTTCGAGTGGTGCGCGATGAAAGCCGTCCTGAGCACGGCGAGCTGCTGGTTGATCGGCAGATGCTGCGAGATGTACGCGCCCTGCAAATCGCGCACGATCCGCGCGAGGGCGGTGCGCCCCTCGCGGTACCGATCCTGGACGCGAGTGAGCCCGTCGCGCGTGTGCTTCATCCCCGAGAAGGCGCCGTAGAGGAGCAACGTCACGAACGCGAGCACCGTCACGGCGACGATCAGCTCGAGCAGCGTGAAGCCGCGCCGTCGAGAGACGTGCCGTGGGCTCATTGCGTGCCTCCGAGCGTGGGCGTCGTGCCGGTGCCGGTGCCCAAGCCGGTGCCGGTCCCCGTGCCGGTACCGGTGCCGAGCCCCGTGCCGCTCGACGGGTCCATGCCCATCATGCCGGGCAGCGCGCCGAAGCCGCCGTCGAGCATGCCGACGCCGCCGTCTTGATCGATGTTGCCCTGCTTCGGATCGGTGACGTACTGGGTCAAATCGAGCGTGCGCTCGCGGCTGCCCTCGTGCCACTTCACGCTGACCGTCACCTTGCGGATGCTGGCCTCGAGCATCGGCTTCAAGGTCGGGTACACCATGCCGAGCACCATCGAGGCGAGCCCGTCGACGCCGCCCATCGAGCCCTGAAGCTGGGTCGCGAGCGAGCCGATGTCGGGCTTCGTACCGAGGTTTTGACCCTTCGTGGCCTCGAGCTGCATCAGCAAGCCGAGCGGGCCCGGCGTTCCGCCGCTCGACGCACCAAGCCCCGTAGTGCCGAGGTTGAGTCCCCCGTCGATGCTCATCTCCTGATCGGCGAGCCCGCCTTCGATGCCGCCGTCACCGAAGCCCATCTCGGGCATGACGATGCGCTTCACCTTCCACGCGCACGTGAAGCCCTCGCTCGACTCGCCCATGCAGCAGGGGCCTTCGCCCTCGGATTCGACGAGCGGGTAACCCTTCTGCAAGAGATCGAGCTCGACCTCGCTCATGCGGCAACGCGCGAGGCCGGTCGCGATGCTGATGTGCTCCGTACGCGTGGCGTTCGCAAAAAGTCCCGTCTGCGCGCCGAGCAGCACCGACAGGCCGAGGCCGAGAATCGCAATCGCCATCAGGACCTCGAGCAGCGTGAAGCCGCGCTTCAGCGCTCCCTTGCCGGAGAACGCCTCGCCGCTCACAGGCCCTCCCGATCGCCCTGATCCTCTTCTTTGTCCGTGCGCGGCTCGGGCAGATCCACGAGCCCCTTCTCGATCTTGGTGCGACCGGTGAGCGGGCTCACGACGACCGTGAGAGCGTCCTCCGCGCCCGGGCGCTTGAGCTGGATGTACGCGCGCTCGGTGATGCCGCCCGGCCAGAAGTAGACGTAAGCCCGGCCGCTCGTGACCGGATCCTCGTCGTGCTCGGTCTGCACCTGGGCGAGATCCACGCCCGAGCCGAGCTCACGCCCGGTCGGCGTATCCGCGAAGCGCGGAATCGGGCGGAAGGTGGCGCGCGGAGCGTGCGGACCCTGGAGGATGCGGTCGCCCTCCGCGGCCGCCTTCTGCTCCGCCTTTTCGGCCTCCGTCGCTGCCTCCGCGCCGCCGGCCGGCGCCTTCTTGTCGCGCAGCATGACGGAGCCGCTCGCCTCCTCCAGCAAGACCTTGTCGGTGTCGAGGTCGAGCGTCATGCGCGTCGGGTGCCCCGACGTGTTCGCGCGGGCGAGCCCGAGCCGAACGCCGCTTGCAATGAGCGAGCTTGCCCCGCGCAAGCGACTAGAGCCGAGCATGCCGGTTCCGTAGATCACCGACCCGGAAAGGATCGCAATCAGCGCCACGACGATCAGGACCTCGATCAGCGTGAAGCCGGAGCTCTTCTGGAAGCGGCGCGGGGCGAGCATCACTCTCCGGGGCCGGTCGCTCCCTTCGGGATCACGATGTCGTCCTTGGTGCCCTTCTTCTTGTCGGGACCGCCCGAGATGACGACGACGTCCTCGTCGGCGCAGGTGATCGAGAAAGGCTGGCCCCAGGGATCGGCCGTATTTTGGCCGGGGTCGAGCAACTTGTCCTGCACGAGCTGGCTCATCGTCGGGCAGCTCGTCTCGTTGTTCGTGGCCTGCCACTGTGAGGCTGCCTGGCGGATGACCCGCGCGGCGCCCTCGGCCGTGTTGATCTTCGCCTTGTTGAACTGCGGCAAGGCGAAGAACGCCACGCCGCCTGCGATCATCGCCAAGATGGCGACGACGATCAGCACCTCGAACAGGGTTACACCGCGTTCGAGGCGTCGTTTCAGGCGACGCCGGCGTGCGACGAGCACATTGGGATTAACCGTCAGAAAGAGCTCCTGTTTCATCGCTTCCTCGTTTTCATTCAATCCGGTCCAGGCCCCCGGGTTCGCCGTCAGGCCCATCGCTCATCAACTCGTAGCGTGCCCCTTCCCAGCGCCCCGGGCACACGAGCCGTAGCGGCCGTCCCCAGGCGTCACGCGGAGTTGCCTCAACGTGGGATTGTTCCACCGCTTTCTCGAAGCTCGGCGGACAGCCGCCGTCGTGGTCGGCGAGGTACGCCTCCACCACGCGTCGCGCGCCGAGCAGCGTCGCCCGCGTCTGCCGTACGCCGGAGGCACGCCGCTCGCGCACTCCGACGAGGGTGACGAAGCCCACGACGCCGAAGATCACGAGGTAGGGCCGGAGCCGTCCGAGCCGGAAAAAACGCCTGAGCCCGCCCCGCCCTTCCCAGGGGAACAGAATCTTGGGCTCGTAGGGTAGGCGCATCGATCACTCCACGAGCTGATTCATCTGAATCAGCGGCATCAGAATGGCGAACGCCACGAAGCCGACCATCACGCCCAGGACGACGATGATGAGCGGCTCCAGAATGCTCGTGAGCGCCGTGACGCGCACCTCGACGTCGGCTTCGTAGGAGCGGCTCACGTTCTCGAGCATCGCTTCGAGCTGCCCGGTGCGCTCCCCGACCGCGATCATGTGCGTCACCATGGGCGGAAACGCACGGCTGCGCTTGAGCGGCTCCGCGATGTTGTCGCCGCCGCGAATCGCGACGATCGCCTCGTCGACGACGCCCTCGAGCTTGGCGTTCTCGAGCACGTTGCGCCCGATTTCGAGCGCCGGCAAAAGCTGCACGCCGCTCGCGAGCAGCGTCGCGAGCGTCCGGCAGAAGCGAGCGACGCACGCGAGTAGCTCGAGCCGACCGAACAACGGCGCCTTCAGGCGAAACGTCTCCCAGCGCAGTTTCCCGGACGGCGTGCTCTTGAAGCGCCGGAACGAGTAAACGGCGGCCACGAACCCGCCGATCAGCGCCCACCAGTAGCCGCCCACGATGTTCGAGACGGTGATGAGCAGCCGCGTGTACCAGGGCAGCGCTTGCCCCAGGCTGTCGAACACCGTCGTCACCTTCGGCACGACGGCGATCATCAAGAACGCGACGAGCCCCATGCCGAACACCGACATGAGCGCCGGGTACGCGAGCGCGCCCGCGACCTTGCCGCGGAGCTTCGCTTGCCCCTCCATGAAGTCCGCGAGCCGCTCGAGCACGGCCTCGAGCGTGCCGGACGCCTCGCCCGCGGCGATCATGTTCGTGTACAGCGTGACGAACGTCTTCGGGTGCGCTTCGAGGCTCTTCGCGAAGCTCGTGCCGGCGTTGAGGCTTTCGCGCACCGTCGTGAGGATGCGGACGAGCTGCTGATTTTCGACCTGCTCGGTGAGCGCCGCGACCGACTCCACGAGCGGCACGCCCGCGCGCACCAACGTCGCGAGCTGGCGCGTCATGGTGCTCACGTCGCGCGCGCTCGGCCGCTTCATGAACGCGAGAGGGTCGACTGCCTTTTGATCGCGGGCGACGCGCTCGCTCTCTACCGTCGCCTGCGTGAGCAAAATCCCGTCGCGGCGCAGCACGACGCGCAGCGCTTTCGGGTTCTCTGCGTCGCGGAAGCCTTTGACCGACTTGCCGCTCGCGACCTCGACTCCACGGAATTCGAAGACCGCCACGGTGGTGCCTCACTCCGTCATCAGTCGACGACGACGTCGTCCTGAGTGGCGGCGACGACCTCTTCCACGGTGGTGAGCCCTGCGAGCACCTTGCGCGCGCCGTCGTCGCGCAGCGTATCCATGCCTTGCATCTGCGCCGCCCGCTTGATCGTGCGCGCATCCGCGTTCTCGAGCACGAGACGACCGACGACGTCCTCGACGACGAGCATCTCGTAAATGCCGAAGCGGCCGGTGAACCCCTTGTTGTCGCAGCGGTCGCAGCCCTTCGGACGGTAGAAGGTCGGCGGGGACGCGTCGCGCCACCCGACCGGCTGGTAGTCGACGCCGTGCGGCAGGTACCGCGGAGAAACCACGCGATCGTCGCGCCGCTTCGTGCGCTCGGGGTCGACGCCGATCTGCTGGAGCTCGTAGGCCGTCGGCGTGTACGCCTCTTTGCATTCCTGGCACAGGCGCCGCACGAGGCGCTGCGCGAGGATCGCGGCCAGCGTGGAGCGCACGAGGAAGGCCTCGATGTCCATCTCGACGAGGCGCGTCACGGCGGACGCCGCGTCGTTCGTGTGCAGCGTCGAGAGCACGAGATGGCCGGTCATCGACGCGTGAATCGCGATTTCCGCCGTCTCCTTGTCGCGGATCTCGCCGACCAGGATCACGTCCGGATCTTGGCGCAAGAAGGCGCGCAGAGCGCTCGCGAACGTGAGCCCGATCTTCGGCTGCACGTGCACCTGATGGATGCCGAGCATCTCGTACTCGACCGGATCCTCCGCCGTCAGGATGTTGATGTCCTGCGTGTTGATGCGGTTCAAGCACGAGTAGAGCGTCGTGGTCTTGCCGCTACCGGTGGGACCCGTGACGAGCATGATGCCGTCGGGGCGCCGGATCATGTCGTCCATCAGCTGGAAGTCGCGTGGCGCGAAGCCGAGCTCCGAGAGATCGAGCAGCACGTTCGACTTGTGGAGGAGACGCATGACGATGCGCTCGTGGTCGCGGCTCGTCGGAATGCTGGAGACGCGGACGTCGATGCTGCGGCCGCCGATCTTGCGGGAAATGCGGCCGTCCTGCGGCAGGCGCTTCTCCGCGATGTTGAGGCCGGCCATGATCTTCACGCGCGCGATGACGGCGCTCATGAACTGGCGGCTCGCGCGCTTCGCAACGTAGAGCTGTCCGTCGACGCGGTAGCGCACGAGCACCTCGCGCTCTTCCGGCTCGATGTGGATGTCGCTCGCTCGCTCCTTCACGGCCTGCGACAGGAGCCCGTTCACCCAGCGGATGATCGGCGCGTCCTCGTCCGAATCGAGGATGTCGATCTCTTCTTCGTCGTCGGCCTTGTCGACCGGCTCGAGCTCGCTCATCGTCGCGCCGCGCTCGTAGACGCGGTTGATGGCGTCGACGACGGCCTCGGCGGGTGCGACGGTCAGCGCGAGCGGCTTGCCGAACATCGCACGCACGTCGTCGATGCCGGCCGTGTCGAGCGGATCCGAGCAGTAGAGCGCGATCGCGTCGTCCGTCTCCGCCGTGAGGAGCAGCCCGTGCGCCTTGGCGTACGTGATGGGCAAGCGGATCGCGAGCTCGGGCGGGATCGCTTCGACGTTGATCCGCTCCTGGTACGGGAGATGACACTCGGCCGCGAGCGCCTTCGCGACGTCGCCTTCGCTCGCTAGGTTCGAGCCGAGCACGAGCGCGAGCAGGCCCTGCGGCTTGTCGGACGTCTGCTGGAGGTAGAGCGGCTCGAGGGCCTCCTCCGTCACGGCGCCGTGACGGACCAGGATTTGACCGAGCGCTCGTTGCGGCGTCATTCGACTCGCTCGACCGAGTTCACGCTGCGCGCGATCGGGTTGATGATGATCGGTGAATCGAGCTCGCCGCGCTTGCCACGCGAGCGCGCCGGCGCGCGCGGCGCGGCCTTGGGCGCGGCCCCCTTGACGGGCGCCATCGGCGCGGACTTCGGCCGCGCGATGAGCTCGGAGCTGTTGCTCTCGCGAACGCTCGTCGGGAGCTCGATCGGCTCGCTCGGTACGCGCTCGCTGTTGTCGTCGTACGCCTTGCTCTCCTCCTCGACCGCCGTCTGAGTATCGATCTGGAGGTACGCCTGGCGAATGTCCTCGACGAGCCCGTTCGTGCGCGACCAATCACGCGGCGGCTTCCAGTCGACGTCGGAGAACACGAAGTAGCGATCGATGAACTCCTGCCGCTCCTGCATCTTGCGCTCGAAGATGCGGCGGAGGTCGGTCTGGTCGCGAATCACGTGCGGCGTGAGCACGAGCAACAGGTTGGTCTTGCGCTTGACCTGGTTCGAGTGGCGAAAGAGCGCGCCGAGCACGGGCAAATCGCCCAGGATCGGCACCTTTTCCTTCGAGACGACCATTTCGTCGCGCATCAGACCGCCGATGACGACCGTCTGCTGGTCGGCCACGACGACGGTCGTATTCGCCGTGCGCTTCACGATCGGAATCGCACCGAGCTGTCCGACGGCGGGACCCGGCGCGCTCGACTCCTGGTCGATCTCGAGCCGCACCTGGTTCGATTCGTTGATGTGCGGCGTGACCTTGAGCTTGTTGCCGACGTCCTGGCGCGGGGCGTTGTAACCAAAGCCGCCGCCGAGCCCGAGGAACGGGGACAACGCCGCGCCGGCACCACCGGCCGCGCCGAGACCCGCCAGCGAAGCGGTGCTCGCGCCGCCGACGTTGGTCTGCAGGGGAATGTTCTCGCCGATGTTGATCTCGGCAACCGTGTTGTCGGTGGCAATGATGTGCGGCGTCGCGAGGATGTTGGTGCGCCCGCTCGAGGCGATCGCGCTCAACACCACGCCGAACGCCGGAATGCTGATGCCCGGGCCCAAGAGGTCCTGCGTGCCGGGCAAATCGGTGCCGCGTACGCCGGCCGCGAACCCCTGGAGCAGACTGGGATCCTGCGGAAACGCGAGCGACTTTCCGGCCTGGAAACCGCTCAGCAAGAACGGATCGTTGGGGCCACCACCGAAGCTGTGACCGCCGTGGAAGGCGACGCCCAAATCGAGCGTATCGGAGACGCCGAGGTCCATGATCACGGCCTCGATGAACACCTGACGGCGCGAGCGGTCGAGCTTGTCGACGACGAGCCGGAACGTCGCGAAGTCCCGTCCCGACGAGGTGACGATCAGCGAGTTCGTGCTCTTGTCGGGCGTGACGCGGACGTCGCCTTCGAACATGCCGCCGGCGCTGCCGGCGCCGCCCGCGGACGGCGCCTTCGCTGCCTGGCCCGCGAGCATCTGCGTAAGGGTTTGCGACAGCTCGTCGGCGATCGCGTGCTGGAGCGCGAGCACGTGGATGTGCCCCTTGTCCGTGCCCTCGGTGTCGAGCCGCTTCAAAAGCTCGAGCATCTTCAGGTAAGAGTCCTCGGTCCCGACGACGATCAGGCTGTTCGAGGCGTCGTCGGCCACGACGCGCGAGAGACCCGACGGCGTCTTCGCCGTTCCCGGTGCCGCGCCCGCCGCCGCGGCCGCGCCCGGCGTGCCGATCTCGAACAGCTCGTTCAGGCGCTTGGCCATGTCGCCCGACGTGCCGTGGTGCACCGGCTCGATCCACATGTGCTGGCCCGAGCCGCCGATGTCGACCTCCTCGATGATGCGGATCAGGCGCCGGACCTGCGTCGCCGTGTCCGTGATGATCAGCAGGCGCCCGGCCGAGTACGGCGTGATGTCACCGTCCTTGCTCTTGAATTTGTTGAGGACGGTGACGATGTCGTCCGGCGACGCGTTCTCGAGCCGGTACAAGCGCGTGATGTAGCGGTCGGCATCCGGCACCGGCTCGCCGCGCGCGACGATCGGCGTGGGCTGCGTCACGACGCCGCCGCTGTCGATGATCTTGAGGAAGCGACCGTGCGGAACGACCGTCATGCCGTTCGCTTCGAGGATCGAAAGGAACGCCTGGTACGCCTCGTCGAGCGTCACCGGCTCCGGCGACACGACCGTCGCTTTGATCTGTCGCACCTTGGCGCCGTAGATGAAGCGGCGACCGGTGAGCCCGCTGATGTGATTGACGAGCTCGGCGAGATCGGCGTCGTTCAGGTTGAACTTCACCATGTGCCCCGCGGGCTTCGCGCGGAACGGCACGTCGGTCGCCTGCGCGATCTTGTCCATGTTGCCGGGCAACGGTCCGGCGGCGCCGGGCGGATCCTTGTCGGGAATCACGCCGGGCGGCGGCGTGCCCTGCAGCGTGCCGGCAGCCGGCGGGGCGGCCTCGGGCTCGGGCGTCTCGTCCTTCGCGGCCTTCTTGGCCTTGTCGGCGGCCGCTTTTTCGCGCTCGCGGTTGCGGCGTTGGAGCACGCGCGGCGTGTGCTGCCGCTTGGGCTTGGCGGGCGGGTCCTGAGCGAGCGCAGGCTCGGCGACCGTGGCCAGCGCGAGCACGGCAAGGAAGCTCCGAAGGGGCGTAACCAGCGTTCTCATTGGATCTTGTAGTCGATGCTCACAGGCGCGCCTTTGCGGCTCACCTTGACGTTCAGGCTCGAAGCGGTGCGCAGGCGTGCGTACGCCTCGAGGGCTTTCTCGGGGCTGCCCATGTTGAAGCCGTTGATGCTCTCGAGCCGGTCACCGTTCTGGATACCGAGCGTGCCGAGCAGCGTGTCGGGACGGATGCCGAACAGGCGGATGCCGAGCACCTTGCCGTCCTTCTGCTCGGGGACGATACGCGCCGACTTCATGAGCTCCGCCTGGTGCTCGAGAATGTTGTCGATCACGGCGTGATCGACGTGGAACTCGGTATCGCTGACCTTCTGGATCTTCGAGGCGATGTCGGCGGGAACCGCGGGCGCGCCACGCCCGGCCGCCGGAGCCTCGGGCGCCGGAGCCGCGGTGGCCGCCGACGCGCTCGGGGCCGCCAGGGCTTGTGCCACGCGGAAGAGCAACGCCTGGCAGAGCGTCGCTCCGGAGGAAAGCCAGACGGCTGGGCTATTTTCGACCGGATTATAGCCGATGTACTCGACCTTCTTCCCGCCGACGTCGTCGCCGACCCGGCGCATGCGCGGCCGCGGCTCGCCGTTGCCCTGCAGCGCGGCGACGGACCAGAGCCGGTCGGTCGACTCGGTGATGATGTACGCGTTCACCCCGTCGCACACGGGCACGTGCAGCGGATCCTTCGCCTCGAGCTCCTCGGCCTTCGGCGTGAGCGCCGGCGTCTCGATCGGCTTGGCGTTGAGCGGGCCCGTGACCGAGTCGAACGGATTGCGCTCGATGATGGCCTCGGCCGACCGCTGCTCGTTGCGCCCGAAACCAGGCGGCAGCCTCGACGCGTGAGGCCCCGCGGCCGCGCTGCCGCTCGGCACCGGCGCGATGAACGCCGCGCCGACGAGCTCCGTCGCACCGGAGGCTTCGAAGTACGCGCTCAGCGCGAGCAGAGCCAGCACCAGCACGGGGAAGTACTTCCTGAGGAGCGGGTCGAGAGCCAATGGTCCGAAGCGAACTAAGCGAACGGCGTGCCAGCCGCTAGGTACCGCACGATGCCAGCGAAACTCCAGCGCTTTTTGCCGAGCGCTCGAGCCTCGTCGGCGCGCGCTACGACAACCTGACGGGCTTTGCGAGCTCTAGGCCCGCGCTTTGCCAGATTGTCAGTGCGGACCCTCGGCCTCGCCGAGCTTCCGGTAGATGGTCCGCGCCGAGATCCGGAGCAGCTGCGCCGCGAGCGGCTTGTCGCCCTGGGTGTGTTTCAGGGTTTCGCGGATCATCCGCATCTCGACCTCGTCGAGCGGGGTGCCGATCGGGAACGAGAGCGCGTCGGGCAAGGGTGCGCTCGCCTGCGCCACGGAGTCCGGCAGGTCCTCGAGCCTGAGCACGTCACCGCGACAGAGCACCGCCGCGCGCTCGATGACGTTCTCGAGCTCGCGCACGTTGCCGGGCCATCCGTAGTCCATCAGTCGCGCGAGCACGTCGCGCGGAACGCTGAGGCGCGCGCGCCCGTTCTTCTTGCAGTAGATGCCGAGGAAGTGATCGACGAGCAGCGCGACGTCCTCGCGCCGCGAGCGGAGCGGGGGCGCCGTGAGGGCGATCACGTTCAGGCGGTAGAAGAGGTCTTCGCGGAAGCGCCCCGCCTCGACCTCCGCCCCGAGATCGCGATTCGTCGCCGCGATGATGCGCGCGTCGCTCGCGACCGTGTTCCCGCCGACGGGCTCGTACTCGCCCTCCTGCAGGACGCGTAGGATCTTCACCTGCACGGCCGGTGACAACTCCCCGATTTCGTCGAGAAACAGCGTGCCGCCCTTGGCTTTGGCGAAGCGACCCTCGCGCCGGCCGACCGCGCCCGTGAAGGCGCCGCGCTCGTGCCCGAAGAGCTCCGCCTCGAGGATGCTCTCGGGAATCGCCGCGCAATTCACGGCCACGAACGGCCCCGTGGCGCGCGCGCTCTTGCCGTGGAGGTAGCGGGCCAGGAGCTCCTTGCCCGTGCCGCTCTCACCGAGCACGAGCACGGTGGCGCTCGAAGGAGCGGCCTGCGTCGCGACGTCGAGCACGCGCCTCAGCACGGCGCTCTGGCCGATGATCTCGCGCGTCGTGAGCAGCTTGAGCTCCTGGCGGAGCGAGCGATTTTCGACGACGAGCTTCTGGCGCTCGGCAGCCTTGCGCACGCTCTTCACGATCGTCATGCGCTTGAGCGGCTTCTCGACGAAGTCGTAGGCCCCTTCGCGCATCGCCTGCACCGCCGTTTCGACCGTGCCGTAGGCGGTCATCACGACGACCTCCGCGTCGGGCGCGACTTCTTTCACGGCCTTCAAGAGCTCGAGCCCGCTCGTGCCCGGCATCATCAAATCCGTCAGCACGACCTGCACGCGGTGCTTGCGCACGAGATCGAGCGCGGCCTTCGCGCCGTCCGCGACGAACACGCGCATCTGCTCGCGCTCGAAGATCTTCTGCAGCGAAGCGAGGTTCGAGGCCTCGTCGTCGACGACGAGCACCGTGATTTCTTCCCCCGAGCTCGGGCGTTCTGCCGCTTCGTCAGCGGATTCGGACAGGCTGTCCTTCACTTTGCTAATATGTCACGCACCTAGACCATGTGTCAAACTGGCTTCTTTTCCGCCATTTCCCGCTCGCGGAGCTCGCGCGGCATCTCGAAGTCACGGGGGGAAAGCACGAGACGCTCGACCCGTTCGCCGCTGACGAGTCCGTCGACGATGGCTTCCACGTCCTCCTCACGGACGCGCCCGTAAACGAAATGGTCGGGCTCGACGGCGATGCTCGGCCCCGCCCAACACACGTCGAGGCAGCTCGACGTGCAGGCGCGCACCTCGAGCTCGGCGAGGCCGCGCTTCTTCAGGAGATCCTTCAAGCGCGCGTGGATCTCGACGGCGCCGCGCGCCGCGCACGAGCCCTTCGGTGTTCCGTCGGGACGCCGGTTCACGCACACGAACAGAAAGCGCTTGCGCTGGGCCATGGGAAGCCGAGCTTAGCGGACTTTCTACGTGAAGGCCGGCACGCGGTTTTCGGAGCTCGGGCGCCGGCCGTTCCGCTAGCGGACCTTGATCGCGCAGCCGAGGCCGACGGTCACGCCGCTCGCCGCCTGCTTACTGAGGTCTTCGCAGGTCTTCGGACAGGCGATGAGCTTGGTCGGCTTGCACATCGCCGTCTTGTCGCGAATGTCGCAGTCGTAGTGCCACTCGTCCGTCATCCCCGTGCAGGCGGTGGGGACGACATTGACGAGCTCCTTCGGACCGGCGTCGCTCTGCACGGTCACGTTGACCAGGTTCCAGTCGAGCGTCTGGCCCGGAGGGGGCGGCGGCGGCAGGAACTCGCAGCCGACGCGCGACTTTCTGATGTTGGCGAGCGCCGTCAGGAACTGCTGCTGCACGTCGCCGCCCGAGCTGATCACGAACGCGTGATCGGAGCCACCGGCCTTGGCGATACGGTCGAGATTGGTCTGCGCAGTCGCGTCGCCGTCGGCGAACACGCCGATCACGAACGTCGTCACGCTCGCGTCGTTCGGTCCGGCGGGCGTGTAGCCTTCCGTCGCGACGCGCACGACGTCTTCGAGGGCCGCCGGGATCTCGCTCGAGACCTCGCGCCCCGTCGTGCAGTCGGTCGGCATGCCGTCGGTCGCGAGCAGGACGACCTGCGAGTGGCCGACGCTCGCGGACGCGCGCGCGCGCGCGTGAGCGATGCCGCCCAGGAGCGCCGGGAGCGTCGGCGTGTCACCGATCGGCATTTGCGCCGTGACGGAGGTGCTGAGCGCGTTCGCCGTGTCCGGCAACGTGAGGTAATCGACGGCCGGCGCCTGGTACGTATCGGGCTCACACACCGTTTCGTGCGCGCAGAACGAGCTTGCCGCCGGCAGACACAGACCGGCGGCGCCGTTCGCGCCGCAGCCCGCCTGAGGCTTGCCCGGGTTGGCGACGCCGCAGGACAGCGTCGCGTCGGCTTC
>Ga0070682_100000235_pt1 | contig 40180 bp, 61 predicted proteins | sample KBSC63LmetaG_FD_64668 | JGI IMG/M metagenome (GOLD analysis project Ga0070682, IMG submission 64668) | Corn rhizosphere microbial communities from Kellogg Biological Station, Michigan, USA - KBS C6-3L metaG | ecosystem: Host-associated > Plants > Roots > Rhizosphere | place: USA: Michigan...
AGCGCCTGCCAGCCAATATGCATTCCAATCAGACCGATCGGTCAAATCGGACATCACTTTGTGTTAGGCAACCCGTTTAACGATTCAGCGATAGATGATGAGTTGTCACTATTTGTGTAACCCTGAGTAGTGTTACTCTGAGTGACTCGCCGTCCGACGACAGAACGTGCTAGGTTCCTGCTATGGGACTGACAGGGCCGAAGCCGAACGCCGACCGATCGCAGGTGCGGTTCAAGGGCTCGGTGGCCGAGTGGACCGAGGTCGAGGACGTACCGTTCGCCGATCCTCCTGTGCTGCCGAAGCGCGAGACGTCCGTCAACTACGCCGAGGCCGGCCTCGTTCCCGGTGGCTGGCCGGAGAGCACGCAGCGGTGGTGGGGCGTCGTCTGCCGCATGCCGCACTGCGTGCTCTGGTCGGACGCCGACTGGGAGTTCGCTTTCGCGACCGCCGAGACGCATGCCCGGTTCGCCGAGGGCTGGCGCGGCGCAACCGGCGCCGAGCTGCGCCAGCGCGAGAAGCTCATGGGTGTCTACCACGACGCGCGCCGCGACCTGCGTATCCGCTACGTCGAGCCACGCAGCAAGACGAAGAGCGCGGCCACGGGCACCGAGGGCGCCAGCGTGACCAGCCTGAGCAGCTACCGGAACCTGTGATGGTCGTCAGGATCACGACCAAGATGCTCTTCGCGGCGGACCGCGGGGGTGTCACGCACGAGAGCGTGGCCGCGGTCCGCCGCATCTTTGCCGAGGCCGGCATCGGGGACGTCGAGCTGCACGCCCTCGAGGTCGAGCGCCTGATCAAACTGTGCGAGCAGGTGCGCGCTACTCAGGCATCCATTGATCGCATCCTCGCGTCCGGCCCCCTGCCCGAGCACACCTGCCGGACGGGCCCCGAGTGGGAGGTCCTGGAAGCGAACGACTGCCCGGTCGGCTGCAGCGCCAACCGGGCCCGGATCGAGGTGCCCTATGCGTGACCCGCGACTGATGACGGCCGCCGAGCGTGAGGCGGCGCTGGCCGACTTCCGCGAGGCTGCTGACGACTTGACCGTCCAGAGCGCTCACCGGTATCGGATGCCGCCGCCTATGCCGGTCGAGGCGACCAGGGGCCCGAGCTATACGCCGCCCACACCGCCGCCAGCTGAGCTGGGTTTCGATGTCGACAAGTGGAACCGGATGTCGCGCGCCGAGCGCCGCGCCGTCCTGCGCTTCGCAAAGAGGTCGAAATGACCGTTCATATTTCCATCGGCAATTCCGATGACAAGCTCTCGCAGGTTAAATGGTCGGAATTTATCGTAGCCATAGAGACTGCGATCTGTACGTGCTGCTCAACTACGTATGGATTCTGGCTATCCGTTCCCTCTGCGCCTTGGCAGAATGCGTGCTGGGCGGTTGAGCCGAGTGACCAGAATACGTTCCGGGAAATTCTCTCGCATTTGGCTGCGGAATATGGCCAGGAATCGATCGCCTGGGCGGAATCGCCTACCGAATTCTTGCCACCCGTGCGCAGCGAGCGATTGAAGTCGTTTCGTCAGCGATGACCATCGAGACCGCCCGGCGACCCGACGAGTTCGCCGGCTACCGACGCGACCCATGGTTCGGTACGCAGGCATGGGTCTCGTTGCCGTGGCCGGACGTGCCGGCCGCGAAGGAGCGGCTGATCCGGAACTCGCTCGGCCCCGGGCTGATCGACTGGGCGGAAGGACGCGGCGAAGGCCCCGGCCTGATCCACTACCAGACCGGCGACCCGTGGCGGTACACGGCGGGGCAGAAGCGGTTCCTGATCCTGTGGTACGCCTACGACCCAGAAACGGGACGTTTCACGTACCGCCGCGGAGTCAAGCGCGGCGCCAAGGGCACCGGGAAAGACCCGTTCGCGGCGTCGTGGCTGAACGGCGAGCTCGTCGGCCCGACGCAGCTTGCCTGGGACGAGGACGAGCAGCGCTGGTACGGGCGGGCGCACGGCATGCCGCTCGTGCAGATTGCCTCGAACTCCGAGGCGCAGAGCAAGGACGTCCTACGGGTCGCAAACGCTATGTGGTCGCGGGAGGCGCGCGAGTTCTACGACCTCGATTGCGGCGAGACGCGCACGAATATCCGCTACTCGGGCGGCCGCATGGAGGTGCTGACCGCCTCCGAGATGAGCGCCGAAGGCGACCCCGCCACCGCGATCGCGCTCAACGAGACCCACCACATGACGCGCACCTCGGGCGGGCACCGGGTTGCCGCGGTCGCCCGGCGCAACGTCGGCAAGTCGCCAGCCTACCTACAGGCGCGCATGATTGACTTCACGAACGCGCACCCGCAGGGCACCGACAGCGTGGGTGAGAAGTCGTTCGAGGCGTGGCAGGCGCAGATGTCCAATCCGAAGCTCAAGCAGGACATCCTGTACGACTCGATCGAGGCGCCGCCGGAGCTCGACGCGTACAAAGAGGCGGACCGCAAAGAGGCGCTTCGGGCGGCGTACGCCGATGCCCCATGGGCAGACCTCGAGCGCCTCGACGGCGAAGTCATGGACGCCGAGACGTCGCTCGCCGACACGATCCGGTTCTACTTCAACGGTCTGGCCGCGGCCGAGGACGCGTGGATCGACCCGCGCAAGTTCGACGCCCTCGCGCGGCCGGACATCGTGGTCGCGAACGGCACGCAGATCTCGATGTTCCTGGACTGCTCGAAGAGCGGCGACGCGACCGGCCTGGTCGGGTGCCGACTGAGCGACGGTTTCGTATTCAAGATCGGGTGCTGGGTGCCGCCCCGCGGCAAGGCCGGTGAGGGCTACCTCGTGCCGCGCGAGCAGGTCGACGGCGCGGTTCGGTTCGCCTTCAACGAGTACAAGGTCGAGTGGTTCGGCGTCGACCCGTCGCCGGCCAAGGACGACGAGACCGAGGCGCTCTACTGGCTACCGCTCGTCGACGAGTGGCACCGCGACTTTCACAAAAAGCTCAAGGTGTGGGCATTCAGCCCACAAGGTCACAAGGCCACCAACGCCGTCCTTTTCGACATGCGCATCAAGACGCCGGGCGGGCAGGCACGTAACGCCCTGTTCACGCAGGCAGCGATGCAGACCGCCAGCGACATCGACGAGGCCGGCACGCTGCTATGGGACGGCGACACGCTCTTCAAGACGCACACTCATCAGGCCAAGCGCCGGACCAACCCCTGGGGCGTCAGCCTCGGCAAGGTGACGCGTGACTCCGAGAAGCACATCGACCTCGCGGTTTGCATGGTCGGCGCTCGAATGGGGCGCCGGACCGTACTAAACTCCGGGAAGGTGCGCACGCGTCGCGACGGCGCCCGATCTGGACGGGCGGTTTTCTGATGGTGCTGAGCGCCGATGACGTGTTTGCGGCAGCCAACGACATGGAGAGCATGCTCAATCAGGAGCGTACGCAGCTCGACGTCCTGCGGCTGTACTCCACGGGCAAGCAGCGCATGCCGATCGTCATCCCACAGGATGCCCCGGTCGAGGTCCGCGAGATGGCCCGGATCTCGCGCATCAACCTGATCAAGATCGTCATCGAGTCGCTGGTCGAATCGCTCTTCGTCGACAACTTCCGCAGCATCGACCCGCCCGCGAACCCGGAGGACGACCCCGCGCAGGCGATCTGGGCGGTCTGGCAGGCCAACCGCTTCGACGCCAAGCAGTCCGCGCTCTACCGGGCCGTGTTCGAGTACGGCTACGCGTACGAGCGCATCGTGCCCGGCGTCGACCAGCGGACCGGCGAGAAGCGACCCGTCATGCGAGCCGTCTCGCCGCGGCGTATGACCGCGCTCTACGTCGACGACAACGACGACTGGCCGGCCTACACCTTCGAGAAGCGCCGCCGCGGCCGGCACTTCATCTACGAGCTGACCGACGAGCAAGGTCTGATCTACACGCTCGGCCGCGACGACAAGGGCAGGTTCGGCCTCATCGGCGATCCGGCCGATACCGGCCTCGGCTACAACCCGACTGTGCGGTTCATGGACGCCGAGGACCTCGACCTCGAGGATGAACCCGTCGCGCTCTCGCTCCCGGCGCCGGCGGGCAACGAGACGTGCGTCGTGGCCGGTCAGGTCGCGCCGCTGATGACCCTGCAGGATCAGGCGGACATGACCACGTTCGCGCTCAAGGGCGCCGAGTGGTATTCCGCCTTCCGCCAGCGGTACATCAAGGGGTGGACGCCCGGTAACCGCGGCGAGAAGATGCGCATGGGCGCCTCGCAGGTGTGGTCGTTCGAGGATCACCCCGACGACATCGAGCTCGGCGAGTTCAACCAGACCGAGCTGTCCGGCTTCCTGAACTCTCGGGCCGAGACCGCCCGGTTCGTCGCCACCCTGTCGCAGACCCCGGTGCACGAGCTGATCGGCGAGCTGGTCAACCTGTCCGCCGAGGCGCTCGCGGCGGCCGAGGCCGGCCGGGACCGCAAGACGGATGAGCGCAAGACGGGCATGGGTGAGTCGCACGAGCAGTCCGCCCAGTGCATCGGCGACCTGATCGGCGTCGAGGTACCGGATGACTTCGAGGTCGTCTGGCGCGACACGTCCGCGCGGGCGTTCTCGGCGGTCGTCGACGCCCTCGGCAAGCTCGCACAGATGCTGCAGATCCCCCCGCAGATGCTCTGGGACCGCATCCCCGGCTTCACGCGGCAGGACGTCGAGCGAGCCAAGCTGCTCGCCGCACAGGGCGACTCGCTCGGTCAGCTCACGTCCCTGCTCGACCGCCAGGCCGGCACCGTCAACCCGGGCACGCCGCAGCCCGGCGAGACGCAGACGCAATCCGGCCTGATCCTGCCCCCGGGGACGCGTACCTGATGGCCGTCACTGAGGCCGCGTCGCGACTGACCGTCGAGTACCGGGCCGAGCAGCTCGCGCTAAGGGCGGGCTCGATCCGTAACCTCATGCTGCTCTGGAAGGCGGTCGATCCGACCAGGCTCGGTGACACGATCGACGTGTTCTCTCACGCCGCCGCGCTGCTCACGTCGCAGGGCTTCGATCAGTCCGCAGCGCTCGGCGAGCAGTACTTCACGGCGTTTCGCGGCGCCGAGAACGTACGCGGGCGCGCGCCACGCATAGGCCTGCCGGCCAAGCCGTCGCTCGCCAAGACGCAGGGGCTGCTACGGGGGAGCGCACTCTCGGGCATCATCAACGCGCGCAGGTCCGGCGCCTCGCTGCAGATCGCGTCGAGCAATGGACTGGTCAACGTCATCGGCACGATGGCCAAGCTCATCCTGTCCGGCGGCAATAACACCGTACTCAACGGCGTGCAGGCCGACCGCCAGGCGACCGGCTGGGCACGCGTCACGTCGTCCGGCGCATGCGCTTTCTGCCGCATGCTGTCGTCCCGCGGCGCCGTCTACCGCTCGGAGCGCTCGGCCGGTTTCGAGCCGCATGATCATTGCGCGTGCACGGCCGAGCCGATCTACGGCGCCGCCACGCCCCTCGACCAGTCGAAAGAGCACCGGAACGAATACCAGATCGCGCAGGCATGGGCGCGTCAGGCTGGTAATCTCTCGTCAGGCACGTCTAACAACGCGCTTAACAACTACCGCCGCTGGCTTGCGGCGGGTAAGCCGACACCGGGCTCAGACGGTGGTGCAAGCGACGGAGGAAATTCCGGTGAGTGACGGCGGCGAAGGCGGCACGAGCGAAAAGACCTACACCCGCGACGAGGTGAAGGCCATGATCGCCGCAGAGGTCCGCAAGACGCAGCAGAGGTTCTCGGACTACGACGAGCTCAAGCAGGCGGCCGAGGCCGCGGCCGGCAGCAAGTCGCAGCTCGACAAGATCCAAGAGGCGCTCGACAAGGCCAACGCTCGCGCTGAGCGTGCCGAGGCGGACGCACTTCGCTCAGCGGTCGCGCAGGAACTCGGTCTGACCGCCAAGCAGGCGCGGCGACTTTCCGGGGCGACCCGCGACGAGCTGCTCGCCGACGGTCGTGAGCTGATCGAAGATCTCGGCATCAAGCCGGGCAGCAAGGACGGGGCCGGCAACGGCGCCGAGGGTGAGGGTAAGCCGCAGGACGGCGCGGCCGAGGGGGACGGCGCCGGCACGACGGAGGACAACGACGACGCCCGTACGCGGGCGCCGCGGGCGCGGCCACGCGAGTCGCTGCGCTCCGGCGCCGCTATGAGCGAGCCGAGGACCGACGAGATGGACCCCCGCAAGCTCGCCGAATCGGTGGCGAAACGGTTCTAGACAGCGCGGAACGGACAGAGTGCCGGCCGCCGAAGAAAGGGAGATAGGTGCCTAACACCTTCCTCAAGGCGACCCAGATCGCGCAGATGACGGTCGGCCTGCTCTACCGTGACCTGACCGTGGCGGGCACGGTGTGGACCGATGCCGTCAACCCGGGCGAGTTCACGGGCGCCTTCAACGACACCGTGACCATGCGCGTCCCAGCCCGGCGCACCGCCCGCACGCGCACCCTGCGCGCGGGTACCGCCATCGTCAACGACACCTCGACGGAGTTCGGCGTCGACGTCAAGCTCGACACCGACGTCTACAACGGCGCGCCGATTACCGACGAGGACCTGTCCCTGTCGATCACGGACTTCGGCGCGCAGATCCTGCAGCCGCAGACCCGCGCGGTCGCCGAGGGCCTCGAAGACAAGATCGCCGACACGATCGAGGGCGCGACCTACCAGGCCGGCATGACCGTCGACGCGGACAACGCCGAGTTCGACGACGACCTCAACAACACCGACTGGTACAAGGTCTTCACGCGGTCGCGCAAGCTGCTCAACCAGAAGAACGTCCCCCCGACCCAGCGGTTCGCGCTGGTCGGCACCGACGTCGAGGAGCAGATCCTCAACTCGGATCGCCTCGTGCGCTTCGACAACATCGGTGAGGAGGCGCCGCAGGCGCTGCGCAACTCGGTCATCGGCACCCTGGCCGGCTTCGTGATCGTCCCGTCCAACTCGATCGATCCGGGCGGCGCGTACGCGTACCACCGGACCGCCTTCGTGATGGCGACCCGCGCCCCGCTCGTGCCCCGCGGCGTGGCCTTTGGCACCACGCAGAACCTCGGCGGCGGCGGCTCGACCGGCTACTTCAACGGCGTGTCCGCTCGGTGGATCATGGACTACGACTACACGAACACGACCGACCGGTCGCTCGTGAACTCGTGGGTCGGTACCGCGGTCGTCAAGGACCCGGTTACGCCGTCGGACCCCGCATCGACCTTCGTCCTGAACCGCGCCGTCAAGATCACCAACGGTAGCTGATCATGCCTCTCACCCTTCCGGCGCCCGACCCGAAACGCGAGTCCGAGCAGGCCACGGCCGAACTCAAGGAAACGCGCGAGGGTCTGCGCCGGAGGGCTGAGGGCACCGTTTTCGTCCCCGACGCGGCGCCCGGCGCCGACCCGATTCCCTGGGAGTAGGCATGGCAGGATTCGTCGCCTCGGGCCTCAACGACGCGGTTAACGGCATCGCGACCGCGGGCACGTGGATCAGCGCGCACACCGCAGACCCGTCAACCGGCGGCACCAGCGAGGTCACGGGCGGCACCTACGCCCGCAAGCAGACCACCTGGGCTGCCGCGTCCAACGGCGTCCGCGCGGGCTCGCAGGTGAGCATCGACATCCCGGCCGGCACGACCGTGACCCACTGGGGCGTGTGGTCGGCCTCGTCGTCCGGCACCTTCAAGGGCGGCTTCGAGCTCGACGACCCGGAGGCTTTTGGCTCAGCGGGCACGCTGCAGCACACGCCGACTCTCTCGGTCGCCAACCCGGCGTAACCCGTGGCGACCCGCCACAATCTCAGCCCGAATCCGGCCGCAAAGAACAACGTCACGGGCTGGCAGCAGAGCGGCGCCGTCGCGCCCACGCGCGTCACCGGCCTGGCCGCCTCGGGCGCGCCGCGCGATACCGGCGCCCAGTGGACGTCCGGCACCTATCAGACGACCGCTTTCGGCGCCGCCTCGGCCGGCAACGTCTACACCGTCTCGGCCTACGTGCGCGCGTCGACGTTCAACGCGTCCGGGAGAAACGTCTACGTCAACTTCTCGCGCTCCTCCGGCGGCGATACGCAGCCCTCGAGCGTGAGCGTGTCCTACGTGGCCGACACGTGGCAGCGGGTCAGCATCACGGCCACCGCGCCGGCCAACACGACCGGCGTCGGGCTGCTGCTCGACGGGCTGAACGCATCCACGCAGACTGTGACCGCGACCGCCGTACTCGTCGAGCAGGCGGGCTCGCTGGCCGACTACTTCGACGGCGACACAGCGGGCGCGACGTGGGACGGGACCGACGGCAACTCGTCCTCCACGCTGTCCGATACGCCGCCCCCCGTCGTCACGGCCGGGACCGCGCCGGCCGAGGCGGCCGCCTCGTCGAGTACCACGACGGTCCGGGCCGCCTCGTCGACGGCGCCGGTCGAGGCCTCGGCGAGCAGCACCACGAGCACGGCTCGCATCACATCGGGCACGGGCGCCGCCACGCTGTCGGCTTCGAGCAGCTCGGCGACCGCCCGGAGCACGACGTCGACGGCCCCCGCGAGCGCTACCGCTGAGGCCACCACGGCCGGCGCCCGCCCGACCACCGGGCAGGCTGCCGCGGCGGCTTCCGCGACCGCCCAGATCGTCACCGAGCGCGTCACGGCCGGCACTGCGGCGGCCGAGGCGACCGCGACGACGACCGGCGGGGACGTGCGCACGACCGCGGGCACGGGCGCCGCCGAGCTGAGCGCTCACGCCGCCACGAGCACCGTCCGGCATACGGCCGGCGCGGCGGGCGCACTGGCCACCGCGCACGGCTCAACGACCCGCACAGCGAAAACGTCGAGCGTCGCCCGGGCCGGGGCCGGCGCCTTCGCCTCGATCAGCACGCTGCGCACGATCACGGGTGCCGCCCGGGCGGTCGCCACGGCGTCGGCGAGCCCGACGGCCGGAGCGCACAGCGGGCACCCGCGCATCCTGACCAGCACGGTGCCGCTGGCCGAGAAATCAATTGGGCCCGGGGGACGTATCGTTACCTCGACGCAGCCGCGACCGCAGGAGGTTTAATGCGCCGCTACGACCCCGGCGACAAAGCCGCACTGCGGCATACGGTCGTCGACGAGGACGGGACGCCGACCGACGCGACGGTCGCCTTCACGTACACCCCTCCCGGCGGCGACCCGACGCCCCTCACGCCGACGCACGGCGCCACGGGCGTGTACGACGTCCTCGTGCCTGCTCCGGATTACGGCGTCTACAGCTGGGCCTGGTCGGTCTCCGGCACGATCGTCGACTTCGAGACCGGCAAGTTCTACGTCGCCGACAACGACAGCTTGCTCCTGCCGCCGCTCGCCAGCTTCGACCTGTTTGTCCGCAAACTGGGCTACACGCCGACCGGCCCCGAGGCGGACCGGGCCGGCGACATGCTCGACGCTGCGTCGACGCTGATCCGTGACCTTGCCGCCAAGACGTGGGTCGACACCGACACCGGTGCCCTGCAGGACGTCCCGCGGCGTGTCGCGCGGGTGTGCGTCGAGTCCGCCTACCGCGCCTTCGGCAACCCGGAGGCGCTCACGCAGCGCGGCATCGGCGACAGCAACAAGAGCTTCGACCGGGCCAAGCGCGAGGGCGGCGAAGCGGTCTACCTGACCAAGCGCGAGGAAGACGACGTGCTTGCCGCCGCGGGGTCGTCGACCTTCGCGGCGATCACGCTGGTCAGCCCGTACAGCGCCGACCAGCTTCTCGACCCGTGGGTCGAGGCATGACGCTCCCGGTCGGCGCTTACGAGCTGCGCGAGACGCTGACCAACTGGCGGCGCATCTCGACGCCCGACCCGCTCGGCGGCACCTCGAGCACGCTGCAGCAGGTAGGCAGCGTGCAGGCCAAGGTGTCACAGCCGACCGCGGCCGAGCAGCTCGAGGCGCAGCAGGCGGGCAGCAACCTGACGATGATCGTGCACATGCTCCCGGGCACGGCCGTCTACCGGGGCGACGAGCTGCGCCGTGCCAACGGCGACAAGCTGCGGGTCAAGTACACGATCTCGCCGTCCGACCCGTCCGCTTATCTGCGCGCCGACTGTGAGCAGATCCAGGCCGAGGGATCGCAATGAGCGAATCGACCTGGACGATCCTCGTGCCCACCGTGGCGCCGCGCGCCGAGAAGTTCGAGCGCCTGCTGGGCATCCTGCTGCCGCAGCTCGACGCCCACGGCGGCCGCGTGCGGGTGCTCGCCTATCTGAACCATGGCGTGCCCGTGCTCGGCGCCATCCGCGACCGCCTCGTCGACACCGCCACCAGCAACTACGTGTCGTTCATCGACGATGACGACACGGTGGTCCCCGATTTCGTCGACCGGATCGTCGCCGCGCTCGACAGCACGCCGCCGCCCGATCACGTCGGCTTCCGCCTCGAATACATCGTCAACGGTGTGCACGAGCAGTACGTCGATCACTCGCTGCGCTGGCCACGGTGGGGGCGCTACGACGGCATGCTGTGTCGGGACTTCACTCACGTCGACCCGATCCGGCGCGAGATCGTCGCGGCCGGCCGTTTCGAGACCATGCGCCCGGGCTGGGCTGAGGACAGGCACTGGGTCAAGCAGGTGCGCGGGATGCTCCGGGGACGCATCGAGGCGTACGTCGATGACGTTTTGTATCACTATCGCTACTCGCCGGAGAACAGCATGTGGACCCGCGCGGTCGCCAACGCCGGCATCCCACTCGGCGAGCGCAAGCCAGTCGAGCACCCGTACTTCGCTTGGCACCCTGACTCAGACTGAGCAGGAACCTGCTAGGCTAACCGGATGGATTCCAGGGATATCGAGAACCGTTTCACGTACCATGCGCCGACCCCTGAGGACGTTGCGCTGCACGAGCACGTGCGTGAAACCGTTCGAGAGGTCGCGAACGGTTTCAACGAGGTGTTGCCAGAGAGTCGAGAGAAGTCACTCGCGATGACGCACCTTGAAGAGGCGGTCATGTGGGCGAACGCAGCGATCGCGCGTCACTGATGACCGACCCGTCCGCGCGACCGCTGCTCGTGATCATTCCGACCCGCTCGCGCCCCGAGGCGGTCGATCGGGTCATGAACGCGTGGCAGGATACGGGCGCATTCCAGGTCGCCGAGCCGCTGTGGGTCTATGACCGGGACGACCCCCGGGCGGCCGAGTACCTACCCAAGTTTGACCGCTGGGGGGGCCTCCTGCGCTGCCGCAGTATCCCGCAGTGGAAGCCGATGGTGCACAAGCTTGACGTCGCGGCGCTCGACTACGCCCGCTACTTCGACCACCGCCACATCGGCTTCGCCGGCGACGACCACCTGCCGCGGTCGCACGGCTGGGCACACGACATGGTGGCCGCGCTCGACTTCATGGGCACCGGAATCGTCTACCCGAACGACGGGTATCAGGGCGAGAAGCTGGCGACGTCGTGGGCCATGACCGCGGACATCGTCAGGGCCCTCGAGCGCATGGTGCCGGCGCCCGTCGAGCACCTCTACTGTGACAACGCTGTCATGGACCTCGGCCGAGCGCTCGGCGCGCTGCGGTATCTGCCCGACGTCTTGGTCGAGCACATGCACCCCGTCGCCGGCAAGGCGGCCGATGACGAGCAGTACGACCGCGTGAACAGCCGCGGGCAGTACGCTAAGGACCGACCGGCGTACAAGCGCTGGCGGGCGGACGGTGGGCCCGAACGGTGCGCCGAGATCATCAAGGGGGTAGGAGTCAATGGCTAACGGCAGCATCGTCATTGCCCGCCGCAACGGAGTCCTCCAGGGGCCCGACGGTGAGCGATACCCCGTGCGTTCCGGCCGGACGCTGGCCGACGCCGATCACCCGGTCGTCGCGCTGTATCCCAAGGTCTGGGTGCCGGTCAACATCACGCTACGGACGCCGGACGGCGCCGGCACCGATCAGCCGACCCCCGATGCCGACACGTGGGATCCGGCGCGCGAGGGCGCACAGAACACCGAAGGCGAACCGTCCGAGGAGATGGAACTGGCCGCCCAATTCCGGCGCCTCGCGACCGCCCTGCGCGACCGGAACGCGCTGACCGACGGTCCGCTCACGGCCGCCGAGGTCGTCGATCAGGTCATGGCCATCATCGACGAGTGGCAGATGCCGAAGGTCGGCCCTGTCGACGACGAGCCCGAGGCGGACCCCCGAGACGCCCTCGTGGGTCGCGAGGAAGTGCGCGCGTGGGCGAAGCTGGCCGGCCTGGCGGTCGCCGACAAGGGGCGGCTCGCGAAGGAGATCTACGCCGCCTACCACGAGGCGCACTGAGATGGCCGGCCGCGCCAAGGTCACGGTCACGGGACTCGACGAGCTCGAGCGCAAGCTCCGCGCGCTCCCGGACATCATCAACCGCGCGGCCAAGCGGGCGGTCGCCGAAGAGACCCACGAGACCGCTCAGGACATGCGCCGCAACGCGCCGCGCGACACCGGGCACCTCGTCGAGGGCATCAACGAGCAGTACGTCAAGGACGGGCTGACCGGGCGTGCCGTGTCGACCGCGGACTACACGACCTACGTCATCCACGGCACGAGCACGCACGCACCCGACGACTTCATCGAGCCCGCGGCGCAGCGTGCTCGACGCCGCTTCGCGGGTCGCGTCGAGCAGTACGCCAAGGAAGAGCTCAAGAGGCTCGGATGACGATGATCAGCACGCCCTCACAGAATGCCCTGCAGGCCGCCATGGTCGCCGTCCTGCGCGGGGACACGGCGCTGACCGCGCTGCTCGGCGGCGCCAACCCGGCTAAGATCGTCGGACCGCGGGCGCCCGAAGGCCTCGCGGAACCGTACGTGCTAGTTGGCGATCATCTGTCGATTCCTGACAACACGCACACGTCATTCGGGCGCGACATCACTATCACGCTGCACGTATGGACGCGGGCCCGGTCGGTCGGCCCCGGTCAAACCATCTCGGATCGGGTCAATGAGCTGCTCGACCACCAGGTCGCTGCGCTCAACGCGCACATAGTCGGGCATCGGGTCGTCACGATCCGGCAGACCTTCGATCAGGCGCTGCAAGATCCTGACCCCGAGCTGCTGCACCACGTATTAAGATTTCGCTGCGAGACGACTCAAACCTCCTAAGGAGTCACCATGGCCGGCCGTGATGCATTCGGCACCCTGCTGCAGCGCGGCGACGACGCCGGCGCGGTGTTCACGACGATCGCCAACGTCACCTCGATCGGCGGCCCCGAGCGGTCGCGGGACACGATCGACGTCACGGCGCACGACTCCCCGGGCGGCTGGATGGAGTTCGTCGGCAGCCTCAAAGACGGCGGCGAGATCTCCTGCGACATCAACTATGACCCCGCTGAAGTCACCCACGACCTCGACGACGACTTCGATGACGTCGACCCGCGGCACTGGCGCATCGTCATCCTGCCGGACACCGAAGACGAGCACACGTGGGCGCTGACCGCCATCCTGACCAAGCTCGGCGACGAGTTCCCGTATGATGATAAAATGGCTCGCTCGCTGACCCTCAAGGTCACTGGCAAGCCAGTTCTCACGGCGACGGGTAGCTGACCGTGCAGACCCCGAGCGTAGGTCGCATCGTCATCGTTGAGAGTTCGGTCGTCGCATCGAACGGCACCGACATCGCTCCGGCCATCATCACGCGCACGTGGGGCGAGAACCTCGGAGGCGGTCACACGGTGAACGTGACCGCCTTCCCCGACAATGCCCCGGCGCGCCCCGTGAGCAGCGTGCGCCTCTATGCCGACCGTGAGGCCGCGCTCGCCGACGAACTGCGCGCGGAGGCCACGGTCGCCTACTGGCCGCCTCGAATCGGTTAGCATGATCCTGCTAGTTACCTGCTAACCGGGAGAGACGACACATGGGGTTCCTGACCCGCGACGCCATCATCGAGGCGGACGACGTTACGTACGACACGGTTTCCTGCCCCGAGTGGGGCGGGGACGTGCGCCTGCGCAGCATCCGCGGTGCGCAGCGCGATGCGTACGAAAACGCCGTCCTGTCCTCCAACGGCAGCGACACGAAGATGAACCTGCGCAACGCCCGCGCCAAGCTGATCGTCCTCTGCGCCGTCGATGAGGACGGTCGGCCGCTGTTCACCAGCGACGACGTGTCCGCGCTCGGGCGCAAGAACGCCAAGCCGATCGACCGCCTGTTCTCGGCCTGCCTCAAGCTGACCGGCATGGGCAAGGGGGACGTCGACAAGCTCACTGAAAATTTCGGCGAGACCCTGGACGACGACGAGCTTTCCGAGTAGCGCTCGCGCTCGGCTGCACGGTCGGCGAGCTGCTGGCCCGGATCGACGCCCGCGAGCTGACCGAGTGGGAGGCGTACGAGCGGGTCGCCGGACCGCTCGGTCAGGAGCGCCTCGACCACCTGTTCGCGATGCTGCAGGCGACCATCGCGAACGTCAACCGGGGCCGGACACAGCGGCCGTACAAGGCTGACGACTTCATGCCGAGATGGGGCGTCGGCAAACCGGCCGGCCCGATGACCGGTGAGGATATGCTCAGGGCGGTCAAGCGGGTCAACAAGACGATGGGCGGTGCGACAGGTGGCGACGCTAGCTGACCTGCTTGTCGAGATCGGCGTAGGCACGAAGGAAGTCGCCGAGGGCGTCAAAGAGGCTGAGGGCAAGTTCAAAAAGGGCTTCGCCGGCTTCGCTGTCCTCGGCGGTATCGCCGGCGGCTTCATCGGCTCACAGCTCATGGCCGGCATCGATTCGGTCATCGAGAGCAGCAAGCCGACCGCCCTGCTGCAGGCCCAGCTGGGCGCCGGCACCCCGATCGCCGCCGCAGCCGGCAAGGCCGCTGGTGAGGTCTACGCCAAGGGCGTCGTCGACAGCATGGAAGACGCCACGGGCGCCGTGAAAGCGGCCGTTCAGCAGGCGCTCGTGCCGCCCAACGCGTCGTCCTCGCAGATCGCCGAGGTCGCCAGCCAGATCAGTAACCTCGCGACCGTCATGGAGGAAGACGCCGGCAAGGTCAGCGCGTCCGTCGGCCAGATGATCAAGACCGGCCTGGTCAAGAATGCGCAGGAAGGTTTCGACCTGCTACAGAAGGGCATCGAGGGCGGCGCCAACAAGGCCGAGGATCTGCTCGACACGTTCAACGAATACGGGACTCAGTTCCGTAAGCTGGGCATTCAGGGCCCGCAAGCTATGGGCCTCATCTCGCAGGGACTCAAGGGCGGCGCCCGCGACGCCGATATCGTCGCCGATGCACTCAAAGAGTTCTCGATTCGGGCGGTCGACGGCAGTAAGACGACCGCGCAGGGCTTCAAGTCGCTCGGCCTCAACGCCCAGAACATGACCGAGAAGATCGGTAAGGGCGGCAAGACGGCGAACGACGCCCTCAGCCTGACCCTCAACCGCCTCCGAGGCATCAAGGATCCAGTCAAGCAGGCGCAGGTCGCTACCCAGCTGTTCGGCACACAGGCCGAGGACCTCGGCAAGGCGCTCTACGACCTACACCCTGAGACCGCGGCCAAGCAGCTGGGCAGCTTCGCGGGCGCTAGCAAGAAAGCCGGCGACGCCCTCGAGGAGTCTGCCGGCGCGCGCCTCGAGAAGTTCAAGAGGTCGCTACAGAACGACCTGACCAATCAGCTCGCCAGGCTCATCCCGTACATCGACAAGACGTTCGGGTGGCTAAAAAAGAACTCTGATTGGGTGCAGCCGCTCGCGATCGCACTGGGCATCCTAGCCGCCGCGATCGGCGTGGCGAGCCTCGCGCAAGCCGCGTGGAATGCTGTCCTGTTCGCGTCGCCGTTTGTGTGGGTCGCCGCAGCGATCGTCGGCCTCGTGGCGCTGATCGTCTACCTTGCCACCAAGACGCAATTCTTCCAGACCATCTGGGCTGGCGTGTGGGGCTTCCTCAAGGCGGTCGGTGCGTGGTTCGCCGGGCCATTCGCGCACTTCTTCGTGGCCGCGTACAACGCCATCGTCAGCGCGGCCGTGACGACGTGGCACGCGCTCGTGACCGCCTTCACGGCCGTCAAGAACTTCTTCGCCGGAATCGGCGCATGGTTCGCCGGACCATTCGCCGGATTCTTCGTGCGCCTCTACAACTCGATCATATCGGCATTCACATCCATCAAGAATGGCGTCGTGAATGCATTCAATTTCCTCAAGAACAAGGCCATTGCCTGGGTCAGCTATTTCCTCGGCCTGCCCGGTCGGCTCGCCGGCGCTCTCCGCAACATGTTCTCGCCGCTGTGGACCGGCTTCAAGGGCATCATCAACCGCGTCATCGGCGCGTGGAACGGGCTGCACTTCTCCATTCCGTCGTTCAACATCGGGGGGATGCACCTCGGCGGCGGGTCGATCGGCGTGCCGCACATCCCGATGCTGGCCGACGGTGGCGTCGCAACCGGCCCGACGCTCGCGGTCGTTGGTGAGGCCGGCCCCGAGGCGATCGTGCCGCTCAACCGCGCCTCGTCGATGATGCCGGCGCGCGAGACGCCGCCCATCGTCGTGCAGATCGTCCCTGGCGGCGAGCGCGAGTTCCGCACGTGGATCAAAAAGAGCATCCGCGTCAAGGGCCCGATCGCAGGCACTGCGGCGGTCGTCTGATGGCTCAGTACCCGGTCCCGTTCGACATCAGGGTCAAGATGGCCCCGGGCGCCAGTCCTGACGGTGAGCCGCTGCTGTGGACGTGGGAGGATTTCTCGTCCTACCGGCGGCAGTCCGACGCCATCGAGCTGAACGTCGGTCGCGCCGACGAGTCGGATGAGGTCGAGGCGGCTGACTCGTCACTCACGCTTGACCTGCGCGACGGGCTGCTCTCCGGGCGCAACCCGAACAGCCGCCTCTACGGCAAGCTCGGCACGAACACCCCGATCCGGTACGTGTTGCCGCGGATGACCGACACGTTCGACAACCGCACCGGTACCAATGGCTGGGGCACGTCGACGTCGGGCATGCCGTGGAGCAACACGGCGGGGTTCTACGCCGTTTCCGGCGGTAAGGGCACGGTCACGTTGACCGGTGCCAACACCGCGACGAGCAACTTTGCCGTGGGCGGCGATACGCGCCACTTCGACTTTTGGTACTCGGTGAGCATCTCGGCGGTCACGACCGGGGCGGCGTGGGCGACCGCGATGTACGCCCGCTACATCGACAACAACAACAACTATCGGTTGCACGCTGAGTTCCAGCCCGCCAACAAGGTCAGCGTCAAGATCGTCCGGGTGGTCGACGGCGCCGAAACGACCCTGTTCGAGAACGTCGCCGTCGATGGCGTCACGTACACGGCCGGCGCCAAGCTGTGGGTGCATGCGCAGGGTACGGGCCCGTACCTGCGCGTCAAGGTGTGGACCGGAACGCTCGCCGATGAGCCGTTGCTCTTCCAGGGCAACGCTTCCGACGGGCAGATACGCGGCGGCGGCGTCGGGATTCTCAACTGGCGCACGGGCGGCGTGACCAACGCGGGCGGCTTGACCGTTAGCTACGACGACATCCAGCTCGACGCCATCGTATGGGAGGGCAACGTCCCGGCCTTCCCGCCCGAGTGGGACAAAAGCGGCGAAGACTCCTACGCCACGATCGCCGCCGCCGGACCGCTCCGGCGGTTCAACCAGGGCGACCCGCCCGTGGTCAGCGCGCTCACGGGGCAGTTGAGTGACGTCGCGCTCGGCGGTACGGGTTTCTGGCCGTTCGAGGACGCGGCGGGCTCGAAATCAGCCGCCAACAAGATCAACGGCGGCGCGCCGGCCATCGTGACCGGGGCGGTTTCCTTCGCGGCAGACAGCGACTCGGTACCGGGCACGACCACGATGGCTCAGCTGGGCCAGACGACCGGCATGCGGGTCACGGGCACAGGCAAGGGGAGCACGGGCACGGGATTCGCCGGCCTCGGATTCTTCAAGGTGCCCGCCATCCCCCCGGTCAACAACACCCTGATCGAGTGGCGCTGCGCCGGCACCGTGCCGATCTGGCGGGTGACGTTCAACAGTACGGGCATGTTCATGCGGGCGTTCAAGCCGAACGACGACGGCACCCTGAACGAGGTCGTCACGGGCACGACCGCGGTCTACCCCGACGGCATCCCGCTCGTGCCTTTCTCTGTGCAACTCGAGCTGGCGCAGTCCGGTAGCAATATCGCGTACACCCTGCTCGCGAACGCCGTCGGGTCGGAGAACTTCTGGGTCATGGGCTCGGGCACCGTCGCTGGCACGGTGGGCAGCGGGCAGGCCTTCACCCTGCTCGGCAGCACGGGCACCTACGGCATGTCGTTCGGGCAGATATGGCTGGGCCCGAACACGCTGCCCTACGTCGACCCCGGCTTCCTGGCGGTCGCCAACGGCTTCGCCGGCGAGCCGTCCACCGACCGTATGACCCGCCTGTTCGGCCAGCGCGGGATCAGCCTGCTACTCCCGCTCGACCTCGGGCCCGGCGTCGGCGAGCGCCTCGGCGCGCAGAAGCCGGGGACGTTCCTGGCGACCGTCAAGGACACCGCTCAGGCCGACCGGGGGCCGCTCATCGAGAGCGGCTCGACGCTCGGCTTCCTGCCCCGCGACGGCCGCTACAACCCGCGCACGGTCCTCACGATCGACTGGACGGCGGGCGGCTTCGCCGAGGCACCCAAGCCGGCCGACGACGATCAGCGGCTGCACAACATGTGGACCATCAGCAGGTCCGGCGGGTCGTCGGCGACCGCGCAGAACGACGCCTCGATCGCCAAGCGCGGCGCCGTGCCGAGCAGCGATGAGGTCAACATCGAGGCGGACGGCCGGCTGCAGGCCTACGCCGACTGGTACACCGCGCTCGGGTCGATCGACGAGCTCCGCTGGCCCTCACTGCAGCTCGATCTGGTCAAGCACCCGGAGTACATTCCCGCGGTGCTGAGCATGGAGATCGGCTCGCTGGTCAAGGTCGTCGACCCGAAATCTCAGGTCGCCGGCGCCGTGATCGAGGTGATCGTCGAGGGCATCAAGCAGAGCATCGGCCGGTATCAGTGGGACGTCGAGCTGACCTGCTCGCCGGCGACGCCGTTCAACGCGATCGCCGTCTACGACGATGCCGCTTCGAGGCGCGACACGACGTCGACCACGCTCAACGCCAACCGGTCGACTACCGATACCTCATGGGTCTTCAAGACGGCGAACGCCGTGGAGGTCTGGTCGACGGACGCCGGCGATTACCCGCTCGACGTGAACTGCGGCGGCGAGAAGATCACCGTCACCGCCATGGGCGCCGTGAGCGGTACCGTGCCTAACCTGCTGCAGACGGCGACGGTCACCCGCTCGGTGAACGGTATCGTCAAGGCGCAGACCAGCGGGTCGCCTATCAGCCTGTGGCGTCCGGTCTACTACGGGCTGTAGGGGGAGATATGACAACCGGTAGCAAGCTCAAGGCGCTCGACAACCCGCCTTTCGCGAACGACTACGAGGGCACCGACGAGACCACGATCACGAGCACGTACAGCGTGGGCACGGCTACCTGCGGCACGACGTTCGTCGCGCCGACCAGCGGCATCGTGGTCGTGTTCTGGTCGGCTCGCGTCGAGGTCGCCACGAGCGCCGGATTCATCGGCGTGACCGTGCAGGTCGCCTCCGGATCGACCATCGGCAGCGGAACGGTCGTGGCGGGTAACGGGGCCGCCGCCGATAACAGCTGCATCGAGACGCGCAGAGGCACAGGCACTGCGGCAGACACGCGTATCCAGGCCTCAATGTTCAGGATCGTGACCGGCTTGACCCCAGGCGCCACGTACAACGCCGTCGTCATGCACCGCGGTATCAGTGGCGCTATCGCTGGAACCGTCTACGAGCGCGGCATCATGGTCATGGCCATGCCGTCGTAAGCTAGCAGCATGAGCACGTCACAGAACGGCTGGCCAGTCGACCCGACCGGCGGCCGGCAGGACGAGGGCGCGATCCTCGGAAGCGTCCATGTGCCCAACGGCATCCTGGCCGGCGACGTCGCCACCGTGTTCCGCTGGCTTGCCAAGCGCTTCGACAGCGAGGTCGAGAAGCTCAAGGCGGGCACGTGCTGGGGCTGGTACAACCGGGCCATCCGGGACTCGCACGAGACCAGCAACCACGCGAGCGGCACGGCGGTCGACTTCAACGCCGATCAGCACCCGCTCGGCACTGCGGCCGCCTCGACCTTCTCGGCTAAGCAGATCACAGCGATCCGGAAGATCGTCACCGACTCCGGCGGCGTACTGCGCTGGGGCGGCGATTACTCCGGCCGCAAGGACCCGATGCACTTCGAGATCAACGCGAGCGCGGCCAAGGTCAAGGCGCTCGCCAACAAGATCCGGGCCGGTAGCGCCCCGGGGCAGGAGGACGACGTGACGCCGCAGGACAAGCAGGACATCATCAACGGTGTGGTGGCCGCGCTCACCAAGGAAGTCAAGCTCAACGGCGCTGACGGCAAGCCGGACGGGACCTACGAGACGCCGATCGGTAAGGCGGCGCTCTCTCAGGGCATCCCGGACGGCATGGACCCGAAGGGCGCCCGCCAGCCGGCATGGGTCGTGCTGCGCAACCTGGCCAAGGCGGTCTACGCGCTGGCGCAGGACGTCGCGCAGCTCAAGTCGAAGGCGTAGCCGGTCCGCTTAAGGGTCGCTTAAGGTTCAGGCAACACAGCTTCCCGTTCGGGTGGGCGGCCCACGGGTAGGTTGTGGCGTACGGCGACCCTTCAACCTGCCCGGATTGGCGGATCATGAGTGAGCGCACGGCAGCAACAATCGGCCCCAGGGTGGCCGCGCGTCCTACTCGACCTCGCAGCGTTCACCTTCCCTTGGGTGGTGATCTTCAAGCAGGCGGGAATCGGCTTCTCTCCCCCGACGGAAGTCAGCGAGCCGCTCCTGTGGCTGATGGGAGCGATTCTCGGCGTGCCCGGCGTCGGCCAGATCTTGGCCTTCAAGTATGGCGGTGGCACTGGTACGGGCGACTCGCCGCGGCTGGATCGCTCGCCGGACTTGCCGCCTTCGGCATCGTCGTCCGTCACATCGGGGGCTGAGTCGTGAGCCCGTTGCGCAGCTGGATGACGACCCGCGGGCTGCCGGCCTGGTACTCGTGGGTCGTCGTGGTGATGCTCCCGGTCATGGCGTCGATGGCCGTGCTCGTGGTTTCCCTGCGGGTCAACGAGCGCTCGATCGAGCGGGAGCGTGCCGCGCGAGAGGCGACCGACCAGGCACTCTGCTCGGTGTTCGCGCCGCTCGACGACCAGTACAAGGCGACTCCCCCGCCCACCAAGTCGGGCAAGGTGTTCGCCGCGAATATCGCCGAGGCTAGACGCCGCACCTGCCACTGAGCCGTACCATCGGAGCATGACCTACGGCAAGAACTTCTGGCGCCAGGCCCTCGAGCGGGCCATCAAGAGCGCAGCTCAGGGCGTCATCGGCGCCGGCCTGCTGGCCGAGCCGTTCGACGTCCTGCACTTCGACTGGAAGGTCGCCCTCGGCGCGGCGGTCGGTGGCGCCGTCCTGTCGACCCTCACGTCGATCGTGACCGCGGGCGTCGGGCCGACCGACGACCCGTCGACCGTGACCAAGACGACCCCATGAAAAGCGCCCCCGGGGTCCCGGGGGCGCTTCACGTGCCGAGCGGCTACCGATTGAACGGGTTGAACGGCTCGGCCGGCGGCGCATCGAGCGCGGGCGTCTGATTCATCGGCGCGACGACCTCGGCCGGCGCCGGCCCGGGAACGGGCCCGTCCGGCACGGGCGCGGCGCTCGCGGCTTGCTGCTCGGCGAGCTTGTCGGCCTCGATCTCGGCCTTCGTCCGGCGCCGACGCGTCTGCCTCGGAACCATCGCGTCCTGAAACACGGGCTCGCCCGTGGCCGGCACGACGCCGCCGGTAGCCAGCGTGCCCTGTTCGGCGCCGAGCGCCTCGGCGACCGCCTGCGGCGCGAAGCGTGCCAGCATCTCGGCCTCGGCGAGCAGCTCGACGATCGTCGCGTAGTCGTCGCCGACCCCATCGGCCGCCGGCGTGAGCCGCTCGACCGTAACCCGATACCTGTCTCCCACGTCATACCCCTTCGTCACTGATCACGATGATCGCCCCCGGCGCCCGGGCGGCGTACTGCTTGCTGATGTTGGTGATCCGGACGACCTGCGAGTCGTCCGCGAAGACCCGAGCCGTCTTGCCGTGCGCGCCACCGAGGGCGTCGAGCGTCGCGCGTAGTAGCTTGTCGATGTCAGGCGTGCCGGTCGGCCTGTCGGTCCCCTCGGCGCGGCACTGCTCGGGTAGCAGCAGGAACCAACACTGCTCGATGTGCACCGCGGTCGGCGCCGGGAAGAGCGGGAGCGCGGCCGGATTGACGCCGCCCTCTCGGTAGGCCTCGAACACGCCCGTTCGGACCGCGGTCCGCCACGCGGGCAGGTACGGCGACGCCTCGAGCAGCTGACCGTGCGCGCCCTGCCCCTTGGAACCTTGCGGGGCAGGGCGGCCGGTCACTCGGATGTGCAGTCTCACGCCGCCGCGAGCGGGTGCGGCACCTGCCCGGCCGCGACCAGGCTGAGATAATTGCGCGCCGCTGCGGTGTCGGCCTCGGTCGGCGCCTGCAGGTACCAGGGCGAGTTACGCTCGGGCCCGCTCTTGACCGGGCGGCCGATGACGAGCCCTGGCGCCGCGCCCGGGCCCTGCGGCAGGAACGGCGTGAGCTGCGCGATCAGCTTGGTCTGTGAGATCCACATCCCCCGACGGATGTACGGCAGTTGCGCCGTGTCGGTGTGCGGCTGATTGCGCGTCAGGTCGCCCCCCCACTGCACGGGGCTGTAGGCTCCACGGCCGTCGTCGATGACCACGATGGTCGCGGTCACCTGGTCTTGCATCAAATTGCCGGACGCCCGGTCCTGATCCGTGATGAAGCCGGGATTCTTCGGCTTGCTCTCCCGGGAGTGCGGGAAGAACAGGACGAGCCGACCGTACATGTTCTCCAGCTTGGCGCCCTTACCGTCCGCGCTCGGCGGGGGCGGGGGCGCAGCGTTGATCATGCTCGGGTCGAGCGCCGGCGGCGTGCCCTGCGGCATCGGCGTGTAGGCCTGCGGCTGCTGCTGGGGACCGCCGTAGACCGCGGGCGAGTTCTGGGCGCCGGGGGCGACACCGTACGGGTTACTGTACGGACTCTGCGTCGGCGGCACGTAGGCCTGCGGCTGCTGCGGGGCGTACGCCTGAGCGGGCTGCTGAGGCGGGTAGGTCTGCGCCGGGGGCTGCTGCTGAGCACCCGCGAACGGGTTGTTCGGCTGCGCCGACGCCTCCTGCGCGGGGACGTTCTGAGCGAACGGATTGGTCACTGGGGACCCGCTTTCTGTGTGCGTTTAACTTCCTTCGGTGACGACCTCACCCGCTAGTCGTCGTGGCGGCCCGATCCTGCGTAATGCCGCTACACCGTTCTCGCACCGTGACCGGGAGTCGAACCCGGACCGTTCCCCTTTCGAGGGACCCTCTGCCAGAGAGCTGTCACGATGCCCAGCTCCGTCGAGCTGGGATACGACTACCGTACGGCTCTAGAAACCGTCCGGTCGAAGAGCAGGAGTTCCACGGGGGTCGCCTGAGACGGTGCGTCGCTTCCGTCACACTGGCTTCCCAGTTCCGGGCGTACGTCCCGGTTCCGTTCCGCTTCCTTCCTGCCGCGACCGCCCGAGGGATTCGATCCCCAGCATCACGCCCACCGGGCGGACGGCCGGACCCAGATGCTATCCGGGCCAGTTCGGGGCGGTGTGTACCGCGAGCTTTAACCGACCTAGGTTCGACCGGACCGCCCCTTGAGCTTTGAGGCCCGTCTTTCCGGGCTGTCAGCTTGGCTACCTAGTCCCGGCCTGAGGCAGGAGCGGAGAACCGCTCTCTTCGAGTTCGCTTCGGGCTTGCGCCTGTGGGCTCCGTCTAGTTCTCAGTCATTTCCGGTGGGGCTTGCCTTACAACTCAAAGCCTAGCAGGTTCCTAGCAGGTGTCAACACCTACGCCGGAAAGCCCTGCGCGCCGTTCCAGCCGCACGCGCACTTGCCGCCGCCCGTGTGCAGCGAGCGCTGTACGCACTCGATCTGCCGTCGCCGAGCGTCCGCCGCCTCGGCCACGCGGCCGCCCCACGTACGCCCGCAGACCTCGGTGTAGATGCGCCACGTCTCGGCGAGCATGTCGAGGCCGGTCGCCGCCCACACGTTCTCGATGGCGCTGCGGTCGATCTCGTCGAGCTGACCGGACACCGTTGCCGCCGCTGCGGTCGGCAAGGCGTCGCCACGGTTACCGGCCGGCGCCCACGAGACATTTCCATCGGCGCCCGTAATCGCGACCATCTCACGCGGCGCGCCGTCCCCCGTGATCGTGAGCTGGTCACCGGGTATCGGGTTGGTCACCCGCTCAACTGGCGGCACCTCGAGCGCGGCGCTGGCGTGGTGCAGCGCCGCCATGGTCGCGCCCACGTCGTTCGCCCGGGCCGCGTCGAGCACCGCGGTCGCCAGGCTCGGCGCCGGCGGGCTGTCGGGGCGGTTCGGGTTGCCGTACTCGCGGGCCATCGTGTGCTCGACGAACGTCTCAGCGACCTTGGGCTGCTTGATGCCGGGCATCTCGGCGAAGAGCCCGCCCTGCACGCCGAGCTTGCGCCGCGCGATCGACTCGTCGTTAGCCTGTTCGCGAGCCCGCACCGCGAGACGCCACCCGGCGGTAAGGTCGACGAAGAGCGGCTTGACGTGCCCGGTCTCTTTGTCGATGTGCACCACGATGGCGACGTCCTGCCGCACGCACGGCATGTCGACGTAGCGCCCCTCGGGCAGCCACATTCGCTCGGCCCGGGAGTAGGTGGCGAGCTGGGGGCCGATGTGCAGCCCGTTGCGCCACGGCTCGCCCTCCGTCTTGACGTCGCCGATGACCCCGAGTTGACCGGTCGCGGCCGTCAGCTTGTCGTGCTCGTGCGGCGCGTGTCCGTGCTGGCACGTCCCGGGCCCGAGCAGGGCCAGGTCAACGCGGTAGATCCGGTCGAGCGTGCCGGCGACGTTTAGCCGGTCGTTCACGACGGTCCGCTCGATCTCGACGACGTGCCAGTCGTTCAGCTCGATCAGCTTGGCGTAGTTGCGGACCGCGAGGGAGTACGTGGCCGGCAGCCCGGCGGCAACCTGCTCGACGGGCTCGCCGCGGTCGACCCGCTCGGTCAGCGTGTGCACCGCGGTCCCCGACACGCCACCGTCGGTCGTCTTGGCGGCCTCAAAGGCGGTCTCCGACAGCTTATTCAGGTCGGCCTTTTGCTCCCTCGTGTAGCCGCCCGGCCCGGGCCGGCCGATCGCCTTGACGGCGAGCACGAGGTCGTCGCGCAGCGCCATGCCGATCGCGACCTGCCGCCGGTACCACTTGTCGAGCGCCTCGCGGTCGGTCTCGACCTTCTTGACCAGCGAGGTCGCGCGCTGGAACTCGCGCCCCTCGTGGTCCTTGTACCAACCCCAGCGCCCCGTATTCGGCATGGTGCCGATCTGCTCGTAGTTCGTCGCGGGCGACGTCATCGGTTAGGCCTCCTGTTGTAGATCAGCTCAGCGAGGCGGTCGCCTTCGGCGCGTGCCTGCTCTTCGGTGGTGACGGTCGGAAGGTGGTGCCGACTCTCCGGGTAGCCACAGTTACCCCCGGGCGTCCGGCCGGGGAGCGGTTCTGTGCCGGGCTCACGCGGGTGTGCGCAGTAGGCCGCCAGGTACGTGCCCGTCAGCCCGGGCTCGAACGCGTGATTCAAGATCATTCCTCGACCTCGAATCCCGCCGCCCGGAAGGCGGCGATCAGCGGCTCTCTCATGTCGTTCTTGCTGTCGTGCGTCCACCATGGAAATTCGTCGGACGCCGCATCGATGACGTCGGCCGTGATCTTCACGCGCGTCGCGGTCTCGATGGCGACCTCGGCCGCCTCGCGCGCGCCGACGTCAAAGGTCGCGTCCCAGAAGGCCTCGCGGGCCCGCTGCCGGCGGTCGGCGAGCGCCGTGCATTCGGCCGGCCGATCGCAATGCGATCCGTCCCGGTGCCAGCTCACGAGAGCGCGCCCTTGTGCAGCACGATAGCGTTGGGCGGAGCGTCGGCGTTGTCGCTGTCGGGGTAGTGCACCTCGATGGCGTCGTAGCCGTCGCGGGTGAGGTCGCTCAGCGCGAGCAGGTACCACGAGCCCGTGGTGCTCGGCTCTCCCTGCTCGTTGTAGTTCAGCTCGCGCGCCCGTAGCTCGGTCAGGTTGACCGTGATCTCGTCCGGCAGCTTCACGCCGCCCGGGCCGGCGTTGATCGGGACCATCACGTTCCACTCTCCCAGTGCTCGGCGATCAGCTCGACCGAGCCGAACGCGTCGATCAGATTCTGTGCCGCCCAGAACTCGGCGGACATGTCGGGCTGGTCGATGACCGTGACCTCGATGCCGACCGGGGGCCAGCCGGTCACGCGCTGGCCGTGCCGCACGAGCGTGACCGCCAGCGTCGGCTCACGCTCGATGTGCTCGACGCCCCACAGGGCGCCGTCATGCCCGAGCACGACGGCGCCGCTGTGGACCTGCTCATACGTCGTCACGCCGAAATCTGCGCGATGAACTCGTCGAGCTTGTCGATGGCCTGCGTAGCGCTGGCGAAGGCCTGACTGATCTCCGTCAGCACGCCGGCCGCCTTCGCGCTGGCGTCGTCGTTCGCCGTGTCGGCGAGCGCGATCAGGCCGGCCGCCTCGTCGACGCGCTGCGGGTTGCTCGCCGAGTTCATGGCTGCCGCGGCCACGAGCTGGCCGGCGTTCATGAGCAGTTGCTCGATGGCCATGAGCTTCGAGTCGAGCAGCTCGACGATGTTCGTGGCGGCCGAGCAGTCCTCCTGCGCGCTGCCGAGCGCAGTCTTGGCGAGCGCGATAAGGCTGATCGTGTTCTCGTTGGCGCTGGTCACGTGGCTCCTTCCCTTGATCTGATGACCTTCGACGTGCGCCGGGAACGGCTTCCCGGCCCGGTCGGCTTCGGCTTCCTCGGTGTCGCTCGGGCGCGGCGGGTAGTAGTCCTCACCCGGACGGTTCAGGTGCCCCAGCTCGCCGATCCGCTTGAGCTGCTGAATGCGTTCGTTCTCCTGCTTGTAGTTGGTCACGCCGCGTGACACGAACTCGTTGATCCGCTGCGCGTTCGCCGTGATCCACCGTTCCTCGTGCTCGGCGAGCACCTCGCGGCCCCGGTCGCTGAGCGGGATGAGCAGGTGCGACGCCGGGCACCACGTCTGGTACCAGTAGTTGGGCCCGGCGATCACGTGCTGCTCGACCGTGACGACCGACTCGTCGAGGCGGTCGGACGCCGGAGCGTGCCGCAGGAGCGCGACCTGCTGACGGCACCGTGAGAAAGGACATGGGATCGAGTTCACCTCGATCTCGATCTTCGGTCGCGTCATTGGGCACCGTCCGGCGCGCAGATCTTGACGTGGCCGGTCCCGGCGCACGTCGTCGCCCCACCGTGCGGCGCGTCGTCCTGCGGACCGCAGCCCGCGAGCGCCCCGACGATGAGGCCGGCCAGCACGGTCAGCGCGACCGCGACCAGGAAGTAGCCGATAGCCTGTTTCATGATCAGACCTCCTGGATCTGCGCGGTGAACCTCTGCCCGTTCGGCAGCTCGATCACCATCCGCGCGAATCGGCTGGTGCCGGCCCCGGGCTGCACGCCCACCTGCGCCCCCTGAAGTACGCCCTGCGGCGACGTCGCCTCGAAGCTGGCAAGGGCACCGAGCCCTTCCGCGACGTTCTGTGCGCTCATCTCTCCCATGCCCACTAACCTAGCAGGTTCCTGCTAGGTGCGCAACCTGCTAGGTACATGCTAAGGTCAGCGCATGGCGAACAACGCGACCGCGGCGGGGCCGCGGTTTTCCGAATCCCTATCCGTCCTGATCGACCGACCGACCCGCGAGCTGATCATGGGTCTCGCGCTCACGTCGGCTGACGCCGCCGGCACGAGCCGCCCGAAGGAAGGCGAGACCCTGCGCGGTCTGATTGCCGCCGCGGTCGACGACCTCGAACGCACCATGAGCAAGCGCGCCTTTCAGGCCACCCGGGCACGCGGCGCGAAGTGGCTCGCCGACCGCGACGCCGAGGCCGCGGCGCGCAAGCGCGACGCGCTCGCGCAGGCGTAGGCTCACAATCCCGAGAAACAAGACGCCCGCGGCGACCGGTTAGGCGGTCAGCGCGGGCGTTTGCGTCCACTGGGGTGAGCAGACTGTCAAATCATGGGAGATGTGACTTGTCGGATACTACATATAGGGGCCCGTTCGAGCGAGCCGCCCACATCTATCGGGCTGCAGGTTGGCACGGCACGCTACCGCTCGGCGGCGCCCCCGGGCTGAAGTTCCCGCCCCCGGGCGGGTGGACCGGACACGGCGCGCCGTACCCGTCCGGCGGCGACGTGCAGGCCTGGATCGAGACACACGGCGACCGCAACATCGGCCTGCGCATGCCGCCGGGTGTGATCGGGCTCGACGTCGACGACTACCGCAACAAGACGGGCGCCGCCACGCTCGCGCAGCTCGAGGCGCAGTGGGGGCCGCTCCCGGCGACCTGGGTCAGCAGCGCGCGGCCGGCGCCGTCCGGCATCCGCTTCTACCGCGTGCCGACACACTTCGACGGCCGCGAGATCAACTGGCCCGGGGAGGCCGGCAAGTTCATCGAGATCATCCAGGCCGGACACCGGTACGCGGTCGTCTGGCCGAGCACCAACCCCGAGGCGGCCGGCGCGCCGTACGACTGGCGGCACGAGGATCACGCTCGCGGGGGCGTGGTCGCGGGCGGCCCACCGTCACCGAGCGATCTCGCCGAGCTGCCCGAGGCGTGGGTGCGCGGTCTGGCGCTCGCCTACGACCGGGCCGAAAAGGGCAACCTTGGTAGCGGGGCGCTGGCCGACTGGTGGCAGGCGCTGCGTAGCGAGGGCCCGATCTGCACGCCTATCCACAGGGTGTTGACGAAGGCTGTGGACGACCTCAAGGACGTCAACGGCGCCAGGCACGAGACCGCCCGCGACGCGCTCGCCGCCATCGTCCGCTTCGGCGCTGAGGGTCACATCGGCGCCGCCCGGGCGACCTACGCGCTCTCGCAGTCGTTCGAGCTGGCGGTCGGCGCCGAGCGGGTCGCCGGCGGCGAATGGACGCGGCTGTGGAACGGCGCCGTGCAGCTGGCCGCGGCGGCCGAGCCTGCCCCGCGGCAGCACTGCGAGCACGACCCCGGCGCGACGCTGCCGGACTTCGACCCCTCGGCGTTCCTGGCGATCGCCGAGGCGCAGCGCCTCGAACGTGCCGAGCAGGCCGCGGCCGCCAACCGCTCGCGGGTCGGCGAGATGGCCGAGGGGATCGAGCGCCTCCCTTTCGATGAGCGCGCCGCCGCGCTGCGCCTGCTGATTCCCGAGATCGCCACGTGGGCGCCGGCCGAGCGCGGCGTAGCGCGCGACATGCTCGCTCGTAGCGCGCTGTCTAAGCTGGGCGTGACCGAGTTCAACGAGCTGATCAAGGCCGAGGACCGGGCCCGCAAGCAGGCAGCAGCCAACGCGGCGCACGCCGCGGCCAGGCAGCAGCACGCCGAGCGGGTCGCCGATGCCGTCGAGAAGGGGGTGCTCTTGCCGGCCCCGATGGCGCCCGTCGACGTCGCCCGGGCGCTCGCCGTCCGGATGACGATTCCTGCCCGCTGGTGGCGTGGGGATTACTACCTGCACAACGGCACGCGGTACGTGCAGTGGCGCGACGAGGCGGTCGACAACTGGCTGTACACGCAGACCGCCGACGCCGTGTTCGAGAGTGCCGACGACGAGGGCGGGACGAAGCCGTGGCGCCCGACCGAGACCAAGATCAGCGCCGTCGGCCACGCCCTGTCCCGCGGGGTGCTCTACCGCGACTCCGACGCCGAGCCCGACGACAGTGCGTCGCAGGTGGCCTGCAGCAACGGCGTCTATGACGTCGCCAGTGACACGCTGCTGCCCCACGACCCCGCCCGCTTCAACCTGCAGTCCGTCCCGTTCCCGTACGACCGGGACGCGAAGTGCCCGACGTGGGAGTGGTTCCTGAGCGACGTCCTGCCGCCGGACGCGATCCGGCTACTGCGGCAGTGGATCGGCTACGTCATCTCCGGCCGCACCGACCACGAGAAGCTCTTGCACATGCAAGGCCTGCCGCGCTCGGGCAAGGGCACGACCGGCATGGTCGTCGAGGCGCTGCTCGGCGAAGAGAACGTGGCCAGCCCGAGCATCCCGAAGCTGGTCACGACGTTCGGCGAGCAGCCGCTGATCGGCAAGACGCTCGCCATCATGAGCGACATCTCGTGGCAGCACCGCGACATCGTGCAGGCGGTCGAGACGATCAAGGCGATCGTCGGGCGCGACTCCCGCGACATCGACCGCAAGAACCGCGAGGCGTGGCACGGGCGGCTCGGCGTCCGGTTCATGATCATGGGCAACGACCTGCCCAGCTTCAAGGACGCGTCCGGTGCGCTGGCCACCCGCATGATGCACATCCGGTTCCCGGGCACGGTGGTCGGTCGCGAGGACCCGACCCTCAAGGCGCGCCTGCTCGACGAGCTGCCCGGCATCCTGGCGTGGGCCATCGAAGGCCTGCGCGACCTGGACGCGGCCGGCCGTTTCCATGAGCCCGAGTCGTCCCGCGAGCTGGCGGCCGAGGTGCGCCGGCAGCAGGGCCCCGTGCAGCCGTTCATCGAGGACACGTGTGCGTTCGCGGCCTCCGCGCCGCCGGTCCCGCTCGACGAACTGTTCCCGGCCTACCGGGCGTGGGCGGTGCGCAACGAGGTCGAGCACAAGCTCGATAAGGAACGATTCTCGCGCGCGCTGACCTCGGCCGGCCTGACCGTCGAGCGCAAGATGATCAACGGCGTCAGGGCACGGCGCGTGCTCGGCATTGTGCCGCAGGTCGTCGAGGGGCGGTCGGCATGGGTCGCGCTGCTCAACCCGCACGGACTCGACGTCCCACCGGTAACGTGAATGCCCGTTAAGCTCGACCCGCAGCCCTCAGGCCTTACCGCCTGGGGGCTGTCTGCGGTTGCGCCAGCGCATGCCGATGATGCGTCGCGCTCGGTCTCCGTTGATCATTTCTCGCCGAATGTCGACGTCCTGGGGAAGCACCTCACGGAGCTTGCGCCCGAACATGCCGGACCCCCACCCCTTGCCGTACTGCTCTTCGAACAGGTCGTGCAGCTCGGTCAACTCGACGTGCTCCGTGCCGCCGCCCAGCAACGGGTTAGCGCCTCGCAGGTGCCCGAGCATGCTTACGTGGCCCGGTTCGATGTGCTCGGCCACGAAGGCCGCTAGGTCGGGCTCGGCGGTGCGCGCGGTACCTACCGGCTGAACTCGGACCGGTGCCGCGCGCGCGCACTCGTGCTCGGGCTCGTGGAGGTCTGACAGGCGCGACCATCGGGGCGCAGTAAGCGTGAGCGATTCGCCGCATTCGGTACATGTGATCGGAATGCTGAGTTCGCGCTGAACGCGTAGGTTCGACATGCCCAGTAACGTACCGGGTAGACCGCTGTACCGCAAGGTATCCGTTGGGCACCCACCGGGCTGCCCAATCAAAAACCGCCCCTGACCAGGGCATTGCCCGGTTACCCGGTTATTTGCGCGACTATGGTCAGAGAGAAGAGACAGAAAAAAATAAGATGTCTACTAAACTAGTAGGTATTGATATTTTTCCGGGACAGAAAAAGTCAGCCACCATAGGGCAGGGAACCGGGCATCCGGGCAATCCCCTGCTCATGGGCGGTTTCGAACCGGGCATCCGCTACCGGGTAACCGGGCAGTGAACCGGGCAGTGCCGAAACCTGCTAGGTTGCCAGCATGAGAAACCGCATCATGGCCGCGCTCGCCGGCCTCGTCCTCGCGCTAGGCCTCTCGGCGGCCGTCGCCGCCCCGGCGCAGGCAGACATCTCGCAGTGTGCGAACGGTCAGATCTGCATCTGGACCGGCACGCTGCAGACCGGATCGTTCGCCGAGTACCAGAGCAGCACGATCTACCAGGCGTCCGGTCACTGCTGGAAGTTCGCGGCCGGCACGTTCAACAACTCGATCAGCTCGTCGGCCTCGAAGTGGGTCATCAACGGCTTCCGGGTGACCTACTACGACAACAACGTGTGCACGGGCACGAGCATCCACTACGACAGCCAGCCGTACGCGCTCGGCAGCTTCCCGAGCGGCTGGGACAACCGGATCGGGTCAATCAGCGTCACCATGATCTGACCCGCTCAAGATCAAGTCCCCGGTTCGCCGGGGACTTTTTTTATGTGTCGATGCAAGCATAATGGTGAATGTGGTCTGCGTCACATTGCCCAGCTCAGACCCCCTAAAACCTACTAGGTCTGCTACACTTACAGCATGACGAAGACAGAGAAGATCGAAGCGGAGATCGCCAAGCTAGCCGGCGACCGGGGCGACGTCGGGGGCCTGCTCGAGGACCTCCGGGCGGCCGTCCGGGCCGAGATGCGGCGGGACCTGCTTGCCGACCTGCGGGACCCGAGGATGGCGCTGACCACGGTCACCGAGGCGGTCGACTTCATCAAGAGCAACTACTAGGAATGGGTGTGGTCTGCGTCACATTCCGCAGGTCATGGCCCCTAAAACCTACTAGGTCTGCTACACTAATAGCATGACGATGACAGAGATTGACTGGGACGCCGAGGAAGCCGCCGCCGCGAGCATCGGACACGACCTCTACTGCTACCAGTGGGCGGCCGAGATGATCGAGACCGAGGACCCGACCGAGCAGCTGAGGGCGCAGATCGCCGCCGGGACCTACATCTGCCACTGCGAGAACAGCGAGTACTGGAACCGACCCAATAAGGCGTGGAACGTAGCGCCGGAGTGAGGGAGCGGGCCCCGGAAGGGGCCCTCCGGGCGCGTAAGCTGCTCGGTCATGGGAGACACGACGGAGATCCAATTCACGCAACAGGGCTACCGCCAGCTGGTCAAGGCGCTACGCGAGGCGCGCCCGAGCGAGGCGCCGGCCTCCGAGCCCGAGCCGCTCAACGCGATGGTCAGCGACGGCGAAGCGGCCTACCTCGACCCGCAGGGGCTCATTCGCTGGGTCAAGCTCGACCGCGCTACCGACGTACCGGACACGTGGCGGCCGCTGCTCGTGGGGCGGTCGAGGCGAGAGCAGGGCGCGTGAGAGCGCTCTCTCGGATGTGCTCGACGTGCATGCGCCGCATGCTGCGCCCGCTGACCGGTGACCTGTTCATCTGCGTCGAGTGCGACACGGCGCAGGACCGGACCGACGTCATGCGCCGCGGCTGTCCGCCTAACATGCCCGGGGCGAAAGACGGGTATACGTTCGTGGGACAGTTCCCGAACGCCTAGGAGTGATCATGAGCGACACCGACAACCAGCAGCCGCAGCCCGAGGCCGGCGCCACCGACGAGGCGGTCGCCCTGCACGGCGCGCAGGCGCGCGAAGAGCAGTACGAGCAGCCCGAGACCGTGGCGCTCGACAGTGACACGCTGATCGCCAAGACGTCGGACGACGAGAGCGACAACGAGCAGGCCTGAGCAAGCGACCTAGGACGGCCCCACTTCCCCCGGGGCCGTCCTTTTTCGTGTTGTCAGACCTACTAGGTTCCTGCTAGGGTTGGCGCGTGAATCTTGCTATTGCCGACCCGCCATATCCCCCCTTTGTAGGTTCCGGCGGGCGTAAGAACCGAGCCTCACGCTGGTACGGATACGGTCAGCGCTCGGTCAAGGATCGCCCGGCTGATCGACATGAGAGCGCTCATGAGTGGGATGATCCGACTCGGCACCGGGCCCTGCTGCTGCAGTTGCTGGACGTGACAGACGGCTTCGCGATTTGTACGTCCCCCGATGGGCTGGCCGCGTATGGCGAGCTGCCCGCGGCTGCACGTATCGCCGCATGGGTGAAACCGAACGCCAATCCCGGGTCGCATCGCATGCGTTCGCTGTGGGAGCCCGTCATCGTGTATTGCCCGGAGGGGCGTAGGTCCAACAGGGGGGGGGCGTGGCATGGTTCCGGACGTATGGACGGGCAATGCCCCTCGTTCCGGCTTCCCGGGCGCTAAGCCGGAAGGATTCACGCGATGGATTCTCGACTGCCTGTCGTACGACCCATTCGTCGATGCCGTGTGGGACGTTTTTCGTGGATCGGGCGCGGTCACCGGCGCGGTCATCACGTACGCGAGAGAGCGCGGCGCCGAGGTATCTTCGGACGCTAACGGTGTTGTTAACCTACTAGGTTCCTGCTAGGCTCTGAGTATGACAACCCGACCGGCCGAGCACTGTGACTTCTGCTGGCGGCCGCCGAAAGCGACGGTTCTGGGTAAGCGCCGACGATGGAGTCGGGCGCGCTGGTACTTCGTCTGCACGGAGTGCCTCACGTCCCGGAAGTGGCGCCGTGGCTGACCCGTACGCGATCTTCGCCAATGCCCCCGAGAGCAAACGCAACCTGATCAAGACGGTGCTGCCGGAGCTCTACGACTGCCTCGCGCGGGTCGACGGCCCCGAGTCCGAGCGCCTCGTGTGGTGCGCGGTCGCCGGAGAGGAGCACCTGCAGGCGCGCGTGCCGGCCGTCGGGCGGTTCGTCCGTGGCGGCGCGCCAGCCTGCGCCGAGCACCTGCGTAAGGCCGGCATCACCAAGCCCTGGCCACTGAGCGCGAAGGAGAACTACGGATGATCATCCGCATCAACGCCGACACCGCGGGGCGGGCCCTGCGCGAGCTGCACGAGTCGCGGGGGATGTCGCGCCGCGCGTTCGCCAGGCAGCTCGGGCAGCTCACCATGCGCGACCCGCTGAGCGTGAACGAGCAGCTGTACGAGTGGTGCCGGCCGGAGCACGTCAACGGCCGATACCCGAACATGATGACCTACGAGACGGCGCTCAACGCCCTCGGCCTGCAGCTCGCCATCGTGCCTGTCGAGACGCTCGATAACCGCCATTCTGATGCGTAGGTGGCTAGTCGTCGACGCCGATAAGCACCGGGTTGCGAAAGCGCCGGGCGCTTCGGGCCTGTGGGCGGGCTACTGTCCCGCTCGCGGTGTCGACGACCTGATCTACGCGCACGGTTTCCCGATGATGTTCGCGCTCTTCGCGACACCGTGCCCACACCTCGACGAGAACTACGACCCGATCGGCGGTGACGACGAATGAAGTTCGCGTTCCGGTGCCTGCTCGGGCACGACTGGTACCCGTGGTCGCACAAGCGGAACCTGCCGATTGTCGGGTGGACGACATCACGGCGCCGCTGCCGTCGGTGCGGGCGCAAAGAGGAGCGCATGCACCTGACGTGGGGGCCGCTGACGTGATCACGCTGTTCGATTACCAGCAGGAGCTCGTCGACGGCGCGATCAAGACGTGGCAGGCCGGCGCTCGGCGCATCGCGATGGTGATGGCGACCGGCGGCGGCAAGACGCCGACCTTCTCCAAGCTCGCCGGCATGTGCGCCGAGGCCGGCCAGGGCGTGCTCGTGCTCGCGCACCGCACCGAGCTGATCAGTCAGGCGATCGACAAGCTGCAGCAGGTCAATCCCGGCCTGCGCATCGGTCGTCTGCAGGGCACCACGAAGGAGTACCGGGCGCCGGTGGTCGTGGGCAGCGTGATGACCGCGGCGACCGCGACCACGCTGCCGCTGTTGCGTATGCGGCGGTGGGGGCTGATCGTCGTCGACGAGACGCACCACATCGTGGCCGAGACGTACATGCGCGTGCTGCGTGAGCTGGGCGCCTTCGAGCCCGACGGACCGCTCGTGCTCGGCGTCACGGCGACGCTCGGCCGCGCCGACCGCAAGGCGCTCGGCGACGTGTTCGAGGCGGTCGTCGAGCCACAGATCGGCCTGCTCGACCTCATCCGCCGCGGCCGCCTCGTGCGCCCCCGCGGCATCCGCGTACGCATCGCGGACCTCGACCTGTCGCGCGTACGGAAGGTCGCCGGCGACCTCGGTCAGAAGCAGCTCGGCGCGGCTATGTCCGCCGCCATGGCGCCGCAGCGCATCGTCGAGGCGTGGCACGAGCACGCCCGAGGCCGCCCGACGATGGCGTTCATGCCGTCGATCGACGTGTCGAAGGAGGTCGTCGAGGCATTCCGGGCGGCCGGCGTGTCCGCGGCGCACATCGACGGCACGACGCCCGACGACGAGCGCGACCGCCTGCTCGACGAGTTCCGGGCCGGCCGGATCACCCTGATCAGCAACGTCGCGCTGTTCACCGAGGGCACCGACCTCCCGATGATCGAGTGCGTCATCCTCAAGATGACCATGAGCGAGCTGCTGTATCAGCAGATGGTCGGTCGCGGGCTGCGCCTACATCCTGGTAAGCGTGACTGCGTGATCCTTGACCCGACCGGCGTCACGGGCCGGCACAAGCTCGCCACGATGGTCAACCTGAACGGCCCGGGCGACGTCGACGTCGGCGAGATTCCCGATGACCTGCTGATGTACGAGGAAGACGTCCCGGAGGCGGTTGACGAGCAGCTGGCCGAGGACGTTGGCAAGGTCGAGCAGGAGTACGCCGACGGCGACCTCGACCACGAGCTGTTCGACCTGTTCGCCGAGAGCCATTCGGCGTGGCTGCGCACCGCGGGCGGCATATGGTTCCTGCCGACGCCGAGTGGCTTCGTCTACCTCGCGCCGCGCCCGCACGACCGCTATGACCTGTGCTGGTACGCCAGCGCGGTGCGGTACCAGCGCAACGCCGGCCCGGACCGCGGCGTCATTCAGGCCGACATGGAGATCGGTTACGCCATGGCCGCGGGGGATGCCTACGTGGCCGGCGTGCCGCACTGGCAGAACGGTAAGGACGCCCCGTGGCGGTCCAACCCGCAGCACACGGCCCGCTATGACGCGAACGCGAAGCAGCGGGCCTCGGCGGTGCTCGATGGCCAGTAAGCGCCGAATCCGGCGCCTGCGAGGCGACATCACCAATCTGTGCCCGACCAAGAAACGCCGTTACCTGACTGCCGCCGAAGCCCAGTTCGCCCTGGTCAGCGCCCGCAACAAGCGCGAGAGGGAAGGGCAGACCGGCCACGTCGAGCAGCGCATCTACTCCTGCCCGAAGTGTTACGGGTGGCATCTCACGTCGATGCACCTTGCATGACCTAGCAGGAACCTGCTAGCTTTACGGACGTCAGCACGACGATGGATATCGAGAGGGATAGATCATGACGCAGTACCAGGCCGCAAAGCCGCCCGGCAAGCCGTGGAAGACTTGGCAGAAGGTCATCGTCATCACGTTCTTCACGCTGACCGGCATCCTGTGCTGCGGCGGCATCTTCTCGAAGGCCTTCGAGGCGCACGACGCGCAGGGCGTCGCGACGCCGACCGTGGCCGAGGCCGGGCAGGCCAGCGCGGACGTCGTGCAGAGCGTGGCGCCGGCGCCGAAGGCGGCGACCAAAAGCACGACGAAGCCCAAGCCGGCCCCGGTGACGATCAAGGGCGACGACATCGTTCACGTCGGTGAGGACGCGCCAGCCGGCACGTACCGCGCGGCCACGGCCGTCGACCCGGGCGCTAACTGCTACTGGATGAAGTCCTCGGACGCCGAGGGCGAGAACATTATCGACAACGACCTGCCGTCTGGCGGCCGGCCACAGGTGACGCTCAAGGCGGGCCAGTGGTTCACCTCGAGCGGTTGCCCGACCTGGGTCAAGAAATGAGCTTCGGGGGAGCGCTGACCGCGCTCGCCGGCGCCGCGTACCTCGGGCTCGCCGTGCTCTGGGCGGTCGTGAGCTGACCATGAGCCCGTTTCACTGCGGCTCGTGCGGCTACCTGAGCGCCTATCACGTCCTCGGGATGTGCCCCGGCCTCAAGACGAAAAAGTGGACCGACCGAGATCCGGTCGACGGCGCCCTGTGGCGCGAGATCATGGCCCGCGACGTCGCGGCACGCATGCGGGCCATGGACGAAGAGACGCGACCCTACAAGCCGATCATCATCCCGGCGCCGATCATCCCTGCTCGGCCGCCGCGGTCCCGGACCGAGTTCGCGGGCGCACGAGGTAAGCAGGCGGCCGGCCTCGGCGCGGCGGCCGCGAAGAACGGCTTCCAGGTCGCGCCGTTCTACTGGCAGGCCGGCGACGGCGCGGAGGGCTGCGCCGTGAAGGGCTTCCGAACAGAGCTCGCGTTCGTGGCCACCTGGAAGCGGCCGCCCGGGCACGCCGGTAGGGCCTCGGGCTGGCGTACGGATATCGCGTACATCTGGAACCCCAGTGACCGCCGAGGTCCGCAACGCATCACACATACCGATCTTGAAGGGATAGTCACGTGACTGACCAGGACATGAAAGTGCCGACGGCGCGCGAGTGCATGGCCGAGGCCTACCGGCTGCTGAGCATGGCGGGACCGGCTTTGGATGCTGCGGCGCTCGCCGAGCAGTGGATCGCCATGGCTCGTGAGCTGCGCGAGGAAGCAATGATGAGGGTCATCGGACAACGCGCCGCCAATCAGTTCCACGAGGCGGCCGACAAGCTGCGCGCCGCTGGGCTACTGCCAATGCCGATGGTCGCCAAGCCGGCGCCGACCCTGAGCGACGTCGAGGCGATCGTCTGCGCGCACGGCAAGGTGGCCGCGCACTGGAAGTATGAGGACGACTACCTGGGGCCGCTCTGGCTGCACACCGAGGACGGCACAACCTGCGACGACCTCGACCGGCCGGGCGACGCCGAGCGCCGCATCCGTGGCCGGTCGCTGGTGCGGCTCGACGCCGGCCAGCGCGTGGAGGACGATCCGACCGAGAGCGAGAGGGCGTACCAGCAAGGTGGCGCGCCGTGGGCGACCCCCGTGCCGCTGGCGCGGCCGTACGTCGCGCGTACCGAGTGGGAGCGCGCGCAGGACGTTTCGAAGCTCGACGTCACGGCCGTCCTGGCGCCGACGTTCGGTCAGCTCGGGCCGCCCGTTGACGGTGACCATGCCACGTGCCGCAATCACGACGAGCTGAACGGGCTCGTTTTCGCTGACGGCGCCTGGCGGCACGAGGCGAATATGCAGACGCTGTGCCCCATCCCCGGTAACACCGTCGAGGGCGACGAGACGTACCACCGCTTCGCCAACCCGCTGTAAGGTCCGGCACCGCACACCCAACAGAAAGAGGAACCGTGAAGACTGTTTTCCATGCGCTCGCCGCGCTGATCGTCGCTGGCCTGCTGGCCACGGTCGGTCTCGCGCTCGCGGCGCCAGCGCAGGCCAGCGAGACCGTGCCCGCGGCTCAGTGCCCGATGCCGAAGGATTTCTACGGAAACCCGGACGAGCAAGGCAACCTGCCGACGCCGCTCTACGTCGGTCTGTTCTTCGAGGGCAAGGATCTGATCCACCACGCGACCGCGCCGATCGATCTCGCCGACATGGATCACGTCGGCGTCGGCTTCACGTCGCCCGACAACCCGGACAAGGTGCTGTTCAAGGTCGAGACGTCAGCGCCCTACTCGACCATCATCACCAACCCCGACGGCAAGCTGTGGTCGACCGCCATGAGCTACGACCAAGAGGGCGGTCAGGGCCACCCGGTCGCGAAGTACTCGGACCTCGTGGGCAAGGACACGAAGCCGGGAAAGGCCAAGTTCTCGGCCGACTCCAAGGTCGTCACGTTCGGCGTGGGTTACGCGGTCGAGGACGGTACGGCGATCGTTAGCTCGATCAGCTTCCACGGCAAGGACTACGACCTGACCTGCAAGCCGCCCGTGTCGCACACCTCGGCCCCGGCCGCGACGCCCAGCTCGAGCACACCCAAGCCGCACGCGCCTACCTCCCACGTGGCCGGCGCCGGCACGGGCGTGCAGGGCGGTAGTGGCAGCACGGGCGCGCTGGCCATCACGGGCCTGAACGTGTGGGCTGTTACTGGCGTGGGCGTGGGCATCGTGGCTGTTGGTGGTGCGCTGCTTGCGGCACTGACCGCTCGCAGGCGTATCACCTTCAAGGCCTGACGCGTACGCTGCCCAGTACCACAACGCCCTATGCCTACCCCGTGGCATGGGGTGTTGTGCTGCCTACCCTGGTACGCATGCCTAGGCCTAGACCCCCACGCGAGCAGTACCTATCCCCCACCGCTTGGCGCACCTCCCCTATGCCTGCCGGTTGGTACGGCCCTCGGGGTACGCGTGCCCGCATCCTCAAGCGTGATCCTCGATGCATGCTGCGTACCCACTGCTGGGGTGCGCCGAGCACAGAGGTCGACCACGGTGATGGTGGACCCGACGACCATAGCGACGAGAACCTGCGCGGTGTTTGCTCTCCGTGTCATTCGCATCGGACCGGACAGCAAGGTGCGGCCGTAACTAACGCACGGTCACCAAAAAGAAAGCGACCGACCGCACCGCACCCGTCATCGATCGTCGTCGATGAACACAGAGAGTGATGTTACCCTGGGGTAACCCCCCACCCCCAGGGGTCACGAGA
>Ga0070682_100000236_pt1 | contig 40149 bp, 77 predicted proteins | sample KBSC63LmetaG_FD_64668 | JGI IMG/M metagenome (GOLD analysis project Ga0070682, IMG submission 64668) | Corn rhizosphere microbial communities from Kellogg Biological Station, Michigan, USA - KBS C6-3L metaG | ecosystem: Host-associated > Plants > Roots > Rhizosphere | place: USA: Michigan...
GTCTCTCGCTGCGCTCCAGTCGTCCACGACCCCCCCTAGACGACGGCGGAGGTGATGACCTCGTGAGCAAGGCGCTGGTGGCCGATCTGCACCCGTTCCCGGGCAACCCGCGGCGCGGCGACGTGCCGACCATCGTGGCGTCCCTGGAACGGCTCGGTCAGTACCGCCCCATCGTGGTGAACGCGGGCACCCTGACGGGCCGGCCGAACGAGGTGCTCGCCGGCAACCACACGCTGCTCGCCGCCCGGGAACTGGGCTGGGTGGAGATCGACATCCACCTGGTCGACGTCGACGAGGACGACGCTCGGCGGATCGTGGTGGTCGACAACCGCGCGAACGACAAGGCGACGTATGACGACACCGACCTGGTCGCGATCCTCCAAGCCCTGCCGGACCTGGACGACACCGGCTGGACCCCCGATGAGTTCGAGGCGCTGCTCGCTGGCGTCCGTCCCGAGCCCGACAACGAGGTCGGGGACGAGGCGGACGCCGCCCCGGCGCTACCGCGGGAGGCGGTGACCCAGCCCGGGGACGTGTGGCGGCTCGGGGACTCGGTGCTGGTCTGCGGTGACGCGACGGACCCGCTGGTCTGGGACGCCCTGTTCGACGGGACCGACGCGGTCGCGGACGCGATGTGGACGGACCCGCCGTACGGGGTCGAGTACACCGGCGGCACCGCGGAGGGTCTGACGATCCAGAACGACACCGCGGCCGGGCTGCGGGACCTGCTCGACGGGGCGTTCGGCGGTGCGCGCGAGCGGCTGCGCCCGGGAGCCCCGTGGTACATCGCGCACGCCGACCGGCAGCGGCTGACCTTCGAGCACGCCGCCCGCGAGGCGGGCTTCCTGGTCCGGCAGACCCTGATCTGGGTCAAGAACGCAATGGTGCTCGGGCACAGCGACTACCACTACCGGCACGAGCCGATCCTGTACGGCTTCACCGGCGGCTACGAGGGTCGGCTCGGTCGCGGCGGCCCTGGATGGTGGGGGAACAACGCGCAGGTCAGCGTGTTCGAGGTGCCCAAGCCGCAGGTGAGCGCGGACCACCCGACGATGAAGCCGGTCGCGCTGATCCTGGGCATGCTGACCAACTCGGTCAAGCCGCACGGGGTGGTCTTGGACCCGTTCGCGGGCTCCGGTTCGACCCTGATCGCGGCCCTGCACCGGCACTGCACCGCCCGACTGATCGAACTGGAACCCCGGTACTGCGACGTGATCTGCGCCAGGTACCAGATGTTCACCGGCCAGCAGCCCGTCCGGGACGGCGTGGCCGTCGACTTCCCGGCGCAACCGGTGGTGGCAGCGTGACGGCCCGCGCGAACAACGGTGCGAAGGCGGCACCACCGTCGCTGCGGCTGCTGAAGGGCTACGTTGACACCTCCGGGCAGGCCCGCAACCCCGACGGCACCCCGATCCCGACCCCGCCGCCGTACGTGCGCCTGCCTCCGGTCAAGCCGGAGACGCTGTCGCCGGACGCGGCCCGGATGTGGGACCTGGTGGTGCCGGAACTGACCCGGGTGGAGTTGCTGAAGCCGCTGGACGGGCCGTCCTTGGAGATGGCCTGCGAGACGTACTCGCGCTGGTGCGAGGCGGTGCGGTGGCGACGCGAGCGGGGAGTGCTCGCGTCCAACTCCCAGGGCGTCGTGGTCGCCCCGTGGGCGCGGGTCGAGCAGGAAGCCTCCCGGGAGTTCCGCGGGTGGTGCGCGGAGTACGGGCTGACCCCCGCCGCCGAGAACAAGGTCGGCAAGGTGGGGCCGGCAAGTGACGACGACAACCCGTTCGACACCTAAGTCCGTCCTCGACCGCCTGAAGATCAGCCCGGAGGTCGGGTGGTACCTCGACCAGCGCGGCATCGCGCTGCCGGACACCCCGCCGAAGGTCAAGACGCCCGAACCGCGGGCCGTCAAGGGGGCCAGGTTCGACCCGGCGCGCGTGGACCGGGTGCTGGCGGCGTTCCGCCGGTTGCAGCACGTCGCCGGGCAGTGGGCCGGGCACCCGTTCGTGCCGGACCCGTGGGAGGTCGCCTACATCCTGGCCCCGACGTTCGGCTGGGTGCGCTACGACGACGAGGCCGGCGACTGGGTGCGGATCATCCGCGACCTGTACGTCGACATCCCGCGCAAGAACGGCAAGAGCCTGCTGTGCGCGGCCATCGCGATCTACATGGCGTGCGCCGACGGGGAGCAAGGTGCCCAGGTCGTCACCGCGGCGACCACCCAGGACCAGGCACGGTTCGTGTTCACCCCGATCCGGACCCTCGCGGAGAAGTCCCCGGCGCTGCGGAGCGCGGTCAAGGCGTACCAGACCAAGGTCGTGCACCCGAGGTCAGGGTCGTACATCGAGGTGATCTCGTCTGTGGCGGACGCCCAGCACGGGGCGAACATCCACTGCTGCATCATCGACGAACTGCACGTACACCGGACCGCGGACCTGGTCGAGACGTTGGAGACCGGCCGCGGGTCGCGCACCCAGCCGCTGTCCGTGATCATCACGACCGCCGACTCCGGCCGGCGCAACACGATCTACGACCGCAAGCGCGACTACGTCGAGCGGCTGTCCCGGCGGTCCATCCGGGACCAGAACACCTACGGCGTGGTGTGGGCGGCCGACCGGGGCGACGACCCGTTCGCGGAGGCCACCTGGCGCAAGGCGAACCCCGGGTACGGCGTCTCGCCGTCCCGGGCAGCCCTCGCGGCGGCGGCGGCGAAGGCGAAGAACAGCCCGGCGGACCTGAGCCAGTTCCTGCGACTGCACCTGGGCATCCGCACCAAGCAGGAGACCCGGTTCATCACCCTGGACGCCTGGGACGCCAACGCCGGGATGGCCGTCGTGGAGGCGCAAATGACCGGCCGGGTCGCCTACGGCGGGCTCGACCTGGCGTCGGTGTCGGACATGACCGCGCTGTGCTGGCTGTTCCCGCGCGGCCCCGACGCCGGGTTCGACGTGCTGTGGCGGTTCTGGGTGCCGGAGGAGTCGATCCCTCGGCTCGACGACCGCACCGCCGGGATGGCGACGGTCTGGGTCCGCGACGGGTGGCTGGACGTCACCCCCGGCAACGTCACCGACTACGCCTACGTGCGCGCCACCGTGAACGAGGACCGAGAGCGGTTCGACGTGCACTCCGTCGCGTTCGACATGTGGAACGCCTCGCAGTTGTCCATCGACCTGATGGCCGACGGCCTGGCGATGCAGAAGGTCGGACAGGGCTACGCGTCCATGTCCGCTCCGCTCAAGGAAATCCAGCGGCTCCTGATGACCGGCACGCCGGCCAAGCCGATGCTCCGGCACGGCGGCAACCCGGTGATGCGCTGGATGACCGACAACCTGACCGTGGCGATGGACCCGGCCGGCAACGTCAAACCGGACCGGGCGAGCGCCACCGACAAGATCGACGGCTGGGCGGCCCTGGTGGACGCCATGTCGACGGCCATGACCTCACCGTCGCCCAAGGCCAGCGCGTACACCGAGCGTGGCCTGCGCGTGGTGTGAGGGGGTGCGCGTGTCGACCAGGGCTCTGCGGCGTCATCTCGGCTCGGAGGTCATCGTCAACGTCGCCGAAGGTGACGAGCGCGCGTTCCGCGGCACGCTCGCCGGAGTCACCAGCGAGCACCTGACCCTCCGCGACGCGCAGGTCGTCAGCCCGCGAGGTGCGCCGCTCGGCGGCCTCGCGGTCATCCCGTTGATGAACGTGACCTGGGTGCAGGTGATGTGAGGTGGCCTACCAGCCGCGGTCCGGGGACATCATCTCGCTGTCGGACGAGAAGGCCGGCGCGCTCACCATGAGCGTCCCGCTCTACAACTGGCCCGGGGACTCCACCGACCCGGCGCAGATGTGGAACGAGCAGTCCGCGGTCCGGATCGTCACGAACTACATCGCGCGCAAGGTGTCCGCGGTCCCGTTCCACCTCTACAAGCGGGTCTCCGACACCGACCGGGAGCGGATCACCGACTCGCCGGTTGCCCGGCTGCTGCGCCGGCCGGCACCGGGGCGCGGCTGGTCGCGGTTCGCCGAGCAGTTGGTCCTGGACATGACCGTGCTCGACCGGTGGGCCTGCCTGATCAGCGCGGACGAGGACGGCCCGTACCTCGAACACCTGCCGGCCAACCAGGTCGCCATCGTCACCACCCGCGGCGTGCCGCAGGCGGTCCGGGTGTACGCGGCCGGCACCACCGCCGGCACCGGGTACATCGACGTGCCGCTGGACCGGATGCTGTTCGACGTCGCACCCCAGGTGATCCCGGCCCGGCTCGACCAGGGCAACCCGCGGCTGACCACCCTGTCGTCGATGTTCGCGGAGTTGGACGAGACGGGTGCGTGGCGGCGCGCCGTGGCAGCGAACGGCCCGCAGGTGCCTGCCGTGATCGAGCGACCGGTGGACGCCCCGCAGTGGTCCGACGAGGCGTGGACGCGCTTCAAGACGTCCTGGGACGAGTTCAAGCGGGGCGGCGGCAAGGAAGGTGGCACGCCCGTCCTCGAAGACGGGATGGCGCTGCACGAGGTGAAGGTCTTCACCCCGGACGACGCCTCGGCGTCCGCGTCGCTGCGCAAGATGACCATCGAGGAAGCCGCGATGCTGTTCGGCATCCCCCCGGAACTGGTCGGGGTGCGACCCGGGAACTACTCGAACGTGCAGGCGTTCCGCGAGGTCGAGTACGTCGACGTGCTCGGGTCGTGGGTGACGAACCTGGAAGCGGCGTTCAACCTCGGCCTGGACGCCGCCGGCCTGCTCGACCCGCTGGAGTACGTCGAGGCGAACGTCGAGTCCCGGCTGAAGGGCGCGTTCGAGGAGCAGGCGCAGGTGCTCTCCTCGTCCGTCGGTGCACCGTGGATGACCCGCAACGAGGCCCGCGCTCGGCAGAACCTGCCCGCCATCGAAGGTGGCGACGAGATCATCACCCCGCTCAACGTGCTCGTCGGCGGCCAACCCAACCCGCGGACCCTCGTCGAGGAGCAGGCACCGCTGCCACCAGCGAGCGGCGACGAGGACAGCACCCCGGAGCAGGACGGCGGCGAGAAGGCGCTGGCCTACCCGTGGGAGTCCGGCTGGCCGGAGATCGTCACCGAGTCGAACGGGCTGAAGCGCGACCTGGACCGGTTCTGGAAGGCGCAGCACGCGCGGCTCGTGCAGGCGGCATCCACCATCGAGTCGAACGGCGGCCTGAAGGCGGCCGGCCCCGGTCGCAAGTCGGCGTCCACCACCGAGTGGGTGCTCGCCCAGGAAGACCTGGACCGCATCCTGCTCTACCGGGCGGGGACGATCACGGACGCCGGTGCGAACCAGGTGCTGGCGACCTACAACCCGCTGTCGGAAGGGTTCGACCCGGCGCAGATGCAGGCGTGGGCGAACACCGCCGGGCTGAACAACGCAGCGCTGTGGTCGGAGGCGCTCAGCCAGCGGATCGCCGAACTGCTGGTCGCGGACGACGACCTGTGGGAGGCGTTCCTCGCCGACCCCGCTGGCGGCAAGGCGATGATCGACCGCTACGCGCGGACGTGGTCGACGGAGTTCGCCGAGTTCGGCCGGCACGACGCGGCCCGCGCCTCCGGCCTGCAGTTCAAGACGTGGCGGACGGTCTCGACCAACCCGCGGTCCAGCCACTCGGCGCTGTCCGGCGTGACGGTGCCCATCAACGAGGCGTTCTCGAACGGCTGCGCCTATCCCGGCGACTGGCGTGGCGGCGCGGACGAGGTCGCCAACTGCCGGTGCCGCGTCGACTACTCCACCGGGCAGTGAAGGGACCACGGCCATGAGCACCAGCACCATCGCCCGCACCAAGACGGTCCGGGCCTCGATCAAGTCGACGGGCGCGGACGAGGGCACGGCGCTGGAGGACGGCCAGTTCCGGGCGCTGGTCTCGGTGTTCAACAACGTCGACTCCTACGGCGAGCGGGTCACGCCCGGCGCGTTCACCGACACCCTGAAGGACTGGGAGACCCGCGGCGACCCGATCCCGGTGATCTGGTCGCACGACTGGGGGAACCCGTTCGCGCACATCGGGCACGTCGTGAAGGCCACCGAGACCGACGACGGGCTCGAAGTGATCGGGCAACTCGACGTCGAGGACGAGCGGTCGCTGGCGGCGCAGGTGTACCGGCTGATGAAGGGCCGGCGGGTCACCCAGTTCTCGTTCGCCTACGACGTGACGGACGGCGGCTGGGTCAGCGAGAAGAAGTCCACGAGCGACGACGACGGCGAGGACGACTCCGGCGACGACGACGACGAGCAGGACGTCTACGAGTTGCGGGCGCTGCGGCTGCACGAGGTCGGGCCGTGCCTGCTCGGGGTGAACCAGTCCACCGAACTGCTCGACATCAAGGCGCTGGTCCGCGACGAGGTCGTCTCGGCCCTCGCTCGCAGCGCCGTGGCAACCACCATCTCCGGTGCGCAGGTCGCACCGGCCAAGCAGGGCAGCAGCAGCCAGGTTCATGAACCGCGAGACGGTGCACCGGCCCCGACGCCGGCGGCACCCGCTCCGCCACGCATGCACTCCGCGAGCGTCCTCGCCCTGATCGACACCCAACTTCCAGAAGGGATCAACTGACATGGGTGTGATCGAGACCCTCGAAGCGGAGCGCGTGGACATCGCCAAGGCGCTGCGCGACCTCGCGGTCAAGGCGGAGCAGGAGAACGGCGGCGTCATCGACGGGCCGCTCCTGGACCAGGTGAACAGCCTGAAGGAGAAGTTCATCGGGAAGGGCTCCGAGATCGAGCGTGCGCGCTCGCTCGTGGCGACCCACTCCGAGATCGACGCGTTCCTGTCCGACGGGGACGCCGCCGACCTCAACGCCGAGGTGCTGAAGGGCACCCAGGTCGGGCTCGGCGGCAAGCGCGCCAAGTCCGTGGGTGGCATCTTCACCGGCTCGGACAACTACAAGGCCCTGATGCACCAGTTCCCGAACGGGATCGGGGAGACCACCAAGGGCATCAACTCCGGCCCGGTGCAGGTGCCCGGCGGCCTGAAGGCGCTGCTCACCGGTGCCGACCACACCGCGTCGGCCGGCACCCTGGTGCGGCCCGACTACTACGGGGTGGTGCCGTACCCGACGACGCCGTTCGGGCTGCGCAACCTGATCACGACCGGCACCACCGGCTCGGACAAGATCGAGTACGCGCAGTACCTGCCGATCACCGCCCCCGGCGGCTCGACGAACAACGCCGCCGTGGTCAAGGAGGCCACGACCGTCGGTGGCACGGACGGCACCAAGCCGCAGTCGGACATGAAGTTCAAGAAGGCGTCCGCGGACGTGCTGACCATCGCGCACTGGATCGCCGCCACCAAGCGGGCGCTCTCGGACGCGGCGCAACTTCGCACGTACATCGACGCGTTCCTCCGGGACGGCATCGCCCGCAAGATCGACGAACTGATCATCAGCGGCGACAAGGACACGCCCACCGCCCCCGACCAGGAGGAGTGGGACGGCATCCTGAACACCGCCGGTGTGCAGGACGTCCCGTTCGACACCGACGCGGTGACCGTCTCGCGCAAGATCATCACCGCGGTCACGAACGTCGGTGGCGTCGTCACCGGCTTCGCGGTGTCCCCGGCCGTGGCGGAGAGCATCGACCTCGCCAAGGACGGCAACGACCGCTACCTCGGCAACGGTCCGTTCTCGGTGGGACCCAACACGCTGTGGGGGGTGCCGCGGGTCACCGTCTACGGCATCCCGGACGACGTGATCATCGGCGGCCAGTTCACGACCTGCATCCTGTGGGACCGCGAGCAGACCACCGTCACCGCGACCGACGCGCACGCGGACTTCTTCGTGCGCAACATCGTCGCCATCCTCGCGGAGGCCCGTGCGGCGTTCGCGGTGATGAACCCGCAACTGCTCGCCATCGGGCACACCGAGGCCACCACGCCGTAGCGGACCGGGCGCAGGGCCGGGGCGGGCGGACGTCACCCAACCTCCCCGGCCCTGCGTCCCTCAACCGAAGGGAGCAACCGATGAAGGTCGTCAACGGCATCCGCGTCAAGGACAAGGACGCGACGGAGGACGCCCCGAGCAAGCGTCGGGACGCCGCCCAGAACAAGGCACGCGGCACCGCGAGCACCAAGGACGTGCCACCGGTGAAGCCGGTCACATCCAGCGACGTGAAGGGCGACGGCGGTGGACGATCCGCCACTGGCTGACGCGGCCGACCTCGCCATCGCGCTCGGCGTCCCCGTGGGCGACGAGCGCCTCAACCAGGCGCTCGTCGAGTCCTCGAACCGGTTCCGTGGGGCGGTGCGGCACTACGTCTCCAAGGAGACGCGCACCGTCACGCTGGACGGTCGCGGCTACCGCGCGCTGCGGCTGCCGTCGCTGAACGTCGACCCGGCCAGCGTGGTCGTCGACGTCGACGACGGCAGCACGCCCGAGGTGATGGTCTCCACGGCCGGCGTCATCGCACGTCGGGACGGCGCGGTGTTCCCTGTCGGGTTCGGCAACGTCACGGTGACCTACGACGCGGGCTACCCGGAGGACGCGATCCCCGGGGACATCCAGGCCGCCGTCATCGACCAGGCGAAGGTCATCTACACCGCCCAGCGCGGGGTGCAGTCGATGCAGGTCGGCGGGATCAGCCTGGTGCAGTCCACCACCGACACCGTCGGCGTCACCCAGCAGTGGGTGGACGTCGTCGCGGCGTACCGGATCAGGGTCGGCGACCGGGCGTGATCTTCACCCAGCACCTGACGCGGCTGCGCGTCGCGACCCGCGTCACCCGCGGCGGGGACGTGGTGCCGGACTGGTCGCTGGAACCGGACGCGCTGGAGATCGACCGGGTGTCCGTGCAGCCGTCCAGCCAGCAGGAGGCCGTCACCGAGTCCTCCAACGTCCGCTCCCAGCGGTGGCGGGTGCTGTCCGCACCCGGCACCTGGCCGGACGTGCGAGCACAGGACCGGGTGCTGTTCGACGGGAACACCTTCGAGGTCGAGGGTGACGTCGCGGCCTGGCCGAACCCGTGGAACGGCGAGGTGCACCACGTCGAGTTCGGCATGTACCGCGTCGAGGGCGGCTGACGTGACCGTCGTGCGGCTGCTGGACGTCCGGCTGGACTCCGCCGGGCTGTCCGCGATCCTGTCCGGCCCCGAGGTCCGCGGGCTCGTCCTGGACGCCGCCAACCGCGTCGCGTCCAGCGCTCGTGCCGGCGTGGGTCGGACCGGGCGGGTCACCGTCGAGACGTACGTGGCGCGCGGCGGACGGATGCTCGGCAGCCGCGTCGCCGCCGCGGTCGTCGTGGTCGGGTCCGGGATGGAAGCCAAGTACGGGGTGCTCGCACAGGGCGCTGCCGCAGCAGGGCTACAGGTCCACCGGTGAACAAGCCGCTGGTGTTGTACGGCGACGCACAGGCGTCCGCCGCGGACTACCTGCGCGTCGCGCTCGCCGGCCGGCCGGAGCCGTACACCGACGGCGTCACCGTCGGCACCCGCATCCCCGCCAGCCGCGACCTGGACACGCCGGCGCTCCCGTACGTGATGGTCGTGCAAGACGGGCCAGGCCAGGTGCGTGGCCTGGCGCTGACGGTCGTCACGCTGCGCTCGACGACCTGGGCGTCCAACGAGGACGTCGCCTACGACCTCGCGCAGATGTGCCACGGGCTGCTGCTGCTGCACTCCGGCACGGTCATCCGATCCACCTTGCCGCTGCTGTCCGTCTACCCGGCGGTCGACCCGGACACCGGGGAGCCCATCGCGTCGTTCTCGATCACCGCGAACCTGCGCGCGGTCGTCACGGTCTGACCCCCACCCGCATCACCATCCACACCCACCGAAAGGGGCACCCCGACATGGCCGGGAACCCGGACAACGCAGCATTGTGGGCCGAGGCCGACGTCTATGTCGCTCCTCTCGGCACCGCCGCACCCACCGACGGAAGCGCGGTCTTCCCCGTCGGCTGGGTCGCCGTCGGACTGCTCGACGGCGACGACGGCTTCACCACCACCCGCGACCAGGACACCAACGACCTGTACGCGTGGGGCGGCATCCTGGTCCGCACCTCCCGCGCGCACTTCAAGTTGACGAAGGGCTTCTCCGTCCTGGAGGACAACGTCACGACCCGCAGCCTCATCTGGCCCGGGTCGACCGCGGGCACCATCGTGGTGCCGCGCCCGGAGTCGGTCCTGCTCGCCTTCGAGACCCGGGAGCCGGGCACCGGGAAGGTCCACCGGCTGATCACCGCGAACAGCGCACAGGTCGACGTGGACGGCGACGTCACCGAGAACGAGACGGACCTGACCAAGTACGCGCTGGTCGCGACCATCTTCCCGACCGGCGACGGCACCCTGTTCACCGAGCAGGTCGTTCCCCCCGCCGCTGGCGGCGGTGCCCTCGCGGCCCCGCAGGACGAGGCGGTCACGGACGCGGTCGTCGTGGACGAGCCGGCCCCGGCCGTCAAGGGCGAGCGCGTCTCGGCCTGACCGCACTCCTCGGCGGGCGGCTCCGCGGTGTGAACCGCCCGCCGAGGTCCACACCGCGCACACCGCAGAACCCGGGGAACCCCGATGCCGACCGTGCCCGCGTTCACCAGAGAGCAGGTCGAGGTCAAGGCCCGCGAGATGGGCCTGGCCGACGGTGAGGGTGACCTCGCCGACCAGGCGATGCGCGTCGCGCATCACGCACTGGCGACCGAGTTCATCGATTCGCTTCGACCGACGGTCACCGTCGGGACGACCCACGACCTGACGGTCACCGTCGAGGTCGCCCTGGACGGGCTCGTCGTCGGCGCGTCCGTCACCCACGTACCACTCTCGGAAGGACCCACACCGCGATGAGCACCACCACGGACAAGCCAGTCGTCGACCTCAACCTGGACAGCCTCGCCAAGGAGGCGCACTCCGAGCCGTACCACGTCGTCCTCGGCGGGAAGCGGTTCGTGCTCGTGCACGCCGGCGTCCTGGACGCCTTCGAGTTGTTCGACGCGATGAGCAAGCCGGAGCCGCACGCGACCCTCGCCGTGCTCGGGCTCGCGCTCGGCAAGGACGGCATGGTCGCCCTGCGCGGCGCGCACCCGTCGTTCGAGCAGATGCAGGCGACGATCAAGGGCTACTTCGCGCACTCGGGCCTGGCCGTCCCGGAAGACTGAGCCTGCCCGGGAGGCGGACGGCGGCCACGCTGCGCCGCTACCCGAGGCAGGTGCGCGCGGACGTACGCCGCTTCTACCACACCGACCTGCTCACCCTGTCCGCCCCGGAGATCGTGGCGCTGGTCAACGACCTGATGTCGCTGGACTCCTCGACGGCCCGTGCGGTCAACCACGGCCCGGTCTGGCAGGCCGAGCACTACCTCGCGGCGGACCTCTGGGGCGCGTTCACCGGCAAGGCCCACCCCGCTCGACCGTCCAAGTCCGGCGTGCGGATCGCCCGCGAGCAGGACCCGCGCTTCCTCGCGGCACGGGAACGCGCACGGGCTCGCGCCCGGCAGCGTGCCCGAGACATCGACGCCGGTGTGATCACCTGAGCCGGGGGTGAGCGTGCAGACCGCAGGCTACGCCGCCCTACAGATCGTCCCCACGATGAAGGGCGCACGGGCCGCCCTCACCACGGAGATGACCGGCGCGCTCGGCGGTGCCGAGCAGGCCGCATCCCGGGCAGGCGACAGCGCCGGCTCCGGGTTCGCCTCCGGGTTCGCCGGTGCGCTGGGCACCGTCGGGAAGGTCGCCGGCGCGGCACTGCTCGCCGGCGCAGCCGCGGTCGGCGCGTTCGGCATCGCCGCGGTCAAGGCAGGCATCGACTTCAACACCCTCGGGCAGACGTCCCGGGCGGCGCTGACCACGCTGCTCGGCTCCGCCGAGGCTGCCAACGCCCAGATGAACGCGCTGGACGACTTCGCCCGGAAGTCGCCGTTCGCCAAGCAGGTGTTCATCTCCGCCCAGCAGCAGTTGATCGGCTTCGGCGTCGCCGCCGAGGACGTGCTGCCCACGCTCGACGCGATCCAGAACGCGGTGGCCGCGACCGGCGGGTCCAGCGAGCAGATCGGTGAGATCACCGGCGTCCTGGCGCAGATCAGTTCCGCCGGGAAGATCACCGGCACCGACCTGATGCAGTTGGCGAGCCGAGGCATCGACGCCGCCACCCTGATCGGCGACCAGTTGGGCAAGACCGGTCCGCAGATCAAGACCATGATCACCAAGGGCACCCTGGACTCCGAGGTCGCCCTGGACGCACTGACGTCCGGGATGGCCGCCAAGTTCGAGGGTGCCGCCGCCGGGGTGAAGAACACCTGGACCGGTGCGATGGACCGGGTCAAGGGCGCGATGCGCGACGTGGGGTCCGCCCTGGTCGAGCCGTTCATCTCCAAGGCCGGCGGCGGGTACGCGGTGACCTGGGCGAACCAGGTCGCTGACCTGATGCGCCGGCTCATCCCCGTCATCGAGCCGCTGGCGGTGGCGTTCGCGGACAAGATCGCGCCTGCCATCACGAAGGCGTTCGACGCGGTGAACCTGCTGTTCGACCGGTTCGCGTCCGTCGACCCGACGGCCCTCGCAGGCGGCCTCGGGGACGGTCTGTCCGGGCTGGCACCGATCCTCGCGGGGCTCACCGGCGCGATCCCCGGGGTGCTGTCGAACATCCCGATCATCGGGGACGCGTTCGAGGGCGTCAGCGGTCCGATGGGTGTGGTCATCGGGCTGTTCACCGCCATGATCGCCGCGTCGCCGGAACTGCGGTCCGCGCTGGGTGACGTGTTCTCCGCGCTGAGCAACGCCGTCCAGTCGCTGAAGCCCGTCTTCGACGTCCTGATCGGTGCCGTGTCCCAGGCGCTCGGCGCGCTCGGCGGCGCGCTCGCCAGCAGCATCGGCGCGATCCTGCCGCCGCTCGCCGTCGCGGTGCAGGCCGCGCTGCCCGCCCTGACGAGCCTGGCGAACGTCGTCGGCGTGGCGCTGGTCGGCGCGGTGGAGGCGCTGGCCCCCGTGTTCGTGGGGCTCGCCACGGCCCTCGCGGGCAGCATCGGATCGCTGATCCCTGCGCTCATCCCCATCTTCGCCTCGCTGGTCACCGTCGTCGCGCAACTCGTCCCGATGGTCTCCGGGCTCGCGGGGACCCTCGGGACCGCGCTGCTCGACGCGGTCGCGTCCCTCGCACCGGTGTTCGTCTCGCTGCTCACCACGCTGGTGTCGACCGCGTCCGCTCTGCTCCCGGTGCTGCTGCCGATCTTCGAGTCGCTGGTCGCACTGCTCCCCAGCCTGGTGCCTCTGTTCGCCTCACTGGCCGGGGTGCTCGGGCAGGCCCTGCTGACGGCCGTCACCACGCTGGCCCCGGCGGTCGTCCAGGTCGCGGCGGCGCTCGGCCCGACCCTGGTGCCCGTGCTCGCCTCGCTGGTCGCGAGCATCGGGGAAGTGCTCCCGATGCTGCTGCCGCTCATCCCGGCGTTCCTGGACGCGGCTCTCGCCATCCTCCCGCTGGTGCCGATGCTTGCGAACCTGGCGGCGAGCCTCATCACGTTCGTGACGCCACTGGTCACCTCGAAGGAGGCCGTGCTCGCGCTGGTCGCCGCGTACGTGGTGTGGAAGTCGGTGCAGGCCGGCATCGCCATCGCCGGGATGATCACGCAACTGTGGACCCAGACCACCGCCGTGTACGCGTCGACCACGGCGTGGATCGCCAACACCTCCGCGATGCTCGCCAGCAAGGCGCAGACGGTGATCCTGTCCGCGATGTACGCGAAGGACTTCCTGATCTCGCTGGCGCGGTCCACCGGCGCGGTCGTCGCTCAGACCGCCGCGTGGCTCGTGCAGCAGGGTGCGCTGATCGCGTTGAAGGTCGCGATCCTGGCTCAACTCGCCGTCCAGAACGCGGTCAAGGTCGCGACCACCCTGTGGACGGCTGCCCAGTGGTTGCTCAACGCAGCCCTCCTCGCCAACCCCATCGTGCTGATCGTGGCCGGGATCATCCTGCTCATCGGCGTCATCGTCCTGATCGCCACCAAGACGACCTGGTTCCAGGACATCTGGACCGCGGTGTGGGACTGGATCAAGGGCGCGGCCGAGGCGGTCGTCTCCTGGTTCACCGACACGCTGGTGCCCTGGTTCGGCTCGGTGTGGGAGTCGATCAGCACCGCGGTGGAGACAGCGTGGAACGGGATCGTCGCGTGGGTGACGAGCGTCTGGCAGGGCATCGTCGACTTCGCGATGGCGGTGTTCGGGGCCTACGTCGGCTTCTGGACGGGCATCTGGAACGCGGTCCGCGACGCGGTCATGACGGTGTGGAACGGCATCGTCGACTGGATCAAGGGCATCCCCGAGCGGTTCATGGCGGGCCTCGCCATGCTCGGGAACCTGGCGTCCACCATCGGCGGCTGGGTCAGCGACGCGTACAACGCCGCCGTCGGCAAGTTCAACGAGATGGTCGACTACGTCAAGGGCCTGCCCGGGTCGATCATGACCGGGCTCGGTGACCTGTCCCGGACGCTCCTGTCCGTCGGCGAAGACCTGATCCAGGGCCTAATCGACGGCGTCGGGAACATGGCGAAGGCCGTCACCGACAAGGCCATGGGCGTCGTCAACGGCGCGGTCGACGCCGTGAAGAACTTCCTCGGCATCTCCTCGCCGTCGACCCTGTTCGCCGAGATCGGCACCAACATGATCTCCGGCATGGTCATCGGCGTCGCCGGCATGGCGACCGAGGCCGCCGGCGCGGTCGTCGGTGTGGCCGAGGCGATGGCGGACGCCGCCGCCGCCTCGACGGTCAGCATCCCGGTCACCGCAACCGCCCAGACGGTGAGCGCCCCGCTGGCGGTGTCCGGGTACGGGATGGCCGACCCCAACTCGAACCCGATGATGGGCACCTCGGTTGCCACCCAGGGCCTGCCCGGCACGATCACCCTGCTCGACGCCGACGGTTCGATCCTGACCCGCGCTCGGGTCGTCGCCGACGGTGCGCTCGCCGAGCAGAGCCGGGCGACCAGCGCGACACGGCAGACCGCCGGGAGGTCGTACTGATGGCCGGGATCGCCGTCGAGGCACTGCCGAACGAGGTGCCACCCCAGGTCGGGATCACGATCACGGGACTCGACCCCGGCGCGCCGTCGACCATCCGGGTGGACGTCTCCTGGGACGGCGTGACGTGGACCTCGGTGCGCGGCGCGTTGTCGCTGACGGTGACCGGGGACGTGTTCCTGCGCGACCACGTCCCACCGCTCAACGTGCAAGCCGCCTACCGGCTGACGGTGCTCGCCGGCACGACCATCCCGGACACGCTCTCGGCGTCGACCCTGGTGCCCTCGTCGACGATGTGGGTGCAGAACCCGCTGTCGCCGCACGACGCGTTCCCGGTCGTGATCGGTGCGCTCCCGTCCGACGGCCGGGTCGGGCTGCTCGACCCGGCGCTGGGCTCCGCGTCCTGGCAGCAGCACACCGACACCGCCGTGCCGGAGGGTGCCTCGCTGCCTGTCGCGTCGGTCTCGACGCGGCTGCGCGCGGCGGACGTCGTCCTCACCCTCGGGTACATCCAGAGCGTGCACGACGGCACGGTGCGCAACCTGCTGATGTCGACCGGCCCGGTGGTGATCCGGGGACTGCCGGTGCGCTACCTGCTCGACGACGTCGCGCACGTCGTCCTGGGCGACCTGACGGAGACCAGGCTCGACTACGGCAACCGGCAGATCACCACCTGGGCTCTGACGGCCCGCTCCGTGCGTGCGTCCGCTCAGGCCATCGCGGTGCCGTGGTGGACCTACCAGGCGGTCGTCGCGCTGTGGGCACCCAGCACCTACGACCAGGTCAAGGCAGCCCGCCCGGGTGCGACGTACCTCGACTGGCAGCGCGACCCCCGGGTGCCATAGCCGTGCGCCTGACGTCCGCGCTGTTCGACTCGGAGGTCACCGGCACCACCTTCGGGGACCGCCTCGAAGTCAACGCGTGGCGCGGCGGCGTGCTGCTCGCCGGGAACCTGCCGATCACCGGGTGGTCGCTCGGGTGGGACGCCGACCGCCAGGTGCAAGGGCAGGCGTCGTTCACCGTCGCGGACCCGGACGGCGACCTCGCGCCGTGGGGCCTGGCCGACGCGCTCGGCCCCGGCGGCTCGCGGCTCCAGGCGACGTGGGTGTCCGGGCTGACCGGCACGCGCGTCCCGCTCGGCTGGTGGCGCATCCGCAAGGCCGACCCGCACGAGTCGTGGCTGCTGACCCGGGTGCCGTCGACGAGCACCGCGCCAGGACCGGTGACCGCCATCAACCTGATCACCAACCCGAGCATGGAGACGGCCGGGGTCGCGAACAGCCAGACGGTCCGCACCAACCTGTGCCTGACCCCTCGGGTCGCCGTCGGCACCACCGGCTGGACCTGGGCGGCAGGCGTCAGCGAGGTTGGCACCACCACCCAGATCACCGGCGCAGTCGACGGCCCGACGCTGCCGGACGGCTCGGTCTGCTCGACGTACATGCGCCGCAGCATCACGACCGCCAAGACGAACAGTTCCACGGGCTGGCAGATCGCCGGTGCCTCCGTGCTGCCGACGGTCATCACAGCAGGGGACCTGTACACGGCGTCGCTGTGGGTCCGCTCGTCGGTGGCGACGACACTCAGCGGCTTCCGGCTGCAAGGTCGCAACGGCTCGACGTCCGTGGGTTTCGCGGACGCCCTCACCATCCCACTGGCCGCGAACGTGTGGACGCTGCTCTCGGTGACGACGACCGCTGCGACGCTCACCGGTGCTGGAGACAACCTCCTGGTCTGGCCGTACCAGACGGCCGCGGTCGTCCAGCCCGCCGGTTCCACGATGGACGCCACCGCCCTCATCGTGGAGGAGGCCCCCCTCGCCCGCCCCTACTTCGACGGGGCGATGACCTCGGCCGACCCGGACCTCGCGAACGCGTGGACCGGCACCGCCCACGCCTCGACGTCCGCCGCACGCAGCACCCCGCCGACCATCGTCACCGGCTCGACCGCGTCCACCCCCCGCTCGTCGCAGTGGGCGGCCAGCGGCACCCGCTCGGTGCGGATCGTCGCCAGCCCTGCCGCCAACACCGGTGCCGCGTCCACGACCACGTTCGCCTACGTCGGCGGTGCGGCGACCACCGGGATGAACGCGGGGATGCTCGCCGGGCACACCTACACCGTGGTGGCGACGTGCAGGCTCAGCGGCGCGCAGGTCGGCACGCTGAACGCGCTCGCCCGACGCATCGTGGTCGTGCACAACAACGCGAACGGGTCGAACGGCGCAACCACGCTCTCCTCGGACGCCGCGCCGAACGCCGCCGGGATCACCCAACTGCGGTTCACGTTCACGCTCCCCGCCGACTCGGTGTGGGCACAGGTGCGGCTGTACAACGGCGCGACCGCCGGCAACGGCGACGTCTGGTGGGACAACGTGCTCCTGGTCGACGGCACGTACACCGGCGCGTACTTCGACGGTTCGACCGTGAAGCCCGGCGCAACGTACGCCTGGACCGGAACGGCACACGCGTCGACGTCGACGTCCGCCCCGGTGGTGACGACGACCGTCCAGAGCATCCGGCGGCTGTCCGGCGGCGGGTCCGTCGAGGTGTCCGCCGACGAGGAGACCGCGACCGTCGAGATGGCGCGGCTCGACGGCGAGGTGCCCAGCACAGCGACGTGCCTCGCGGAGGTGCGTCGGCTGCTCGCCGAGATCGCGAACGTGACCGTCCTGGCTGGGGTCACGGACGGGCCGCTGCCGTCCGGGTGGACGTACTCCGACTCGCGCATCGACGCCGTGGAGGACTTGCTCGCGTGCATCAACGCCACCCACCGGATGGGCGGGGACGGGTCCCTCGAAGTCGTCCCCGTCGAGGGTGTCGGGCCGGTGTGGACGCTCGCCGGCGGTGACGCCGGGGTGCTGATCTCCACGGTCCGCTCCCTGGACGACGCCGGCGTCTACAACGGCGTGACGTCCACCGGGGAGACCGCGGCCGGGCAACCGCTCGTGGAGCGCGCGTACCTGACCGGCGGCCCGCTGACGTGGGGTGGACCGTTCGGGAAGGTCCCGATGTTCCACCGCGCCATCGCCCAGACCCAGCCCGGGGTGTACGCCGACGCCCAGACGACGCTCGCGCGGCGACGCACCTCCGGCGAGGTCGACCTTGCGGTGACGTGCCTGGCGCACCCCGGTCTGCAGGTCAACGACCGGGTCACCGTGCTCGCCGCGACGACCGGTGCGGACGAACCCATCGAAGGCCGGGTGGTCGGCATGTCGCTGGGGTCGGCGTCGTCGCAGTCGGGCACCACCCCGGCCAAGTCGATGGCGCTGAAGGTGCGGGTGTCCGCGGACACGCTCGACGCCATCGCCACCCGGGTGCACCGTGGCTGACACACCCATCCCGGTCGTCCGGCTCGTTCCCGGCACCGTGGTCACCCTGCCGGACGGCGTCACCCTCGCGGTCAACATCGCCGGCACCAACCCGCCGGTGTGGTGGCCCGCCGGGTACATCCCCACCGCCGGGGACGCGGTCAAGGTGCTGATGGTCGACGGCATCGCGGTCGTGCACTCCCCGGTGATCGCCGGGCAGCGCCCCCTGACCGGGACCGTCGCCGGCGTCCCGGTCGACGGGCTGCTCCCGGTCACGACGACGAGCGGCACGATCCAGGCGCGCTACGTCGGCTCCGCACCTGCGAACGGCACGCTGGTGCGGCTCGACTGGCAGTCGACGTCCCCGTGGGTCTGGCCGTCCGCAGCGGCCAGCACCACCCCGCCGGTCGACCCGGGTGGCGGGGGCGGCCCGGTCGCACCACCGGCCACCCAGTCCGGCATCCACTGGGTCGCCGCCGGGGACTCCGGGACGTGGTCGGCGCAGGGCTGGTCGTCGTACTACGGCAACAACCTCACCCAGGGGTCATACGGCGGGGCCTCCTACACCGGGGCGTGGTTCTACGGCTCCGCACCGCAGCAGATCGCCGGCCGGGTCGTCACCGGTGCCCGGGTGCACATCGGCTCGCGCCGCCGGATGGGCAACTACAACGCCGACCTGGTGCTGAACATCTACGTCCACACCAACCCGACCCGACCCGCCGGCGACACCACCCGGGTGATGGGGCCGGTCAGCGTGACCCTGCCGCCGAACGCGCCGCCGCAGTGGGTCGAACTTCCCGCCTCGTACGGCCAGCAGATCGTCGACGCCGGCGGCGGGCTCGGCATCGCGTCAGGCACGTACGGCGGTGTGACGGGCGTCGGTGAGGACGCGTCCTCCGGGCAACTGCAACTCGACTGGAAGATATGAGGCACCCGCCATGGCAGTGACCCCCACCGGCCTCGTCGTCCCCGTCGGGTCTGAGGCGTTCGACCCCGCCACCGACATCACCGACCTCGCCACCTCGCTGACCGGTCGCATCATGGTGCCGGTCGCGAACGTCTCCGCCCGCAACGCGCTGTACGCCGCGGTGGGTGCGAGCGCGAGCAAGCCGCTGGTGGTGTTCCGGGCCGACGCGCCACCCGGGCAACAGGTCGAGTACACGACCGACAACACCACCTGGCGACCGGTCAACGCCGGCAACGGCAACCCGTACGCGATGGCGATGGGCACCGGGGTGCGCGTGTTCGCCGCCGCGACGTCCGGGGCGTTCACCATCAACCTGCCCGCGGGCCGGTTCTCGGTGCCGCCCGTCGTGATGATCGGCAACGGCAACCCGTCCTACGGCGTCTTCTTCGGCGCGTCCGCCACCACCACCCTGATCACCGCCCAGGGCTACGGCGGGGCGGCAGGGCTGTCCGTCGCCTACAACTGGGTCGCCCTCCAGGCGACGTCGACGAGCGCGGGCGGGTGATGCGGCCATGACCAGGACAGGTGACCAGGCGATCCAGTACGCGCTAGACCGCGTCGGAGGGTCCATGCCCGACAGTGGTCTCTGCCTCCAATGGACCCGGGAGCCGTTCGAGATTCCCGCCTACTACGCGTCCGCCGTCGACGCCTGGTACGGGGCGGACTACCGCCAGGTCGGGGACCGCAACCCGCCCCAGGCCGTCCCGGTCTGGTTCAAGTCTTCCTCTCCGTATCGGCATGTCGCCTTCCACTGCTACGACGGCGTCATCGTCAGCACGTTCAACGCCGAGATCAGGCGCTTCGAGTCCATCGCGTCCATGGAGTCCGTGTACGGCCCGTATGCGGGCTGGGGTCCAGGGCTGAACGAGGTGCAGGTGTGGTGGCCGACGACGCCGCCGGAACCGGAACAGGAGGACGACGTGCAGGCACTCATCTACACCGACGGTACGCAGACCTGGTGGCTCTACAACGGCCAGACCAAGCGGGCGCTGCGCCCCGAGGAACCCGCGCAACTCGCGGACCTGTCGATCATCACCCGCGAGGCCCTCGCGGCAGGACCGAAGTGGCTGCCGCCGGCCACGGTCGACGGCATCCCGAACGCGGGGGCCTGAGATGGCGAGCGACCCGGCCACGAACCCGGACCACGAACTGGACGTCGACCCGCAAGACCTCGAAGCGACCGACCCGGACCTGCCGCTCGCTCGCGTCGTCGCGCTGCTGCGTGCCGTCGCTGGCGAGGACGGGCGCGCCGAACTGCGGTACTGGCGGCTCGGCCACGAGCACGTCGTCCGGGTCCGGCGCGGGGCGGGCTCGGGAGCCTGACCGATGCGCCGCCGCATCGAATGGAGCCCGCCGGCGGTCGTCGCCGTCATCATCGTGGCGACGCTCGCGGTCGGCACGACGGCGGCGGTGCTCGTCGCCATCTGGCGCGGTGAGCCGCTGTCCACCCAGACCATCGGGATCATCTCCGTGGTCTGGGGCGCGCTCGCCGGTGGAGTGTCCGCGTGGCTCGGGGCGCAGAGACCGCCGAGCGAGAGCACGCTGGACGCACCACCCGTCAAGGAGGACACCATGAGCACCACCGTTCCCGAGCCCGTTCCGGCACAGCCCGACGAGGGCGACCCGAGGTCGCCTTCCGAGCCCGTCGTGCCCAACCCGGACGCACCCGACGAGGGCGACCAGGACGTGCCCACGCGCCGCTGAGAGACGACAGACGAAGGCCCCCGCCCAACCAGGGCGGGGGCCTTCCGTCGCGTGGTGAGACGGTCAGCGGATGCGGTCCGCGAGGTCGCTGCGCGTGGCCTGGTCGATCTGGTTGATCCACTGGTCGGTGTAGGAGGTGGACTTGGTCACCCAGAAGGTCCCGCCCTGCAGGATGCTCAGCAGGTGGTTGAGCCGGTCCCGCTCGTCCTTGCCCTCGGGCAGTTCCTGCGTGGCGGCTGCGTGCACCTGGTGCACCGTGCGCTGGCGTCCGACCGCCTCGACCAGGGCGTCGGTGTCGAAGGAGGTCAGGGCGTGGCCCTTGGCGATCTTCTCGTTGAAGCCCTCGACCACCCGGGCGACCTCGTTGAGGTAGCCCTCGGTGCGCCAGACCAGGTCGGCAACGATCCGGGCGATCTGCTCGTCGGTGCGGCTGGCGGTGTAGGTCTCGATCATGTTCATGGCGGTGGCTCCCCGGCGTGGTGCTGGCTTCCTGACACCACTAACTATACGCACGCCGTGCGTAATATGCCAGTCGACAGGGAGTGCTCCGCGTCACTTCGCCCGCGGCGCGCGGTTCCCTCGTCCGGGCCGAGCGGCGTTCCAGGCGTCGATCCGCTCCGCGGTCCAGCCGCGCGTGCCGCCGACCATCACGTCCGGCTCCGGCAGGCGGTAGCGGGTCAGCGTGCCCGGCACGACGCCGAGCCGGGCCGCGACCTCCTTCAGCGACAGGTAGTGCTTCGTCACGGTCTCGTCTCCTAGCGGCACGGGGTGCCATCGGCTTGTCCTGCAGGTGTGAACCGGTCGCACTCGGAGCACTCGGTGCACGGGCCGCGCTCGTAGCGTTCTCCGCCGTGCCACTCCACGAGGTGGTCGCGGCGGTGATGCCCGCAGGTGCACCTGGTCACGCGAGGGCCGCCCGCCACTTGCGGCCCTCGGCGGTCAGCCGCCGGTAGACCGGGCTGTCGGTGTCGGTGGGCAGGCTCAGCCGGGTGCCGTCGGCGAGCCGGGTGCCGTCCATGCGGTCCCAGACCCGGTCCCAGTCCACGCGCGGGCTGCTGTCCTGCCACTCCAGGCTGTCCCGCAAGGCGGCCATGACCTCCTCGGTGAGGTCAGCGGCCGTCTCAGGCTCCTGCCACTCCTGGCCCTCGTCGTCGGTGATGCGCTTCACGGTGTGCTCCTGTGCTGGGGGTCTCGGCTGGCTCCCCAAGGATACGCACGCGGTGCGCGTTATGCAACCTGGGCCAGGTCATGCTGGCCGAAACTCGCCGTCGTGCCTGTCTAACACCGACGGACACAATGCGGTAGGAAAGGGACCAGGCACGGAGAGAACCCGCGCCGCCGTTGATGAGGGGGTAATTCGTGAGCGTGCACGAGCCGCAGCATGTGGCCGACCCAAGCGCCGTCAGTTCCTGGTCGCACCACCTGCCCGACGACTTCCTGCTGTGCCGAGACCTCGGCCACCTCTGGCGTCCGTTCACCGCTCGGTACAACCCCGAGGTCCACGCTTACGAGCGGACCATGCGCTGCGGCCGGTGCAAGACCGACCGCGAGCAGACCCTGTCCCTGCGCGGCGAAGTGCTCCGAGGGCACTACACGTACACCGAGGGCTACCAGGCCCCGGCCGGCCAGGGGCGGCTCACCGGAGACGCGAGAGGCGCGCTCCGAATCGAATCAGTGACCCGGCTCATCGGGCACGACGAGGGGAACTAGAACATGGCACGCGAGGTCCAGATTCTGACCTGGTGCGACGTCTGCTACGCCGCAGAGGAGCACGTCCCGGTGGCCGCCACCCACGAGGTGATCGTGGACGGCAAGGGCTACCTGATCGAACTGTGCGAGGCGCACGAGGTGGCGCTGTTCAAGCCGCTGCTGGGGCTCACCGAGCACGCCGCTGACCTGGACAAGGTCAAGGGGAAGCAGCCAGCCAAGAAGTCAACCAAGACGACGTCGGCCCTCACCGCCAGCACGCGCACCCGGACGCGCACGATAGCGACGGGCACCGACAGGGCTCTGCCGGTCGGCATCGTCTGCCCGGTCGCGCACTGCGGGCAGCCGTACCACGGGCGGAGCCAGAGCGCGATGGAGCAGCACGTCCGCATCATCCACGAGGTCACGTTCGCGACCCTGCTCGGAACGGAGTGCCCGGTCTGCGGAGAGACCTACGAGATGGTCGGTGCGCACGTCTCGAACAGCCACCCGGAGGTTTCGACGCCAGCGCTCACGGGGATGACGGCAGCGTGGTGGTGGGCGTCCCAGAACGGCGACCCGCACGAGGTCATCAAGCGCTCCGGGCTGCTCCCGTTCGTCGTCGGAGCCGGGGATGACTGACGGCCCCCAGGTCGACTTCCCGCCGGCCATCGACCTGTGGCTGCTGCACGGCAGCATGGGCACGGCGGTGATGACGGCCGACGGGCCGCGCGTGTTCATGAGGCTCGCTGCGCGGCTCAACCACGGCGACGAGCAGGACGACCGGACCTACGTCCTCGACCAGGGGCAGGTCACCCACGTCATCGCCGGGCTGATGCAGATGGGCTGGTCCGCGTTCGGCCGGCGGTCGCTGATGGAAGGCATGGCGGAACACCTCGGTGTGCCGGACGACATGGTTCCAGGGGAGTTGTAGACGGGGGTCGGTCGGAGTGAGCGAACAGGGCGACGCGGCCTACGCCAAGGCGTACGAGGCGGGCTACGAGGAGGGGTACAACAACGGCTACGACGAGGGGTACGCCGCCGCGCTGGACGGCGATCCGGAGGAGGACGAGCGGCGTCCCATCGTGGACGTCATCGACTCGCTGTGAGTGATCCGCATCACACTGGATGCCGCGACGCGCTGACCTGCGGAAACGCACAGAATCGCGTCCGGGGGTAAGGACCGCGGGGTGGGGCCTCGACGCGACACAGGGCAACGTGTGGCCTCACAGGGGGTCATCCGAGTTGCCCGAATGCGCTCCGCCGGCCCGCGAGAACTTGCGTTCATCGGCTACGGTGTGCCACCGAGGACCCCGCCGTCCGCTTCCTGACAAGGCTCCCGGCGGGGTCCTCGCCATGTGCGGCGAGGGCCACCCGCCGGGCGGCTGGCCCGAGGAGGCGCTGGATGTCGCGGCGCTGCTCGTCGGTGAGCGGCGGCGCAGCATCGGCCATCGCCTGGCAGTAGGCGGATTCCTCGTCGGTCAGGTCTCGCATCGTCTGTCACCTTTGGACGCCGTTGTCCAACGACTCTAGACGGGCCGACCATCGGCGTCTACAGGGTGAGCGCGCCCTTGAAGGCCACCTTCACCGTGCGGTGGTCGAAGTCGCGACCCCGACCCTGCGGGTAGACCGTGGCGACCAGCAGGCGCTGGATCAGCGCGCGCTTCACCGAGATCGACCCCTCGGCGTCCCAGGCGGCCCGCGCACCGGCACCCGCGAACTTCGCAAACTCCGGCATCGGCTCCGCGACCCGCCGCCGCGTCATGAGCACCTGCCGGTCCCGGGCGGCCTCGTCGACCTCGGCGTCGTAGCGCGCCTCGGTCAGGCGGCCCTCCTTGAACTTCTTCCAGGCCATCCCCTCGGCGGCGTCCACCGCGTCCAGGGCGGCGTCGATCTCGGCCAGCGCGTCGGCGTCCCCTCCGAGCAGCGCGGGCGCGTCCGGCTTCGAGAGCCGGTCGAGCATCGCGCCCACCACGATGGCCTCGACGTCGTCCTGCTTGCGCCGCACCCCGTGGCACCCCGGCTTCACGCAGTAGTAGGCGTTCGCGCGGCCCTTGCTGACCAGCACCCGCATCCCGGTCTCGCACTTGCCGCACAGCACCAGGCCCGACAGCAGGTGGACCACCGAGCCGTCGTGGGCGACCGCTCGCCCCTTGGTGGTCAGCAGGTTGGTCACCCGGTCCTGCTCCTCGTCGGTGAGGATCGCGGGCCAGTCGCCGCGCTGCCCGGCGAGCACCTTGCCCTGGTAGACGTACCTGCCGCAGTTGCGCTCCCGCAGCATCACCAGGCGCAGGTTCGTGGAGTCCCACTCGCCACCCTTCACGGTCCGCAGCCCGCGCCGGTTGAAGTCCTGGACGATGGCGTACCGCGACTCCCCGGCGAGCATCCGGCGGGCGGCCTCCCGGATCACCCCGGCCGCGACGTCGTCCAGCAGGTCCGGTCCGCCGACCGGGTTCGCCCGCCAGCCGTAGGGGACCTTCCCTGCCCGACGGCCCTTCTTCGCCATCTCCGCCAGGGCGTCGGTGACGCGCTCGGCGGTGCGCTCGGCCTCGGCCGCGTCCCACGCGGCGACCGTGCGGGCGACCCCTCGGCCGTCGGCGGTGGCGTAGTTGTGCTCCATCGACTTCACGGTAACGATCTGGATTCCCGACTCGCCCAACTCGACGAGGTCTTCAAACTCGCGCGGGCGGCGGGTCAGGCGCGACTGGCTGTAGGCGAGGATCACGTCAAACTCCCCGGCGCGGGCGCGGGCAATCATGTCGTTCCACGCGGGCCGGTTCTTCTTCGTCTTCTTCGTGCGGTTCGAGGCACCGAAGTCGTTGTCGGTGAACACCTCGACCACCACCCACCCCGGGCGGTTCGCGACGAGCGCCTGGGTGTGGGTGTCCTGGAGGTCGACCGACTCCTCCAGGCCCTTCTTGTCCTTGGACACCCGGCGGTAGATCGCGACGCGCATGGTGTCGCCGGCGAGGAGGATGGTCATGGCGGTGGCTCCTTCGTGCTGGTCTTCCTGACGATCCGAAGGTAGCACCGACCAGGTTTCCCCGGGGGGAAGCGCGCGGGTTAAAACCTCTACGTCTGCAGGTCAGTCGGGTAGAGGGCGGCGTTCATCGCATCGACCCGACGCTGAAGGTCGCGCAGGTCGCCCTTCGCGACCATGACCACCGAGAGCGTGATGCCCGGCACCTTGCCGTTGAGCCAGTACCCGCCGAGGTGAGGTCCGACCGGCACGAGGATCGCCCCGAGGTTGCGGACCTTGGTGAGTTCCTCGCTCATCAGCAGCAGGGAGGTCTGCCACTCGCGCGCGCCGTCCACGATCAGGAACTCGAACCGCACGATGCCTCGGGCGAGTTCAGTGAGCCGTTCGGCGCTGGCCCTGCGGATGACCGTCACGGTTCAGTGGCTGCCATTGTTGAGGAGCGCGCTGCCGTCAGATGGCGTCAGCGAAATGATGAAACCCGCGACTATTTCCTGCTCGCGCTTCGGCAGGCGGCGAATCTGCGCGGCCAAGGCGTCCGCGCGGTCTGGACCTGCGCGGACGTCCCCCTTTGACCGGTAGCCAGCGGAGATGATCGCGGCGTCCTCGACGACTTCGATAGGTAGACCAAGCCCTGCGGAAAGGGCGGCGACCGTTTCCGGTTCAGCGGTCATGGGTGGCTTCTTGTTGATGATGAAGCCGATAGTCGAACGGCTCAGTCCGGTCAGGGCTGCGAGGTCGGTGTACGAGGCGCGCGTGCGCGCGCGGTAGTCGACCAGCAGTCGTGCCAGCCCGACGTACTGCTCATCCGGCTTGCCTGTCATGTGTCTAACGTTAACGGACACCCGTCGAATTGGACCCACGTTCGACCTGTGCGTCACTCGAACGAGACCGGCGTCCGACAGCCCTAGACGGTGCCGGCCAACGGTGTTAGACAGGACTGGTGACCCGCTACGGACCCCGTCCCCCAGTCGTCGTCGTCAAGCCCAACGCGTTCATCCAGGCGCTCGACGAGTCCGGCCTCACCGTGCGCCCGCTCGCCCACGCCGCCGCCATGCCGGTGTCCACCGTCGGCGCGATCTGCACCGCCGCGCGGCGCGCCGTCGAGGACAACCTGCCCGCCGAGGACTTCCCGCACACCACCCTGTTCAACGCCCGAGCCCTGGCCCGCGCCCTCGGCAGGCAGCCCGCCGACCTGTTCGCCGAGCCGTCGGTGATCGCCGGGGGCCTGCGGTGAGCGACGACCTGCCGGCCGGCGTCCGCGGGAAGTTGGTCCTGCCGGCCAAGGCGTACTCGCGCAACCGTGCACCGTGGCTCACCGCCCGCCGCGCAGGGATCGGCGCATCCGACATGGCCGCGCTGCTCGGGATGAACCCGTGGCGCAGTGCCGTCGACGTCTGGTTCGAGAAGACCGACACCACGCCCGTCACCGACGTCCCGCCGTCCGAGGCTGCCGAGTGGGGAACCGCCCTCGAAGACGCGGTGGCGCGCAAGGCCGTCGCCCGGCACCCGCACCTGGGCAAGTTGGTGCCGTCCCCGGGTCTGGTCGCCCACGAGGAGCACCCGTGGATGCTCGCGACCGTCGACCGGCTGCTCGCCCCCCGCCTGGTCCGGCCCCTGCTGGTCGACGGCGGCATGGAGGTCAAGACGACGTCGCCGGGCACCTTCGAGGAGTCCTGGCACCCGCCGCGCGCCGCGGAGCACGCCGAGCACGGCCGGCTGGACTGGCCGCCGTTCCCGGTGCAGATCCAGGTCCAGCAGCAGATGGCCGTCCTCGGCCTGACGCACATCTGGGTCGTCGTCCTGGTCGGCGGGCAGCGGATGCCGGCCCCGTACCGGATCGAGCGCGACGAGACCGTGATCGAGCAGTTGATCGAGTTCGGCGGCATGTGGTGGGACGAGTACGTGGTGAAGGGCTCCAAGCCTGAGCCGACCGTCGCGGACCGGGAGAACCTGTCCCGGCTGTGGCCCGGCGATCCGAACCTCGACCCCATCGTCGCGGACGACGACCTGGTCGCGGAGATCAAGAGGTTCCTGCGCGCCCGGCAGTTCAAGGTCAACGCCGAGTCCGTGATGGCCGACGCCAGGTTCAACGTCGAGAAGCGGCTGGGCGACGCGACCGAGGCCGTGGACGAGGACGGCCGGACGCTCGTCACCTGGAAGCCGCAGACCTCCCGCCGCATCGACACTGGCGTCATCCGGGACGAGTACCCGGACGTCGCCGCCGCCGCCACCCGCGTGATCGAGAGCCGTGTGTTCCGACCGAAGGAGATCGTGCCCGATGACTGAACTGGCGCAGCGCGTCGCCGACGCGCAAGACCCCCGCCGGGCGACGCTGACCGACCTCGTGGAACGCATGCGACCGGAGTTCGCGAAGGTGCTCCCCGCCCATCTGCCCACCGACGCTTTCCTGCGGCTGACGCTGACCGAACTGCGGACCAACCGGCTGCTGCTCCAGTGCTCGCCGGAGTCCCTGCTCGGCTCGCTGATGACCGCCGCGCGGCTGGGCCTGGAGCCGGGCGGGCCGCTCGGGCAGATGTACCTGATCCCGCGGCGGCTGAAGGACAAGGGTTGGACCGTCGTGCCGATGATCGGCTACGCCGGCCTGCGCGACCTGGCCTACCGCAGCGGCGTCGTGCAGGACGTCAGCGTGCAGGTCATCCGGTCCGGCGACCGGTACGAGGAGGGCGCGAACGAGTCCCGTGGCCTGTGGTTCGAGTGGTCTCCGATCCGGTCGCCGTTCGAGACGGACGACGAGGTGGAGCGGCCCATCGTCGGGGTGTTCGGCGTCGCACGCCTGACGACCGGCGGGACGATCTTCCGCAGGCTGACCCTGCGCGAGGTCTTGGAGCGCAAGGACCGCGGCTCGGCCGGGGACTCCGGTCCGTGGTCAACCGACTTCGAGGCGATGGTCCGCAAGACCGGCCTGCGCGCTCTGGCGTCGCTGCTGCCGAAGTCGGCCGGGCTGATGCTCGTGGAGCAGGTGGACGAGCAGCCCGTCGAGGTCCGGCCCCCGGGGGTCGACCTGCCGCTGTCGGAGGAGCCCGCGCCGGACGCTGCCGGCGACGAGCCGTGACGCCGACGCCGGCCGGGCACGCGGTGAAGGCCGTCGCGATCCAGGAGGGCCGCTGTCCGGTGTGCGACGAGCGGTCCCGGCGGCAGGCCACGTTCGTGGAGCGGGTCACCTTGTTCCGTCCCGCGGACGAGGCGATGGACCTGGTGACGGCGCGGTCCGTCGAGTGGGAGCCGGACTTCACGCACCGGCGGTGTGCCGAGGAGGTGCCGGTGTGAAGCGCGGGGAGCCGCTGCGGCGGTACACCCCGCTGACCCGGTCCACCCCGATGCGCGCCGTCTCCCCGGCACGGCGGGCACGGCTGAGGGGCTACGTCAGCGTCCGGACGGAGGTGTACGTGAGGTGCGGTGGCATGTGCGAACTGTGCGGGCTCGGGTTGAGGGCAGACGCGTTCGACTGCCACCACCGGCTGCGCCGCTCCCAGGGCGGCCTGGACGACCTCGCGACGTGCGTGGCCCTGCACCGGCACTGCCACCAGTGGGTGCACGACCACCCGCACCAGGCGATGCTCATCGGCTTCCTGTGTCCGTCCACCCACCGGGTGACGCACTGGCCGCTGCACCTGCACCGGCTGCTCTGGGTCCGGCCGGTGGGCAACCACTGGGAGTCGGCTCGCCCCACCTTCGGCCAGAGGATCGGTGACGTCCCATGAGCGAGACTGCGCACGCCCGACGCACCGACCCGGGCACCTCCCACCTGGCCGCAGCCGCGGTGGATGTACCGAAGCAGCGCGCCCGGGTGTACGCGATCCTGCTGGACCTCGGGGACCTCACGGACGAGGAGATCGCCAACGAGCACGAGCGCCGGACCGTGGTCTATGGGTGGCCGCGCGCGTCCGCGTCCGGGCTGCGCTCCCGCCGGCACGAACTGCACCGTGACGGGTGGGTGCTGCCCGTCATCGACCCGGCCGCACGGACCGCGCTCGGGCACCTGACCCTGCGCTGGCACGCGCTGACCGAGCCCGTCGAGGAGGCTGTCGAATGAGCACCGTCCTGCATGTCTCCCGGACGTTCTACGGCGGGGACAAGGAGCGGTTCCCGGAGTGCATCTGCGCGGAGCAACCGTGCACGTACGTGGTCCCCGACGTCGACTGCCCGCAGCACGGGCCGCGGTTCGGTAAGTCGTTTCGGGCCGGGCACGCCGAGCAGAACTGCCCGGCGAGGCAGCGGTGAAGCGCGGCGACCAGGTGTACCTGGTGAAGGACGTCAAGACGAGGTTCGGCACCTTCGCGGCGGGGCTCGCGGTCGACGTCGTGATCGTCAAGCCCGACGGCAAGGTGACGGTCCGGCTCGTCGGCCGGCACTCCGCGACGGTCCCGGACGACCACGTCAAGGAGCACCGATGGCCGACCGAGTGATCTACATCCCCGTCGAGATGTTCCCGGGGAGGGTGATGAACGCGAACCACCGGCCCACCCCGCACGAGCGGCACCGGGAGACCCGGTCGTGGCGGGACCTCGGCGTCGTCGTCGCGCGAGCCGCGCACATGCGACCGATGCCGCCACCCGTCCTGGTCGTCGCGGAGTTCCGGTACAAGACCAACCACATCCACGACACCGCGAACAACTACCCGACGATCAAGGCGCTCCTGGACGGCTTCGTGGAGGCCGGGATGCTCGCAGGCGACGACGACCGCCGGCTCGCTGGGCCGTGGCTCGTGCGGATGGAACCCAACGGCCCGCCGCTGATCCGGCTGACCCTCCGCCCGCTCCGTCAGGTGGCCGACGCCGCCGCTCTCGTCAGGGGGAAGCATGACCCTCGACATTCCACTGCACTCGGCCGTGGGGATCACCTACCGGCAGTTGGACCACTGGACGCGGCAGGGGTGGCTGCGGGCTGAGAACGCCACACCCGGGTCCGGGCACGCCCGGGTGTGGCCCCCCGGGGAGTTGATGATCGCCGGGCTGATGCGCCGGTTCACCCTCGCCGGCTTCTCCGCGTCGCGTGCCGCCGCGATGGCCCGCGACGCGTACGAGACCGCGGACCTCGGGGACGGCTCGTTCACCTTCCTGCTGGCTGGGGGGCTCGTGCTGTCCGGGCACGTAGAACGGGTGGCGTCGTGACGACCCGGATCGGACGCGGCGGGTGGGTGCGGGTGTGGCGCTCCATCGCGTCCGACACCGACTTCCGGGCACTGTCCGTGCCGGCGCAGTGGCTGTACTTCACCTTGCTGTCCTCGCCGGCCACCGAGTTGTGCGGGCGGACCGAGTGGCACGCGGGCCGACTCGCGACGCGGTCCGCATCGGCCGACCGCGCGACCGTGGTGGCGGCCGGGATGGAACTGTCCGAGGGCCGGTTCATCATCATCGACACCGGCACCGGGGAGGCGCTGATCCGGACCTACGTGCGGCACGCCGAGGTGCTGCGCAACCCGTTCCTCGCCAAGTCGGTGCGCGCCGGGTACGAGCGGCTGATGTCCGACCGCCTGCGCGGCGTCCTGGTCTGGGAACTGCGCCGGATGCATGTGGATAACCCCACCCTGCACTGGGGATCGCTTGTGGACGTGCTGGGGATGGACGCGATTGACCCGGGCGACCTTCACAGCATGTTCGACTCCGGGACGGACCCCGACGACTCGTGAGGTCTCCGCCACGAAGCCCCAGGTCAAGCGGTCCCCGGGGTAGGCGCTCGGGGTAGGCGCTCGGGGTAACCGCTTGGGGTAGGCGCTACCGGTAGACCTGTAGACATAAGGCTTTTGGTCACCTCTCGTAACCAAACTCACCAGAGCAAAGGTGTGGACAACGCGCATGTGGACAAGGAGCGCCCGATGACGCGATCCGGCGACCGGCTCGCCTTCACGACGGCCAAGCAGGACCGCGTCAAGGAGTGGTTGGTCCGCACCGCGAACGAGTGCGTGGACCTCGCCGTGCGGTACACCGAACTGCACGGCCGGATCGCTGGCGGCTCCCCGATGGGCGTCGCCTCCCCGTCGCCGTTCGGACGTCCGCCGTTGCGGTTGGACGTCGTCGACACCCTCCGCGCCGTCGAGGCGATGACGGACCACCGGGTGAACCTCGCTCGTGGCGCTCTGAGGCTCGGTCTGCGGCCCCCGGGTCCCACAGACCACCCGAGGACCGTTCGGGCTCTCACATGGCTCTCACGGGCGTTTCCGACGGTGATGGAGGCGGACCCGGAGACCGCACGGGACGCCGCCCGGGACGTGTTCCACTGGAACGCGCGCTGCGGGCTGTCCCTCGGGGTGATCCCGCGGGCGTTCCGGATCGCCGAGCCGTGCCCGGAGTGCGGCGGGGAGACGCTCGTCGCGGACCCGATGTCGTGGACGGTGACCTGCGTGCGGGCCGGCTGCCCGTACCGGGTGCCGGTGCAGACCGCGGTGACGGTGTGGTCCACGGGGTGACGCGTACCACATGAGGGTGTATTCCTTGGGGATGCTGTCCGACCGTGTTGGACGGCATTCCACTGCACGGGGGCGGAGTCAACGATGACCGAGGCTGGCTGGACGGCACCTGGAGACGACGGGCTGCTGATGCGCGAACCGGACGTGCTCATAACCGACACCGGCCCGATCCCCGTCGTGACGGTCTGGGACGAGGACGAGGGCCTGCGGGTGTTCCTCGGCAACCGCGAGCCACCACTGACCCGGTCCGGGCTGCGCCTGGTCGGACACGCGCTGCTCGCCTACGCCGAGATGCAGGACCCCAAGGTCCCCGAACGATCTGTCCCACGGGACTAGACGCGACCGGCCGACGGTGTTAGACACGGAGGCATGGACCGACTCGACCTGGACACCCCGGACCACGTTCTGAACGCCGCGACAGCGGACATCGAGAGCCTCTACATCCTCGACGGCATCTCGGACGACCTGATCGTCACCTTCCGCGTGTGGGACTCGATGTACCGCAGCGCCGTCGCCCGGGATCGCGCCGGGCTGGTGCACCGGTGAACGCGCCGGCGGTGCAGGCCGCGGTGGTGCAGCGGGTGGTCCCCGGGCACACCGTGGACAAGGGACCGGACGGCCAGGTCGCGGAGGGCTGGGGCGTCGCGTTCCAGGTCCGCCGGCTCGTCGTCGACCTCGCCGAGGGCGCGCACCGCAACGGCCAGTCCGTGGACTGGACGACCCTGGTGATCAGCGCTGCGCCGGCACCGAACGGGTCCGACGGTATCGTGGTCAGCGCGCGGGCGGGCACCCGGTGAGCGCCCCCGGGCTCGCCGCAGCCGCGCAGAAGGTGCGCGCCACCCGCGAGGAGCAGACCGCCGCGACGGCAGCCCGCGGCGAGGCGGAGACCGTCCTGGAGCACGCCCGGCAGGCGGAGCGGGAGGCCCGGCTCCGGTTCGAGGACGCGTGCGCGGACCTGTACGCGGCGGCGGTCGAGGCGCAGCCGTGATCGCGTTCCACGGTGGAGCCCCTGGGTTGCGACCCGGCGACTGGATCGTGCCTCGCTCGCCGGAGGACACCGCGCACTTCGTGGACGGGTGCCCGGTGTGCGAGGCGCGGCGTCGCGGCGAGCGGCTTCCGGAGGACGACCTGGACCCGACGCTGGTGTACGTGACGACCGAGCGCGACTACGCGACGGTGTTCGCGGACGGCTACCCGCGCGGCGGGCTGTACCGGGTGGAGACCCAGGGCGAGTTGACGCCCTCCCCGGACCCGGTGCCGTCGTGGGGTGTGCCGCGCGCGCGGGTGGTGTCCGTGCTGGACCGCCTGGTCCGGCTCAGCGTGCACGACCGGCGTCGGCTGCAACGCCGCTACCTCGGCCGGTGACCCATGCGGCTCGTGGACCTGTTCTGCTGCGCCGGGGGTGCGTCCGCTGGTTACGCGCGCGCAGGGTTCGAGGTGCGGGGCGTCGACATCGTGAAGCAGCCTGAGTACCCGTACCCGTTCACCCTGGGCGACGCCCTGCGCGAAGACCTGCGCGACGCCGACGCGATCCACGCCTCGCCGCCATGCAAGGTGCACACCCCGCTGCGGCACACCGCGCGCCGGGAGATGAACCACGTCGACCTGATCGGCCCGACGCGCGACCTGCTGGTGGCGACCGGGCTGCCGTACGTGATCGAGAACGTGGTCGGCGCTCGTCCGGTCATGCTCGACCCGGTCTGCTACTGCGGGTCGTCGTTCGGGCTCGCGGTGCGTCGCCACCGACTGTTCGAGTCGAACTTCCCGCTCGTCGCGCCAGCGTGCGACCACGCCTCCCAACCGGTCGTCCTGGGCGTCTACGGCACGGGCGGATCGGACTCCGGGCGCGCCGCACGAGGGGGAGGTGGTGGGGTGAAGGTCTCAGGCCGTGCCGCCGCCGACGCGCTGGGCATCGACTGGACGACCAATCAGACCCGGCTCTCCCAGGCGATCCCCCCGGCGTACACCGAGCACATCGGTCGCCAACTGCTCGCCGTCCTTCAGCGGTAGCCGACAACCGCCCGGCGCTCGGCGTAGCCCTCAGCGGCGGCCAGGGTGCGGAAGGTGTGGCGTTCCACGCCGTTGGTCAGGGTGGTGAAGGTGCCGTCCGGGTTCGCGGTGACGACGGTGTTGGGGGTCACGGTCAGGCCCCCTTGAACTTCGGGTTCGGCTTGCGGAAGGTGATCGTCATCTGGCCGGGCTTCGTCTTCAGGAACCCGCGGCGGTACTCGGTGGCGACCTCCCAGCCGTCGTCCAGGTACTTCTGACGCTCCTTGGCCCCGGCGCTCGTGGTGCCGCTGAGGGTGACGGTCTTGAGGATGAACGGGTCGCGTCGGCTCACGTCACGCCTCCGCAGCGTCGGTGGCGGCGACGGTGCGCTCGGCGTCGCGCAGGTCGCGGTTGGCGTTCACCGCGTCCACTCGCGCCTCATCGAGCGCGGTGCGAGCGTCCAGAGCGCGGTCGGTGACAAGCCGGACGAGTCGCTGCGCGGCGGCGAGGTCGGCGTCAGCCTGGCGCATCTCGTGCTCGGCGTCGTGCACGCTCGCGCGGTAGTGCTGGGCGACCTCGCGGAGGTGCGGGAGAATCTTGGTGCGGTACTCGTCGAGCAGGGCGGCGTCGAGGCGCGCCTCGCGGTCGGTGTCGGTCATCGGGACAGGCTCCTTCGGGTTGTGGGTGAAGCGGGCGGGCGGGGCACGAGGCCCCGCCCGGCAGGTCGATCAGGCGAGGTAGGCGGCGGCGACCGCGGTGAGGACGTCGATCCCGGTGGCCCGGAAGGTGGCCTGCGGGCCGGTGAAGACCTCGTTGGCGGTGCACGCGGACAGGATCGTGTCGGTGTCGTTGATCGCGATCCAGACCGCGCGGCTGCCGGAGACGATCAGCACGTTGCCGCGGTAGGCAGGCTTGATCGTGGCGGCGATGCCGCCGTGGGCGAGGGTGTCGACCAGCCGGACGGCGAGGGCCATGGCGGGGTTCGCGGTGGTGTTCATGGCTCCATCATACGCACGCGGTGCGGGTTATCCCTAGTGGGCCGCGGGTGATCCGTCACAGCCAGAGCCCGTCGTGGCGGACCACCTCGACTACCTCCCAGGTCCACCGCCCGGCCGTGCCGCGGTAGGAACCCTCGTACTGGCCGCCGGTCTGGTACGTCGTGGCGTACGGCAGCCAGCCGATCAGCGTTCCGGCGTCGGCGATCACCTCGGTGACCTCCAGCAGGTGGGTGCGGCCGTTGCGCCGCACCCGGACCACGTCCCCGGGCTCGATGGCGGTCACGCCTCCGTCCGGACCCAGGCGGTGGTCCCGGGCTTCTTGGCGGAGGCCGCGGTCTGGACCAGACCGGCCTCCGCGAGGGCACCGAGCAGGGCGCGGATGGTGGCGACCGGCGGCGCGGCGGGGAACAGCGCGCGCTTGATCTCGGCCGGGGTGCGCGGCGTCGAGGTGACGGCGTCGAGGATGACCCGCTGGGCTCGGGGGAGGTTCTCGGTGGTGGGCATGGCTCTAGTATACGCACGCGGTGCGCGTTATGGGTAGCGGGCGAGGAGTGCTCCGCATCACTTCAGCCCTCGCACGCCACGCTCGTCGCACGCGGTCTGGACCTCACCGGCCGAGCCGCTGGCGTCCTCCATCGCGGCGCGCACACCACCGAGGTCACCCTCGGCCAGTGCGCGCTCGGCGTCCCGGACGTCCTCGCGGATGCGGCGCAACCACTCGCGCACCTCCGCCTTCGTCATGGGTCGGTCGGCGCTCACCGGGCGTCCCTCTCGGCAGCAGCCTGTGCCTGCTTCCTGGTCTGGTAGGTCCCGACGAACTTGCCGTCCACCTTCAAGACCCAGACGTGGCCTGCCTGGTGTGCACCGTCGCCCTCCTTGGTGATCTCAACTCGTCCGTCGGGGGTCGGTTCACTCGTTCGCATGGGACCTACTATACGCACGGGGTGCGGGTTATGCCTAGCGGTGGGGCGTGTCGGTGTTGCTCCAGCAGGGTGACGTCCATCACTATTAGACGGTGACCACTGACCAGGGGGACGACATGGACACCGACCTGCTCGCGCTGCTCGCCCGCGGCGTGCCGTGGCTGCTCGCCAAGGAGGCCATCGCGAGCACCCGGCTCGACCGCGACGAGACGCACAGCCTGGACGAGCGGTGACCTCCCGGCGGGTCCACACGCTGCGGTGGTGGGCACCAGCCGTGAGCGTCGGTGCCGGTGCCGCCATGGTCGGTGTCGGGTCGTTCCTCGGGGGCGACCCGGGCACCGGCATCGTGATGCTGCTCCTGGGCGGCATCCTGGTGCTCGACCGGCAGGCCACCCGCGAGCAGTTCAAGTCCGGCTGGGCGCGCGGCTTCAACGACGCCATGTGGGCGTTCCACGAGGCCGGCCAGCACAAGGTCCCCGAGATCGTCACCCGGCAGTTGATCCACGGCACCGTGATCCCCGAGCCGTGGGACCCGGCGCGGGAGCCTCCGAACTTCGTGGTCAACATGACCTGGACGAAGCGCGACGGGACGGACGACTGATGGCACGCCTGATCCGTGACGCGTTGCTGCACACATCGGTGGTGACGAACTACGCCGACGCACCCTCCTACGCCGAACCACGCGGGCGGAGGACACTGGACGAGAGGCCGGCGCTGCCGGTCGAGGTGATCCGCCGCTACCCGGCTCGGCAGATCGAAGCGGCGCTCGACGCGGCCGACGGCGACGTTCGGCGGCTGGTGTTCCACGAGGACCGCAGCATCGAGGTGTTGGCCGAACCCAGGGGGAGCCGTGGACGACGAGGACTACCAACCGCCGAGTGACCAGCCGCTGAGCGTCGCGGTGGTCGACGGCCGTGACGCGCTGGCCTACGTGATCGTCCGGCCGACGCCGACCGGTGGCCTCGACGTCGAGGCCGCGTCCAGGGGCCTGTCGAAGGCGGAGGCCGCCTACGTCCTACGCCGGGTCGCCAGCCAGTGGGACCCGCCGCCGATGAACCCGGACTGCGTCGTCGGTAAGCACACCTCGTGCGCCGGGGACGCGTGGGACGACGTCAACGACGAACGGACCACCTGCGGGTGCGACTGCCACGGAGGGCGCGGGACATGAGCATCATCACCGCGGCCGACGTCGAACGGATGGCGGCCCTGGAGTACAACGAGCACGGGCCTGGGACCTTCGCCGGGCTGGACGAGTCCGAGCGGGAGGCGCAGGTCCGCTGGGCCTACGACCTCCTGCAAGGCACCTTCCCAGGCAGATGCATCGGGGACCGGCACGTCACGCCGCACCGCGGGTGCACGCTGCGATGACGGAGTCCGACGACCGGCAAGCCCGGGAGTGGAACGCGTTCTACGACCAGCAGGTGGAGCGCGGCCTGTGCCCGTACTCGGGACACGCCATCGTCTTCTGCCACCTGACCGACCTGTGCGACTGCTTCGACTTCCCCGAGGAAGGACCGTTCATCCGTGAGTGACCACCAGGTGCTCGTCGACACCCTCGCGGCTGCGCAGGCTGTCGAGCGTCCGCCCACCGTGATCCGGCGGTGGGCACACCGCGGGCTGCTCACCCGCTGCGGTGCGGACCGGCGGGGCCGCACCCTCTACGACCTCGCGGAGGTGTTCGATGTCGACCGACGATTCCGACGACGACCGACGACGTGAGCGTCCCCGACGCGGGCAACCGCTGTGGGTCCCGTTCGCGCTGGCGTTCGCGGCAGGGTTCGCCGTCGGCTGGGCTGTGCTGGTGTTGCTGTGGACGTGGTGATCCAGGTGAGCCTGCCGCACGCCACCTTCGGGCTCGTCGTGCACGACGGGTGGGTGGTCGACGCCGCCCCCATCGCACGGTGGGCCATCGGGAAGCGCGAACGGTACGTCGCCGACTACTTCCGTCGCCGAGGGGCGCGGTTCGAGAGAGTGGAGGACGCATGAGCCGTGAGGTGATCGCCCCGGCGCGGGTAGCCGCCGCCGCCGCAGCGCTGGACCGGCACCGGTGGAAGACCATGGGCGTCGACTCGACCCTGTGCGAGTGCGGCGAGGTGGTCCACGGCGACGCCGCCCTGACCACCTTCCCCGCCGACGTGGCGTTCCGGGAGCACATCGCGGTCGCCATGCTCACCGCCGCCGGGTTCACGGTCGAACTGTGAGCGACCCGCACCCGCTCGACGACCTCGCCCACACGTACTGCCGCGCTGGTGTCCACGGTGACGAACTGGAACGCGCGCTGCACTCGCTCGGCTGGGCGCGCGTGATGGACAAGACCACCTGGCTGCTCGTCGACGCCCTGCATGGGCTGCTCGGCCAGATGCTCGACCACGCCCCACCCGACATGCCACGCATCCACGACGGACCACCGGAGGGCTCGTGAACAAGACGCTTCAGGTGATCGGTGCGGTGCTCGCCACCGCGGTGGTCATCGGCCTCGCGTGGTGGCTGATCGCCGCCACCCTCAACCCCCCGGTCGGTCCGCTGTGAAGGACGACCGGATCACCGCGGAGATGATCGAGAAGTTGGCGGCCAAGGCTGCCGAGGAGGCGTGCCCGGTGTGCGGCGCGGTCGGCCAGATCACGGTCACCGAGAAGTGGGTGCCGACGCCACCGTCGCACCCCACCCTGCGGTTCTCGCGCGGCCCGCGCGGCTTCCCGCTGTGGTTCCAGTGCAAGGCGTGCGGCAGCGGCGTGCGAGTCGCTGAGATGCCGAAGGGGTACCGAGGGTGACGCACTACGACCGGGCCGGACGACCCATCACCCTGGACGAGTGGCTGGCCCTGGTCGCGGACATCGAGGGCAAGCGAGTGGCCGCCGCCGACGTGGTCACCCCCACCGGTCGGTGCCTGTGGGTGTCCACCGTCTGGCTGGGCATCGACTACTCGTTCGGCTACGGGCCGCCGCTCATCTTCGAGACGATGGTGTTCGAGCACGGCATGGCCGACACCTCGTACGGCGAGCGGTACGCCACCGAGGTCCAAGCCCTGGCCGGCCATGCTCGGGCGGTGCACGCCGCCCGAGAAGGGTTGCTGGACCCCCACGACAAGAAGGCGGAGCACGGATGAGCGACATCGACTGCCCGCGCGCCAAGTCCGCGATGACGCCGTGCATCGCCCGGGACGGCCGGTCCGCGCTGGCCGACGACCTCCGGTGCGTCGGCTGCAACGCTGAGCCGCTCCCGCTGCTTGACGACCTGCTCGCCAAGATGGGCGGCAGCGATCTCGTCGGCCTGCCGCGTCCCGAGCAGCAAGCCGACCTGCTCGCCGCCTACGTCCGCCTCTACGTCGACCGCAAGGAGACACCCCATGACCAGACCACTTGACGTCCGGCTCCGCGAGTATCGCGACATCCTGCTGCACACCGCGGACGACATCGACGCGACCCTCGCCCGGCTGCCGTCCCAACCGCGGGACGACGACGACCGGGAGGCCCGTGCGGTGCTCGGCTCGGTCGCGCAGTTCCAGCGCAAGTACGCCGAGGACATGACCACCCTGCTCATCGGGGACGAGGAACTGGAGTCGTGGGCCATCACCGGGGAGTTGCCACCAGGCGGCGGCCCGCTGTGAGCGGCGACCTCGCACACCGGATGTACGACGAGCCGGTGGCGTGCCCGTACTGCGGTTACCAGATGGACGCCACCACCGCGGTCGACGGCCCCGGGGACAAGGAGCCGAAGGCAGGCGACGTCGCGTTCTGCATCGCGTGCGGGCGGGTCGCGGTGTTCACCTCGATCCTCGGGCGGCTGCGACCGGTCCCACCCACCGCGGAGCAACTCGCGGAGTACCTGGCGGACCCGCGCATCGGCGGCATCATCGACGCCTGGAACGTGGTCCGGGCTCGCCATCTGCTCGGTCGTCAGGGATGGCCGGGGACTCCAGGTTGACGGCACCCTGCCGTCTAGGAACACTGGTCGCCAGCGGGACAGGTGTCTCTCCGGGAGGGTTCCCCTCACCCGGCGGTAGCCCGGACCGCACGCCGGCAGACCGGGACGCGACCCCCCCTGGGCAACGTCCCGGTCTGTGCGTCCGCCGGGGGTGAGACGTGAGCGACCCCACCCCGGAGCAACTGCCGGTGCACCACCCGCCGAAGGCCGACCCTGAACTGCAGCCGTACGCACAGTGGCGGCAGGACGAGGACCGCGGTGCCCGCGCCGCTCACGCCGACGCGCAACTCCCACCCGAGGACCGCACCCCACCGGAGACCATCGTCACCGA